>Ga0255338_1001457_pt1 | contig 44630 bp, 49 predicted proteins | sample MeOH1_35cm_T4_19_FD_203715 | JGI IMG/M metagenome (GOLD analysis project Ga0255338, IMG submission 203715) | Sandy soil microbial communities from University of British Columbia, Vancouver, Canada - MeOH1_35cm_T4_195 | ecosystem: Engineered > Artificial ecosystem > Sand microcosm > Unclassified ... | reverse complement strand
ATGATCACCGCCGGCGGCGGCAAGGTGCACCGCGTGGAAGACTGGGGCCGCCGCCAGCTGGCCTACCAGATCAACAAGCTCGCCAAGGCCCACTACCTGTGCGTGAACATCGAGGCCGACCAGCCCGTCATGGCCGAACTGGAGCACGCCTTCCGCTTCAACGACGCCGTGCTGCGCCACCTGACCGTGGTGCGCAAGAAGGCCGACACCGGACCGTCCGCCATGATGAGGACCGTCGAGCGCGAGGAAGCCCGCAAGACCCAGCAAGCGGAGTACCAGGCTTAAGCGGCCTTTCCCGCGAAGCGAACGCGGAGTGAACCAGCTCGTTTTGAGCGCCCGTATCGCGCAGGCAGGGGCCGTGCGATACACCCCCGCCGGAGTGCCGGCCCTGGATTTCCAGCTCGAACACGAGTCGGAGATCACCGAAGCAGGGCAGGCCAGGCAGGTGAAGGTGGCGGTCAAGGCAGTGACCTTTGGCGCAGTGGCCGAAACCCTCGGCCGCCAACCCATAGGCAGCAGCTGGAATTTCACCGGTTTCCTCGCGACGCCCCGCAACGGCAAGCACGCCGTGTTCCATATCCAGTCATTCAGTGCGTAGATTTTGCGGGACAGATCTTTAGCTCTGTCCTCAACACTTTAGAAAGAGGTCCCTTTCATGGCCACGTTCAAGAAATTCAACAAGGACAAGCGTCCGAAGCGCAACACCCAGTCGCTGCTGTTCAAGCGCAAGCGCTTCTGCCGCTTCACCGTCGCCCACGTCGAGGAAATCGACTACAAGGACGTCGACACCCTGCGGGACTTCATCGCCGAAAACGGCAAGATCATCCCGGCGCGGCTGACCGGCACCCGCGCGATCTACCAGCGCCAGCTCAACACCGCCATCAAGCGCGCGCGCTTCCTGGCCCTGGTCCCGTACACGGACCAGCACCGCATCTAAGGAACGACGAACATGCAAGTTATCCTGCTCGACAAGGTCGTGAACGTCGGCGGTCTCGGTGAGATCGTCAAGGTGAAGGACGGCTACGCCCGCAACTTCCTGATCCCGCAAAAGCTCGCCCGCCGGGCCACGGAAGCCAACAAGGCCGAGTTCGAAGCCAAGCGCGTCGAACTCGAGAAGGCCGCCGCGGCCAAGCTGGCCGAATCCCAGGCCCAGGGCGAGAAGCTCGCCGGCACCACCGTCAAGCTGACCCAGAAGGCCGGCGTGGACGGCCGCCTGTTCGGTTCGGTCACCAACTTCGACATCGCCGAAGAGCTGACCAAGCAGGGCTACAAGGTCGCCAAGGCGCAAGTGCGCATGCCCAACGGCCCGATCAAGACCGTGGGCGATTCCACCGTCAGCGTTGCGTTGCACACGGACGTGCTGGTCGACATCAACGTGACGGTTTACGGCGAAACCGCCTAAGACAAAACCGTCCGTCGATCAAGCAAAAAGCCGCCCGCGGGCGGCTTTTTCTTTGGGGTGTGGTTATACCGGCTTGCGCACCGGTGTTCCACAGTTTCCCCCGGCCAGCCCACAGGTTCCGGGGGGGCTGTCCACAGCTTTTGCCACTAGACGTCCACAGGCGCGCGCCGTAGCATCGTTCAACTTTCCGAGAGCCCATGTCCGCCGTTCTGAGCCCCATCGACGACGAATTCTCCCGCGACCACCAGATCGCGCAGCTGCGCGTCCCACCGCATTCTCTCGAGGCCGAATCCAGCGTGCTGGGCGGCCTGTTGCTGGACAACGGCGCCTGGGACCGTGTGGGCGACCTGCTGACCGACAGCGACTTCTACCGCTACGAGCATCGGCTGATCTACGCCGCCGTCGGTGGCCTGATCAACGCGACACGCCCGGCCGACGTCATCACGGTGTACGAGCAGCTGCAGGGCCTGGGCAAGGCGGAGGAGGTGGGCGGCCTGGCCTACCTCAACTCGCTGGCCCAGTACGTGCCCAGTGCCAGCAACATCCGCCGCTACGCGGAGATCGTGCGGGAGCGCTCCATCCTGCGCAAGCTCGTGAGCGCCAGCGACGAGATCGCCACCGCCGCCTTCAACACGCAGGGCAAGCCGGTCGACAAGATCCTGGACGAGGCCGAGCAGAAGATCTTCAACATCGGCGAGGAAGGCTCGCGGATGAAGCAGGGCTTCCAGGGCATGGACTCCCTGGTGGTGCAGTTGCTGGACCGTGTCCAGGAGATGGCCGACAACCCGAACGACATCACGGGCGTGCCGACCGGCTTCTACGACCTGGACCGCATGACGTCGGGCATGCAGGCCGGCGACATGATCGTGCTGGCGGCCCGCCCCTCCATGGGCAAGACGGCCCTGGCGATCAACATCGCCGAGCACGTGGCACTGAACGAAGGGTTGCCGGTGGCGGTGTTCTCGATGGAGATGGGCGCCTCTCAGCTGGCCGTGCGGATCGTCGGCTCGATCGGGCGCATCGACCAGATGCACCTGCGCACCGGCAAGCTCACCGACTCGGAGTGGCCCCGGCTCACGGAGGCGATCGAGAAGCTGCGCAACATCTCGCTGCACATCGACGAAACGCCCGGCCTCACGACGAGCGAGTTGCGAGCCAATGCGAGGCGGCTGGCGCGCCAGTGCGGCAAGCTGGGCCTGATCGTGGTGGACTACCTGCAGCTCATGAGCGTCTCCAGCAGCATGAGCGAGGAGAACCGGGCCACGGCCGTCGGCGAAATCTCGCGCGGCCTGAAGATGCTCGCCAAGGAATTGCAGTGCCCGGTCATTGCACTGTCGCAGCTGTCGCGCGGCGTGGAGTCGCGCACCGACAAGCGGCCCATGATGAGCGACCTGCGCGAATCCGGCGCGATCGAGCAGGACGCGGACGTGATCATGTTCATCTACCGCGACGACTACTACAACAAGGACTCCAAGGAGCCCGGCGTTGCGGAGATCATCATCAGCAAGCAGCGCAACGGCCCCACCGGGACCGTGAAGCTCGCCTTCCTGAAAGAGATGACGCGCTTCGAGTCGCTCGCTTCAGGCAACGCGGACTTCTAGCGTCCGGCTGGAAGCCGGCAAACGAAAGCGCCGTCGTCCGCTTGCATTGACGCGCCATTGGGTGTAGAAAAAAAGTGGCTCTGTCCCGGCCAATCCGGGGCAGCTTGCGCAGAGCGTGCGCACGAGGGAGGTCACCATGGACACTCTCCTGGGTTCGCGTGCCTGGAAATGGCGCGCAGTCGACTGGACCGCAGCGGCGGTATCCGGTTTCGCGGCCGGCGCCGTGCTGATGGTGCTGGACCTCCTCTGGTCGGCATTCTTCAACCCTGACGGCCCCTGGCGCACATCGCACATGATCGCGCCGATCTTCACCGGCGGTCCGCGGACAACCGCGTACGGTTTCAGCCTGGCCGTGGTCGCCATCTCGCTGGCGACGCATTACGCGCTGGGGATCATCTTCGGCCTCGTGATGGCAGCGCTCCTGGTGCAGCTCAAGCTTGATTCGACACCCGGCCGCGCGCTCGCGGCAGGCGCGGTGCTGGGGGTCCTGCTCTACCTGGTCAACTTCGAAGTGCTGGTCGGCTTCTTCCCCTGGCTGGTCGCATTGCGCGGCGCGGACACGTTGGCCGCGCACGCGACCTTCGGGATGGTCGCGGCCCTGTTCTACCGCAGGCTCAAGAGAACGGCCACGGAGCCCTAGCATGGCCATCGCGATCGCGTTGATCCTGCTGGCGCTGGGCTCGGTCCTGTTCCACTTCCTGAGTCCCTGGTACTTCACGCCGATCGCCTCGAACTGGGGCACCATCGACAGCACGATCGCCATCACCTTCGTGGTGACCGGAGTCGTGTTCGTGGCCGTCAACCTGTTCATGGCTTTGGCGGTGATCCGCTACCGCCATCGCGAGGGCGGACGCGCAGCGTATCAGCCGGAGAACAAGAAGCTCGAGTGGTGGCTCCTGGTCGTTACGGCCGGGGGCGTGGCGGCCATGCTGGCGCCGGGCCTTCTGGCCTGGGCGGACGTGATCCACGCGCCGAAGGACGCCCAGATCGTCGAGGTCATGGCCCAGCAGTGGCACTGGGCGTATCGCCTGCCGGGCAAGGACGGCAAGCTGGGCACCGTGCATTCCCGGTTCGTGACGGACGCCAACCCCTTCGGGATGAATCAGGCCGATCCCCACGGCGCCGACGATGTGCTGCTGGCGAGCCCCGAACTGCACGTGCCTCTGGGCCGGCCGGTCAAGCTGCTGCTGCGCTCCAAGGACGTGCTGCACAACTTTTCGATCGCGCAACTGCGCGTCAAGATGGACATGGTTCCGGGCCTGGTCACTTATGTCTGGTTCACGCCCACGCGCACGGGTTCCTTCGACCTGCTGTGCGAGGAACTTTGCGGCATCGGGCACTTCGCGATGCGCGGCAGGCTGGTCGTGGACGAACCCGCCGCCTTCCAGGCGTGGCTGGACCGCCAATCGACTTTCGCGCAGGTGGGCGCCCGGGCGCCCGGAAACGCGGAAGCCGGCAAGGCCGCGTATGCGGTGTGCGCGGCCTGTCATGGCGCCAACGGCGAGGGCAACGTCGCGCTGAATGCGCCGAGGCTGAACGGGCAGGGCGCCTGGTACCTCGAGCGGCAGCTGAGGTTGTTCAAGGCGGGCGCTCGCGGCACGCACGAGAAGGACGTCTTCGGCAAGATGATGGCGCCAATGGCGGCCACCCTCGTGGACGACGCCGCGATCGCCAATGTCGCCGCCTACGTCGCGACATTGCCGGACGCGCCCGCGGCGACAACGATCAAGGGTGACGTGGACAAGGGCCGGCAGCGCTACGCGACCTGCGCGGCATGTCACGGCGCCAACGCGGGCGGAATCGCGGCGACCAACGCACCCAGGCTCCACGGCATGAGCGACTGGTACATGGCCAGGCAGCTGAGGAATTTCCGGGATGGTGTGCGCGGCGCGCATGCGCAGGACTTTTACGGTAGCCAGATGGCGCTGGTCGCGGGGATGCTCGTCGACGATGGTGCGATCGGCGACATCCTGGCTTACATCAACTCGCGTTGATCCACCCGGAGGCGGCGAATGGCTACCTATGTTGCGCACGAGGAATCGGATTTCGCACCGCCTGCGGAGGTCGGCGAGCCCGAGCTCTACCACCCGAAGACCTTCATCGGCAAGTACATCTGGAGCCAGGATGCGAAGGTGATCGCGATCCAGTACGCGGTCACCGCGATCGCGATCGGGCTGGTCGCGCTGGTGTTCTCGTGGCTCATGCGCCTGCAGCTCGGCTTCCCGGGGCGTGTCGGCTTCATCACCCCGAGCACCTACCTCCAGTTGGTCAGCATGCACGGGATGATCATGGTCATCTACCTGCTCACGGCGCTGTTCCTGGGCGGGTTCGGCAACTACCTGATCCCGCTGATGGTCGGGGCGCGCGACATGGTGTTCCCGTACGTGAACATGCTCAGCTACTGGCTCTACCTGCTGGCCGTGCTGCTGCTGGTCGCGAGTTTCTTCGTGCCCGGCGGCGCGAGCGGCGCCGGCTGGACCTTGTACCCGCCGCAGGCCATCCTGGACGGCACGCCGGGAGCGCACCTGGGCATCATCCTGCTGCTCGTCTCGCTGGCGGTCTTCGTCATCGGCTTCACGATGGGCGGCCTCAACTACGTGGTCACCGTGCTCCAGGCCCGCACCCGCGGTATGACGATGATGCGGCTGCCGCTCACCGTGTGGGGCATCTTCATGGCCACCATCCTGGCGTTGCTGGCTTTCCCCGCCTTGTTCGTCAGCGCCATCATGATGGCCCTGGACCTGACGCTGGGCACCAGCTTTTTCATGCCCGCACTCGTCTCGAAGGGGCAGCAAGTGAGCCACTCGGGCGGCAATCCGCTGCTGTTCCAGCACCTGTTCTGGTTCTTCGGCCATCCCGAGGTCTACATCGTGGCGCTGCCCGCGTTCGGCATCGTGTCGGACCTGATCAGCACCCACGCGAGGAAGAACATCTTCGGCTACCGGATGATGGTCTGGGCCATCCTGATCATCGGGGGCCTGAGCTTCGTCGTGTGGGCACACCACATGTTCGTGAGCGGCATGAACCCGTACTTCGGCTTCTTCTTCGCCACGACCACGCTGATCATCGCGGTGCCCACCGCCATCAAGGTCTACAACTGGGTGCTGACGCTGTGGCGCGGCAACATCCACCTCACGGTGCCGATGCTGTTCGCCATCGGGTTCATCTTCACCTTCGTCAACGGCGGCCTGACCGGCCTGTTCCTGGGCAACGTGGTGGTGGATATGCCGCTGTCCGACACGATGTTCGTCGTCGCGCATTTCCACATGGTGATGGGCATCGCGCCGGTGCTGGTGGTGTTCGGGGCCATCTACCACTGGTACCCGAAGGTCACCGGGCGCATGCTGGACGACACCCTGGGCAAGATCCACTTCTGGATCACCTTCGTCGGCACCTACGCGATCTTCTACCCGATGCACTACCTGGGGTTCATGGGCGTTCCGCGCCGCTACTACGCCATCACGGGAACGAACTTCATTCCGGACTCGGCGCATTCGCTGAACGCGGCGATCTCCATCGCGGCCTTCGTCGTCGGCGCAGCGCAGATGGTCTTTTTCTACAACCTGGCGGCCAGCTATTTCAGGGGCAAGGCCGCCGGCGGCAACCCCTGGAACGCCACGACGCTGGAATGGCAGACCCCCGAGACGCCGCCACGGCATGGAAACTTCGGCAAGGAACTGCCGGTCGTCTATCGCTGGGCCTACGACTATGGCGTGCCTGGCCTCAAGACCGACTTCATCCCGCAGAACGTGCCACCGGCCGAGGTCCCGGCCGAAGCCTGGGTCAAGGCCGCGCAGCCGGCAGGAGCGTAGCGCCATGACCATCGGCCTGGTTTTCCTCTCCCTCCTGATGGCTGTCATCGTGTGGTGGCTGTTCCGGCAGACGATCGACGTGCAACCGTGGCAGGCGCAGGTGGTGGGTCCTGCCCTGAGCGGCGACGCGCCGACCCCGCCGGCGGCCAAGATGGCCTTGTGGGTGTTCCTTGCCGTCGCCACCTCGCTGTTCGTGCTGTTCGTCAGCGCCTATGCCATGCGCCTGGGCCTGGCAGACTGGAGCCCGCTGCCCCGGCCCCGGTTGCTGATGCTCAATACCGCGCTGCTGGTCGGCGCCAGCCTGGCAATGCAGTGGACGGTGCATGCCGCCCGCCGCGCCGATCGCGACAGCGTGCGGCAGGGCCTGATCGCGAGCGGCCTGCTGACCCTGGGTTTCCTGGCCGGGCAGCTGTTCGTCTGGCGGCAACTGAACGACGCCGGCTACTTTGTCGCGTCCAGCGCGGCGGCCTCGTTCTTCTACCTGTTGACCGCGGTGCACGGCCTGCACGTGCTTGGGGGAATGGTGGCGTGGGTCCGCGCCTCGACCAGGGCCTGGCGAGGGTCGGACCCGGCCAGCATCCGGCTGGGCATGGAACTGTGCGCGACCTATTGGCACTACCTGCTCGCCGTCTGGCTGGGGCTGTACGCGGTGCTGGTGTCGAACGGCCTCGGGCTGGCGATCTGCTCGTCCACGCCCCTGTGAGCAAGGAGCCCACGCCATGACGACACACGAAGCAAGCGATACGGCCGCAACGCTGGCCCCGCCCCGCGGCTGGCAAAGCATCGTCTCGGACGCGTCCTCGGATCAACGCCTCTTCAAGAACGTTCCCTGGGGCAAGCCGATGATGTGGATCTTCCTGCTTTCCGACACCTTCATCTTCGGCAGTTTCCTCATCTCCTACATGACGGTGCGCATCTCCACCACCGTCCCCTGGCCCAATCCGAGCGAGGTGTTTTCGCTCATGCTGTTCGGCAGGAACGTTCCGCTGCTGCTGATCGCGATCATGACCTTCATCCTGATCAGCAGCAGCGGCACCATGGCCCTGGCGGTGAACTTCGGCTATCGGCGGGACCGCAAGACAACCTTCATCCTGTTGCTCGCCACGGCGGCGCTGGGCGCCACCTTCGTCGGCATGCAGGCCTTCGAGTGGTCCAAGCTGATCCACGAGGGCGTGCGCCCCTGGGGCAACCCCTGGGGCGCTGAACAGTTCGGCTCCGCGTTTTTCATGATCACCGGCTTCCACGGAACGCACGTGACGATCGGCGTGATCTTCCTGGTCATCGTGGCCATGAAGGTGCTGCGCGGGGACCTCGACCAGCAGCGGCCGGGCTTCCTGACCGGCCGCAGGGGGAACTACGAGATCGTCGAGATCCTGGGCCTGTATTGGCACTTCGTCGACCTGGTCTGGGTTTTCATCTTCGCGTTTTTCTATCTTTGGTAGGGCGAGGGAGCAGAACATGGAATACGCCGAACACCCGCATGCCGCGCCCTCAGGCGAGCAGCCCGTATCGCACGCCCACGGCCAGCAGCATCCCCTCGGGATCTATTTCAAGATATGGGCGCTGCTGTTCGTGCTGAGCACCGCGTCCTACCTGGTCGACTACTTTCACTTCCAGGGGATGCTGAGGTGGTCGCTGATCATCGTGTTCATGCTGCTGAAGGCGGGCCTGATCGTGTCGGTCTTCATGCACATGCTGTGGGAACGGCTCGCGCTGGTGTACGCCATCCTCGTGCCGCCGCTATTGCTGATCGTGCTGCTGGGCATCGGTGCGCTCGAGGCCGACTACACCTTCCTGTCGCGGGGCTTGTTCTTCGCCCCCGCCATCCAGCAGCCGGCCGCGCATTGACCCATCGAGATGTTTCGCCCAAGGAGGTAACCATGTACCGACGTATCTACTGGCTGCTGCCCGACCTGGAAAGCGCCCAGCGCACCATGGACGACCTGCTGCTCGCCCGTATCGACTATCGCCGCATGCATTTCGTCGCCCGCGAGGGCTCCGACATGAGTGGCCTGCATGCCGCCAACGTGCTGCAGACGTCGGACGTCGTCCGGTCGGCGGAGATGGGCCTGATCATCGGTGCAGGGGTGGGCGCCTTGCTGGGCGCGCTGGTCGCGGTGTACTACCCCGTCGTCGGCGACGAGCCGCAATGGGGCCTGGCCGCCGCGCTGGCCATTGCCGGCGCCTTGTTCGGCATCTGGACGTCGACCATGATCGGTGTCTCCACGCCGAGCAAGCGGCTGGCGCGCTTCATGCCGCAGATCGAGCAGGGGCAGATCCTGCTGATGGTCGACGTGCTCGGGTGGGAGGTCGACGCGATAGAAAAGCGGCTGCAGGCGCTGCACCCCGAGGCGCGCCTCGAGGGCACCGAGCCCGACATCCCGGCCTTCCCCTGAGGGTGGGCCGCTACAGGACTTCGCTGGCGAAGTCCGCCAGCCGCGACCTTTCGCCCCGGGCCAGCGTGATGTGGCCGCTGTGCGGCCAGCCCTTGAACTTGTCCACGGCAAACGTGAGGCCCGAGGAACCTTCCGTGAGGTAGGGCGTGTCGATCTGGGCGAGGTTGCCCATGCAGATGATCTTGGTGCCGGGGCCGGCGCGCGTGATGAGGGTCTTCATCTGCTTGGGCGTCAGGTTCTGCGCCTCGTCGATGATGACGTACTTGTTGAGGAACGTGCGGCCGCGCATGAAGTTCATGCTCTTGATCTTGATGCGGCTGCGGATCAGCTCGTTGGTCGCGGCGCGGCCCCATTCGCCGGCCTGCGTTTCGGTCTTGGCCAGCACTTCCAGGTTGTCGTCCAGCGCGCCCATCCACGGGCCCATCTTCTCCTCTTCGGTGCCGGGCAGGAAGCCGATGTCCTCGCCCACGCTCACCGTGGCACGGGTCATGATGATCTCGGTGTAGCGGCGGTCGTCCAGCACCTGCGTGAGGCCCGAGGCGAGCGCCATCAGCGTCTTGCCGGTGCCGGCCGTGCCGGTGAGGGTGACGAAATCGATTTCGGGGTCCATCAGCAGGTTCATGGCGAAGTTCTGCTCGCGGTTGCGCGTGGTCACGCCCCACACCGAGTTCTTCAGGTGGCCGTAGTCCTTCAGGGTCTTGAGCACCGCCGTCTTGGCGCGGATTTCCGTCACGCGAGCGTACAGGCTGGGCTCGCCGGGCGACTCGAAATACACGAACTGGTTGATCAGCAGGCTGGGCACCACGGGGCCGGTGATGCGGTAGTAGGTGTAGCTGCCGCTTTGCCAGCTCTCGATCGTCTTGCCGTGCTTGGTCCAGAAATCCGACGGCAAGGCCATGGCGCCGGAATACAGCAGCTCCAGGTCGTCCAGCGTCTTGTCGTTCTGGTAGTCGTCGGTGGCCAGGCCCAACGCGCGCGCCTTGACGCGCATGTTGATGTCCTTGGAGACCAGCACCACCTCGCGCGGCTTGTGCTGCTCGCGCAGGGCCTGGACCACGCCCAGGATCTGGTTGTCGGCCTTGCCCTGGGGCAGGGCCAGCGGCAGGGTACTGTCCAGCGGCTGGGTCTGGAAGAACAGGCATCCGCCGGCTTCGCGGTGGCCCGTCGTGTCCAGCTTCAGGCCATGGGCGATGTCGGCGCCCTGGTGCCCGGCCAGCGCATCGAGCGTGCGGCTCGCCTGGCGGGCGTTGCGCGCGACCTCGGTCATGCCTTTCTTGTGGCCGTCCAGTTCCTCCAGCACGATCATGGGAAGGAAGATGTCGTGTTCCTCGAAGCGGAACAGGCTCATCGGGTCGTGCATGAGCACGTTGGTGTCCAGGACGAACAGCTTCGCCGGGCCGGTGGGCCTGGCCTTGCGGGCGGGCCGGGGCGCCGGCTCCGGGGCCAGTCGCTTCCTGGTGGCCACAGGCTCCGGATGCTCGAAATACTCGTCGGTGGGAGCCTTGAACGCTTCCGGATGCACCTCGCCGCCGGCCCCCGGCCGCGGGTCGAATTCCAGGACCAGCGGCTTCTCAGCCAGCGGGCTGTCGATGTGGCTCGCCTCCGATTTTCGCGATGCCTTGTGCGAGGAGCGGGCCGGGGCGTCGTAGGCCTCCGGCGGTAGCAGGGCAGCGCGCTTGGTGGGGGCGGGGGGAAGTGGCATGGAGTGGTCGGTTCCCGGATGAGAAGGTCAAGAAGCAAAAAAGCCGCCTGGCGAGCCGGGCGGCTTGTTGCGCTTTAGCGGTGATGACGCGTCGCGTCGGGGTCAACTGCATGAATTCATTATGCACAAGTCCCGTGACGCAACAAAGGCACCTCGGGGCTTGTTGCTACAAAACGTCAGGCCGCCTTCTTGAGCAGCTTGACGGCCTTGAGCACCTCGTCCACGTGGCCGGGGACCTTCAGGCCGCGCCACTCCTGCTTCAGCACGCCGTCGGCGCCGATGAGGAAGGTGCTGCGCTCGATGCCCTTCACTTTCTTGCCGTACATGATCTTGTTCTTGACCACACCGAACATGTGGCACATCTTCTCTTCGGTGTCGGCGATCAGCTCGAAGGGCAGCTCCAGCTTGGCCTTGAAGTCGTCGTGCGACTTCATGTTGTCGCGTGAAACGCCGAACACCTCCGCGCCGGCCTTCACGAAATCCTTGTACTTGTCGCGGAACTGCATGGCCTCGGTCGTGCAGCCGGGGGTGTTGTCCTTCGGGTAGAAGTACAGCACCAGGACGTTGCCGTTGTGGGAGGTATTCGTGACTTTGATGCCGCCCGTGGCGTTTGCTTCAAATTCGGGGATGGGTTTGTTGACAACGATCGCCATGGGACTTTGTTTCTCGTGTGACAGGATTGCTCGTTGCTACATGGGGACGGCTCGGTCCCGTTGCAACCCGTGATTTTACCCCGAAACGGAGCCCGCCGGCCCGTCGGGCTCACCGCGGCTGTTCGATGAGCAGGGCTACTGCGACGCTGCGCCCCTCGTAGGCGAGGATGTTGTACGTGCGGCAGGCCGCCGCCGTGTCCATGGTTTCCACGCCGATGCGCCGCGCCATGAGCGGTTGCAGCCAGGCGGCCTGCGGGAAGCGGATGCGCGATCCGCTGCCGAAGATGACCACCTCCGCGTCCACTTCCGCCAGTGTCGCGAAATGATCGGCGCCGAGCTCGTCGAAGGTGGCGGCCGCCCAGGCAATGCGCTCCCCGCGGGAGCTGAGGATCACGCTCGATGTGATTTTTTCACCATCGACCCCTACCCACCCGGGGCCGTAGCCGCTGATCGACTGCACATCGGACTTGTCGGGTTGCAGCTTCATGGTGCGAGGGGGCCTTCGGTCATTGTTGCGCTGCACTAAAAACAGGCAGAACTGTGGTCAAATTATAGGCTTTCATGCCTGCAGAACGCTCCGGAGGGGCTTTGAAGACAGTCCATAAATCGGCCAAGCTGGCCAACGTCCTTTATGACATCCGCGGACCCATCATGGATGCCGCCCGGCAAATGGAGGAGGAGGGCCACAAGATCATCCGCCTGAACATCGGCAATCTGGCGGTTTTCGGTTTCGATGCCCCCGAAGAGATCCAGCAGGACATGATCCGCAACCTGCCGAACTCGGCCGGTTACTCCGACAGCAAGGGCATCTTCGCCGCCCGCAAAGCGGTGATGCACGAGACCCAGAAACAGGGCATCAACGGTGTCACGCTGGACGACATCTACCTGGGCAACGGCGCGAGCGAGCTCATCGCCATGGCCACCAACGCCCTGCTCGACGATGGTGACGAATTGTTGCTGCCGGCGCCGGACTACCCGCTGTGGACCGCGGCCGCCAGCCTGTCGGGCGGCACGCCGGTCCATTACCTGTGCGACGAAGCCAACGGCTGGATGCCCGACCTCGCCGACATCCGACGCAAGGTCACGCCGTCCACCAAGGGCATCGTGGTCATCAATCCCAACAACCCGACCGGCGCGCTGTATTCCGATGAGCTGCTGAAGGGCCTCGTGGACATCGCGCGCGAAAACGGCCTGGTCATCCTGGCCGACGAGGTGTACGACAAGGTCCTGTACGACGGCGCGAAGCACACCGCCATCGCGAGCCTGTCGGAGGACGTGCTGACGCTGACCTTCAACTCGCTGTCCAAGAGCTACCGCTCCTGCGGCTACCGCGCCGGCTGGATGGCGGTGTCGGGCGACAAGAAGGCCGCCGCCGACTACATCGAGGGCCTGACCATGCTCTCGAACATGCGGCTGTGCGCCAACGTGCCCGGGCAATGGGCGATCCAGACCGCGCTGGGCGGCTACCAGAGCATCAAGGAGCTGGTGGGCGAAGGCGGTCGCCTGCGCCGCCAGCGCGACCTGGCGTACGAGCTCATCACGGCCATCCCCGGCGTCAGCTGCGTGAAGCCCACGGCCGCGCTGTACATGTTCCCGAAGCTCGACCCCAAGGTCTACCCAATCACCGACGACAGGCAGTTCTTCCTCGAACTCCTGCAGGAAACGCGCGTCATGCTGGTGCAGGGGACCGGCTTCAACTGGCACAGCCCGGACCATTTCCGCATCGTCTTCCTGCCCCATGAAGACGACCTGCGCGAAGCGATCAACCGCATCGCCCGCTTTCTCGAAAACTACCGGAAACGCACCACCGCATGAACCTCCACGCTCCGCACTTCGTGTCGTCGCTGCCCCCCGAGGGGGCGTGTGCCTCCCTAGAGGCTCGTCGGGAGGCAAAATGAAAGCCATCCAAGTAGGCCTGCTGGGCATCGGAACCGTCGGCAGCGGCGTGTTCAAGGTCCTCAATCGCAACCAGGAAGAGATCAAGGGCCGTGCCGGCCGCGGCATCGAAATCGCGATGGTGGCCGATCTCGACACCGATCGGGCCCGCGCCATCGTTGGCGATGGCATCGAGGTGGTGAGCGATGCCCGCGCCGTCATCGCGAACCCCGACATCGACATCGTGATCGAGCTCATCGGCGGCTATGGCATTGCCCGGCAGCTGGTCATGGAGGCCATCGAAGCCGGCAAGCACGTGGTCACGGCCAACAAGGCCCTGCTGGCCGTGCACGGCACCGAGATCTTCGCCGCCGCCCATCGGCGCGGCGTCATGGTGGCGTTCGAGGCGGCGGTGGCCGGCGGCATCCCCATCATCAAGGCGCTGCGCGAGGGCCTGTCGGCCAACCGCATCGAGTGGATCGTCGGCATCATCAACGGCACCACCAACTTCATCCTGTCCGAAATGCGCGACAAGGGGCTGGACTTCGACGTCGCCCTGAAGGACGCGCAGCGCCTGGGCTACGCCGAGGCCGACCCGACCTTCGACATCGAGGGGGTCGACGCGGCGCACAAGGCCACCATCATGTCGGCCATCGCTTTCGGCATCCCGGTGCAGTTCGACAAGGCCTACGTCGAGGGCATCACCCGGCTGGGCGCGCAGGACATCAAGTACGCCGAGCAACTGGGCTACCGCATCAAGCTGCTGGGCATCGCCAAGCGCACGTCCCTGGGCGTCGAGCTGCGCGTGCATCCGGCGCTGGTGCCGGCCAAGCGGCTGCTGGCCAACGTCGAGGGCGCGATGAACGCCGTCGTGGTGCGGGCCGACGCCGTCGGCACCACCCTCTACTACGGCCCGGGCGCGGGCAGCGAGCCGACGGCCAGCGCCGTCATCGCCGACCTGGTGGACATCACCCGCCTGCACACGGCCGACGCGGCGCACCGGGTGCCGCACCTGGCCTTCCAGCCCGATGCCATGAGCGACGAGCCGGTGCTGCCGATGAGCGAGGTCGTGACCAGCTACTACCTGCGCCTGCGGGTGGCCGACCAGACCGGCGTGCTGGCCAAGGTGACGGGCTTGCTGGCCGATGCCGGCGTCAGCATCGACGCCATGCTGCAGCGCGAGGCCGGAGACGAGCAGCAGACCGACCTCATCATCCTCACGCACAGCGTGCGCGAAGGCACGATGAACGAAGTGATCGCGCGGATGCAGGCCCTGCCCACCGTGCTGGCGCCCATCACCCGCATCCGCAAGGAAGAGCTGGCGTAATGTTGTATGTGTCCACACGCGGCCACGCCGACCGCAAGCATTTCTGCGAAATCCTCCTCGAAGGCCTGGCACCCGACGGCGGCCTCTACTTGCCCGAGCGCTATCCTCAAGTCGATGCGGCGACGCTCGGCCGCTGGCGCGGCCTGCCGTACGCCGACCTGGCGTTCGAGATCCTCTCGCTCTACATCGACGACATCCCGGCCGCCGACCTGCGCGCCATCTGCCGCAAGACCTACACCCCGGAAATCTTCGGCACCCCGCAGATCGCACCGCTGAAGCGGCTCGAGCCCGGGCTGTACCTCCAGGGCCTGTCCAACGGCCCCACGCTCGCCTTCAAGGACATGGCGATGCAGCTGCTGGGCAACCTGTTCGAATACGAACTGGCCCGCCGCGGGGAAGAACTCAACATTCTGGGCGCAACCTCCGGCGACACCGGCAGCGCCGCCGAGTACGCGATGCGCGGCAAGAAGGGCGTGCGCGTCTTCATGACGTCGCCGCACGGCCGCATGAGCCCCTTCCAGCAGGCGCAGATGTTCAGCCTGCAGGACGCGAACATCCACAACATCGCGGTCGAAGGCGTCTTCGACGACTGCCAGGACATCGTCAAGGCCGTTTCCAACGACCTCGAGTTCAAGCGCAGGTACCGGATCGGCACAGTGAACTCGATCAACTGGGCGCGCCTCGTCGCCCAGGTCGTCTATTACTTCGCGGGCTATTTCCAGGCCACCCGATCGAATGAAGAGCGGGTCAGTTTCACCGTCCCTTCCGGCAACTTCGGCAACATCTGCGCCGGCCACGTGGCCCGCATGATGGGGCTGCCGGTCGACAGGCTGGTGCTGGCGACCAACGAGAACGACGTGCTCGACGAGTTCTTCCGCACCGGGGTGTACCGCGTACGCGCCGCTGCGGACACTCAAGAGACTTCCAGCCCCTCGATGGACATCAGCAAGGCCAGCAACTTCGAGCGCTTCGTGTTCGACCTGCTGGGCCGCGACGGCGCGCGCGTGAAGTCGTTGTTCGGCGAGCAGCTGGGGCGCGACGGCCGCTTCGACCTGAGCGCAGACCCGGCGTTCAAGCAGGGCCGCGAGCGTTACGGCTTCACCAGCGGCAAGAGCACCCACGCGGACCGCATTGCCACCATCCGCGATACGCACGAACGCTTCAATGTCACGATCGACACGCATACTGCCGACGGCCTCAAGGTGGCCCGCGAGCACCTGGCGCCGGGCGTGCCGATGATCGTGCTCGAGACGGCGCTGCCGATCAAGTTCGCCGCCAGCATCGTCGAGGCCCTGGGGCACGAGCCCGAGCGGCCGGCGAAGTTCGAGGGGATCGAGCAGCTGCCCAAGCGCGTCACGGTGATGCCCGCCGACGCGCAGGCGGTCAAGGGATTCATCGCCCGGCACTGCGGCTGACCTTCGATGAAGGTCGTCGGCTTCGCGGGTTTCTCGGGTTCGGGCAAGACCACGCTGGTCGAGCGCCTCATCCCCGCGCTCAAGCTGCGGGGGCTGCGCGTGTCCGTCGTCAAGCACGCGCACCACAAGTTCGACATCGACCACCCGGGCAAGGACACGTACCGCCATCGCGAGGCGGGGGCGTTCGAAGTGGTCGTGGCCTCGGACCGGCGGCTGGCGCTGGTCCGCGAGTTCGAGCAGCCCGCGCAGCTCACGGTGCACCACCTCCTCGCGGAGTTGTACGCGGGCGTGGATTGGGTGCTCGTGGAGGGCTTCAAGGAAAGCAACGTGCTGAAGGTCGAGGTCTGGCGCGCTGCTTCGGCCAAGCCCGCGCTGTACCGCGACGACGACTTCATCGTGGCCATCGCGACCGATTCGCCGTCGCATCTGCCCGGGGCCACCCTGCGACCGGTACTGGATTTGAACGACGCGGACGCCGTGGCCCAGTGGCTGGTCGACAATGGGCATCGTTTCGACTACGACCCGGAGATGTTTGCATGAGCGCTCCCCGAGCCCCCTTGCGTCCGCTGGACGAAGCGTTGGCCGAGTTGCTGGGCCATGCGCTGCCGCTGGGCGGCACCGACACGGTGTCGACCTTCGACGCCGACGCCCGTGTGCTCGCGCAGGACCTCGTGTCCGCGCTGCAGGTGCCACCCCAGGACAACAGTTCGATGGATGGCTACGCGGTCCGCAGCAGCGAGATCGCGGACGAGGGCGTGTCCCTGCCGGTGAGCCAGCGCATTCCCGCCGGGACGGCGGGGCAGCCGCTGGCGCCGGGCAGCACGGCGCGGATCTTCACCGGCGCCCCGATTCCCGCGGGGGCCGACGCGGTCGTGATGCAGGAAGACACGGAACCCGCGGGTGAGCAGGCGGTGCGGATCATGCGCGTGCCCGCGCCGGGGCAGTGGATCCGCCGCAGCGGCGAGGACGTCGCCCGGGGCGCCGTGGTGCTGGCCAAGGGCGAGCGGCTGTCCGCCGCCGCGCTGGGCCTGGCGGCGAGCATCGGCATGGACCGGCTGACCGTTGCCCGCCGCCCGCGCGTCGCGCTGTTTTCCACCGGCGACGAGCTCGTGATGCCCGGCGAAGTGGCGCCGGAGCAGATGAAACCCGGCGCCATCTACAACTCCAACCGGTTCTTCCTGTCCGCCCTGTTGCGGCGGCTGGAATGCGAGGTCAGCGATTTCGGCATCGTGCCCGACCGCCGCGACGCCACGGTCGCCGCGCTGGAGAAAGCCTCGCACGACCACGACCTCATCCTCACCAGCGGCGGCGTGTCGGTCGGCGAGGAAGACCACATCAAGCCCGCGGTCGAGCAGCTGGGGTCGCTGGACCTGTGGCAGATCGCGATCAAGCCTGGCAAGCCCTTCGCCTACGGGCGGGTCGGCGCGGCGCACTTCATGGGCCTGCCCGGCAATCCCGTCTCCAGCTTCGTCACGTTCCTGCTGCTGGTGCGGCCGTTCCTGCTGAAGCTGCAGGGCGCCACGCATCTCACGCCAGCAGCCATGCGCTTGCCGGCGCACTTCGACCTGCCGCGCGCGGACAGGCGCCGCGAGTTCCTGCGGGTGCGGCGAGACGCCGAAGGCGGCCTGCAGCTGTTTCCCAACCAGAGTTCGGGGGTGCTGACATCCGCCACCTGGGGCGACGGCCTCGCGGACAACCCGGCGGGCGCCACCATCGGGAAGGGCCAGCTGGTGTCGTTCCTCTCGTTCGCGGAGCTGCTCGCATGAAACTGACCGTGAAGTACTTCGCGTCGATCCGCGAGGCGTTGGGCCAAGGCAGCGAGACCATGGACACGGCCTCAACCGACCTGTCCGCGCTGCGGGACGAACTGATCGCGCGCGGCGGCCCTTACTCGCAGGCGCTGGCGCGTGGCAAGGCCGTGCGGGTGGCGCTCGACCAGGTCATGAGCGAAGAATCAGCGGCGTTGCGCGAAGGCTGCGAAGTGGCGTTCTTTCCGCCGGTCACGGGAGGATGAGGCAATGACGGCCCGCGTCTGCATCCAGGGCGGCGACTTCGATCTCTCGGCCGAAGTCGCGGCATTGCGCCTTGCCGACAAGCGCGTGGGCGCGGTGTGCGCCTTCGTCGGGACGGTGCGCGACCAGAACGTGGCCCCCACGCTTGCCGCTGGAGCGGCTGCGCTGCCCCCCGAAGGGGCCCTGCCGCCCAGGGGCGGCCCGTCGGCGGCAGCGCCCATCTTGTCGATGGAACTGGAACATTACCCCGGCATGACCGAGAAGGCCATCGAGGCCATGATCGACGAGGCGCACCGACGGTTCGACATCTACGCGGCGCGCGTGATCCACCGCGTGGGCCTGCTGCAGCCGTTGGACCAGATCGTCATGGTCGCCGTGACGGCAGCGCATCGCGGCGAGAGTTTCAAGGCCTGCGAGTTCCTGATGGACTACCTGAAGACGCAGGCGCCCTTCTGGAAAAAGGAACAGACGCCGGAGGGCGCGCGCTGGGTCGACGCCCGCGTGACGGACGATGCGGCGCTCGCGCGCTGGGGCATCGAGAAACCCAATACCTGACCTACTTGCGGCCCGGGTGGACGAAGGCCGCGCGCGCATCGTCCTCGAGTTCGCCCGTCAACAGCTTCAGCAGCTCGACCAGTTGCGACTGCTGCGCCTTGTCGAGCGGTGCCAGCAGCCTCTTGTACGCCTTTTCCGCCGGTCTCTGGGCCCGCGCCAGCATGGACTGGCCATCGGCCGTCAACGCGACCGAGACATTGCGCTTGTTGTCCGCCGCCGGTTGGCGCGTCACCAGGCCGCGTGCCTCGAGCCCGCGCAGGACGCGCAGCACCGTCACCTTGTCGAAGCCCAGCGCGCGCGCCAGGCTGGACTGGCCCAACCCCGGATGGGCTTTGAGCACGGTGAGCACGCCGAACTGCGCCGGCGTGAGCGCGAGGTCCCGGCACTCGTCCTCGAACACTGCGGCGGAGATCTGGTGCGCGCGCCGCAACAGGAAGCCGGGGCGCACGTAAAGGCGGGACAAGCTGGCGGGCATGGATGCGGCAGCGGGCACGGATGCAACAGGGTTTCGGGAATGCGTGGATTGTGCCCCGACGACGGCCTCCATAATGGCCGGCATACGAACCTTTGGACCCCGAACCATGGTTGGCTTCCCGTGGCGCATGGGCGTCCTCGTTTTCCTGGCCGCGATGGGGGGTGCCGCCGCAGCGCAGCCGCCGGCGACCGACGCCGCCGCCCAGGCGCCTTTGCGGCTGGTCGTCCCCTTCACCCCCGGCACCGGCATCGACCTCATTGCCCGGGCCGTCGGCTCCCGGCTCGGCGAGCGGCTGGGCCGCCCCGTGGTGGTCGACAACCGCGCCGGCGCTTCGGGCAACATCGGCACCGAGGCCGTGGTCCGGGCGGCGCCGAACGGCTCGACCCTGCTCGTCAGCGTCAATACGCTGGTGATGAACCGCCGCCTCTATCCGCTGTTGCCGTTCGACCCGGTGAAGGACCTCGTCCCGGTGTCCCTCACCAGCTGGGGCCAGCTGCTGCTGGTGGCCAGCCCGAAGTCGGGCTACCGGTCGGCCGCCGACCTCGTGGCAGGTGCGAAGCGCAGGCCCGGCGCCATCAACTATGCGAGCCCGGGCGTCGGAACGCCGCACCATCTCTCGATGGAGCTCTTCAAGACGAAGGCCGGTGTCTTCCTCACCCACATCCCGTACCGGGGCACGGCGCAGGCGGTCTCCGATCTGCTCGGCGGCCAGGTCGACGTGATGTTCCTGCCGGTTCACGTGGCGCTGCCGTACGTCAGATCGGGCAAGCTCGCTGCGCTGGCCATCGGTAGCGATCGCCGCCATCCCTTGCTGGCGCACATCCCCACGCTGGCCGAGTCGAAGGCGGGCAATGTCAATGTGGACATGTGGTACGGCGTGTTCGCGCCCGCGGGAACGGCTCCCGACGTGGTCGCCCGCCTGAACCGCGAACTGAGGGACATCCTCGCGGCGCCCGATGTGCGCGCCGCCTTCGAAACACAGGGGATGGACCCGGCCAGCAGCACCCCGGAGGAATTCCGGCGCCTGGTCGAGCAGGACGCCGAACGCTGGGCCCGCCTGATCAAGGCGCAGAACATCACGGCGCAATGAATCGCGGTCGGCGGCGGCGGACCCGGTGCCGCACTGGGCACTCGGCCGAGTCTAATTGAGATACCGCGGCTTGCGCGGCACCGCCTGGTCGTCGTCGGCCGTCGCGCCGTCTTCCACCGCCACGGGGGCCCCGAACGGTTCGCGCCATTGCGAGCGGCCCAGGGCCTGCTCCAGCAGGTGCATGAGGCCCTGCATCAGCTTGGGTTCCATCTCCATCTGGAAGCTGCGGGGCTTTTCGGATTCCGGCGGGCGTTCGTTGAAGCTCAGGCGCAGGCGGCCGTTGGGCAGGGGCGAGGCGTCCACGTCCGTCACCAGCAGCGGCTCGTCGCCCAGGGGCAGGGCCGCCTGGTTCTCCTGGTAGGGGGTGTCGAAATCGGCGTCCCGCAGGAACTCCTCCTTGCGGAAATCGGCCAGCATCCGCTTCAGGTCCTCGTCGGCCGTGTCCAGCGAGGTACCGGCGGCCTCCAGCTTCAGGAGGTGCTTGGTCATGAGCTTGGACAGCAGGGGCCACAGGCCCAGCAGCAGGCGGCGGGTGAGCCACAGGCGCATCTCCTCCGCCGCGGCCGTATTGATGCGCACCAGGATGCGGTCCTGCTCGGCCAGGTAGGTCACGGACAGCTGGTGGATCTTCATGGAGCCTGATTCTAGTCAGCCTGGATGCGTACGGAAGCTGACAGCGACCTTGAAAAGCCAGGGGACAAGCCTAAGCTGGGGGTGAGCGGAAACAACTGAAACCCCCACGCTCGCCTACGGCTCGCTGCCCCCCGAGGGGGCGCAGCCTCCTTTGAGGCGGCTCGGAAGAAGGCTGACCCCATGCGACTAGACAAACTCACGACCAAATTCCAGGAGGCCCTCGGCGAGGCGCAATCCCTCGCCCTGGGCAACGACCACGCCTACATCGAGCCCGAGCACCTGCTGGTGGCCATGCTGAGGCAGGAAGACGGCCCCCGGGCATTGCTGCAGCGAGCCGGCGTCAACGTGCCCGGCCTGCTGGCCGGCGCCGAGGCCGCCATGCACAAGCGCCCGAAGGTGGAGGGGCACGAACAGGTGCAGGTCGGCCGCGACCTGGGTGCACTGCTCCAGGCCACCGAGAAGGAAGCCATCAAGCGCGGCGACCAGTTCATCGCCGGCGAGCTCTACCTGCTCGCCGTGGCCGACACCAAGCAGGACATCGGCCGCATTGCCCGCGAGAACGGCCTGTCGCGCAAGACGCTGGAGTCCACCATCGACACCGTGCGCGGCGGGCAGAACGTGGACAACCCGGCCGCCGAAGGCCAGCGCGAAGCGCTCAAGAAGTACACCCTGGACCTCACCGAACGCGCCCGCCAGGGCAAGCTGGACCCGGTGATCGGCCGCGACGACGAGATCCGCCGCGCCATCCAGGTGCTGCAGCGCCGCACCAAGAACAACCCCGTGCTGATCGGCGAGCCGGGCGTCGGCAAGACGGCCATCGTCGAGGGCTTGGCCCAGCGCATCATCGCGGGCGAGGTGCCCGAGACGCTCAAGAACAAGCGCGTGCTGTCGCTGGACATGGCGGCCCTGCTGGCCGGGGCCAAGTACCGCGGCGAGTTCGAGGAACGCCTGAAGAACGTGCTGCACGAGCTGGCGAAGGACGAGGGCCAGACCATCGTCTTCATCGACGAATTGCACACCATGGTCGGCGCCGGCAAGGCCGAGGGCGCGATGGACGCGGGCAACATGCTCAAGCCGGCGCTGGCGCGCGGCGAGCTGCATTGCGTCGGCGCGACCACGCTGGCCGAATACCGCAAGTACATCGAAAAGGATGCCGCGCTGGAGCGCCGGTTCCAGAAGATCCTGGTGGGCGAGCCCACCGTGGAGGCGACCATCGCCATCCTGCGCGGCCTGCAGGAGAAATACGAGGTCCACCACGGCGTGGAGATCACCGACCCGGCCATCGTCGCGGCAGCCGAACTCAGTCATCGGTACATCACCGACCGCTTCCTGCCCGACAAGGCGATCGACCTCATCGACGAGGCGGCTTCCAAGATCAAGATCGAACTCGACTCCAAGCCCGAGGTGATGGACAAGCTCGACCGGCGGCTGATCCAGCTGCAGATCGAGCGCGAGGCCATCAAGCGCGAGAAGGACGAGGCGTCGAAGAAGCGGCTGGCCCTGATCGAGGAAGAGATCGGCAAGTTGCAAAAGGAGATTGCCGACCTCGACGAGATCTGGAAGGCCGAGAAGGCCCAGGCCCAAGGCAGCGCGCTGGTCAAGGAGGAAATGGACAAGATCAAGCGTGAGATCGAGGAGTTCACCCGCAAGGGTGACTTCAACAAGGTCGCCGAATTGCAGTACGGCAAGCTGCCCGAACTGGAGAAAAAGCTCAAGGCGGCGCAAGACGCCGAGACCGGCAAGGCCAAGAGCGCCAAGGACGGCGGCCGCCCGCAGCTGCTGCGCACGATGGTCGGCGCCGAGGAAATCGCCGAAGTCGTGGCGCGCGCCACCGGCATTCCCGTGTCCAAGTTGATGCAGGGCGAGCGCGAGAAGCTGCTCCTGATGGAAGACAAGCTGCACCAGCGCGTGGTGGGCCAGGACGAGGCCATCGCCGCCGTGGCCAACGCCATCCGCCGTTCGCGCTCGGGGCTGTCGGACCCGAACCGGCCCACCGGCTCCTTCCTGTTCCTGGGCCCCACGGGCGTGGGCAAGACCGAGCTGTGCAAGGCGCTCGCGAACTTCCTGTTCGACAGCGAGGACCACCTGATCCGCATCGACATGAGCGAGTTCATGGAGAAGCACTCCGTGTCGCGCCTGATCGGCGCGCCGCCGGGCTACGTGGGCTACGACGAGGGTGGCCAGCTGACCGAAGCCGTGCGCCGCAAGCCCTACAGCGTGATCCTGCTCGACGAGATCGAGAAGGCCCACCACGACGTCTTCAACGTGCTGCTGCAGGTGCTCGACGACGGGCGCCTGACCGACGGCCATGGCCGCACCGTGGACTTCAAGAACACGGTGATCGTGATGACGAGCAACATCGGATCGCACATGATCCAGGCGATGGTCAACAAGTCGTACGAGGACGTGAAGGAAGCGGTGTGGGACGAGCTGAAGAACCACTTCCGCCCGGAGTTCCTCAACCGCATCGACGAGACGGTGGTGTTCCACGGCCTCGACGCCCAGCACATCGCGAAGATCGCCGCGATCCAGCTGCGCATCCTGGAGCAGCGCCTGGCCAAGATGGACCTCACGCTGCAGGTTTCACCGGCAGCGCTGGAAGAGCTCGCGAAGGTTGGCTTCGACCCGGTGTTCGGCGCCCGGCCGCTCAAGAGGGCGATCCAGCAACGCATCGAGAACCCGCTGTCCAGGCTGATCCTCGAGGGCCGCTTCCCGCCCAAGAGCGTGATCCCGGTGGAAGTCGACCCGGTGCGCGAGCCCGGCGTGTTCCACTTCGGCGGGGCGCAGCCGGCGCCGCAAGAGGCGGAAACCGCCTGAGCTTGCCCGCTAACCCCCGCCTAATGGCCGGAGCCCATACTCCGGCCATTTCCCATTCCTCATCGACGGGACACCTATGCCCACCTTCGTGACTTTCGTCCTGCGGCTCTTCCTGCTGGTAGCCGGCCTCGTGTTCGCGGCCAGCCTGGCCGTGGCCGCGTTGTTGATGCTGGCGGTGTGGAGCGTGCGCGCCGGCTGGGCGAAGCTGACCGGCAAGCCCGTGGCGCCGTTCATCGTCCGGATCGATCCGCGGGGCGGGTTCGAGCGGATGTACCGCCGGGGTGGGCCGGGCGGCGCGACGCCGAGGGCCGACGCGGTGCGGCCCGCGCGGAACGCGGCCGATGTGACGGACGTGGAGCCGAAGGCGCCGCGCGGGTAGGGCCCGCCTCCCGATTTCCCCGATTTCCCCGATTTCGACGGGCTGGCGGCACGGCGCGGCGTGCCCGGCTCGCCACCGGCGTTCTCTCTGGTGCCAAGGCAGAGGCGCGCGAAAACTCCTAAACTGGCCGGCCGAGCCACAGCCGCGTTCCGCCACCCCCAAGGAGTCCCATGTTCCTGCAGACGCCCCCCGACGACGAAGCCGCAGCGCGCCTTTACCAGAAGGACATCGACAGCCGCGGCCACGTGATGAACCTCAACCGGGCCTGGGCCTGGCGGCCCGATGTCACGGAAGCATTCCTCGGCCTGCGCACCTTGCTCACCGCCAACGCGAGCCTGTCGCCCAGGGAGCTGGCGGTGCTCGTCTGCAGCGCCGCGTCCGCCCTGGGCGACTCGTATTGCTCGCTGGCCTGGGGCAAGTCGCTGGCGGCGGCGTCGGACGGGCCGACCGCGGCCGCCGTGTTGCGGGCCGCCGATGACGCCGATCTGGCGCCGCGCGAGAGGGCGCTCGCGCAATGGGCGCGCAAGGTCGTGCAGGATCCGAACGGGACGGCGGCGCGCGACGTCGAGGCGCTGCGCGCGGCGGGGCTGTCGGACAAGGAAATCTTCGAGGCCACCGCGTTCGTCGCATTCCGCCTCGCGTTTTCGACGGTCAATGACGCGCTCGGGGTCAGCCCCGATTGGCAGGTCGCGCAGGCTGCGCCACCCGAGGTGCGCCAGGCCGTGACTTTCGGGCGGCCCGCCGCCGCGCAACCGTGAAGCACCATGTGCCGCAACATCAGGACTCTCTTCAACTTCGAGCCGCCCGCCACGGAGCTCGAAATCCGCGACGCCTCGCTGCAGTTCGTCCGAAAGCTGAGCGGGTTCAACGTGCCCTCGAAAGCCAATGAGGCCGCCTTCGAGCGCGCGGTCGAGGAGGTGGCGGCCTCGGCCCGCACCTTGATCGCTTCACTGGTCACCACAGCGGAGCCGAAGAACCGGGACGTGGAGGCGGCCAAGGCCAAGGCCAAGGCCAAGGCCGGGTTCCGTTTCGGGCTGGATACGGCGCGGCGCCGCTAGCCGCGCCGGCGCCCCTTCGACGCCGGTGCGTCCGTCTGCCGCCACGGCGCGGACGCGAATTTCTCGAACAGGAAGTCCACCATGGCCGTGACCTTGGGCAGGCGATGGCGGTCGCGCGGCATCAGCACCTGCAGCGGCACCGGCTCAGCGTGATGGCAGTCCGCCAGCACCGGAACCAGGCGGCCGCTGGCCAGGCTCGTGCCCACCATCACGTCGACCAGGCGGATGATGCCGAGGCCCGCCAGGCCCATCTGCAATACCGTCTCGGCGTTGTTCGCCGTGTGCCGGCCGCTCACCTCGATGGTGCGCACGCCCTCGGGCGTGTCGAAGGGCCACCGCGCGAGGTCCGCATAATCGACCAGGCGAATGCAGTCATGGCGGGCCAGGTCGCCGGGTGTGCGCGGCACACCGTGCGCCCGAAGGTAGGCAGGCGCGGCGCAGATGACGCGCCCGAGGTCGCAGAGCGTGCGCGCGACCATGATGGTGTCGCCCTTCATGCCCTGGACGGTGCCGGGGCGCAGTACGAGGTCCGCTCCCTCCTCGATGTCGACCCGCGCCAGTTCGATGCGGCGTTCATTTACCGACAGTTCCAGGTTGACCTCGGGGTAACGGCTGCAGAACTCGGGCAGGACGGGCGTCAATTGATGCAGCCCCATGGCGCTGCCGCTGTGCAGGCGAAGCAGTCCGTGCGGGGTGGCGCTGGCGCTCGCGGCTTCGATCTCGGCGTCCTCGATCTCCGCCAGGATGCGGCGCGCCCGCTGGAAGAAGTGCTCGCCTTCGGGCGTCAGGCTCAGGCGCCGGGTGGTGCGGTGGAGCAGCCGGACGCGCAGGCGCGCTTCGAGCCGGGTGACGACCTTGGCGATCGCCGAAGGCGTGAGGCCAAGCTGCCGCGCGGCGGCGGAGAAGCTGCCGCCGTCCACCGACGCCACGAAAGCGGCGAGTTCTCCAGGGCGATCAATGGGGCTCGGCCGGCTCATTTGTGCCTCACTGTCCAAAGTGCTAGTCCGGTGAAACTGATTGTAGGTCGCTGCGAGTGGAATTAACCTGCCCGCAGGCAACACGGAAAGGAGCCTGCAGATGGAAACCCGCAACGACGACGCCGTATTGCGCATCGACCACGAGTCGGTGAAGGCCCGTGCCCTCGCGCTGCGCAGCAAGGCCATCGACTCGGCCTGGAAGCAGCTGGTGTCCAAGGTGTCGGGGCTGGTGGACGGCCTGCGCCTGGACGACACCGCATCCTCGGGCCAGCCGAGGATGCCGCATGACGGCCGCTCGCGTCACCGCCCCGGCTGAGGGGGCGGCCAGTTCTCCTCCAGCTCGTAGGCGATCGAGCGGGCCAGGCCTTCGAGGTCCGGGAACAGCGTGGCCTGCGTGATGTTCATCCGGTAGAGCTCATGCATCGCCTCGGCACGTACTTCCGGGCCGATCAGGACCCGCTCGACCAGCACCTGCTCCTGGGCGTATTCGTCCAGCAGCAGGTCCAGGGGCTTGTCGAGGACGCCGGGCACGACCAGCAGCCCCGACTGGGCGACCAGCCGGCGATCCATTTCCCGCGGCTCGCCGAACCACACCACCGGCAGCTTGTTGATGGCGAAATGCCGCTCGAAGTTGCCGGGCACGCGCGGGTCGATCGCGTCGCGCGTCAGGGTGGGGTCGAAGTCCGGCCCCGCTGCCCAGATCCACGGGGTGTTGAGCGCGTACACCGCCGCCGGCCCCCGCGCCTTTTCCAGCGCGAAGAACGCCGCCACGAAGGGCGATTTGGTGAAGTCGAGCAGGCGGGTGGGCGCGCCGTGGTGCTGCATCATGGCGAGGCAGCGCAGGTCGTCGACCAGCGCCGACTTGTCCGACAGGTACACATGGGCCTTGCGCCGGAAGATGCGGATCGCCCGTTCCTCCCTCTGGCGCCACTGGTCGCGCGGCACGTTGTGCTGCAGCAGCCGCCGGGGCAGCACACTCAGCAGCGGCCAGGTGGCATCCGCCTGTCCCCGGAAAGCCCAGCCGTCGCGCGTGGCGATGTAGTCGTTGAACTGCGGCCAGGACTGTACGCGGATTTCTTTCATGGACCCGATTTTGCGCCTGTCCGCGGCCCGGAAACCTGGTAGTGCGAGCGGATGGCGTCGACCAGCGCCTGCGCGTACGCGGGCAGGCTTTCGTTGTCCCGCACGAGGATGTAGCGCTCGCGCACGCTCCAGGCGTCCGTCAGTTCGACGAGCGCAAGGTTCATGCTGGCCTGATTGCGGCGCGCCGCGCTCTCGGGCACGACGCCGACGCCGACGCCCGCGCCGATCATGCGGCACATCGCGTCGAAGCTGCTCAGCTGGATGCGCAGCTTGAGCTGCCGGCCCAGCTGGCTCGTCATGTTGGACAGAAAGGTTTCCAGCGTGCTGCCCTGCTGCATGCCGACGGCGTCCTCGTCCAGCGTCTCCGCGAACCCGATGCGCCTGCGCCGCGCGAACGGGTGGCGGCGCGAAGTGACCAGCATGAGCCGGTCGGTGCTGAAGTGGATGGATCGCAGGTCGAGCGTATCGACCGGCCCGGCCACGATGCCGATGTCCGAACGGCCGACCAGGACGCCGCGGGGGATTTCAGCGTTCGGTTTTTCCTGAAGATCGATGCTGACCCGCGGGTTGGCCGAGAGAAAGCCCGGCAGGATCTCCGGCAGGATATCGGTCACCGCCGTGGTGTTCGCGAACACCCGCACGTGGCCGCCCAGCCCCTCGCCGTACTCCAGCAGGTCGGTGCGCAACTGCTCGGCCTGCCGCAGCACGCCTCGGGCATGGTGGAGGAATGCCTCGCCGGGGGGCGTGAGGCGAACGCCCCGGGCTTCGCGGGCGAACAGCCGCAGGCCGGCCCGGGCCTCGAGCGCCTTGATGCGGGCGCTGGCGGCAGCCAGCGACAGGTTTTGCCGCGCCGCCGCGCGGGTCAGATTGCGCTCCTCGGCCGTGAGGACGAAAAGGCGCAGGTCGGTGAGGTCGAACTGGATGGGAGGCGCAGCCAAGCCTTCAGTTTATCCGAAGGCTCGCTTCCAAATTCGCAGATGGCGCCGCCGGCCCAGATCGGCCACGATGAAGGGCGCTGGCGCAGTGGTTCCCGTCGTCGCGCCAAACGGAAGACATCCATGCTCAAGACCAGCCCCGACCAGTACCAGGAGATCCGCGACGCGGTGCGTGCGCTCTGCGCCGAATTTCCCGGCGAATACCACCGCAAGATCGACGAAGCCCGGGCCTACCCGGAGGCGTTCGTCGACGCGCTCACGAAGGCCGGCTGGCTGGCCGCGCTGATCCCCGCCGAGTACGGCGGCTCCGGGCTCGGGCTGGCGGAGGCCTCCGTCATCATGGAGGAGATCAACCGCAGCGGCGGCAATGCCGGCGCCTGCCATGGCCAGATGTACAACATGGGCACGCTGCTGCGCCATGGCTCGAAGGCCCAGAAAGACCTGTACCTGCCGAAGATCGCCTCGGGCGAGTGGCGCCTGCAGTCCATGGGCGTGACCGAGCCGACCACCGGCACCGACACGACCAGGATCAAGACCACGGCGGTGAAGAAGGGCGACCGCTACGTCATCAACGGCCAGAAGGTCTGGATCTCGCGTGTTCAACATTCGGACTGGATGATCCTGCTCGCGCGCACGACGCCGCTCGCGGATGTGAAGAAGAAATCCGAGGGCATGTCGATCTTCATGGTGGACCTGCGCCAGGCCGAGAAGACCGGCATGACGGTGCGACCGATCCCGAACATGGTGAACCACGAGACCAACGAGCTGTTCTTCGAGAACCTCGAGATTCCCGCCGAAAACCTGATCGGCCAGGAGGGCATGGGGTTCAAGTACATCCTGGACGGGCTGAACGCGGAGCGCACGCTGATCGCGGCGGAGTGCATCGGCGACGGCTACTGGTTCATCGACCGGGTGAGCAAGTACGTGAGCGAGCGCGTGGTGTTCGGCCGCCCGATCGGCCAGAACCAGGGCGTGCAGTTCCCGATCGCCGAGAGCTACATCGAGGTCGAGGCCGCCAACCTGATGCGCTTCAGGGCCTGCAGCCTGTTCGACGCGAACCAGCCCTGCGGCGCCGAGGCCAACATGGCCAAGTACCTCGCCGCCAAGGCATCGTGGGAAGCGGCCAATGCCTGCCTGCAGTTCCACGGCGGCTTCGGCTTCGCCAACGAATACGACGTGGAGCGCAAGTTCCGCGAGACGCGCCTCTACCAGGTGGCCCCGATCTCCACCAACCTGATCCTGAGCTACGTGGCCGAGCACCTGCTGGGCCTGCCGCGCTCGTTCTAGACAAATGGTTGCTGCAAGACCGCTGGACGGTATCACCGTCGTCTCGCTCGAGCACGCGATCGCGGCGCCGTTCTGCACGCGCCAGCTGGCCGACCTGGGCGCCCGCGTCATCAAGGTCGAGCGTCCGGGCGCCGGCGACTTCGCGCGCGCCTACGACACGCGCGTGAAGGGCATGGCCTCGCACTTCGTGTGGACCAACCGGTCCAAGGAAAGCCTGACGCTGGACCTCAAGCAGCCCGCCGCGCTGGCGGTGCTGGAAGAACTGCTGGCGGGGGCCGACGTGCTGGTGCAGAACCTCGCGCCCGGCGCGGCCGCGCGCATGGGCCTGGGTTGGGACCCCCTGAGCGCGAAGCATCCGCGCCTGATCGTTTGCGACATTTCGGGCTATGGCGAGGACGGCCCTTACCGCGACAAGAAGGCCTATGACCTGCTGATCCAGAGCGAGGCGGGCTTTCTTTCCGTCACCGGCACGCCCGAGTCGCCGAGCAAGGCCGGCAACTCGGTGGCGGACATCGCCGCCGGTATGTATGCCTACACCGGCATCCTGTCGGCGCTGCTGCTGCGGGGCAAGACGGGGCAGGGCAGCCACATCGACGTGTCGATGCTGGAGTCGCTGGCCGAGTGGATGGGTTACCCACTCTATTACGCCTTCGACGGCGCACCGCCTCCGCCGCGCACTGCGGCATCGCATGCGAGCATCTATCCCTACGGCCCGTTCGCCGCGGGCGACGGCGGCACCGTGATGCTCGGCCTGCAAAACGAGCGCGAGTGGAAGGTGTTCTGCGAGGTGGTGCTGCAGGACGCCGGGGTCGCGACGGACGTGCGCTTCGACAGCAACGCCAGGCGCAACGAGCACCGCGACGCGCTCAAGTCCCTCATCCTCGAGGCGTTTTCGGCAATGACCACGCAGCAGGTGCTGGAGCGGCTGGACGAAGCGCAGATCGCCAATGCGAGGATGAACGACATGGCGGGCCTGTGGGCGCATCCGCAGCTGGCCGCACGCGACCGCTGGCGCCGGGTCGGCTCGCCGGCGGGGGAGATCCCGGCGCTGTTGCCGCCCGGGCGCATCGACAGTTTCGAATACCGCATGGACGCCATCCCCGCGGTGGGCCAGCACACCGAATCCATCCTGCGCGAGCTGGGGCGAAGCGACGCGCAGATCGCCGCCATGAAGCAAGGCGGAGCCATCTGATGAACCCGACGCGGACAGCACGACTCGCGGCCTTCGCGGCCGGCCTGAGATTCGACGACATCCCGCAACCGGTGGTCCGCAAGGCCGAAGACCTGCTGGTGGACTGGTTCGGCTCGGCCATCGCGGGCAAGGGCGCAAGGCCCGTCGAGACCATCGCGACGTTCGCCGGGACGATGGGCCCCGCATTGCCGGCGGGCGAGGGCGCATCCGAGCTGCTGGTGCGGCGCGCCTTCACCAGCCCCTACTTCGCGGCGATGGCGAATGCGGCCGCGTCCCACGTGGCGGAGCAGGACGACGTGCACAACGGGTCGGTGTTCCACCCCGCCACTGTCGTGTTTCCCCCGGTGCTCGCGCTCGCCCAGGCGCGCGGCGCGGGCGGGCGGCAGCTGCTGGCCGCCGCGGTGGCCGGTTACGAGGTCGGTATCCGGGTGGGCGAATTTCTCGGCCGTTCGCATTACAGGGTGTTCCACACGACCGGCACCGCGGGCACGCTCGCCGCGGCCGCCGCGGCCGGCAACCTGCTGGGACTGGACGCCACGCAGATGCTGCATGCCTTCGGCTCGGCGGGCACGCAGTCCGCGGGCCTGTGGGAGTTCCTGCGCACGGGCGCCGACAGCAAGCAGCTGCACACGGCGCACGCTGCCGCGGCGGGCCTCATGGCCGCCTGCCTCGCGCGGGACGGCTTCACGGGCGCCGCGGACATCCTGGAGGGCCCGCAAGGCATGGCTGCCGGCATGTCGACGGACGCGGACCCGTCCCGGCTCGACGACCGGCTCGGGGAGCGCTGGGCCACGGTGGAAACATCGTTCAAGTTCCATGCGAGCTGCCGCCACACGCATCCGGCTGCGGACGCGCTGCTGCAGGTGATCGGGAAGCACCGGCTCGAGCCCGGCGACATCGAGCGTGTCATCGCGCATGTGCACCAGGGCGCGATCGACGTGCTGGGGCCCGTCACGCGGCCGTCCACGGTCCACCAAAGCAAGTTCTCGATGGGGACGGTGCTGGCGCTCGCGGCCCGCTTGGGGCGCGCCGGCCTGCAGGACTTCGCCGAGCACTTCGAGGACGAGCAAACCCGGGCCCTGCGCGAGCGGGTGACCATGGCGCTGGACGCCGAAGTCGATGCGGCCTATCCGCAGCGCTGGATCGGCAAGGTCACCGTCCACACCACCGACGGGCGCGTGCTGCGCGGACGCGTGGATGAGCCCAAGGGCGACCCGGGCAACACGCTCAGCCGCGAGGAGATCACGGCCAAGGCGCTGCGGCTGGCCGCGTTCAGCGGCGGCGCCTCGCCGGCAGAGATGATGGCCGCGGTGGACCGGCTGTGGCACATCGGCGGCGAAGCGCGCGTGGGGCCGTTGCTCGCGCGCGCCTGAGCTTGCGCGCCGATAGGGTTTGCACGGGATGCGATCCCGCGGCGTCTGCCGGACGATCCGAGAGGCAAGGTATTGACGAAGCTCAACGCATGGCCACATGGGCCTGCCGCGGTTTCCACGTCCGCCTACAGTGGCCGAATCCGAGAAATTGGTCGTCAGTGCACGGCGACCTCGCCAGCGAACGGCTTGGACGGCAGCGTGTGCGGCACGCGCCGCGAGTGGATTTTTCAGTTCCTCGTTTCCCGACCCAAGGAGATATCAGCATGACGATCCATCCCACCCGACGCAAGGCCCTGGCCACGGGCGCGGCCGTCGCCGGCGCCGCGGCGTTGCCCTTCATGGCCCGCGCGCAGGCGCCCATCGTGGTCAAGTTCAGCCACGTGGTCGCAGAGCAGACACCCAAGGGAAAGGGCGCCCTCAGGTTCAAGGAACTGGCCGAGGAGCGCACCAGGGGCCGGGTGAAGGTCGAGGTCTATCCGAACAGCTCCCTGTTCAAGGATGGTGAGGAGATGGAGGCCCTGCAGCTGGGCTCGGTCCAGATGCTGGCGCCTTCCCTGGCCAAGTTCGGGCCGCTCGGGGTGCGGGATTTCGAGGTGTTCGACCTGCCCTATATTTTCGACAGCTCCGAGGAACTGCACAAGGTCACGAACGGACCGGTCGGCGCCGCGCTGTTCAAGAAACTCGAGGGCAAGGGCGTGACGGGGCTTGCATACTGGGACAACGGCTTCAAGGTGATGACCGCCAACAAGCCGATTCGCGTTCCGGCCGACTACAAGGGCTTGAAGATGCGCATCCAGTCCTCCAAGGTGCTCGGCGACCAGATGAAGGCGCTGGGCGCGATTCCCCAGGTGATGGCTTTCTCCGAGGTTTACCAGGCGCTTCAGACCGGCGTGGTCGATGGTTCCGAGAATACGCCGTCGAACGTGTATACGCAGAAGATGCAGGAAGTCCAGAAATTCCTCGCGCTGACCAATCACGGCTATATCGGCTATGCCGTCATCGTGAACAAGAAGTTCTGGGACGGGTTGCCGGGGGACGTGCGCGCGACGCTGGAGGGCGCGATGAAGGACGCAACCAGGTTCTCCAACGACATTGCCCAGAAGGAAAATGACGACGCGCTGGAGGCGATCCGAAAGAGCGGCAAGACGCAGATCCTGACCCTCACGCCGGAGCAGAAGGCCGAGATGAAGAGGGCGCTCGTGTCCGTCCACAAGGAAAACGAGTCGCGCGTCGGCAAGGACGTCATCGCCGAGGTCTACAAGGTCACCGGCTTCAAGCCCTGAGGGCGCCGCGCCGGACGGCGCGCGCCATCAACGAGGAGACAGCCATGAGATTCCTTGAGCACCTGGAGGAGTGGCTGATCACGCTCCTGATGGCGGCCGCGACGCTTTTGATCTTCGTCGCGGTCCTGCACCGCTACGCGGCGGGAATGCCGATTCCCGGACTGCAGGATGCGTTGCTGCGCATCGACCTGTCGTGGGCCCAGGAACTGTGCATCTACATGTTCGTGTGGATGGCCAAGTTCGGGGCCGCCTACGGGGTGCGAACGGGCATCCACGTCGGCGTCGACGTCCTGATCAACAGGCTCCCCGGCGCGACGCGCAAGGCCTACGTGCTGTTCGGGCTGATGGCGGGCGCCACCTTCACCGCCATCGTCGGGACGCTCGGTGCGACGTTCACCTGGGACATCGCACACACGAGTTCGACGTCACCCGACCTCGAGATCCCGAAATGGATCGTCTACCTGTGCATTCCGCTGGGGTCCTACCTGATGTGCTTGCGCTTCCTGCAGGTGGCCTGGGCATTCGCGAGAACCGGTGAACTTCCGCACCACGACGTCGCGCATGTCGAAGGAATCGACGCGCCCGGGGACATCAACCCCTACAACTTGGCGGACAACCTGCATCCGTCGCCGGTCAAGGAAGGGGGCCGGCCATGAGCGCCACGCTCGTGCCGCCGGCAAGGTCCGACGCGCCTCGCTGGCCCGCGCTGGTCCCGCTCGCCATCCTCGTGCTGCCATGGCTGGTGAAGCTCACGGGCGTGCCGGTCAACAACGCCTGGATCATCTTCTCGCTCCTGTTCGGGCTCATGCTCACGGGCATGCCGATCTCGATCTCGCTCGGCCTGACGGTGCTCACGTACCTCTTCACCATGACGACCGTTCCGATCGAGTCCGTGGCGCTGAAGCTGTTCACGGGCATCGAGAAGTTCGAGATCATGGCCATCCCGTTCTTCATCCTTGCCGGCAACTTCCTGACCCACGGCGGGGTCGCGCGCAGGATGATCAACTTCGCGACTTCGATGGTGGGCCATTGGCACGGCGGGCTCGGCCTGGCGGGCGTGCTGGCTTGCGCGCTGTTCGCAGCCGTGTCCGGCAGTTCCCCCGCGACCGTGGTGGCCATCGGCTCGATCATCATGCCGGCCATGGTCAAGCAAGGCTTCCCGGCCCGCTTCGGTGCCGGCGTCATCACGACTTCGGGCGCCCTCGGCATCCTGATTCCGCCATCCATCGTGATGGTGATGTACGCGGTTGCCACGAACACGTCCGTGGGGGCGCTGTTCATCGCCGGCATCATCCCCGGCATCATCCTGGCCTCCTTGCTGGGCTTCACGACCTGGTGGCGGGCGCGCAAGTTCAACTATCCCCGCCAGCCGGCCGCGAGTTTTCGGCAGCGCCTGGCCGCGTTCCGCGATGCGATCTGGGGCTTGTCGCTGATCGTCATCGTCATCGGCGGTATCTACACGGGCATCTTCACGCCCACGGAGGCGGCCGCCATGAGCGCCGTGTACGCGTTCTTCGTGGCAGTGTTCGTGTACAAGGACATGGGCATGAAGCAGGTGCGCAAGGTCCTGCTCGATTCGGCCAACATGTCGGCGATGCTGCTGTACATCATCACCAACGCGGTGATGTTCAGCTACCTGATGACGTCCGAGAACATCCCGCAGGAGCTGGCAGCATGGATGCTGGACAAGCATCTCGGTCCCGTGGCTTTTCTGCTCTTCGTCAACGTCCTGTTGCTGCTTGCCGGCAACGTGATGGAGCCGTCATCGATCGTGCTGATCATGGCGCCCATCCTCTTTCCCGTGGCCATGAAGCTCGGGATCGACCCGGTGCATTTCGGCATCATGATGACCGTGAACATGGAAGTGGGGATGTGCCATCCGCCGGTGGGCTTGAACCTCTACGTGGCTTCCGGCATCGCCAAGATGGGCATTACCGAGCTCACCATCGCCGTGTGGCCCTGGTTGCTGACGATGCTGGGTTTCCTGGTGCTGGTGACTTACTGGCCGGCGATGTCGATCTGGCTGCCCAAGACCCTGGGGATGATGTGAGTAGGGAGTGACGACGCCATGATGATGCAGACCCCGCGCCTGGTCACCGACGAGGCCGATTTCTTCCAGGACGTCATCCCGGTGCGTGGCGCGCGGGTGGTGGAGCTCGGCTGCGGCAAGGCGGCTTTCGCACGCTCGCTGCTGCTGCGCGGCATCGCGAGGTCGGTCGACGCGTTCGAGGTGGACGCCCTCCAGCACGCGGCCAACCTGGCCGCGCCGCCGGTGGCCGGCCTGCGGTTCGGCAGGGCGGGCGCCGAGGCCATCCCGCTGCCCGGTGATTCCTGCGACGTCGCGGTCATGCTGAAGTCGCTGCACCATGTCCCGATGGACCTGCAGGGCGGGGCACTGGCGCAGATCGCCCGCGTGCTCGTGCCCGGCGGCTGGCTCTACGTGTCCGAGCCGGTCTATGCGGGCGATTTCAACGACATCGTGAAGCTCTTCCACGACGAGGGCGAGGTGCGCGCCGCGGCCTACGCCGCGTTGCGCCGTGCCGCCGATGCCGGCGTGCTGCGCTGGGAGCGTGAGATCGTCTTTGATACTCCGCTGCACTTTCGCGACTTCGACGATTTCGTCGACCGCATCGTGCGGGTGACGCACTCGGACATCGAACTGGCCCCGCCGGTGGCCGCCGAGGTGCGGCGCCGCTTCGAGCGCTTCCAGGGGCCCGACGGCGCGCATTTCGTGCGCCAGATGCGCATCAACCTCCTGCGGGCCTGAGGCCCGCAGGCCGGCGCTACTGCGCCGTCCAGCCCCCGTCCACCGGGATGGCGGCGCCGGTCAGGTTGTGCGCGGCGGGTTCGCACAGCCAAGTGACCAGCCGTGCGATTTCACTCGGCAGCGAGGTGCGCAGGCTGGGCTGCTTTTCCTTCAGCAGGTCGCGGATGGCCTCTTCACGGCCGGTGCCGAGCTGCTGGGCCCGCGCGTCGATCTGCGGCTGGATGATGGCCGTCTCGGTCCAGCCGGGGCAGATGCAGTTGACGGTGACTCCGCCGCTCTCGCGGCTGCCGGTGCCGGCGTATTCGAGTGCCGCCACGCGGCTCATGCCCACCAGCGCGAACTTGGCCGCCACGTAGGGCGCCTTGTTGACCGAGGCCACGAGCCCGTGCACCGACGCGATGTTGACCACGCGACCGTACCCGCGCTTCGCCATCGAGGGCAAGGCGAGCCTCATGGTGTCGAAGCAGGCGGACAGGTTGATGGCGATGATGTCGTCCCATTTCGCGCGTGGCATCTCGGCCAGCGGCGCCGTGTGCTGGATGCCGGCATTGTTGACCAGGATGTGCAGGGGCAGGGACAGGACCTCGTCCATCATCTGCTGCACCTGCGCCGCCTCGCGCAGGTTGTGCGTGAGCACCTCGACGGTGGGGGCGCCCGCCTCCAGCACGGCGGCGCGGGCTTCCTGCGCCTGGGCCGGCGTGGCCAGCCCATGCAGCACGATGGCGCAGCCTTGCCGCGCCAGCCCCTGGGCAATGGCCAGGCCGATGCCCTGCACCGATCCGGTCACCAGGGCCCGGCGGCCCTTCAATGGCGTGTCGTTCATCGCTTGCTCTCTTTCAGTTGGTCGCGCAAGGCGGTCTTGAGCACCTTGCCGTAGTTGTTCTTGGGCAGCGCGTCGATGAAGCGGTACTGCTTGGGCCGCTTGAAGCGCGCGATGTGTTCCAGGCAGACTGCGTCCAGCCCCGCTGCTTCCAGCCTGCAGCCCGGACGCGCCACGACGAACGCCACCACCACTTCACCCCATTCCGGATCGGGCGCGCCGACCACCGACGCCTCGGCGACGCCGGGCGCGAGCAGCAGGACTTCCTCCACCTCGCGCGGGTAGATGTTGGAGCCCCCGCTGATGATCATGTCCTTGCTGCGGTCCTTCAGCGTGAGGAAGCCGTCGGCGTCCAGCGCGCCCATGTCGCCGGTGAAGAGCCAGCCGTCCCGAAGGGCCGATGAGGTCGCATCCGCGTCGCGCCAGTACCCGGCCATCACCGTGTCGCCTCGCACCAGCACTTCGCCGACTTCGCCGATCGGCAAAGGGTTGCCTTTCGGGTCCGCGACCCGCACTTCCACCGGCGTCTGGGCCACGCCGACCGAGGCGAGGCGCTGCGCATGGCGCGGGTGCCTGGTGTCGGCCAATTGCGCGCGCGACAGCGCCGTGATGACCATCGGGCTCTCGCCCTGGCCGTAGATCTGGACGAACCGATGTCCCATCACGCGGATAGCGCGCTCGATGTCCGCGGCGTACATGGGCGCGCCGCCATACACGATGGTCTTGATCCCGGTGCAGTCGGCGCCGGTCGCCTCGGCGTGGTCCACCAACCGCTTGACGATGGTCGGCGCCGCGAACATCGACAGCCGGCCGATGGCGCCGGCAGCCTCGAAAACCTCGGCCGCGTCGAAGCCGCCCGAGGCCGGGACGACGTGGCGCGCCCCCGCCATCACATGCGGAATCGCGTAGATGCCGCCGCCGTGCGACATGGGGGCCGCATAGAAGATGGCATCGCGCGGATCGATCGGGTCCACGTCGACGAAGTAGGTGAGGCCCATGGTCACCAGGTTGCGATGGCTCAGCATCACGCCCTTGGGCTTGCCGGTGGTGCCGCTGGTATAGAAAAGCCAGGCCAGGTCCTCCGGCGCCCGTTCGGCCAGGGGCGCGGGCGGCTGCGCGAACATCGCCTCGTACTCGCTGCCGGTCACGTCGATCGTGCGGCCCGGCGCCGCGAGGCCTTCGCCGACATCGGGCGTGATGAAGGCCCAGAGCGCCTGCGAGTGGTCGACGATCCACTGCGCTTCGCGCAGGTGCAGCTTCGCGTTCATCGGAACGACCACCAGGCCCGCCCACCAGGCACCGTACATCACCTCGAGGTAGGCCGGATGGTTGCGCATGAACAGGGCGACGCGCTCGCCGGGCTGCAGGCCGGCCGCCTGGAAAGCCGAGGCCAGGCGCGCCACGCGGTCGGCGAGGGCGCCGTAGTCCCGCAGCAGGCGGTGGCCTTCGAAGAGGGCGGGGCGGCGCGGGTCGGCGCGCGCCACCCGCAGGAGCGATTGCGCCAGGTTCATCGGGCGGCCTCGAGGATGGAGACACAGTTTGCCACCGCGGAGCCGCCCATGTTGAACACCCCCGCCAGTTTCGCGCCGGGGACCTGGATGTCGCCCGCGGTGCCGGTGAGCTGCATGCACGCCAGCACGTGCATCGACACGCCGGTTGCGCCGATGGGGTGGCCCTTGGCCTTGAGCCCGCCGGAGGGGTTGATGGGCAACCTGCCGCCCGGCATCACCGTGCCGTCGTCCAGCAGCCGCGCGCCCTGGCCCGGCTCGGCCAGGCCCATCGCCTCGTAGGTGAGCAGTTCGGCGATGGTGAAGCAGTCGTGCACCTCGGCGAAGCTCAGGTCGTCCACGCCGGCCCCGGCGCGCTGCAGCGCGAGCCGCCATGCCAGGCGCGGCCCCTCGAACGACAGGACATCGCGCCTGGACATCGGCAGGAAGTCGTTGACGTGCGCGGTGGCGCGGAACCGGACCGCCTGGCGCGCATCGCGGCTGCGCCCGTCGCTGCGCAGCACCAGCGCGGCCGCGCCGTCGGATACCAGCGAACAGTCGGTCTTGCGCAGCGGGGCGGCGACCATGGGGTTCTTGTCGGAGACGGTGTTGCAGAAGTCGAAGCCGACATCGCGCCGCAGGTGCGCGAGCGGGTTGCGCGCGCCGTTGGCGTGGTTCTTGGCCGCGATCCGGGCCAGCGTGGCGCTGTGGTCGCCGTAGCGATCGAAATAGGCCTGGGCGAAGCGCGCGAAGATTCCGGCGAAGGTCAGGCCCTCGGCTGCCTCTTCCGGCACATAGCTGGCATTGGCCAGGGCCGCCGTCACTTCGCTGCCGCTGACCCCGGTCATCTTTTCCGCGCCGACGACCAGAACGGTGTGTGCCTTGCCCGATTCGATCGCGGCCATGGCCTGGTACACGGCGGCAGTGCCGGTGGCGCAGGCGTTCTCGACGCGGGTGGACGGGCACCAGCGCAATCCCGGCTCGGCCTGGTGCGGGTAGGAGCTGACGAAGTTCTCGCGGACCATGCCCATCCCGGCGTGGCCGATGAAGACCGCGTCGACCTCGCTCGCATCGACCTGCGCGTGCGCAAGGGCCTGCGACGTTGCCTGCCCGACCAGTGTCTCGAGATCGAGCGCGTCGTGCTTTCCGAAGGGCAGGTGGCTCCAGCCGACGATGTGGGGGGAGGGCATGAGTGGCTCCGTGAGGGACTTGGGGGTTAGCCCCCGAAGTTAGCCCCGCAAGGGGCCGGCGGCTATAGCGTAGAACTACCTCCGGCGCGCCCCTATGGAGTAACTCTACGACTGCCCCCGGCGTGCGGTCCTCACTACGCTTGCGCTCCACCGGTGGGAACGGACAGAAGTGCCGAACCACCCGCGCCAAGGGCCCGCCAGAGGCCCCCCGCTCAGGGAGTCTTCTCGTAGTTTCAGGAGACGAGTCATGACATTGAATTCACTGCGCCGCGACCTGTTGGCGGGCCTGGTCCTCGGGGCGTGGGGGCTCCCGGCGGCCGCCGCCGCGCGTTCCGACATCGTGATCGGCCAGCTGGCGCCGTTGTCCGGCGTGCTGGCCAGCACCGGGCACCAGATGGTGGTCGGCGGCAAGATCTATTTCGACTACATCAACGCGACTGGCGGCATCCACGGTCAGCGGATCAGGCAGCTCGTGCTGGACGACGGCTACAAGGTCGACGAGACCGTGCGGCTGACCAGGGAACTGCTGGCGAAACCGGACGTGGTGGCGCTGTACGGCTTCGCGGGGACCTCCAACGTCGGCAAGCTGCTCAGCGACGGCGTCCTCGAGCAGGGCGGCGCCGCCCTGGTGGCGCCCTACACCGGCGGCGAGCCGCTGCGCACCCCGTTCAACCCTTGGATCTTCCACGTGCGGGCGGGTTACGCCGACGAGACCGAGCACATGGTGCAGCAGGTCACCACGCTCGGCATGCGGCGCATCGCGGTGATGTACCAGGACGACGGGTTCGGCAAGGCCGGCCTCGAGGGCGTGCAGAAAGCCCTGGCCAGGCGCGACCTGAAGCTGTCCGTCGCCGCGCCCTACGAGCGCAATACCGACAAGGTGGACGAAGCCGTGAAGCAGGTCAAGGCCTCGGACGCCCAGGCCGTGATCATGATCTCCGTGAACAAGCCGACGTCCGCCTTCATCCAGCGTTATCGCGAGTCCGGCGGCGGGGCGCAGCTGTACAACATCTCGGTCGTGGATCCGGCCGAGATCGTCAAACTGGCGGGCTTGAGGAATGCGCACGGCCTGGGCATCAGCCAGGTCGTTCCGTACCCCTACATGCCGAACCTGCCGGCGATCCGGGAATACCATGCGCTGCTGAAGAAATACGCCCCCGGCGAGCTTGTCAACTACACCAGCTTCGAACAGTTCCTCGGCGCCAAGGTGCTGGTCGAGGGGCTGCGGCGGGCCGGTCCCAACCCGACGCGCCTGAAGGTGGTGAAGGCGCTGGAGAGCATGAGCCACTTCGACCTGGGCGGCGTCACCGTCAACTACTCGCCGGAAAATCGGGTGGGCTCGCGCTACGTCGAGGTGACGGTGATCGGCAGCACCGGGAAGCTGCTCAAATAGGGAACGGTCAGGCGCCGCTCACCAGCCTGGCCACGAGTTCACCGTGGGTGGTGGCCTCGAATTTCTTCATCAGGCGGGCGCGGTGGGCCTCCACGGTGCGGGGGCTGATGCCCAGCTTGCGGGCGATCTGCTTGCTGGTGGCGCCCGTCGCCAGCTGCTGGGCGATCTCGCGCTCGCGCAGGGTGAGGGTGGTGGTCACGGGGCGCCGCCGGGAAATGTCCTCGAACATCCACACGGCGCACGCGAAAGGGTTGGCCCGGTCGAGGGCGCGGCCCGCGACGTGGCACCAGAACAGCTCGCCGTTCTTGCGCCGCATGATGCGCTCGTCGCTGTAGACCCCGGTGTCGCGCATGACCGGCAGGCCCAGGTTGCCGACATGCGCGAATTCGTCCAGCGAGGGGTAGAGCGGGGCGAGGGGCTTGCCGACCAGTTCGCCCACGTCGTAGCCGAACATGCGGGCGAAAGCCTCGTTGCAGATTTCGACCACGCGGTCGCGCGACACGCACATCCCCACCGGCGCCAGGTTGAAGGCGAGTTGCAGGGTCTGCTGGGTGTCGGCGGGCGCCATAGCCGGCGATTCTCGCCGCTCATCCGGTGGACTCCTACTAGCGGATACCTGTAGTCGGCAACGTCCCCGGGCGCAGTGGTGGCGTCTGGGCGAGCCGGTTGACGGCCCCGCGCAGAGTGCGAAGATGGCCGCCCGGGGAAACCGGCCACACCAAGGAGAGCCACCATGTCACTGCGCATCAACGACATCGCGCCCAACTTCAAGGCGCAGACCACGCAAGGCCCGATCGATTTCCACGAATGGATAGGCGACAGCTGGGCCATCCTGTTCTCCCACCCGAAGGACTTCACGCCCGTCTGCACGACCGAGCTCGGCTACATGGCCAGGATCGAGCCCGAGTTCACCCAACGCCATGCCAAGCTCATCGGCCTGAGCGTGGACCCGGTGGACAGCCACAGCCGCTGGGTCGGCGACATCGAGGAGACGCAGAACTGCAAGGTCAACTACCCCGTGATCGCGGACACCGACCTGGCGGTGGCCAAGCTCTACAACATGCTGCCGGCCGAGGAGCCGGGCGGGGCCGACGGCCGCACCGCCGCGACCAACCAGACCGTCCGCTCGGTCTTCATCGTCGGACCGGACAAGAAGATCAAGCTGATGCTGACCTACCCGATGACCACCGGCCGCAACTTCGACGAGATCCTGCGCGTGCTCGATTCGATGCAGATGACGGCGAAGTACAGGGTTGCCACGCCGGCCAACTGGAAGCCGGGCGACGACGTGATCATCGCCGGTTCGGTGACGGATGAAGAGGCCGGGAAACTGTTCCCGGACGGCTGGAAGGCCGTCAAGCCGTACCTGCGCGTCATCAAGCAGCCCGGCTGAGACCTTGCCGGCAAGGGCCGGCCCCGCCGAACGCTACCGCCGGCCCACGGCGAGCCGGCTTGGCCCCATATTGGCCGGCCCAACCACCATCGAGATCCATGAACAACCTCACACCCCACATCGGCCCGGTGGCCGCGCTCATTGCGGGCATCCTGATCCTCATCATGCCGCGCCTGCTGAACTACATCGTCGCGATCTACCTGATCGTCATCGGCGCGGTGGGCCTCTTCGGCAAGTAAATAGACCAAGAGCCACGATTCAGGTGGGGCTGTGCAGTGCGTACAGCTTCTGCATGCCGCCGAGCCAGCGGTCATAGTCCTGTGCCTTGTTGAGGAAGTACTTCGCCACCTCGGGGTGGGGGAGCACCAGGAACTTTTCCTCGCGCATGGTGGCCAGCACGTCGGCCGCCACCTGATCGGCGGTGAGCACGCCGTTCACCCCGGCCGACCCCGTGCCGTCCCTGGTCATGTCGGTCTGCACGGACTGCGGGCACAGGCACGAGACGCGCAACCCGCGCTTGCCGTAAGCGATGCGCAGCCATTCCGCGATGGCCACGGCTGCGTGCTTGGTCACCCCGTACGGCGCGCTCTCCACGATGTTGAGCAGCCCCGCGGCGGAGGCCGTCACCACGAAGTACCCTTCGCCGCGCTCGATCATTTCCGGCACGACGGCGCGCGCAGCCCACACATGCGCCATGCCGTGGACCTGCCACATCTTGTCCCACAGCGCGTCTTCGAGTTCGATGCCTCCCATCCGGCCGAGGATGCCCGCGTTGGACATGAAGATGTCCACCTGGCCGAAACGCTCGCGCGTGGCGGCCACCAGCGCCTGGATGTCGGCCTCGCGGCTCACGTCGCACTTCATCGCGACTGCGCCGATGTCCCGGGCGACGCCTTGTGCCCGCTCCAGGTTGACGTCCGCCAGCATCACGCCGCGGGCTCCGTGCGCCACCAGGCGCTTCGCGAGCCCGGCGCCGATGCCGCTCGCGCCACCCGTGACGATGGCGACCTTTCCTTGGATGTCCATGAGTTTCTCCGGTTTGCCCGAAGTATCGCGGCCGGCGCCGCGCATTCAAGCCACGAAGGCGACAGGGCCGGCGGGGGCCGGCTACCGCTTCGCCAGCCCCGGGGGCGCGGCCGGCGCCTGCTGCTTCGCCTGGGCGTGGACAGCCGCCGCGGCAACGCCGGGAAAGATCATGCGGTAGGCGACCGTGCCGATGGCCACCATGGCGAAAGCGATCGTCGCGAACAGCAGCCACCAGGGCCAGGCCGCCTCGCGCAGGCGGGGCTGCCCCGCGACTCGCCTTGCGGCGGCCGCACGGGCCCGGGCGCCGGCGATGGAACGGTCGTAGAGGGCGCGCCTCTGCGGATCCGAGAGCACCGCGTAGGCTTCGTTGAGCGCGGCCATCACGCGCGCGGCGTCGTCGCTGCCCTGGAGCTTGTCGGGATGGTAGCGCTGCGCCAGCGAGCGGTAAGCCCTGCGCACGCCTTCGGGGGCGGTTCCGCGGCTCACCCGCAGGATGTCGTAGTACGTGGCGGCGCTCATGCTATTGAAAGTATAGCTGTGCAATCGCCGGGAACGCACGCCGGATGTTTCCCTGGCACAACAGTGGTTTCGCTCCGACACGATTTGCGGCGGGCAGTCCTACGCGCATGCCCGGCGGCTTCGCCGAGCATCGGCTCGAACCCTGCCAAAGGAGACGCCATGGAGACCGCAGCCCAGCCATTCGATGCCCCCGACATGGGCGAGCCGCCGGCTGTGCTCGGCCGTGACGGCGCGCGCGACGAGGACGCCCACTGGGAGCGCGCGCACTGCCACGAGCGCTACTACAAGGCCGGCCTGGACTACGAGGACTACGCGCCGGCCTATTGCGTGGGCTACATCGGCCATGCGCAGTACGGTGGCCGGTTCGAGGATTCGGAGCGCTCGCTCTGTGCGAACTGGGAGCGCATCAAGGGCCATTCGCGGCTTCCGCTGGAGGAAGCGCTCCTGGCGATGCGGGCAGCCTGGGACCGGATGGCCCAGCAGTCGCAGCCGCACACAAGGCGGCCATCGGTCGTCGTGCGAGTGATCCGGCGCCACCCCGGGGGTGTCGAAGCACGGCGGCCGTAGGGGCCGACGGCTAGTGTAGTGTTTGACTCTTGAAGGAACTTAATTAATTGCTCGCATCCAATGCTCTACTACGGTTTGTATTGGAGCGAGCAATTGCGAGTTGCCCCGGCGATTTCTTTGACGGATGAAGAGCACA
>Ga0255338_1001456_pt1 | contig 44674 bp, 34 predicted proteins | sample MeOH1_35cm_T4_19_FD_203715 | JGI IMG/M metagenome (GOLD analysis project Ga0255338, IMG submission 203715) | Sandy soil microbial communities from University of British Columbia, Vancouver, Canada - MeOH1_35cm_T4_195 | ecosystem: Engineered > Artificial ecosystem > Sand microcosm > Unclassified ... | reverse complement strand
ACATGTTCCACGGCAGGGTTCCCTTTCCAATTCGTTGGGTTTCGATAGCGCTTCGCAACCACTATCAAAACGGGAATCCCTGCCCTTTGCAACTGCGGCAGTGTCAGATCAGATCGGAACTACTACATCTTAACGGTTCACGGTTCACGGTTCACTGGTTCTTCTTGTCGATCAGGTCCTGCTTCACCTTCACGTCCGCCTTCTGCCGCAGCCCTGCGACATACGCCGTAAGCTGCGCCTGGCTCGACGCCTGCTCGATGCTCGTCGCGAGCGCATTCTGCTTGTCCAGCGCAACTTTCTCCGGCTCGACAACGCGAGTGATCTTGAGCGCAATGTAATCGCCCTGCGGCGTTTCCACCCCGGTATACGCGGGAAGCTGAGCAACGGGGGTCTTGAACAGACGCTTCATCGCCGCATCCGGCAATGCCTTCGCGTCGGCGCGGCTCACGAGGCGCGGCGCGCTCCACGTGAGCTGGGCCGGCTTGCCTTGCTTCACGTTCTCGAGCTGCTGCCGCCCCTCTTGCGCAGCGAGCTGCGCGGCGCGCTGGGACGTGAGCGTCTTCACGATAGCGGCCCGCACGTCGTCAAAAGGCTTGATGCTGGTCGGCTTGTGCTCGAGCACCCGCGCCGCCACCAGAGTGCCGGGCGCAGCCTCGATCGCTTCGGTATTGCGCTTGTTGTTCAGCACTTCCTCGGAGAATATTGCCTGCAGCAGCCGCGGATTGTTGAGCAGCGGCTCCTGCGCCCCGCTGCGCGTGATCCAGCCGCTGTGGCGCGCGGGCGCATGGAGCAGCTCCGCTGCCGGCTTGAGGCTGTCCGACTGCTCGAACACGAGGTTGTTGAGCTTCTCGGCCAGATCCGCGTACTGGCGGCTCGCCATCTGCTTCTTCACTTCGCCTTCGAGCTTCGCGCCGACTTCTTCCGGGCTCGACGTGCGGCCTGAGCGCACGTTCGTCAGCCTGATGATGTGATAGCCGTACTCCGACTCGACCGGAGGCGATATCTCGCCCGGCTTCATGCTGAACACGGCATCGTCGAAAGCCTTGACCATCGAGCCCCGGTTGAAAAAGCCCAGGTCGCCGCCCTTCTCCGCCGAGCCCGGGTCCTGCGAATATTTCTTCGCCAGCTCCGCGAAGCTGTCCGGCCTGGCCTTCACCTGCTGGTAGATCTCATCGGCGCGTTTCTTCGCCTTCTGCTTCGCGTCCGCGCCGCCTGCCGGATCGGCCGTGATCAGGATGTGGCTCGCCTGCCGGCTTTCCTTGACCTCGAACTGCTTGCGGTTCGCCTCGTAGAACTTCTTGATTTCCTCGGGATCGACTTTCGCCTGCGCCGCCAGCTGCTCCATCGACAGGGTGACGTATTCGACGCGCACCTGCTCCGGAATCCGGAACTCCTCCTGGTGGCTCTCGTAATACTTTTTGACCTCACCGTCTTCGAGCTTCACCTGCGGCACGAAGCGCTCGGCGGCAATTACGGCCTGGCTCACCTCGCGCTGCTGCTCCGCGATGCGCGTCACGCGCTCCGCAACCGCCCGCGGCACGAAGTTGGAATCGGCAAAGGCGTCGTCGAGCTGCTGCATGATGATCTGCTGCCGCAACCGCGCCTCGAACTGCAGCGGAGTCATGTTCTGCGAGCGCAGCAGGCGCTCGTACTGGTCGAAAGAGAATTTGCCGTTCTCCTGGAACGCCGGGATCTCGGCGATCGCGCTCTGCAACTGGCGCTCGCTCACCGTCATTCCCGAGCGCTGCGCGCGATCGAGCAACAGGCGCTGCTGGATCATGTTGTCGAGTACCGCGTGGCGCAGCTCGGGACTGTCGAGCTGGGAAGCGTCGGCCCTGCCGCCGCTCAGTTGCTGCAGCATCTCCTGGCGCTCACGCAACGCCTGGCCAAACTCCTGTTGCGTGATGGAGTAGCCCTCGAAAGTGGCAACTGCCTCTGCACCCTCGCGGTTGCGGAAATACGAATCGATGCCGAAGAAAGCGAACGGCAGCATGACGAGGGCGAGAACAACCTGGATGACGCGCTTGTTCTTATGGACGAGGTCGAACATTTTTTATGACCGTAAACGGTTGAGTGCTTCGGAAGAACGCGGCATGCGTAAGACTCGCGCCATCGTAACGCAGGCGCGCCCGGTTTACGAGTCGCGGCTCACCATTCTTTGCGCTCGCTGCTGCAACGAAAAAGGGCGAACCTCGTTCGCCCTTTCTTCGTAAGCTGGCGGAGTGGACGGGACTCGAACCCGCGACCCCCGGCGTGACAGGCCGGTATTCTAACCAACTGAACTACCACTCCCTCTACCGTCCGCTCGCGAGGCGGTTCGTGCCTTCTCGCGCCCGCTTGCGGCCGGCTCACAACTCGTCGGCCGCGCCCCGGCGCAGCCGCTTCGAAACTCCTGGTGGGTGCTGACGGGTTCGAACCGCCGACATTCGCCTTGTAAGGGCGACGCTCTACCAACTGAGCTAAGCACCCGGAACTGTCGGCGTGCCCGTGGCAGCCACCGCGCCGGCATGCAGGCGAAAACCGCGAACAGCCTTGCTCCGGAATGATGCCGAACTGCAACAGGGGCGTTAGTTTATCGCATCCTTAAGGGCTTTGCCAGCGCTGAACTTGGGCACTTTCGCCGCCTTGATGTCTATCGTCTCGCCGGTGCGCGGATTGCGGCCGCTGCGCGCAGCGCGCTCGCTCACCTTGAAAGTTCCGAAGCCCACGATGGTCACCGAGTCGCCTTCCTTGAGCGTCCGGGTGATGGTCTCTATCGTCACGTCGAGCGTCTTCTCGGCGACCGCCTTGGAGAGGCCGGTGCCGTCGGCAATTACATCGATGAGTTGCGCCTTGTTCACGAGATGTCCTTTCTTGATTGATGCGCCCGCATCGAGCAGGTCGCGCCGGAATTCCGGTGGCGGGATGCCGCGCAAGAGTTGTGCCCATCGGAACGACCGGCGCGCACCTGCGCGGCACGCGAAAAAACGAAGAGAAAGGGCCGTGCGAGGCGGCCCGTGATACTTCTCCTGCTGCTATCGATCAGTGCTTGATCGCCGGCGGCGCCGGTGTTTCGGACACTGCGGCGGGAACGCGCTCGGCGTCCTGCTGCTCCGGCAGCGGCTGGCACTTGCGCTCGAGCGCGAGCTCGAGCACGGTCTCTATCCACTTCACCGGATGGATCTCGAGCCGGTTCTTCACGTTGTCCGGGATCTCCACGAGATCCTTCACGTTCTCCTCGGGAATGAGCACCGTCTTGATGCCGCCGCGATGCGCAGCGAGCAACTTCTCCTTGAGACCGCCGATCGGCAGCACTTCGCCGCGCAGCGTGATCTCGCCGGTCATCGCGACATCCGCGCGCACCGGGTTGCCGGTGAGCGCCGACACCATCGCCGTCACGATGCCGACGCCGGCGCTCGGGCCGTCCTTCGGCGTCGCGCCTTCGGGCAGGTGAATGTGGATGTCATGCTTCTGATAGAACTCGGCCTGTATGCCGAGGCGTTGCGAGCGCGCGCGCACCACCGACAGCGCGGCCTGCACCGACTCCTGCATCACTTCACCGAGCTTGCCGGTGGTCGTCATCTTGCCTTTGCCCGGCATGGTGGCGGCCTCGATCGTGAGCAGCTCGCCACCCACCTCGGTCCACGCAAGCCCGTTGACCTGTCCCACCTGGTTCTTCTTCTCCGCCATGCCGAAGCTGTAGCGGCGCACGCCGAGGTACTTGTCGAGGTTGCGCGCGGTCACGGAGACCTTCTTCTCCTGTCCCGCGCTCACCAGTTCCTTCACCACTTTGCGTGAGATCTTCGAGATCTCGCGCTCGAGGCTGCGCACGCCCGCCTCGCGCGTGTAGTAGCGGACGATGTCGCGTATCGCGCTCTCCGACACCACCAGCTCGTTCTCCTTCAGGCCATGATTCTTCATGCCCTTCGGCAGGAGGTAACGCTGCGCGATATTGACCTTCTCGTCCTCGGTGTAGCCGGAGAGACGGATCACTTCCATCCGGTCGAGCAGCGCGGGCGGGATGTTGAGCGTGTTCGCCGTCGCGACGAACATCACGTCCGACAGGTCGTACTCGACCTCGACGTAGTGGTCGACGAAGGTGTGGTTCTGCTCCGGATCGAGCACTTCGAGCAGCGCGCTCGCAGGATCGCCGCGGAAGTCCATGCCCATCTTGTCGACTTCATCGAGCAGGAAGAGCGGGTTGCGCACGCCGACCTTGGTCATGTTCTGCAGGATCTTGCCCGGCATGGAACCGATGTACGTGCGCCGATGGCCGCGAATCTCGGCTTCGTCGCGCACGCCGCCCAGCGACATGCGCACGAACTTGCGGTTGGTCGCGCGCGCAATGGATTGCCCGAGCGAGGTCTTGCCCACGCCCGGCGCCCCGACGAGGCACAATATCGGCGCCTTCACCTTGTCCACGCGCTGCTGCACGGCGAGGTATTCCACGATGCGCTCTTTCACCTTCTCGAGCCCGTAGTGATCCTCGTCCAGCACCTTCTCGGCGAGGCCGAGATCCGTGCTGATCTTGCTCTTCTTGCGCCACGGCAGCGAGACGATGGCGTCGATGTAATTGCGCACCACCGTCGCTTCCGCGGACATCGGCGACATCAATCGCAGCTTCTTGAGCTCCGCTTCCGCTTTCTTGCGCGCTTCCTTGGGCATGCGCGCGGACTTGATGCGCTTCTCGATCTCGTCCAGATCGGCGCCCTCTTCCATCTCGCCGAGCTCTTTCTGGATCGCCTTCACCTGCTCGTTGAGGTAGTACTCGCGCTGGCTCTTCTCCATCTGCCGCTTCACGCGGCCGCGAATGCGCTTCTCCACCTGGAGGATGTCGAGCTCGCCTTCCACGAGCTTGAGCAGGTGCTCGAGCCGCTGCTTGACGTCGAACATCTCGAGCACTTCCTGCTTCTGCTCCAGCTTGAGCGGCAGATGCGCGGCGATGGTATCGCCCAGCCGCCCCGCCTCGTCTATGCCCGCAAGCGAGGTAAGGATTTCAGGCGGTATCTTCTTGTTGAGCTTCACGTACTGATCGAACTGCTGGATCATCGTGCGCCGCATCGCTTCGGTCTCGTGATCGGCGAGCGTCTCCATCTGCACCGGCGTGGCGGCGACCGCGTAATGCGTCTTGAGGTCGACCACTTCGTCGATGCGCGCGCGCTGGTTGCCCTCGACCAGCACCTTCACGGTGCCGTCAGGCAGTTTCAGCATCTGCAGGATGTTGGCTATGGTCCCGATCGCGTAAAGGTCTTCGGGCGCCGGGTCGTCCTTGGCCGCGGATTTCTGCGCGACCAGCACGATGCTCTTGCCCGCTTCCATCGCGGCTTCCAGCGCCTTGATCGACTTCGGCCGCCCCACGAACAGCGGGATCACCATGTGCGGAAACACCACCACGTCGCGCAGCGGAAGCAGCGGCATTTGGGCGGGGTTGGCGGCGGGATCGGTGGGCAGGGACATCAGGTTCACCTTGTATAGTCAATTCGTCCAAACATGGGGGGACAATACCCCGTTTTCAAGCCGCGCCGGTAAAAGATCGCCGGGCGGCCGGGCGGCGCTGCCTGAAGGCGGCGCCGACCCCGGGGTCAGACGTTGGAGCCCGCGACCTTGGGCTGGTCGGAATAGATCAGCAGCGGCGCCGCGTCGGTGAGTATGGTGCCCTCGTCGACAACGACCTTCACCACGTTCTCCAGCGAGGGCAGGTCGAACATGGTGTTGAGCAGCGTCTGCTCGAGTATCGAGCGCAGCCCGCGGGCGCCGGTCTTGCGCTCCAGCGCCCGTTTGGCGATCGCCCGCAGCGCGGCATCGCGCGCCTCGAGCTCGACGCCCTCCATGCTGAACATCTTCTGGTACTGCTTGAGCAGCGCGTTCTTCGGCTGCGTCAGTATCTGGATCAGCGCCGGCTCGTCGAGCTCCTCGAGCGTCGCGACCACCGGCAGGCGGCCGACGAACTCCGGAATCAGGCCGTACTTGATCAGGTCTTCGGGCTGCACGTCGCGCAGCATCTTGCCGATGTCCTTGCGGTTGTCCTTGCTGCGGACTTCCGCGCCGAAGCCGATGCCGCCTTTTTCGCTGCGCGCCCGGATGATCTTGTCCAGGCCGTCGAAAGCGCCGCCGCAGACGAACAGGATGTTCGTCGTATCGACCTGCACGAATTCCTGGTTCGGGTGCTTGCGTCCGCCTTGCGGGGGCACCGAGGCAATCGTGCCCTCGATCAGCTTGAGCAGCGCCTGCTGCACGCCTTCGCCCGATACGTCGCGGGTGATCGACGGGTTGTCCGACTTGCGCGAGATCTTGTCGATCTCATCGATGTAGACGATGCCGCGCTGGGCCTTCTCCACATCGTAGTCGCACTTCTGGAGCAGCTTCTGGATGATGTTCTCGACGTCCTCGCCGACGTAGCCGGCTTCGGTGAGCGTCGTCGCATCCGCCATCACGAAAGGCACGTTCAGCAGCCGCGCGAGCGTCTGCGCGAGCAGCGTCTTGCCCGAGCCGGTCGGTCCGATCAGAAGAATGTTCGACTTCGCGAGCTCGACGTCGTCGGCCTTGCTGATGCTCTTCAGCCGCTTGTAGTGGTTGTACACCGCGACCGAAAGTATCTTCTTCGCCAGATCCTGCCCGATCACGTACTGATCGAGGATAGAGCAAATCTCGCGCGGCACCGGCAGGTCGGATTTCGTTCCCTTCGTGCCGTGCTCGCCCTGCGTCTCCTCGCGGATGATGTCGTTGCAGAGCTCGATGCACTCGTCGCAAATGAAGACGGAGGGCCCGGCTATCAGTTTGCGCACTTCGTGCTGGCTCTTGCCGCAGAAGGAGCAATACAGCAGCTTCTCGCCGCCTACCTTGTCAGACATAACAGGCCTTCCCCTCGCTCGCCATCAAGCTCATGGACCTCACGCAACTGTCTCGGTTCGGCTGGTGAGCACGCGATCGACAAGACCATAGCTGACCGACTGCTCCCCAGACAGGAAATTATCACGGTCGGTATCTCTTTCGATAGTGTCGATTTTCTGGCCGGTGTGCTTTGCCAGAATTTCGTTCAGGCGTTGCTTGAGGTACAGGATCTCCTTCGCGTGAATCTCGATGTCGGAAGCCTGCCCCTGGAAGCCGCCCAGCGGCTGATGGATCATCACGCGCGAGTTCGGCAGACAGAAGCGCTTGCCTTTCGCGCCCGCCGCCAGCAAGAGAGCGCCCATGCTTGCCGCCTGCCCCACGCACAGGGTGGAGACGTCCGGCTTCACGAACTGCATGGTGTCGTAAATCGCCATGCCTGCTGACACCGACCCGCCCGGCGAGTTGATGTAGAACGAAATGTCCTTGTCCGGATTTTCCGACTCGAGAAACAGCAGCTGCGCGACGATCAGGTTCGCCGTGATCTCCGTGACCGGCCCGACGAGAAATACCACGCGCTCCTTCAGCAGGCGCGAGTAGATGTCGTAGGCACGCTCACCGCGCCCGCTCTGCTCGATCACCATCGGCACGAGGCCGAGGCCTTGCGGTTCGCTCATCATCGCCTGCGGCTCAAAATAACGTCTCATCAACGAGTTCCCATTAATTCGTCGAACGGCACCGGCGTGTCTTCGACCTTCGCCGTCGCAAGCACCCATTGCACGACGTTGTCCTCGAGGACCAGGGACTCGATGTCCCGCAGCCGCTCGGGGGATTGATAAAACCAGCGAACCACTTCCTCGGGCCGCTCGTAGCTCTGCGCCTGCTCCTGCACCGCGCTCTTCACCTGCTCGGGCTTCGGCTGCAACTGATGCGCCTTGACCACCTCGGCCAGTATGAGGCCCAGCGTCACGCGGCGCTGCGCCTGCGATTCGAACAGGTCGGTGGGCAGCGGCGTATCGTCCGTCACTTTCACGCCGCGCGCCGCGAGATCCTGTCGCGTCGATTGCTGCAGGCGCTCCACTTCCATGCTCACCAGCGATTTCGGCACGTCGATCTTCGTCGTGTCGATGAGCGCCTGCATGGCCTTGTCCTTTGCGCGCGCCTTGAGCCGGTTCTTCACCTCGCGCTCCAGGTTCGCACGCACTTCCTGGCGCAGCTTGGCGACATCTCCGTCGGCAACGCCGAGCGCTTTCGCGAACTCGGCATCGACTTCCGGCAATCGCGGTGCCGCCACTTCGGTCACCTTCACTTCGAACGTCGCGGTTTTACCTGCGACTTCCTTGCCATGATAGTCGTCGGGAAAACGCAATTCAAACGTCTTCGACTCGCCCGATTGCATGCCCGGCAATTGCTTCTCGAAATCCGGCAACAGCCGTCCTTCGCCGAGCACGGCCTGCTGGTTCTGCGCGGCGCCACCGGCAAACTCGACGCCGTCTATCGTGCCGCGATAATCCATGGTCGCGCGATCGCTTTCCTGCGCCGCGCGCTGAACAGCTTCGTACGTGACGCGCTGCTTGCGCATCACTTCGAGCGTCTTGTCCACGTCCTGTTCCGTGACTTCGAGCACCGGCCGCTCGAGCTTCACGGCAGAAACGTCCCCGAGCGCTATCTCGGGATAAACCTCGAACGTCGCGCTGTATTCGAACTGCTGCGCGCCTTCGCCCATCGGCTTCGCTTCGAAGCGTGGATAACCCGCAACGCGCAGATTCTGCTCTTTAACGGCAGCGCCGAAGGTTTTCTCAAGAGTGTCGCCAAGCACTTCCTGGCGCACCTGCGGCCCGTATTGCTGGGCTACGACCTTGAGCGGGACCTTGCCGGGCCTGAAACCGTGCATTTTCACCGTACGGGACAGCTTCTTGAGCCGGGTTTCGACTTCTCCTTCGATCTCCGACATCGGGACTGCGATGCTGAGGCGGCGTTCCAGCTGGCCCAGCGTTTCCAAGTTTGCTTGCATCCAAAACCCTTCAGCGTTGTCGTCTGGTGCGAAAGGAGGGACTCGAACCCACACGCCTTTCGGCGCCAGAACCTAAATCTGGTGCGTCTACCAATTCCGCCACTTTCGCCCTATGCACCTCGTGCAAGCTGTTGATTGTAATATACTCGCCGGTTTAGGGACAGCGCCGGAGGCGCCCCGCCGCGCCGGGTTTCACCCTGCAACCGGTTGAAACCATGCCGGTTTTGACTACTGCCATGCCGGTCGACCACTACGAAAATTTTCCGGTTGCATCCCTCGCGCTGCCGGCCCGATTCCGCGCTCCGGTGGCTCTCATTTACCGTTTCGCGCGCGAGGCCGACGACATTGCCGATGAAGGCGACGCGCCGCCGGACGAGCGTCTGCGCCGGTTGGCGGCCTACCGTGCAAGTCTCGACGACATCGAAAGCGAGCGGCCTCCGGGAATTCAGTGGTTCGGCGACCTGGCGGCCACGATACGAGCGCACAAGCTGCCTATGCAGCCTTTCCACGATCTGCTGTCCGCATTCGAGCAGGACGTGACACGCACGCGTTATGCCCGTTTTTCCGAGGTCCTCGACTACTGTCGCCGCTCCGCAAACCCGGTGGGACGACTGCTTCTTGTGCTGTACGGCGCTGATACCGAAGAGAATCACCGCTATTCAGATGCAGTCTGCACTGCGTTGCAGCTCATCAATTTTCTGCAGGACGTCGCGCTCGACTATGCGAAAGGCCGCGTCTACCTGTCCGTGGACGAACTCGGCCAGGCGGGCCTTACGCCGGGCGACATCGCGCGCGGCCGGCACGACGAAACGTGGGCTGCGTTCATGAAACAGCAGGTCGAGCGCGCACGTAAGCTGCTCGGGTCGGGTGCGCCGCTCGGACGCGCAATGCCCGGACGTCTCGGTTTCGAGATGCGAATGATCATTGCGGGTGGCGCACGCATACTGGACAAGATCGATGCCGCGCATGGCGACGTGTTCAGTCGCCGGCCGGTGTTAAAGTGGCACGACTGGCCCATGATCGCCTTGCGGACTCTAAAGGCGTGACCCGTGATTCGTGACTCGTGAATCACCGCGGCCCCAGGCAAGTCACCAGTCGCGAGTCACGGCCGTTGAGATGAATCCACACGAATACTGCCAGCAAAGAGCCGCTCAAAGCGGATCGAGCTTCTACTACAGCTTCCTGTTCCTGCCGGAGGCCCGGCGCCGCGCGATCACTGCGCTCTACGCGTTCTGCCGCGAAGTCGACGACGTGGTGGACGAAGTCACCGATCCCGGTGTCGCGCGCACCAAGCTCGGCTGGTGGAGCGCGGAGATCGAGCGCGCGTACCGCGGCGGCGCGCAGCACCCGGTCGCGCTGGCGCTGGCCGACGTGGTGAAACCGTTCGACCTGGAGGAAGACCGGCTGCACGAGATCGTGGCCGGCATGTTCATGGACCTCGATCACCAGCGGTATGCGGACTTTGCCGGTCTGAGGCACTACTGCCATCACGTCGCCGGCGTCGTGGGCGTGCTGTCCGCAAAAATCTTCGGGTACCAGGATGCGCGCACGCTGGACTACGCGGAAGAGCTCGGGCTCGCGTTCCAGCTCACGAATATCATCCGGGATGTCGGCGAGGACGCGCGCCGCAATCGCATTTATCTTCCGCTCGCCGAGCTCGCTGAATATGGGGTCGCCGAAGCCGACATCCTGCAGGCGCGAGAGACGGACGGCTTCAGGCGGCTCATGGCTTTCCAGATCGAGCGCGCGCTCCGCCTCTACGACAGCGCCTTCGCCAAGCTGCCTGCCGTGGATCGCAAGGCGCAGCGTCCCGGCATCGTCATGGCAGCGATCTATCGCACCTTGCTGAAGGAAATTGCGGAAGATGGCTGCCGCGTGCTGACGCAACGCACCGCGCTTACGCCGGTGCGCAAGTTGTGGATCGCGTGGCGCACGTGGCTGCGGGGTTGAGCTGCGTGAACAGTGAAGGGTGAATGGCGAATGGATCTGAAGCTTGAGGGCAGGACCGCGCTCGTCACGGGCGCAAGCATGGGCATAGGCCGCGCCATCGCGCGCGGGCTCGCTGCCGAAGGCGTGGAAATCTGCATCGCCGCGCGACGCGGCGAGCTGCTCGAAGAGCTGGCCGCGGAAATCGAAGCCACTGGAGGTGCGCGCGCGCATGCGGCGCCCATCGATCTTTCCGAAGAAGGCGCGCCGGCCACCCTCGCGTCCACGGCAATCGCAGCGCTGGGGCACATCGACATACTCGTGAACTCGGCCGGCGGCAGCCAGCCGGCGCTCGACATCCACGCGCCGGAAAGCGCATGGGAAGAAGCCATGACGATCAATTTCGTGCGCGTGCGTCAGCTCACGCACGCAGTGCTGCCCGGCATGATCGAGCGGCGATGGGGACGCGTCATCAACATCACCGGCAAGTCCGAGCCCGAGCGCCTGATCGCAGCAACGCCGGCGAAAGCCGCCGTGCACGGATGGTCCAAGGGCCTCTCCCGCGAAGTGGGCCGCCACGGCATTACGGTGAACTGCATCCCGCCCGGCCGCATCATGAGCGAGCAGATACGCCGCAAGTACCCCCCGGAGTTCCGCGCCGAGCAATCGGCTCGCGACATCCCCGCAGGCCGTTACGGCGAGCCCGAAGAGCTCGCCGCGCTCGCGGTATTCCTCGCCTCGCCGCTCGCGTGCTACATCACCGGCGCGGTGCTGCCCGTGGATGGCGGACTGCGACGGTTTGCCTTCTAGCGCGCGCGGCGACGCGATGAACGTCGCGATCGTCGGCGCGGGCTACGCCGGCATGGCAGCCGGCATCGCGCTGGCCGAGGCCGGCGCGCAGGTGACGGTTTACGAGGCAGGCGCAGTGCCGGGCGGCCGCGCGCGCCGCGTCGAAGCGCACGGCGTAACGCTCGACAACGGCGTGCACATCATGCTCGGCGCGTATCGCGACACGCTGGCGCTCATGCGCAAGGTGGGCGTCGCGCCGGAACGCGCGTTGCTACGCTTGCCGCTCGACTGGGACATTCATCGCACGTTTCGTTTCTCAGCCGCGCCGCTGCCCGCGCCGCTGCATCTCGCGGTCGGGCTCATGCGCGTCGAGGGCGCGCCGTGGCGCGAACGGTGGTCTGCGGCGAAATTGCTGGGCGCCGTGCGGCGCACCGGCTTCACGCTCGAGCATGATGTCTGCGTTGCAGAGCTGCTCCGGCAGTACGGGCAGGGCGATGCGTTCGTGCGCAACCTCTGGGAGCCGCTCTGCCTCGCCGCATTGAACACGCCGCTGCACGAAGCATCCGCGCAGGCCTTTCTCAACGTCGTCAGGGACGGTCTCGATGCCGGCCGCGACGCGAGCGAAGTGCTGCTGGCGCGGGACGATTTGAGCGCATTGCTTCCCGAGCCCGCCGCGCGGTACATCCGCGACCGTCAGGGTGAAGTGCGGCTGCTCGATCCGGTACGCGGCGTCGAGCACGTCGACGGCCGCTTCAGGATTACGGCGAGCGCCCACGCCGCGGAATACAGCCACGTGATCTGCGCGACGTCGCCGCATCATGTGACCGCGCTGCTCGGCGCGCTGCCCGGCATGGCAAACGTAAAGAGCGCAGTCGAAGCGCTGCGTTACGAGCCCATCTACACCATCTATCTGCGATACGACCCCGCCGTGCAATTACCGAAGCCCATGCTGGGACTGTCGGGACGCACGGCGCAATGGCTGTTCGACCGCGGTCCAATCAGCGGGCAGCACGGCCTGATCGCAGGCATCATCAGCGCAGGCGGTGCACATATCGGCCTCACGCACGAAGCGCTCGCCCAACGCGTGCACGAGGATGTCGCACATGTGGCCGGCAATCTCCCGCCGCCCGCGTGGTCGCAGGTCATTGCCGAAAAACGCGCGACGTTTGCGTGCACCGTGGGCGTGCAGCGCCCGGCGCAGCGCACGCCGCTGCCCGGCCTGCTGCTCGCCGGCGATTACACCGCAGGCGAGTACCCCGGCACGCTGGAATCCGCGGTGCGAAGCGGCCTGGCGTGCGCGCGCGCGGTGCTCGCATGATGGACCGCGCCTCCTGGTGCGCGGCGTATAATTCTCCGCACACAAAAAAAGGAGCGCAGCGTGGCTGAACGCGAAACGATGGAGTATGACGTTGTAATCGTCGGCGCCGGACCGGCCGGGCTCGCAGCCGGAATACGCCTCAAGCAGCTCGCGCAGGAAAAAGGCACCGACGTCTCGGTCTGCATCCTGGAAAAAGGCTCGGAAGTCGGCGCGCACATCCTGTCCGGCGCGGTGATGGACCCGCGCGCGCTCACCGAGCTCATCCCGAACTGGCAGGAGCTCGACGCGCCGCTCAACGCGCCCGTCGTCGAGGACCGCTTTCTCATGCTCTCCGAGCAGGGCGCGCGCCAGCTCCCCAACGCAATTCTCCCTGCGTGCTTCCACAACGAAGGCATGTACGTCGTCAGTCTCGGCAACGTCTGCCGCTGGCTGGGGCAACAGGCGGAAGCGCTCGGCGTGGAGATCTTCCCCGGCTTTGCCGCAGCCGAAGTGCTGTACAACGAGAACGGCGCGGTGCGGGGAGTCGCCACCGGCGATCTCGGGATCAATCGCGCAGGCGAGAAGACGGATGCGTACCAGCCCGGCATGGAGCTGCACGCCAAGTACACATTTTTTGCGGAAGGCTGCCGCGGCCATCTCGGGCGCCAGCTGCAGGAGCATTACGAGCTGCGCGCCGGCGTGGATCCGCAGGTGTACGGCATCGGCATCAAGGAGCTGTGGGAAATCCGCCCGGAGATGCACAAGAAGGGTCTTGTGATCCACACGGCAGGCTGGCCGCTGCAGAACGACACCTACGGCGGGTCCTTCCTGTATCACATGGAGAACAACCAGATCGCGATCGGCTTCGTCGTCGGTCTCGCCTACACCAATCCGTACTTGAGCCCGTACGAAGAATTCCAGCGCTACAAGCATCACCCGGCCATCAGGCCCTTCCTCGAGGGGGGGAAGCGCATTGCGTACGGCGCGCGTGCCATCAGCGCCGGGGGGCTGCAGTCGCTGCCCAAGCTCGTGTTTCCGGGCGGCTGCCTCATCGGAGACGACGCGGGCTTTCTCAACGCTTCGCGCATCAAGGGCAGCCATGCGGCCATCAAGTCGGGCGCGCTCGCCGCCGAGGCCGCGTATACCGCGTTGACCGCCGGACGCGCCGCCGACGAGCTCATCGCCTACCCGCAGGCGTTCCGCGCGAGCTGGCTGCACGAAGAGCTCCACCGGGCCCGCAACTTCAAGCCGTGGATGGCGAAGGGGCTGTACGTCGGCTCGCTCATGTTCGGCATCGACCAGGTGCTGTTCCGCGGCAAGGCGCCGTGGACGCTGCGCCACAAGCATGCGGACAACGAGACGCTGAAAAACAAGAACGACGCGCAGCCGATCACCTATCCCAAGCCCGACGGCGTCGTGAGCTTCGACCGCCTGTCCTCGGTGTTCATCTCGAATACCAACCACAACGAGGACCAGCCGATCCATCTGACGCTGAAAGACCCCACCGTTCCGGTACGCATCAATCTCGCGGAATACGACGCGCCGGAGCAGCGCTACTGCCCCGCCGGCGTGTACGAAATCGTGCGCGACGCGGACGGAGCCAACCCGCGACTGCAGATTAATGCGCAGAACTGCGTGCACTGCAAGACGTGCGACATCAAGGATCCGACGCAGAACATCGTGTGGGTGGCGCCGGAAGGCGGCGGCGGACCGAACTATCCGAATATGTAACGCTGCGCCGATGCCGGTTTTCCGAGTCGCCAGCCTGTCGGTGCGAGAGATAGATGAAATTTGTCAGCACGTTCGGCACATTCGTGCGCAGGCACCGGATGCTGCGCCCTGTGATAGCGGCAGCGCTCACGCTCATGGTCAGCGTCATGCTGATCACCACGATTTACCTGACGCTCCTCGACCTTCAATGGCTGACATTTCTGGGCGGCGTGCTGTTCGCGGCCGTCCTCGCGCTCGCGAGCCAGGTATCCAAGGCCGAATGGCTGGTCATCCGACGATCGAAACAACTGGAGCGTTACAAAGAGCGTCTTGCCAAGGCGGCCGAGCAAACGCATACCGCAGTCGAGACGGCGCGACTCACCGAGTCACGCGTGCGTGTGCTGCTCGACGCGCTTCCCGATCTGGTGTTCTACGTCGACCGGGATTTGCGTTGCCGGCTCCACAACCACACCGTGTGCCGATGGACCGGCTGGTCGGACGCGATGATCGAAGGACAGGCGCTTCAGGAACTGCTCGAGAGTCCGGCATACGCCATCGCAGCGCCGCGGTTCCTGCAGACCCTGGCCGGCAAGCCGGTCGAATACCGGATTTCGCTGGCAAACAGGACCGGCGGGTATTCGCCCTTCGATGTGCGACAGTTTCCCTATCCTTCCGAGGGTACGCCCGACGGTTTCTTTCTCGTGTTGACGAAAGGAGCGTCGGCCGCGCCGGGCAAGCCGGCGCACGAGCCGGAAAGTCGGCATGCGGACACAAGAGCCGACGCGGCCGTTGCCGCGCGTGAAAACGGCAAAGCGCTCTACGTCAACGCCATCACCGAGCAATTCGTTGCCGGAAACGACGACCGGGACCGGCTCGTGCGCGCGCTGCACGACAACGAGTTCATGCTGTTTTCCCAGAAGATCACCGCGCTCAAGGAAGACCTGCCCGAGCCCGACTGCTACGAAGTGCTGCTGCGGTTGAAGGAGGAAGAGGAAAACATGCTGCCTCCCGGCGGCTTCATACCGATGGCCGAACGTTATGGACTGATGGACGAGATCGACCGTTGGGTGCTGCGCACGCTGGTGAACTGGTGTCTGACCCGTCAGGCGCGCGACCCCGGATGGCGGCCGCCGATGTTCGGCGTGAATCTCTCCGATGTATCGATCGCCAATCCCTCGTTCGCAGCCTTCGTCCGCGCCGAGCTGCAACGTCCGGGCTTTCCGTCGCGTGCGCTGTGCTTTGAAATCGGCGAATCCGACTTGCTCGAACGCAACGAGGACGTGCGGCATTTCGTGGCCGCGCTGAAGCCGACGGGCTGCCGGTTTGCGATCGACGGTTTCGGGAGTCTCAAGGTATCGTTCGCCCAGCTCGAGGACATTCCTGTGGATTTCCTGAAGCTGAACGGGATGATCATACAGAACATGCTCAACGCGCCTGCAGAGCTCGCGAAGGTGAAGGCCATCAACTCGGTTTGCGAGAAGATGGGCATCCGCACCGTCGCCATGTTCGTGGAATCGGAGGAGGCGGTGAATACGCTGCGTGCAGTCGGCATCGACTACGTGCAAGGATTCGGTATCGCAAGGCCGCAGCCGATCGACGCAGTGGCTCAATAATCCAGGCTCATGCCGCCTCGAAAATCGCTGCCGCCCCCATGCCCGTGCCCACGCACATCGTCACCAGTCCGTATTTGAGCCCGCGCCGGCGCAAGCCGTGAACCAGCGTTGCCGTGCGTATGGCGCCGGTCGCGCCGAGCGGATGACCTAACGCAATTGCGCCGCCGAGCGGATTGACCCTGGTCGCATCGAGATCGAGCTCACGCATCACGGCGAGCGTCTGCGCCGCGAACGCCTCGTTGAGCTCGATCCAGTCCACGGCGTTCAACGCGATGCCGGCGCGCCGCACCGCACGCGGAACGGCCTCTACAGGGCCTATGCCCATGACTTCCGGCGCCACGCCCGCCACGGCATAAGAGCAGAAACGTGCGACCGGCGTCAGACCGTACCGTTTCATCGCTGCCTCGCTCATCAGCACCACGGCGCCCGCGCCGTCGGACGTCTGCGAGCTGTTGCCCGCTGTCACCGAACCGCGAGAGGAAAACGCCGGCTTGAGCTGCGACAGCGCTTCGAGGCTCGTGTCCTTGCGCGGCCCCTCGTCGCGCACGGCATCGCGAGACGCGAGACGCACCACGCGCGCCGCGAGATCCGCCGTGCGCTCGTCAATCCGAAACGGCGTGATTTCGGCATCGAACTCGCCCGCCTCTGCCGCAGCGATCGCGCGGCGATGGCTCTCCACCGCATAGGCGTCCTGCTCGGCGCGGCTCACCTTGTAGCGCTGCGCCACTTTCTCCGCCGTGATGCCCATGCCGTAGGCGATCGCGACGTGCCCGTCGCGCGCGAACACCGCGGGATTGAAGCTCGGCTTGTTGCCGCCCATGGGCACGAGGCTCATGCTTTCCGTTCCCGCCGCGATGATCACCTCGGCATCACCGACGCGTATGCGATCCGCTGCGAGCGCTACCGCCTCGAGGCTCGATGCGCAGAAGCGGTTGACCGTCATGCCGGGCACGCGGTCCGGAAAGCCGGCGAGCAGCGCCGAGATGCGCGCCACATTCAAGCCCTGCTCCGCCTCGGGCATCGCGCAGCCGACGATCACGTCTTCGATGTCATCGGCATCGAGCCCCGGACATCGTCGCGCGGCCGCCTTGAGGACGTGGGCGAGCATGTCGTCCGGACGGGTGCGGCGGTACATGCCGCGCGGCGCTTTGCCCACGGCGATACGGGTGGCGGCAACGATGTACGCGTCCCGGCTCATGCGCGGCTAATTCCTCAGCGGCTTGCCGGTCTTCAGCATATGGTCGATTCTCGCCTGCGTCTTCTCGGTCGCGATGAGTTCCATGAAATGCGTACGCTCGAGATCGAGCAGCCATTGCTCGTCCACGATGCTGCCCGCATCGACGTCGCCGCCGCACATCGTGACGGCGAGCTTCTCGCCGACCAGCATGTCGTGCCCGGAGATCTGCCCGCCTTCGAGCATGTTCACCATGTGCGCCTTCAGCGTTGCGATTGCGCTGCGGCCGGCAACCGGGATGCGGGCCTCGGGAAGCGGAGGGCGATAGCCGGCGTCGGCGAGCGCGCGCACTTCGCTCTTCGCGACATGCAGCACTTCGTGGCGGTTCATCACGATGCGATCGGCGGACGTCAGGTAACCGAGGTCTCTCGCAAAGTACGCGCTGCGTGTCACGTCCGCGGTCGCCACGGTCTTGAAATGGCGCAGCAGGATCGGAGCGACATCGCCGCCGCGCGCTTCGCGTGCCGCGCGCAGCGCGAATTCCTTGCAGCCGCCGCCGGCAGGTATGAGTCCGATGCCGACCTCCACGAGCCCGATGTAGCTCTCAAGCGAGGCCACAGTGCGGTCGCTGTGCATGATGAACTCGCAACCGCCGCCCAGCGCCATGCCGTCCACGGCGCACACCACCGGGATCATCGAGTAACGCAACGCCTGCGTCGTTTGCTGGAAGTGCGCCACGAGCCGCTCGATGCCCGCCAGCTTGCCGGCCATCAACCGATCCGCGACACCGAGCCTGTGCGCAGCTTTGAGCACGAGCGGTGCCGCGCTGCGGCGAAACCGCCTGAGCAAGGCGACGGTCGCCGAGGGCGACGCCGCCGCCTCACCGCTGCGCCGCTTGAGATTCGCTCCCGCCGAAAACGGCGGCTCCGTCTGCCAGATCACCAGTCCCGCGCAGCGCTCTTCGGCAAGCTCTATCGCCTGCAGCACGCCGTCGAGCACGGCCTCGTCTATCGTATGGAGACGCGTCTTGAAGCTCACGATCGCGATGTCGTCGCCGCCGTGCCAGCAACGGACCGCGTCCGTCTCGAACAGCGTCTCGCCGTACTGCACCGGCACGCCGAGCAGCGGCTCGGGATACGGCTGACGGCGGTACACGGCGAGCGACGACCGCGGCTTGTAGGTATCCGTCTGCGGCGAGTACGACCCCCGGCTGGTGTGCACCGCTTTGCGCTCGCGGTCCACAGCCCATGCCGGCAACAGAACCGCAGTCATTCCCTTGCCGGCCGCGATTTCCTCCTGCATCGCGCGCACCACGGCCTGCCAGCCCGCCGCCTGCCATGTCTCGAACGGGCCTTTCTCCCAGGCAAAGCCCCAGCGCAGCGCGAAATCGACGTCGCGCGCGGTGTCCGCGATCCCGCCGAGGTGACACGCGCAGTAGTGAAACGTGTCGCGAAACACCGCCCACAGAAACTGCGATTGCACATGGTCGTGCGCGCGCAGCTGCGCGAAGCGCCTCTCTACGTCCGGCTCCTTCAACAGGGCCGCGACCGCATCGTCCGCGACGCCTTGTGACGGCCGGTACTGCCCGCTTGCCGGATCGAGCACGTGGATGTCCTTGCCCGCTTTTCGATAGACGCCCTTGCGCGTCTTCTGGCCGAGCGCGCCGTTGTCGATCAGCCGCTGCATCCACGCCGGCACGGTGTAGTAGGCACGCCACGGATCGTCAGGCAGGCCGTCCCACATGGTCTTCACCACGTGGCCGAACGTGTCGAGCCCCACGACGTCGGCCGTACGAAAGGTCGCGCTGCGCGGCCTGCCGATCAACGGGCCCGTCAGCGCATCGACGGCGTCGAGACCGAGCCCGAGACGCTCGGCGTGATGCATGACGGCGAGCAGTGAAAACACCCCCACGCGGTTGCCGATGAAGTTCGGGGTGTCCTTCGCGCGCACGACGCCTTTGCCGAGCGTCGTGACGAGAAATTCCTCGAGATGATCGAGCAGCCGCGCATCGGTGGCGCTCCCCGGTATCAGCTCGACGAGGTGCATGTAGCGCGGCGGATTGAAGAAATGCACGCCGCAGAAGCGCGCGCGCAACGGCTGCGGCAGCGCCTGCGCGAGCGCGTCGATGGAAAGGCCTGACGTGTTGGTCACGAACGCGGCCGTGTCCCGCACATGAGGGGCCACGCGCGAGTACAGGTCCGCTTTCCAGTCCAGCCGTTCGGAGATCGCCTCGATGACGAGGTCGCAATCCTCCAGCTCCGCGAGGTGCTCGTCGTAATTGAGCGGGCGGATGTGATCGGTGACGGCGGGGTATGCAAGCGGGCTCGGCTCGATCCGGCGCAGATTGTCGATCGCGCGCGCGGCATTCGCATTGCGATCGCCGTCCTTCGACGCCAGCTCGTACAGCAGCGCCGGTATGCCGGCGTTGACGAGATGCGCCGCGATCTGGGCGCCCATGACTCCTGCGCCCAGCACCGCGGCCTTGCGTACGAGAAGCTGTTCCGACATGCCTGCGGTCGTGCGGTTACGGTTGCTGGCTGGTGGTGACCGGTTACTCGTCACACGTCAGACAGATAGAAAAGTCGTTCGCGTTACACGCAACGAATCACCCGGCCATCGGTTACGGCGTCAAAAAGAATGCCGGTATTGCACGCTCACGATGTCGATCTTGTTGTCGTAGCTGCCGACCAGCGAACCGCGGCCGATCGCCTGTGCAGCCGTGACCGACGGCGGACCGTTCATGTTGAGCTTCGCGTCCCTCACGAAGATATGCGCATAGCCGACGTCGATCGCTCCGCTGCGCGAAACCTTGTATTGGGCACCGAGCGCAAGCCAGTAGCGGTCCTGATCGGGTATGCGCGGCGTGCGGTACGCCTCCGGCACCGGCGACTGGTCGTACGCGATGCCGGCGCGATAGGTCCGGCGATCGTCCGGACGATAACTGACGCCCAGTCCGGCGCGCCACGTGTCACGCCAGTTCTCCGGCGTATTCTCCAGAATCGTGCCGTTGCTGCGCACTACGACCAGCGACTTGAAGGAACTCCATTGCGTCCGGGTGATGTCGGCCAGCACGTCCCAGCGCGCATTCACGCTGTGCTTCAATGCCGCCGAAAACACCGCCGGCACCTTGAGGTCTGCGCTGACTACGCCGTCGCCGACCTGCGCGGCGATCGCTGGCGCAACGAGCGCCGCCTGCAGCGCCGCCGGCCGATTGGTATAGCTCACCGTGCCCTTCAGGGTGTAGCCGATCGCGGAGCGGTAGGTAAGCCCCACGCGCGTCTGCGGCGCGAGATCGAACAACACGCCGACGTTATAGCCCCAGGAATTGTCGCTCCCGGAAATGCGGTTCGTGCCTTCGGTGCCGGCCGGCACGCCCGGAATCCCCGCCGCCGCCGCAACGAAGCTGTAGTTCACCGCCTTGGTCAGCTCGGCTTCGGCGCGCTGCCAGTTCAGCCCGACGCCCATCGAAAAGACATCGTTCACCTTGTAGGCGAGACTGGGATTCACGTTGATCGTCTTCAGATCCGAGCGCAGCGCGTGAAAGCGGCCCACCCAGTTCGCATCGTAGTCGGTGGTGAGTCCGAATGGCACGTTCAACCCGATGCCGGCCGTCCATTTCGCATCGATCGGCCAGCTAAGATACGCGTTGGGGATAAACACGAGATCGCCGGCATCGCCGCCGTTCGGCCCGGTGCTGAAACCGCCCGCGGCCGCCGTCGATCCGGTATTGTTGAAGCGCGCCGAGGGCTTGATGAAATTGCCCACCACCACCACTTGGCGGCCGGTGAGCCGGCTCATGCCGGCGGGATTGAAGAACACGGTGCTCGCGTCTTCAGCCGCAGCGGCAGCCCCCGCGTAGGCATTCCCCAGGCCGCTCGCATTCTGCTCCATGAGCTGGAAACCGCCGGCCATCGCGCCGGTTGCACCGCCCGCCGTAGCAGCGAGCATCACGCACATCATCAGTCGTTTCGTTTTCATTGTTCATCCTCGCTGTGGTGTCGCCGTGCGCTCGCTCCTGTCATGCCCGGCGGGAGCGGCAGCGCATCTTACCTTGGCCGCGCGCGTCTTTTCAATGCCGCTCCGCTCACGGCGTCGCCAACGACTGGGGCACGGGCCGCGGCCGCCGCTCCTCGTCGACGGCTACATACGCAAGTACGGCTTCGGTGACCTTGACACACGTCATGCGTTCGGGGCGGCGCTGCGCGTACACCTCGACGTCGACGGTGATGGAGGTGCGGCCGACGCGCACCACCTCCGCATAAAAGCTCACGATGTCGCCGACGAAAACGGGCTGTTTGAACACGAAGCTGTTCACCGCGACCGTCGCGACACGCCCCCTGGCGAGGCGCGCAGCCGGCACGCTGCCCGCAAGATCGACCTGCGCCATGATCCATCCGCCGAAGATATCGCCGGTGTGATTGGCGTCTGCCGGGAGCGGTATCACCCGCAGCGTCGGCTCTTTCGCAGGCAAGGTCGTCGTATCGGTCATGGTCACATCCCGGCATACAGCCGGTCTATCTCCGCATTGAATTGCATCAGCACGCTTTCGCGCTTGAGCTTGAGGGTGGGCGTAAGCAAGCCGTTCTCCACCGTCCACGGCTCGCACGTGAGCACCAGGCGCCGCACCTGGAGATATCCCGGGAAATTCTTCAGGCGCGAGCCGACGCGCTTCAGCACCATGCGCTCGACGTCGCGCGCGCCGAGCTCCTTCTGCTCCATGCCCGCTGCACGGCTCACCGCCTCCCAGCGCTCGGCGTTCAGCACGGCAACGAGCGTGAGATAAGGGCGTCCTTCGCCGACCAGCATGACCTGCTCGAACAGCGGATCGCCGAGCACGGCGGCCTCCAGATCCGTCGGCGATATCTTTTCGCCATTGGAAAGGACAAGGATGTCCTTGAGGCGGCCCGTGATGTACACGTGCTCACCCGAATCGATGTGAACCAGGTCTCCGGTGTTGAGCCAGCCGTCCTCGTCGACGACTGCGCGCGTGGCCTCGGGATTTTTCCAGTAGCCCAGCATCACGTTGGGGCCGCGCACCAGCAACGCACCGCTGTCGGCCACGCGTATTTCGATCCCGGGTATCGACTGGCCCACGCTCGCAGGGACGTTGTCTTCCAGGCGGTTCGCACATACGACCGGACTCGATTCCGTGAGGCCGTAGCCCTGGATCACGGGCAATCCAAGCCCGATGAAAATGCGCGATACCTCGGGCGACAGCGCCGCGCCGCCGGACAGCGCAACGCGCAGCTCGCCGCCCAGCCGCTCGAGTATCTTTGCGCTCACCAGGCGCCGCAGCAGCGGCCACAACAGCAGCGACGGGCGCCACGGCGCGCGGCCCTGCAGGTGCTGGAAACGCGCGTATCCGACGTCGACCGCGAGATGAAACAGCGCGCGCCGCACCCACGGGCCGTCCTGCAGCTTGTCGCGCACGGTGGACCAGATGCGCTCGTAGATGCGCGGCACGGAAACGAGCACGTGCGGCCGCAGAGCGCGCAGGTCCTCGCCAAGCTGCTGCACCGAGCGCGCGTAAGCGACCGGCGCGCCGCACATCATGGGCAGGTAATAGCCGCACGTGCGCTCGAAGGTGTGCGAGAGCGGCAGGAACGACATGAACATGTAGCTCTGATCGGCCTGCAGCACGCCTTCGAGACACGCGTGCGCATTGGTCAGTATGTTGTGATGCGAGAGCATCACGCCTTTCGGCCGGCCCGTCGTCCCCGAGGTGTAAACGATGGTTGCGAGCTCGTCGCCCCGCGATTCGCCGTAGGTCGGGGGCACGTCCGCTTCGTCCGGCAGCCACTGCGAGAGAGAAACGAGCCGCGACTCGCCGCCGCTCGGAAACGAGCGCAGGGTGACGATGCGGCGCAGCCCTCGCAGGTCGTCGCGCACCGCCGCGAGCCCGCGCCACTGCTCTTCGGTCTCGAACAGCAGCACGCGACACTCCGCGTGGCTCAGGATGTAGGCGACGTTCTCGGCGCGATCCTGCGTATACACCGGCACCACGATGAGCCCGAGGCCGAGCGCCGCGATGTCGTACGCCGCCCACTCGGGGCAGTTGCGCAGCATCACGGCGACGCGGTCTCCGGGCTGCAGGCCTTCGGCACGCAACGCAGCCTGCCAGCGCGCGACCATGCGCTCCATGTGGTGCCACGTGTAATCGCGCCAGTTGCCGTGCGTATCGTCGTAGTGCTTGTAGGCGAGCAGGTCCGGCGTGCGGCGCACGCGCTCGCGGAACAGCCCGTCGAGCGTGACCGCGTGCTCCACACGTATGATATGCGCAGCCACCGCCTGCGCGTCCGTGCCGCTGCCGGCGAGTTCCCCCATCTTCATCGTATCGTTCTGTCTTCCGGTTCCAGTTGCTCGAAACTGACTGCCTGCGTCGTGCGGCAGGCGTGCATGGGACTGAGATCCTGCGGAAAATCGTCCACCATGATCACCTCTCGCCGCAATTGCGCCGCCCGCTTCACCGCGTCCGCCTCTTCCGGCGTTATAAGCCCCGCCTCCAGCGCCGCCTGCACCGGTCGCTCATCGTCCGGCCTGTATGCGGCCCCCGCCGGGGCGGCGCTGCGCAGGCGCGCTTCCACCGACTCGGACACTACCACGGCTTCGAGCGCCGCCTCCAGCGTCGCGACCGGGTCGGTGGCCGAGCGGGACAGGAACACGCCGCGCGTCAGCCGCTCGCGCACCGGGCCAGGCTGCAGAATCGCTCGCGACACTTCGGCATCCATATCATCCGAAGGCGCATGAAACTCGCGGGCCCGCAGTGGAAAGACCATGCCGCCCAACAGCCGGCCCACCCACGCCGGCCGAAAATTGTCGAACACCACCCGCAGCGCCTGCTCGATCCGGCACAGGGTATCGGCCATGGCCCAGCGGACAAGGGGCACGTCGTCCGACTGCCGTCCCTGGTCGTCGTAACGCTTCAGCACGCAGGTGCCCAGATACAGCAGGCTCAGCACATCCGCAAGCCGCGCGGACAGGCGCTCTCGCCGCTTCAGCGCGCCGCCCAGCACGGCGAGCACGACGTCCGAGACGAATGCGAGCACGGCTGAAAAACGCGTGAGCTGCGCGTAATACGCACACGTGATGCCGTCGCCCGGCATGGCAAGCCAGCGCGCCCGCGTGAACCCCAGCCACAAGGTCTTCATCGCGTTGCCGGCGAAGAATGCAAGATGGCCGAACAGCGCCTCGTCGAAATCGCGCACGGCGCGCGCGCCGTGATGTCCGGCTCCGGCCGCGATCTCGCGCAGCAGGTAGGGGTGCCCGCGCACCACGCCCTGCCCGAAAATGATCATCGAGCGCGTAAGTATGTTGGCGCCTTCGACAGTGATGGCGATCGGCACCTGCTGGTAGGCCAGCGCGAGATAATTGCCCGGGCCTGTGCAGATCGCTTTGCCCGCGTGAATGTCCATCGCATCGTTGACGACTTTGCGCACGCGCTCGGTGAGGTGGTACTTCACGATCGAGGAGATGACAGCCGGCTTTTCCCCGCCATCGAGCGCGACGGCCGTGGTCTCGCGCGCGGCTTCCATGACGTATGTGTTGCCGGCGATGCGCGCGAGCACGGCTTCTATGCCTTCGAAGCGCCCCAGCGGCAAGCCGAACTGGCGGCGCACCCGGCTGTACGCGCCGGCGGTCAGCACGCACATCTTGGCGGCGCCGCAGCTGTTCGCCGGAAGCGATATCGACCGGCCGGCCGCGAGGCAGTTCATCAGCATCGCCCAGCCCTGCCCTGCACGCTCGATGCCGCCGATCACGGAGGAAAAGGGAACGAAAACATCCTTGCCCCAGTTCGGTCCCGTCATGAAAGCGGCGTCCATCGCACGGTGGCGCCGCCCGATGTTCACGCCGGGCAGCGACGCGGATATCAACGCGAGCGTGATGCCGACGTCGTAGCGCGGCCCGATCAGGCGATCCGGATCGTAGAGCCTGAACGCGAGGCCGAGCAGGGTCGCAATCGGTCCCAGCGTGATATAGCGCTTTTCCCACGTGAGCCGGATGCCGAGCACGCCGTGCTCACCCTGCCATTCGCCGCGGCAGACGATGCCGTAGTCCGGTATGCTGCCCGCGTCGGATCCTGCATGCGGGCTCGTGAGCGCGAAGCACGGTATCTCGTCACCTCGCGCGAGCCTCGGGAGGTAATAGTCCTTCTGCGCCTGAGTGCCGTAATTGAGGAGCAGCTCCGCGGGCCCGAGCGAATTCGGCACCATCACCGACACCGCCGCCGTTCCGCTGCGGCTGGTGAGCTTCAGGATCACCTGCGAATGCGCAACGGCCGAAAATCCCAGTCCGCCGTACGCCTTGGGAATGATCATGCCGAGCAGGCCGTGGCGCTTGATGTGCTGCCACGCCTCGGGCGGCAGGTCGTGCAGCTCGTGCGTGATGCGCCACTCGTCGAGCATCTCGCACAGCGCCTCCACCGGCCCGTCGACGAACGCCTGCTCTTCTGCAGACAGGCGGGCAGCCGGCATGGCAGCGAGCCGCCGCCAGTCCGGATTGCCGCTCAGCAGCTCTCCATCCCACCACACCGTGCCAGCCTCGAGCGCCTCGCGCTCGCTAGACGAAAGCTGCGGCAAGGCGCGACGGAAGCGCGACAACAGCGACGCGCTCACGCATGCGCGGCGCAACGGCCCGGGATGGAACAGCGCGCCTGCGACGGCCAGGAAAACCGCCCCGGTTGCGAGCAGCGGCAGGGAAGCTGAAAGCCACCACGCGACCGCTACGCAAACCGCGAGCGCGGCGAGCCATGTCCTCGCGCGGCAGCGCCGGTAGGCAAGCACCGCGCAAAGCGCCAGGCCGGCGGCGAAGAACGACAGAGTGAGCATGGGTCGCCTACCCTCGCCGGCAGAACGCGTGGCTCATGCGTCGGCCGGGCAGCGATATATGAATGCCCGCGAGAATACACAAGCCTCTGCCGTGCGGCAACGCAGCTTCGCACAGTACCGCGTACGCCGCTAAAACCCTGCGTCGGGATAATCGAGCACTGCCTGCGAGCCGTTTGCGACCAGTTCCGCAAGGCCGCTCGTGCGCGAGAGCACATGGCCCGCGTAATAGCGTGCGCACGCGAGTTTCGCATCCGCGAACGCTTCGTCCCGTGGCGCAAGACGACGGGCGGCGGCTGCGGCGCGCACCGCCATCCAGCCGCCGGCAACGATTCCAAAAAGCTCGAGATAAGGCACTGCCACGGCGGCTGCCTGGGCAGGCGTCGCCTCGAGCACGGCCCGGGTCGCGCGATCGAGATCGTCGATGCTTCGTGCGCACGCTGTTGCGGCCGGCCGCAGCGGCTCGTCGGATGCGCCCGCCGCTTCGACGTGCGTGCGCATTTCGCCGATGAGCTCGCGCGCCGCTGCACCGCCGTCGCCGGCAATTTTGCGCGCGACGAGATCGTTCGCCTGTATGCCCGTGGTGCCTTCGTAGATCGGCGTAATGCGCGCATCGCGCCAGTACTGCGCGGCGCCGGTTTCCTCGATGTAGCCGGCGCCGCCGTGCACCTGCATGCCGATCGCCGCGATATCCACCGCCTGCTCGGTGCACCAGCCCTTGACCACCGGCGTGAGCAAATCGACGCGTGCCTGGTATCGCCTGCGCACCGCAGGGTCGGGATGCGCGGCCGCGAAATCGCCCGCAGCCGCCGCGTGGTACGCGAGCGAGCGCATGGCATCCGTGCGCGACTTCATCGACAGCAGCATGCGACGCACGTCGGGATGACGGATGATGGGCACGCGCTCATCCGACCTCTGCGCAATGTCGCGTCCCTGGATCCGGGTGCGCGCATAAGCGATCGCGGCCTGGCATGCGCGCTCGGCGAGCGCAACGCCCTCGAGGCCGACGCCCAGCCGCGCGTGATTCATCATCGTGAACATGTATTCGAGGCCGCGGCCCGCCTCGCCGATGAGATAGCCGAGTGCTCCATTGCCTTCGCCGTAATTGAGCACGCAGGTCGGGCTGCCGTGAATGCCTGCCTTGCGCTCTATGGCGACGCAGGTGATGTCGTTCCGGTCGCCCAGCGTGCCGTCCGGTCGCACCAGGAACTTCGGCACCACGAACAGCGAAATTCCGCGCACCCCGGCCGGCGCATCGGGCGTGCGTGCGAGCACCAGATGCACGATGTTCCCGGCAAGATCGTGCTCGCCCCACGTGATGAACACTTTCGTGCCGCGCAGCCGATAGGCGTCGCCGTCGGGCGTCGCGAGCGTGCGCAACGCGGAAAGATCGGAGCCGGCCTGCGGCTCGGTGAGATTCATCGTGCCGCACCAGCGGCCTGCGACGAGCGGCGGAAGGTAAAGCGCCTGTTGCGCTTCGCTGCCGTGCCGCGCCAGCGCGCGAATCACGCCGGAAGTGAGCATGGGCGCGAGCGCGAACGACAGGCATGCGCTGTTCCACATTTCATCGACCGCCTGCGCCAGCACGTGCGGGAGGCCCTGCCCGCCAAACGCCGGAGGCGCGGAGATGCCGTTCCAGCCGGCCTCGACGAATGCGCGGTAGGCCTCGGCGTAGCCGTCAGGCGCGCGCACCGCGCCCTTGTCGAAGCGTGCGCCCTGGCGGTCACCGCCCGCGTTGAGCGGCGCGAGCACCTCGGCTGCGAAACGGCCGGCTTCCTCGAGCACGGCATCCGCGACGTCGGTGGTGACCTCGCCATTCCCGGGAAGCGCACACACGTCCGGCAGCGCAGCGAGATGGCGCAGCACGAACCGCATTTCGCTCAACGGTGCGACGTAGTCCGGCATGGCGTCTCCCAAAAGAAAAAGGGCGCGAGCCGCGCGGCTGCGCCCTTCTGTCCGTTGCGGCGATGTATCTTACAGCGCCTGCGTGAACTCCGGCACTGCCTTGAACAGATCCTCCACCAGCCAGTAGTCGGCAACGGCGAAGATCGGCGCCTCCGGATCCTTGTTGATCGCGACGATGACCTTGCTGTCCTTCATCCCCGCAAGATGCTGGATCGCGCCCGAGATGCCGACTGCGATGTACAGCTCCGGCGCGACGATCTTGCCGGTCTGGCCCACCTGGTAATCGTTCGGCATGTAGCCCGAATCGACTGCGGCGCGCGATGCGCCCACGGCCGCGCCCAGCTTGTCGGCGAGCGTCTCGAGGATCTTGAAGTTCTCGGCGCTGCCCATGCCGCGTCCGCCCGACACGATGATGCGCGCGGCGGTAAGCTCGGGACGCGTGGACTTCGACAGCTCCTGCCCTTTGAACTGGGACAGCCCCGCATCGGGCGCGGGAGCAAGCTTCTCCACCGGCGCGGCGGAAGCCGCGGCGCCGGCGGGATCGAACGCAGTCCCGCGCACGGTGACGACCTTGATCTTGTCGGACGACTGCACCGTCGCCAGCACGTTGCCCGCGTAGATCGGACGCACGAAGGTGTCGGGCGTTTCGACTCCGCTGATGTCGGAAATCTGCTGCACGTCGAGCAGCGCTGCAACGCGCGGCATCACGTTCTTGCCGAAACCGCTCGCCGGGGCGACCAGGTGGCCGTATTGCGGCGCAAGCGTGACGACCAGGGCGGCGAGGTTCTCCGCCAGGCCGCCGGCGTAATACGGCGCCTCGGACAACAGCACCTTGGAGACGCCCGCCACTTTCGACGCGGCTTCCGCAGCGCCGGCGCAGGCATCGCCCGCAACGAGAACGACGACCGGGTCGCCCATCCTGGACGCGGCCGTTATGGTGTTCGTGACGCCCGGCTTGAGCTGCTTGCCGTCGTGATCCGCTATGACCAGGACCGCCATTAGACTACCCTCGCTTCGTTCTTGAGTTTATTGACCAAGTCGGCCACGTCGTTCACTTTCACGCCGGCAGAGCGCTTGGGCGGCTCCTGCACCTTGAGCGTCTTCAGCCGCGGCGCGACATCGACGCCCAGCGCGTCGGGCTTCACGATCTCGAGCGGCTTCTTCTTCGCCTTCATGATGTTCGGCAGCGTGACGTAGCGCGGCTCGTTCAGCCGCAGGTCCGCCGTCGCAACCGCCGGCAGCTTGACCGTGAGCTTCTCCAGCCCGCCGTCGATCTCGCGCGTGATCTCGGCATTGTCGCCGGCGATCTCGATGTTCGAGATGAACGTCGCCTGCGGCCAGCCGAGCAGCGCGGCGAGCATCTGGCCCGACTGGTTCGAATCGTCGTCGATCGCCTGCTTGCCCATGATAACGAGCCGCGGCTGCTCTTTCGCCACGACTGCCTTCAGCACTTTCGCGACGGCGAGCGGCTGCACTTCTTCGGCAGTCTCGACCAGGATGCCGCGGTCGGCGCCCATCGCCATCGCGGTGCGCAGGGTCTCCTGGCATTGCTGCACGCCGATCGACACGGCGACGATCTCCGTGACGATGCCCGCTTCCTTCATGCGGACGGCCTGTTCGACGGCGATTTCACAAAATGGATTCATCGTCATCTTGACGTTCGCGGTCTCGACGCCGCTGCCGTCCGCTTTCACGCGCACTTTCACGTAGGGATCGACGACGCGCTTTACGGTCACCAGAACTTTCATGGATCTTCCTTGTAAGCGTTGCAGGACTGCTTGGGAAAGCCGGCATTTTACCGAATCGACGCGCGCAGCGGAACGACGGAGCCGTTTGCACCGTGCAAACGGCTAACGGGAAACTGGCAACCACAGTACGGAACGGAAACGCAGGCCGCGCGCTTTAAGAGCGATCAAGGGAAAACGAAGCGCGCAGGCGCTGTTACACATTTTTGAGCCGGTTCGTTAAGGAGTTTGTCAGGAAACAAACTCCTTCTTCCACTTTATGGACCGGCCTTGATACGAATCAACGCGAGATGCGACGAGCGAGCGCAATCAGCTCGCCGACGACGCCGCGGCGGAAAGCGAGCACGCAAATCACGAAGATGAGACCCATGATGACCTGCACCCACGAGCCCACCTTGTCGGCGAGCTGATCTTCCAGCGACACGACGATGACCGCGCCGACCACCGGGCCGAACACCGTGCCCATGCCGCCGAGCAGCGTCATCAGCACGACCTCTCCCGACATGTGCCAGTGCGCGTCGGTGAGCGACGCGAGCTGGAAAACCACCGTCTTCGTCGCGCCCGCGAGTCCCGACAGCGCGGCCGACAGCACGAAAGCGAGCAGCTTGTACTTGTCCACGTCGTAGCCGAGCGAGATCGCGCGCGGCTCGTTTTCGCGGATCGCCTTCAGCACCTGCCCGAAAGGCGAGTTGATCGACCGGTAGATGAGCAAAAAGCCGAATACGAAGATGGCGAACACCACGTAATACAGGTTCATGTTGTCGCCGAGATCGACGATGCCGAAGAGCTTGCTGCGCGGCACGCCCTGCAGGCCATCTTCGCCCCCGGTAAACGCGAGCTGCAGCCACAGGAAATACAGCATCTGCGCCAGCGCCAGCGTGACCATTGCGAAATAGATGCCGGCGCGGCGTATGGCAAGGCTGCCGAAGACGTAGCCGAGCGCCGTCGCGAACGCTGTGCCGACCAGTATCCCCAGCTCGGGCGTGAGCCCCCACACCTTGATCGCGTGCCCGGCGAGATAGGCGGCCGCGCCGAAGAAAGCCGCGTGGCCGAAAGACAGGAGTCCCGCGTACCCCAGCAGAAGATTGAACGCGCAGGCGAACAGCGCGAAGCACCAGCACTTCATCAGAAACGTCGGATAGATGCCGACCAGCGGCGCGGCGGCGCCAATGGCTATCAACGCCGCAAAGCCGAGATGGGTGCGCGTGAGCCGCATCATCGCTCCCTGCCGAAGAGACCGGCCGGCCGCACCATGAGCACGATCGCCATGATGACGAAGATCACGACGGCGGACGCTTCCGGGTAGAACACTTTGGTGAGCCCCTCGATCAGACCCAGGCCCAGTCCGGTCACGATGGAGCCGAGTATCGAGCCCATGCCCCCGATCACCACCACCGCGAAGACGACGATGATGAGGTCGGCGCCCATCTTCGGGCTCACGGTGAATATCGGCGCGCCAAGCACGCCCGCGAACGCCGCGAGCGCCACGCCGAAGCCGTACGTGAGCGTGATCATCAGCGGCACGTTCACGCCGAAGGCCTGGACGAGCTTGGGATTCTCGGTCGCTGCGCGCAGATAGGAGCCGAGCTTGGTGCGCTCGATCACGTACCAGGTCGCGAAGCATACGCTGAGCGACGCGACGATCACCCATGCGCGGTATTTCGGCAAGAACATGAAACCGACGTTGATCGCGCCCTGGAGCGATTCCGGTATCTCGTAGCGTTGCCCGGAAATGCCATACCAGTCGCGGAACAGGCCTTCGATGATGAGCGCAAGGCCGAAGGTCAGCAGCAAGCCGTACAGGTGATCGAGCTTGTACAGCCGGCACAGCATGGTGCGCTCTATGAGTATGCCGAACAGCCCCACGACCAGCGGGGCGACGATCAGCGCCACCCAGTAACTCATCGCGGCGTCCGCGCTGCCCGTCCACACCGGCAGCTGCGTGAGCCCGAGCCACGCGATGAAGGCGCCCATCATGTACTGGGCGCCGTGCGAAAAGTTGATGATGTTCAGCATCCCGAAGATGACGGCGAGGCCGAGGCTCAGGATGGCGTAGAACGAGCCGTTGATCAGCCCGACGAGCAGCTGGCTGTACAGGCCCTGCGGCGTGATGCCGAGCAGTTCGAACATGACTTTAACAGCAGGCTGCCACAGAGATCACAGAGAACACAGAGAGCGAAACAAGTGGTTTTCCTCTGTGAGCTCTGTGTGCTCTGTGGCGCATTATTATTACTTCTTCACCAACGGACACTCGCTCTTCGCGATCGGCACCACCGCGTCGTTGGCCGGTATCGTCTGGCGCACGTGGTAGTAGTCCCACGGATACTTCGACTCCTCCGGCTTCTTCACCTGCAGCAGGTAGAAGTCGTGCACCAGGCGCCCATCGTCGCGAATGCGGGCGTTCTTGGCGAAGAAATCGTTGACCGGCGTCGACTTCATTTTCGCCATCACCACCTTCGTGTCATCCGTGCCCGCCGCCAGCACCGCCTGCAGGTAATGCATGGTGGACGAGTAGATGCCCGCGTGCACCATGGTCGGCATCTTCTTGTGGCGCTCGAAGAAGCGCTTCGACCAGGCGCGCGTTTCGTCGTTGAGATCCCAATAGAAGCCTTCCGTGAGGTACATGCCCTGCGCGGTCTTCAGGCCGAGCGTGTTCACGTCGGTGATGAACATCAGCAGCCCGGCAAGCGTCTGCTTGGGCGTGATGCCGAATTCCGCCGCCTGCTTGATGGAGTTGGTGGTGTCCGTGCCTGCATTCGCGAGGCCGATCACCTTCGCACCCGACGCCTGCGCCTTCAGCAGGAACGATGAAAAGTCGGTACCCGGGAACGGGTGGCGCACCGAGCCGAGGACCTTGCCGCCGTTGGCGATGACCACATCGCCGGTGTCCTTTTCCAGCGAGTGACCGAACGCGTAGTCGGCCGTCAGGAAGAACCACGTGTCGCCGCCCTGCTTCACCACCGCCTTGCCCGTGCCGACGGCCAGCGCGTACGTGTCGTACGTGTAATGGACGTTGGTGTCCGTGCAGTTCTTGCCGGTGATCAGCGTCGAGGCCGCGCCGGAGACCATGGTGATGCGGTTCTTCTCCTTGGCGACCGGCATCACGGCAAGCGCCGTCGACGTGGTCACGAGGTCCGTGATCATGTCCACGCCGTCGCGCTCGAACCACTCGCGCGCCTTGTTGGAAGCGAGATCGCCCTTGTTCTGATGGTCGGCAGAGACGATTTCGATCTTGAACGGGCTCTTCGCCTGCTTCTGGAAATCCTCCACCGCCATGCGCGCGGCGATCACCGAACCGTTGCCGGCAAGGTCCGAATATGTACCCGACAAGTCCGTCAACACGCCGATCTTCACTACGCCATCGGACACTTTGGGCGCCGATGCGGCCGTGGACACGCCTGCGTAACTTCCGATCAATGCAGCGACCACGGCTGCGGACACGATGTTGCGCTTCATGGCTCCTCCCTCTTGAGTGAAGTTCAAACCCCCAGTAACTGATGCAGCCGGTCGATGCCGGCCTCCAGCCCTTCTGCGGTCACGGTCTCGACCACGTGACCATGCTCTATGACATAGTGCCTGTCTGCGAGCGGCGCGGCAAAACGGAAATTCTGCTCGACCATGATGATGGTATAACCGCGGCGCTTCAACTCGCGGATGACCTGCCCCAGCTTCTGCACGATGACCGGCGCGAGCCCTTCGCTGATTTCGTCGAGCAGCAGTATGCGTGCGCCCGTCCTAAGGATGCGTGCGATCGCGAGCATCTGCTGCTCGCCGCCGGAAAGCTTGCTGCCGGGGCTCGTCCGCCGCTCCTTCAGATTGGGGAACATGTCGTAGATCTCGGCGAGCGCCATGCCGCCGCTCGTGACTGCCGGCGGCAGCAGGAGATTCTCCTCGGTGGAAAGGCTGGCGAAAATGCCGCGCTCTTCGGGGCAGTAGCCCACGCCGAGCCGCGCGATGTGATGCGGCGAGCGCGCTATCGTCTCGCGACCGTTGATCACCACCGATCCGCTGCGGCGCCCCGTGAGGCCCAGGATGGCGCGCAACGTCGTGGTTCGCCCCGCGCCGTTCCGTCCCAGCAGCGTGACGACCTCTCCGCGAAACACGGTGAAGTCGATGCCGTGAAGGATGTGCGATTCGCCGTAGAACGCATGCAGGCCGGTGACCCGCACCATCTCCACCTTCGGGGAATAAGCGCTCGTCACTGGGCGGTACCTACATACGCTTCGAGCACCTGCGGATTGCGCGAGACTTCCGCGTACGGCCCTTCGGCCAGTATCGCGCCGCGTTGCAGCACCGTGATGGTGTGAGACAGATCGGCCACCACGTTGAGGTTGTGCTCCACCATGAGTATCGTGCGATTCGCCGCCACCTTGCGGATGAGCTCCACGACCCTGCCCACGTCTTCGTGCCCCATGCCCTGTGTCGGCTCGTCGAGCAGCATGAGCTGCGGCTCGAGCGCGAGCGTGGTCGCGATCTCGAGGGCGCGCTTGCGCCCATACGGCAGCTCGACAGTCACCGTCTTCGCATAACGCGCCAGGTCCACCGCCTCCAGCAGCTCGTGAGCGCGTGCGTCGAGGCGCTCGAGCGTGCGCACGCTCTTCCAGAAATGGAAAGACGTGCCGACCTCGCGCTGAAGCGCCACGCGAACGTTCTCCAGCACGGTGAGATGCGGGAAGGTTGCGGAAATCTGGAACGAGCGCACCAGCCCCCGCCTCGCGACCTGCGCGGCACGCTCGCGGGTGATGTCGGCGCCGTTGTAGCGTATGGCGCCCGCGCTGGGCGGCAGGAACCGCGTCAGCATATTGAAGACGGTGGTCTTGCCGGCGCCGTTGGGGCCGATGATTGCGTGTATCGAGCCGCGACGCACGCGCAGGTTCACGTCCCTCACCGCAGTGAACCCCTTGAAGTCCTTGGTGAGTGAGACCGTCTCGAGGATGTATTCTCCGGGCGCTGTCATCGCGTCGCGATCCGTGAGTGAACCGTGAACGGTGAACGGTGAATGGAAGCGCAACAGTGTCGCGCCTTATATGCCTCACTCCTCACTCCTCACTCCTCACTCCTCACGTTTTTCAAATATCTATGGCCGAGGCGGATTTCATCTGCTGGCGCAGCATGAATTTCTGGATCTTGCCCGTCGACGTGCGCGGCAGCGCGCCGAACACGATCTGCTTCGGCGCCTTGAAGTGCGCGATACGCGTGCGGCAATGCTCGATGATATCGGCTTCCGTCGCCTGCGCGCCTTCCTTGAGCTCGACGAATGCGCAGGGCACTTCGCCCCACTGGTCGTCCGGCTTGGCGACGACTGCGGCGGCGAGCACCGCGGGATGGCGGTACAGCACGTCCTCGACTTCCAGCGAGGATATGTTCTCGCCGCCCGAGATGATGACGTCCTTGGAGCGGTCCTTGATCTTCACGTAGCCATCCGGGTGCAGGACCGCAAGGTCGCCCGAGTGGAACCAGCCGCCGGCGAATGCCTGCTCGGTGGCCGGCGCATTCTTGAGATAGCCCTTCATGGTGATGTTGCCGCGGAACATGATCTCGCCCATGGTCCGGCCGTCGCGGGGAACGACTTCCATGGTGAGCGGATCCATCACGGTCATGCCCTCCTGCATGTGGTACCACACGCCCTGCCTTCCGTTGAGCTCCGCGCGCTCCTCGAGCGGCAGCTCGTCCCATTCGGGATGCTTGGCGCATACGGCGGCGGGACCGTACGTCTCCGTGAGGCCGTAGACGTGCGTGATGTCGAAGCCCATCTTCTCCATCCCTTCGATCACCGCGACGGGCGGCGCCGCGCCTGCGACCAGGCAATGGACGGGCTTCGCCAGCCCTTCCTTCCAGTCGGCGGGCGCATTGAGCAGCATGGTGTGAACGATGGGCGCGCCGCAGTAGTGCGTCACGCCGTGAGCCCGCATGAGGTCGAGCACCGCGCGCGCTTCGACGCGGCGCAGGCAGACATTCGTTCCGGCCGCGGCTGCGATGGTCCAGGGAAAACACCAGCCGTTGCAGTGGAACATCGGCAGCGTCCACAAGTACACCGGGTGCGGCGGCATCGCCCAGCTCACCATGTTGCTCAGCGCGTTGAGATACGCGCCGCGATGATGATAGACCACGCCTTTCGGGTTGCCGGTGGTGCCGGAGGTATAGTTCAGCGATATCGCATCCCACTCGTCGGCCGGCATGCGCCATTCGAAGCCCGCATCGCCCGACGCGATGAACGCTTCGTACGTGGTGTCGCCGAGCAATTCGCCACCCGTGTAATCCGGATCATCCACATCGATGACGCAGGGCTTGTCCGGCAGCATCGCGAGCGCCGCGCGCATGGTGGCGGAAAACTCGCGATCCGTGATGACCACCTTTGCCTCGCCATGCTGCAACATGAAGGCGATCGACGACGCGTCGAGCCGGGTGTTGAGAGTATTGAGGATCGCGCCGGTCATCGGCACGCCGAAATGCGCCTCGTACATCGCCGGGATGTTCGGCAGCATGACAGCGACGGTGTCGCCGACGCCTATTCCACGCGCGTGCAGCGCAGACGCGAGGCGGCGGCATCTCGCATAGACCTCGGCCCAGCTGTAGCGCGTGGCGCCGTGCACCACGGCGACACGATTCGGATAGACGTAAGCGGTGCGCGCGAGCAGCGATAAAGGGGTCAGCGGCGTGTAATTCGCCGGCGTGCGGTCCAGCCCGACGTTATAGGAATTGGCTCCGGCCATCTTCTCCTCCTGGGCGACGGCTGTGTCGCCCGCCTTCCGCTTGCGTCGTTATTGTTGCACGCGTTACGGGCGGTTGAACGCCACTACTCGCAATGGTTATGCCAGTCGGACCAAGGCCCTGATTCGGCACGCATTCGGTATCGCGGCCGGGCCGACGAATCGACAGCTGCAGGCCAACCCCGTCCGGACTGTCGGACAGTTAATGCCCGATGGGAAGTCTAGTTGTTGTTTCTTATAGAGAAATAGCTGTCCGGGAAGCCGGAGCGCCATTTTGGGTCCGTGTCTCGAATCCCAGATAGGCGAGCTTCTCGTAGAGCGTTGCGCGCGATATGCCAAGCAGCCGCGCCGCCGCCTGGCGATTGCCGCCGGTAGCCTGCAACGCCTGTGTCACTGCAGACCGCTCCGCCGCCTCGACCGCAGCCGCAAGGCGCACGACGCCGGGCGTCGCCGCGGCGCTGACCGCCGCTTCGGGCAGCACGAATGCAAGGTCGCTGGCGCCCAGACGCGGCGCCTCGGCGAGCATCGTGACCTGCTCGAGCACGTTGCGCAGCTCGCGCACGTTGCCCGGCCAGCCATGGCGCGCAAGTAGCGCAAGCGCGTCGGGTGCGAGCTCGCGTTGCGTAAGCCCGGTTCGCTCGGCGATGCGCTCAAGGATCACTTCGCACAGGGCCGGCAGATCGCCCAGCCGCTCGCGTAACGGCGGCACGCTCACTCGCAGCACGTTGAGGCGGTAATAAAGATCGGCGCGGAAGCGGCCGTCGGCGACGAGCTGCTTCAGATCGCGGCTGGTCGCGGCAATGACGCGCACGTCGACTTGCATCACCTTGTTCGAGCCCAGCGGCTCGAACTCCTGCTCCTGCAGCACGCGCAGCAGCTTCGACTGCATCGCGGGCGGCATGTCGCCCACCTCGTCGAGAAACAGCGTGCCGCCATCGGCCAGGTTCAGCTTGCCTTCGCGCCCGCGGCGCTCCGCGCCCGTGTATGCGCCCGGCATGACGCCGAAGAATTCGGCCTCCAGCAGGTTCTCCGGTATGGCCGCGAGATTGACGCCGATGAAGGGCTTGTCGGCGCGCGCGGACACTGCGTGTATCGCGTGCGCGAGCAATTCCTTGCCTGTTCCCGTCTCGCCCTGCAGCAGCACGGTCGTGTCGAGCTGAGCGGCGCGTCGCGCCTGCCGCTTGACCTCGAGGCATGCGGGGCTGGTTCCGACGAACGTCGAGAAGGTGTAGCGCGGACGCCGCTGCTCGACGAGCGCGCGCTGCGCGGCCGCGAGCTCGCGCTGCAGCCGTGTGAACTTCGACATCAGCGGCTTGAGGTACTGCGGTCTGTCGTACAGCACGAAGCCCACCGCGCCGGACACCGCACCGTCCTCGTCGCGCACGGGCAGGCGCGTGACGACGAACGACTGATCCTTCACGTCCATGATGTCGAGCAGCATGGGCTCGCCCGACTCGACGACCTGTCGCATCAGGCTCGCGGGTATCACGGTCTCGATTGCGCGGCCGGTCACGTCCTCATCCGCAGGCAATCCCAGCAACGCGCGGTACTTGTCGCTGATCCACACGATGCGCGCGTTTGCGTCGACGATCACCGCGCCCTCGCAAATGCGCTCGAGCAGCTCGAACAGCGAGCGCACCGCACGGTCGTGAATTGCGCTCGCGTCGGTATGCGGTGCCATTGCGCCCCTATGCTCCGCGCGCCGCGAGATCGCGCAGCGTCGTCACGGCCTGCTCCACGCGATCGACGCCGATCACTTCGATGTCGGGAAGCGGCTGCCGCGGCCGGTTGCCTTTGGGTACCAGCGCGTGCGTGAACCCCAGCTTTGCGGCTTCCTTCAGCCGCTCCTGTCCCCGCTGCACCGGACGCACCTCGCCCGCAAGGCCGACCTCTCCGAACACCACCAGCTTGTGCGGCAGCGGGCGGTTCTTCAGCGACGACACCACCGCCATCAGCACCGCGAGGTCCGCGGCCGGCTCCACGATCTTCACTCCGCCGACAGCGTTGACGAATACGTCCTGATCGAAGCAGGCGATGCCGGTGTGCCGGTGCAGCACCGCGAGCAGCAGCGCGAGCCGGTTCTGCTCGAGCCCCACTGAGAGCCTGCGCGGATTCGGCGCATGCGCTTCGTCGACCAGCGCCTGTATCTCGACCAGCATCGGACGCGTGCCTTCCTGCGTCACCATCACGCACGAGCCGGCCACTTCGCCCTCATGCTGCGACAGGAACAGCGCAGACGGATTGGATACGCCCTTCAGTCCTTTCTCTTCCATCGAGAACACGCCCAGCTCGTTCACGGCGCCGTAGCGGTTCTTGAATGCCCGTATCAACCGGAAGCGCGAGTGAGTGTCGCCGTCGAAATAAAGCACGGTGTCCACCATATGCTCGAGCACGCGCGGGCCCGCGAGCGCGCCCTCCTTGGTGACGTGACCGATGAACACCATCGAGGTGCCGCTCTGCTTGGCGGTGAGCGTGAGCTGGGCCGCGCACTCCCGCACCTGAGCGACCGAGCCTGGCGCCGATTGCAGCGTCGCCGAGTACACCGTCTGTATGGAATCGATGACCACGATCTGCGGACGCTCGGACTTGAGCACCGCAAGCACTTTTTCAAGATTGATTTCCGCAACGACCAGCAAGTGCCGTGCGTCGATGCCGATGCGCTGCGCGCGCAGCGCGATCTGCTGCACCGATTCTTCGCCGGAGACATACAACGCCTTGCGCGTCGCACCCATGCCGGCGAGCGCCTGCAGCAGCAGCGTCGACTTGCCTATGCCGGGATCGCCGCCGATGAGGACCACGCCTCCCGGGACGATGCCGCCGCCCAGCACACGGTCGAACTCCGCGATGCCCGTCGGCACGCGCGACTCCTCCCGCGCCTCGATCTCCGACAGGCGCTGCACCTTGCCGCCCTCCGCGATGAGACTGAAGCGGTTGCCGGTGGGCGCGGTCTCCGCGACCGCCTCGACCAGCGTGTTCCAGGCCTGGCAATGCGGACATTGCCCCTGCCACTTGAGGGTCTGCCCGCCGCACTCGGTGCAGCTATAAAGGCTTTTCAGCTTGGCCATGCGAGTGTGCGAAGCGCAGGCGGCCGTCAGGCCGGGCCGGCGCTGTCGTCGGGACGCGGGTCGCGCTTGCGCAACTCGCACTCGAGCCGGCGTATACGCACGTGCAGGTTGTCGAAGAGGACGACGGAAAGCGTGGAGGTCAGCGCGTAAATCGTGATCGCGGTGCGCTCGGCTTCACCGAGCGGGCCCCATGCAACGTGCGGCGGCAGAAAAAAATAATCGCCGAGGAGAAGGCCCATGCCGGCAGCGAGAAGCCCGGGCCCCAGCCCGCCATACCACGCGGCCACCATCGCGGCCGGCAGAAAGAAGGAGAACGGCAGTCGCGTGTCCAGGCTGCCGTAAATCGCCCAGCGCATGACGAAGGCCACGCCCACGCCGGCGGCGGCAATCCCGTACGACCACGCTCGCGACGGCGTAGCACTCAGGAGGCCGGGCAACAGACTCGTGGCCGTTCCGCCAGGGGAAACGGCGGCGCGCTGCTCGCTCATGTCGGTCGTTGCAATGGGCTGCGGGGATGGAATGGATCCATGATACACCGCCGCGCTCGTCAGTGCGTCAGCGGAGGAAACGGCGCGGAGCGCTTTGCACCTGCAGCATGCGCGTGATGTTCGCGGCCGGCCGTGCCGGACTGAAAAGGTAACCCTGGACTTCGTCGCAGTGCAGGCTGCGCAGGAGCTTCCACTGCTCTTCGGACTCGACGCCTTTCGCGATGACCTTGTAGCCGAGCGCATGCGCGAGCGAGATCAGCGTGCCAAGCACCGTCTTCGTTCCCGCGTCGCGTACTGCGCCGTCGACGAATATGCTGTCGATCTTCACCGACTGCACTGGCATCCGGGAGAGATAGGGCAGCGAGGACTGGCTGCTGCCGAAGTGGTCGACCGCGACGTTGACGCCGATCTCCCTCAGCCCGCGCAATGTCCGTATGCTGCCTTCCACGTCCTCGACGAGGCCGTTTTCGGTGAGCTCCAGATCCATGGCGTCGTTCACGCCGGATTGCGCAATCGCCTCGCGCACGAACTCGATGAATCGCGTGTCGCGCAGCTGCACGCCGGCCACGTTCACCGCCACGCGGATTTTCAGGCCCAGCTCGCGCCAGCGCCGCACGTCGACCAGCGCCTGCTTCATCGCCCACCTGCCGACCTCGCTCATGAGGCCGCTTTGTTCCAGCACGGCTATGAACTGCGCAGGATCGATGAGGCCATTTACCGGGTCGTTCCAGCGCATGAGCGCTTCCACGCCGGTGATGGACCGCGAGCGCGCGTCCATCTTCGGCTGGTAGTGGAGGACGAACTGCTCCGCTTCGAGGGCGCGCCTGAGCCGCTGCTCCAGCGTCGGCCCGGCGTTGCTCTGCGATTCGATGTCCACGCTCGTAGTCGTCATGCGACCTTATTCCCGTTCTGCGTCCACTGCGCCGATTTCCTTTACCGGCACGCGCGGCGCAAGCGCACACAACAGCTCGTATCCGACGGTGCCAGCGGCCTCTGCCACCCGCTCCACCGGATTCCCCGTCCCCCAAAGCACCACTGGCGCCCCGACCCCGGCTTCCGGCACGCTGCTCAAATCCACGCACAGCATATCCATGGACACGCGGCCCACGGTGTGTGTCGGCTTCCCGGCGACGACGACCGGCGTTCCCGTCGGCGCATGCCGCGGGTAGCCGTCGGCGTAGCCGCATGCGACGACGCCAATCCGCACCCGGCCTGCGGCAGTATAAACTGCGCCGTAGCCGACCGTCTCCCCCGCCGCAAGCTCGCGCACCGCGATAATGCGGCTTGCCAGCGTCATAACCGGTCGCAATCCCAAATCCGGCCCCGTCTCTCCGGTAAACGGCGAAACGCCGTAAATCATGATGCCCGGGCGCGCCCAGTCGCCATGGGTTTGGGGATAACGCAGCAACGCGGCCGAGTTCGCCAGGCATCGCGGCAGACCTTCCGTGCCCGGCAGGCGGTTGAGCGCCTCGAGCTGCCAGGCGACGCCCCGCGGCTCGTCCGCCTGGGCAAAATGCGTCAACAGCGTGATGCCGGCCACCGCCGGATTGCCCCGCATCTCGGCCAGGACACGCGGGAAATCGCCCGGCTGCAGGCCCAGACGATTCATCCCGGTGTTCGCCTTGAGCAGCACGTCGATGCCGCTGCCTTCCGGCAGCCCGTGCAGCATCTGCGCCTGCTCGGCATGGTGTACTACGATACTGAGGCGATGCTCGAGGACTTCTTTCACCTCGCGGGCATCGAAGAGGCCTTCGAGCAGGGCGATGCGCCCCCGGTAGCCGGATTCCCGCAATCGTACGGCTGCGTCCATCTCGAGCAGCGCATAACCGTCCGCCACATCGGCAAGCGCCCGCGATGCGCGCTCCACACCGTGGCCGTACGCGTTTGCCTTGACGACGGCGAACAGACGCGACGCCGGCGCCAGCCGCTTCGCCGCTGCGAAGTTGTGACGCAGCGCACCGAGATCTACGGTTGCCTGTATCGGACGCGTCATGATCCCGTGCATCCGTTGGACAGGCGACTCGGCGCTGCGCCGGAATGCAGCGCGGCCCCTCGTGCCATCACGCGCCCGCCATCTGCTTCATGCGCGCCGTCGCGAACTCGGCGAAAGTGTTGAGCAGGTTCGACCGGAATTTCTCGCGCGGATACACGAGCGACAGCGTGCGTATCAGGGGCGGCTCCAGCGGCACCGCGACCAGCACTCCGAGCTTGAGCTCCTTCGCGATGGTGGCGCGAGACACGATCGACAGCGCCATCCGTGTCGCGACGACGCCCTTGATCGCTTCCGGGCTGCCCAGTTCCATGACGATCTCGAGGTCTTCGACGGCCACCTGGCAGCGGCGGAAATACTGATCGGCAAACTGCCGCGTGCCGGAACCTTCCTCGCGGCTCACGTACGGATATTCGGCAAGCTCGCCCGCTGCGACGGACTTCCTGGCGGCGAGCGCGTGCCCCGGCGCGCATATCATCACCAGCTCGTCATCGCAGCAAACCTCCGTGTGCAGGCTCGGCAGATGCGACGGTGACTCGATGAGGCCGAGATCGAGCGTGTTGTCCGCCACGCGGTTTTCTATGGTCTCCGAGTTCGCCACGCTCAATTGGGCCTGCACCTGCGGATGCCGCGCCTTGAACTCGCCGAGGATCTGCGGCAGCATGAACTCCGCGATGGTGGTGCTCGCGCCGATGAGCAGCGGCCCGCTCACCGCGCCGGTCAGCTCGCCGACGCGCGTTTCCATCTCTTCCGACAGGGCGAGGATCTTGTCGGCATAGCTCAACACCAGCCGGCCCGCGGGCGTAAGCGCGATCTTGCCGGGACTGCGCTCGAAGAGCCGCGCGTTGAAATGCTCTTCCAGCTGCTTCACCTGGAAGGTGACGGCCGGCTGCGTCATGAACAGCACGTCAGCGGCCTTGGTGAAGGAAAGGTGTCGGGCCACGGTGTAGAACACTCGCAGCCGGCGGTCTGCCATGTCGGGTGCTAAATCGCGTTAAGAGGGCGGTGAACGGCGACATACTACCCGTTCGCGCGCCGCGCTAAAAGGCCGCGCAGCGCGTGGAAACCCCATCTTCACCGGCCGATGGCGGCAGGCGGATGCCTGCCGAATTATGGTATAAAGCGGCGGTTTAACCTCATAAACGCCGGGACCCGACCCGCACTCATGCCTCTCGGTTTTTACGTCATCATGGCGGCGCAGTTCTTCTCGTCGCTTGCAGACAATGCCCTGCTCGTCGCCGCGATCGCGCTGCTGATGGACATGCAGGCCCCGGCATGGATGACGCCGCTGCTCAAGTTCTTCTTCACCATCTCGTACGTGCTGTTCGCCGCTTTCGTGGGCGCGTTCGCCGACTCGATGCCCAAGGGCCGGGTGATGTTCCTCACCAATCTCATCAAGGTCGCCGGCTGCCTGGTGATGTTCTTCCACGAGACGCTGCACTTGCCGGGCTTGCCGGTGTACAGCGCCGTGCTGCTTGCCTATACGGTGGTCGGCTTCGGCGCCGCGGCCTACTCCCCGGCGAAGTACGGGATCCTCACGGAGTACCTGCCCCACCACAGGCTGGTGGTCGCCAACGGCTGGATCGAGGGTCTCACGGTCACCTCCATCATCCTCGGCACGCTGCTCGGCGGCCTGCTGGTCAGCGCCGCCGTGTCGCAGAAGCTGCTCGCCATCGACGTGCCGATCATCGAAACCGGCATCGATTCGGCCCCCGAAGTCGCGATCATGATGATCGTGCTGTTCTACCTGATCGCGGCGATATTCAATCTCTACATCCCGCTCACCGGCGTCGATCACCGGGCGCCGAGCAAGAACCCGCTGTTCCTGGTGCGCGAGTTCGCCCACTGCGTGCGGCTGCTGTGGACCGACAAGCTGGGACAGATCTCGCTCGCCACGACGACCTTGTTCTGGGGAGCGGGCGCGACGTTGCAGTTCATCGTGCTTAAGTGGGCGGAGGTCGCGCTCGGCTATTCCCTGTCGCAGGCGACGGTGCTGCAGGGCATATGCGCCTTCGGCATCGCCGCCGGCGCGGTGGTCGCCGCGAAATGGATACCGCTGAGGCGCGCGGCCAGCGTGGTGCCCGTCGGCATCGCAATGGGCATCATCGTCATCATGATGAACTTCGTCAGCACCGCCAAGGTGGCCGTGCCGCTCATCATCGCGATCGGCGCGCTCGCCGGCTTCTTCGTGGTGCCGATGAATGCGCTGCTGCAGCATCGCGGCCACATCCTGATGGGCGCCGGCCACTCGATCGCAGTGCAGAACTTCAACGAGAACCTGTCGATACTCGTGATGCTGAGCCTCTACGCACTGCTGATCAAGCTCGACTTCTCGATCTACACCGTCATCGTGCTGTTCGGTGTGTTCGTCGCAGTCGCCATGGCGCTCGTGCGCAAGCGCCATCTCTACAATATCCGCGTCGGCGGCCTTCCTGCGCTGCCGGACGGGCATCACTAGCTCGCCGGCGGCGAGCGGTAAGGAGTAAGGGGTGACGGGGCGAGTATCAGCGTTCTCCGGACACTTTTTTGACGTCAGTGTGGCCATGTATCAGCGTTCGCCGGACAGTCATAGCTCACCTTTGAATGGTTTGTCGATGCGATGGTATAGCAGCTTGGCAA
>Ga0255338_1001455_pt1 | contig 44684 bp, 52 predicted proteins | sample MeOH1_35cm_T4_19_FD_203715 | JGI IMG/M metagenome (GOLD analysis project Ga0255338, IMG submission 203715) | Sandy soil microbial communities from University of British Columbia, Vancouver, Canada - MeOH1_35cm_T4_195 | ecosystem: Engineered > Artificial ecosystem > Sand microcosm > Unclassified ... | reverse complement strand
TGTTCTACGGCAACTACGGCAATTTGGGCCAAGGCTTTAAGTTGAATGAGTTGGTCGGTTTTGGTTTTGGTCCCCCACGGTCTGGGCATTGTTCGGTCTTTTTATTTGCACTAGGCGTAACCCGTATATGAGGTGGGGCCATTTCCTGCACATGGGTAGCTGGGGGGTATTTATGCTGGACATTTCGTCTGGCTTTCTTTTTTAGTAGGCAAATGTCTGAACAAAAAAGGTCTGTTGTGAATTGTCATAAATTAACTCTTGTGCTAATTGAAATTTTACGGCTAGAATGTAGACACGCACTAGATTTGGCGTATTTCCCACGAAAAAACCGCACTAGACCACGTAAAAATAACGCTCAGATACGATGGTTAGGCGGTTTAACGAACGAAAAACAAAAAACGACTCTTCCCTACGGAAAAGCCGTTTGTGTACGTATTGGTGCGGTCGAGAGGACTTGAACCTCCATGCCCTTGCGAGCACTAGAACCTGAATCTAGCGCGTCTGCCAGTTCCGCCACGACCGCAAAATCAATGGTTACAGTATAACAATATACCATCATAATTTAAAGCAGTCAACCGGAATCAACCTTAAAAAATTTCAAATCACTTGACTTCTTTTTGTACTTCTTTCTCATCTTCACCGTTGGTGGCGGACTTAAACTCCTTTAAACCCTTTCCCAACGATTTGCCAAGTTCAGGCAGCTTTCCGGGGCCAAAGATGATCAAAGCAATCAGCGCCAACGCCCCAATCTCCATACCATTCAGAATTCCAAAAGTCAGCATTAAATTCACCCCCCCTGTCCTCACTATAGCATAAATCGCGTCTAAAAGAAATTAAAGTTATCTGACAATTCCAGAAGAGCAACCAGTATAATAAGTCTGCAATTAATGTTGCCTTGGAGGTCTAATCCTATTCTCCTTTGCCGTTGTCTATCACTAAGACGTAGTCTCGGTCTTCCATTATTTCATCGTAGGAAGCGTAGAGTTCCCAGATCACGTTCCAAAGGTCACCAGTTGCTTCGATGACATTTAACCCCAACTCATCCCTGGCTTCCCGCCTGCCGATTGGATAGCCGTGGGAATAATAACCCTCCAGCAGGGCCGTGGTTACTGCCTCAATCTTCTCAGGCTGTTCCTTTAACATATAACTGGCTAACAACTGATGCGCATACTGCTTTGAAGCCTTCAGGGCCTTCTCATAGTCCCCGATGATCCATGGGTCCAGTTTATTGATAATCGGGGCCAGGACAAGTGCCGCGGTTTCTGGCTCCGGGTTCTCCTGAACAGTGCGCTGGATATAATCCAGGCAATACCTGATGGCCTGAACCGGTATCCACAGTTCCTTGTACAGTGGGTGTTTGACCAGTGGATCAATAGGTCCCAGCTCAGAAACCGGTCCCATCACAATTTCATCCGCTCCGATCGCAACCATGGAGGCGGCGCTTTTGGCCACAAAGGGTACGATCACCCCAAAGCGGTCACAAAACTCCCTGATCAAGGTCACCACCTTGTAGGGAGTATCCACCGCTCCACCATAAGAATGCAGAAACAAGTCAATCTTCTCAGTTTTTCCGATAGCAACCAATTGAGAATACAGAGGCAAAAGAATATTGTCATCCAATGGGGTATAAGAAAAGTAAACCAATACCTTGGAACCGCGCAATCTCTCCAATTCCTGCAGCAGTTTTGCCCTCTTGCTCGAATTATCGCCAGCTGCCAAAAAAGCCCCTCCCTTTTATCCGCCAAATTGGATATGAAAGGCAAACATACTTCTCCTGTTTATAGTATGTTGGGAGGTTTCAGCTGGTTAGACAATTAGAAAGGCTAGGGCCATTATTGTATAAGCAACCAGGAGTTGTGCGCCTTCCAGCCAGTTAGACCGGCCATCAAGATTGATTACACTTGTGATCACCACACCCATAATAATCACCACTAATTCGTAACTGGTAAACAGTAAATCCAGAGGTTGGCCCACAAAATAGCCGATGAACACTAGGAGCGGCGCAACGAATAAAGCGATTTGGGTGCTGGATCCAATAGCAATTTCCAAACTTATCTCCATCTTGTTCTTTAGTGCCATCATTAAGGCCGTGGAATGTTCCGCGGCGTTTCCGATGATGGGGATGACGATAACCCCAATAAACAACTCGCTTACCCCCAAGGTCTTGACCACTGGTTCAATACCGCTTACCAAAAATTCACTCTCCAAAGCCACGAAAAGGGTGGCAACCAGCAGGACAACCACGGCCTTGAGCTTGGACCATTCCGGTTCTCCCCCATGCTCCTGGCTGGGACGAAAGACATCCTTGTGAGTATGAAGTGAAAAAAACAGACTGAGGATATACACGAGCATCAACAGGGCCGCTACTCCTAGGCTTAGGGAAACGGCCTTGGGACCGTGTTTGGACCCGAGAAATACTGCGGGTATGAGCAAACCGGTCACGGCCATTACCAGCATCGAGGTGTGCATGCCGGCTGCTGCCCGGTTAAATTTCTGCTGCTTGTGCTTGACCCCGCCCACAAACATGCTAAGCCCAAGAACCAGGAGAATGTTGCCGATAATCGATCCAGTGATCGAGGCCTTGACCACTTCCTCCAACCCCGCCCGCAGGGCAATGATCGTAATTATTAACTCCGCGGCATTTCCCAGAGTCGCGTTCAACAACCCCCCGATTCTGGGACCGACATAAAGGGCAATCTCTTCTGTTCCTTTACCCATATAACCCGACAAAGGGATAATGCTGATACAGGCCATAACGAACAACAGCACAGGCGAAAAATGACCAATCGACAAAATAATACTGACAGGCACTGCCACAAGCAGTATATTAAGAAACTTCAACGCGCTCCCTCCTTACTCGCTAAAATATTACTTAATCTCAAGCTACTTGTCAATCAGAGGAAACAGAACTTGTGTAATTGAGAGGCACAGTCAAGAATGACTACGGTCACTTTTTTAGTCTGTCCCATAGTGCGGAGGCAAAGACAGCCTAAGACATGCGCATTTCAGTACTTCATTCCGCTGTCCATTGCCGATTGCAAGGATATGGTTACATAAAAAAAGAACCCACCTTTGCGTGAGTTCTCGCGTAAATACTTTGTCTTTACCAGTTTACACCCTGCTATAATCCTATTCCATCTCCGCTACGGCCTTAAATGCGCTGTGGGAGGCATCGACGGTTCTCTCAATGTCTTCCTCGCTGTGGGCCAGGGACATGAAAGCAGCTTCAAATTGCGAGGGTGCAAAGTAAATGCCCTGCTCAAGCATTCTCTGAAAGAATACCGCAAATTTCCTGGTATCCGAAGCAGTTGCGGTAGTGTAGTCGAAAACCCGCTCCGGGGTAAAGAAGGTGGTAAACATTGCGCCGACTTGGTTTGTGTACACTTTGGCCCCGGCAGCCTGGGCAGCCTGGGTCATTCCGGCAACGAGCTTTTGCGTGTTTGTGGTAAGGGTCTCATAGGCTCCAGGACGTTTCAGCACCTCAAGGTTAGCAATCCCTGCAGTCATGGCAAGTGGGTTTCCAGAGAGGGTTCCGGCCTGATATACCGGTCCCGCCGGGGAAACGTGTTCCATAATCTTGCGTTTGCCCCCATATGCACCTACAGGCAGACCTCCGCCGATTACCTTGCCATGGCAGGTTATGTCAGGATCAATGTTATACAGACTTTGGGCGCCGCCAAAGGCTACCCGGAAACCTGTCATTACCTCGTCGAAAATAAGCAGCGCACCGTATTGCTTGGTTAAGGCACGCAGCCCTTCATGAAAACCTGGTTCCGGGGGGATGCAGCCCATGTTGCCCGCGACGGGCTCGATGATCACAGCCGCGATGTCTGACCCTTCCAACTCAAAGATTTTCCGCAAGGTCTCCAGATCATTATAGGGTGCGGTAATCGTGTTGGAGGCAATGTTGGCCGGAACGCCCGGGCTGTTGGGTACACCTAAGGTCAGAGCTCCTGAACCTGCCTTGATCAACAGGGAATCCGCATGACCATGGTAACACCCTTCAAACTTTACAATCTTGTTGCGGTTGGTGTAACCCCGGGCCAGGCGCAGTGCGCTCATAGTTGCTTCCGTACCGGAGTTGACGAAACGGACCATTTCCAGGGATGGAACAGCCTCCACCACCATTTTCGCCATGATGGTCTCAAGCTCTGTAGGCGCGCCATAACTGGTCCCTTTCTCTAGACAAGCGTGCAAGGCAGCGATCACCTCCGGATGACGGTGACCGAGAATCAAAGGACCCCAGGACCCTACGTAGTCAATATACTCGTTCCCGTCCACATCATAAATCTTCGAACCTTGACCATGGTCAATAAAGACCGGGGTCAGTCCTACTGATTTAAAGGCTCTGACCGGGCTGTTCACTCCGCCAGGAATATACTCCTGTGCTTCTTTAAAAAGCTCACTGCTTTTAGCGTAACCTTTGTGCACCTTTTCGAACCCCCCGTTTTCTTTATACCCAGCGCCCTTTAACCCTTGCGACCGTGGTACAGACACCAGGGTTCTTCAGCCATGTAGTCTCCCTCATTGTAAAATGCGGCCCTGGCCCTGCAGCCGCCGCAGGACACCTTGTAGCGGCAGCTGCCACAGCCGCCCTTGTACTTCATGGTGCGCAGTTCCTCAAATACCGGGCTGTTTTTCCAGATCTCGCTAAACGGCACCTCACGCACATTACCCAGATTGATGTTTAGGTACGCGCAGGGCTGAACCAGTCCTTTGGGTCCAATTATACAATAATGGGTTCCGGCCAGGCAGCCCCGACCGAAACGCAGATCCATCCCCATCTCTTTGGCAATGCGCATGAACTGCGGCGCACAGGTGGGTTTTAGTTCTATGTCTACTTCCTGCTGTTTCTTCATAATCGCGGTTAGCAGGGCTTCATACTGCTCAGCCTGCAGGGACTCTGCCTCGATCGAGACCGCACGACCGGTAGGAACAAGGAAGAAAAAGTGATGTGCTACTGCCCCAAGTTCCACAGCAAAGTCCGTTATCTTCAGGGCCTCGTCATAGTTCCAGTCCATAACAGTGGTATGAATTTGGAAAGGCAGACCGACCGCCTTGCAGTTCTTCATTCCCCGGACCGCGCCCTCCCAGGCCCCAGGAAAACGTCGAAATTCATCGTGTTTTTTAGGATCGAGGGAATCCAGACTTATCCCCACTCCCATGGTTCCGGCATCCTTCAATTCCTGGGCCAGTTCCGTGGTGATCAGGGTTCCATTCGTGCCAAACACCGGCTTTAAACCCAGACTTGTGGCATGCTTGACCAATTCAACAATATCCGGGCGCATCAGGGGTTCCCCCCCGCTAAAGATCATGATCTTAAAACCAGCCTTGGCAATCTCATCTAACAGGGCTTTGCCCTCGGCAGTATTCAGCTCATCCTCGAATTTTGCGGAAGCGTCCCGGTAGCAGTGGTCACAAAACATATTGCACTGATTGGTGGTGTTCCAGGAAATAATCAACTTATTCTGCCTCCTTTAACCATCTTGCTACATCGAGAGCGTGATAGGTGAGAATCAGGTCCGCACCTGCCCGCTTAAACCCGGTCATGATTTCCATCACAATCTTCTTCTCATCCACCCAGCCGTTGGCGGAGGCAGCCTTAACCATGGCGTACTCTCCACTCACATTATATACCGCGGTGGGCAGGTGAAATTCTTCCTTCAACCGCCTGAGGATATCCATATAGGCCAGGCCAGGTTTAACCATGACGATGTCCGCCCCTTCGTCAATATCAAGCGCGGTTTCCAGCACTGCCTCATTTCCATTGGCGGGATCCATTTGGTAGCTGCGCCGGTCCCCAAACTGAGGTGCGGAACCTGCCGCATCCCGGAAGGGTCCGTAGAAAGCGGAGCAGTATTTGGCCGAATAGGCCATAACAGGCACAGTTTCATACCCGGCCTCATCCAAAGTATCCCGGATCACCCCGATCCGGCCGTCCATCATGTCTGAAGGAGCCACCATATCCGCCCCAGCTTGGGCATGGGACAAGGCAGTTTGGGCCAAAAGGTCCAGGGATGGATCGTTTAAAACCTCCCCATCCCGGACGATGCCGCAGTGCCCATGATCGGTATACTCGCACAGACAGACATCGGTAATTACATAAAGCTCTGGATATGCCGCTTTGGCGGCCCGGATAGCCTTTTGCACAATCCCGTCTTCCGCATAGGCCTCGGAACCCACGCTGTCCTTTGAGTTCGGGATGCCAAACAGGATCACCGCCGGCACTCCCAGTCTCACCACTTCAGCAAGTTCCTTGACAAAGTTGTCAAGGGACAGGTCATAAACTCCGGGCATGGAGGAGACTTCATGCTTGATTCCTTGCCCTTCGCATACAAACATCGGGTAGATCAGGTCTGAAACACTCAACTGGTTTTCGCGCACCATACCCCTTATTACGGGATTAGAGCGAAGCCGCCGGGGCCGGCGAATGGGAAACGACATTGAAAACACCTCCGAAATTAGCGATAATAATCTAAGATCCCTTGGATTAGACCGTCAATCGTATATTCTTCTGCCTCGATATCCACGTTTAGTCCGAGACTGCGGGCCGTTGCGGAGGTTATCGGGCCAATAGACGCAATTTTTACTCCACTGATCAGTTCAGTCAATTGATCTTTACCGATTAACTGCACAAAATTAGTGACCGTAGAGGAACTCGTAAAGGTAACCATGTCCAGCTGTTTTTGGCTCAACATTTCAATCAGCCGTTCTTTCTCCGCCTGTCCCTGAACGGTGCGGTACGCAGGTACCACTTCCAGAGGTATCCCCAGCGCCGCCAACCTCTCAGGCAGCACTTCTCGGGCCACCTCCGCCCTGGGCAGCAGGATTCGATCAGCTGTAGTGAGCTTGCCATCAAAGGCTTCAAGCACTCCTTCCGCCCGGAACTCCCTGGGAACCAGATCTACCAGGAGGTGAAAAGTTTCCACTGCTTTCCTGGTCGCGGGCCCGATAGTGCAGATTTTTAAGCCCGCAAGTTGCCGGATATCCTTACCCAGCTGTTTCAGGCGGCGAAAAAAGAATTCTACCCCATTGACACTGGTAAACAGCAGCCAGCTAAATTCGCTCAACCTCTGGATAGCTTGATCCAGAGGTCCAAAGTCGACAGGCGGCACTATCTCAATCACCGGGAATTCCCATGCTTCCCCACCTAGCGACTCCAGCTTATCCGCAAGAACGCCAGCCTGAGTACGGGCCCGTGTTACAGCAACCCTTTTGCCAAACAAGGGTTTCCCCTCAAACCACTGTAGCTTCTGGCGCAGGTTTACGACTTCTCCCACAACGACCACCGCAGGGGAACCGAAATTTTGAGCTTTGGCTGTCTCTACAATATCCTGCAAGGTTCCTGTAATGGTCCTTTGATCAGCCGTGGTTCCCCAGCGCACCAGGGCCACCGGAGTATCCTCTCCCCGGCCGTTTTGGACAAGCTGTTCCACGATAATGGGCAGCTTTTCCATACCCATTAAAAAGATCAGAGTACCATGGGCCTGGGCAATTTTATCCCAACGTATTTCGGATTCTGCTTTGTCATATTTCAAGTGCCCGGTAACCACTGCAAAGGAGGTGGTAAAGTCACGGTGAGTCACCGGAATTCCGGCATAAGCAGGCACTGCTATAGCAGAAGTTATTCCGGGCACCACCTCAAAAGGAATGCCGTGTTTTACCAGGGCTTCTGCTTCCTCTCCCCCTCTGCCAAACACAAAAGGGTCCCCGCCTTTAAGACGAGTAACCACCTTACCCTCCAGGGCTTTATCCACCAGGACTTGATTGATCTCTCCCTGGCGCAAAATATGATGGTCCGGGTATTTGCCACCATAGATAAGTTCGCAGTCCGGTCTGGCGTTAGCCAACAGCCGTTTGGACACCAGCCGGTCATACACAAGTACGTCAGCCTGCTTGATACAATCCATGCCCTTTATAGTCATCAGCTTCGGATCGCCCGGTCCTGAGCCAACCAAAAAAACTTTTCCGATGTTCATTAACTCTGCTCCTGCCTCAATTCTGCCAGTATTTCTCCAGCCCCCAGACCCAAAAGTTCCAGGGCGAGTTTCTCTCCCAGTTCTTCCGGCTCATTAGCCGGGCCTTCCAGCCTGGAGCGTAAAACACGACTCCCATCCACGCTGGCCACTAGCCCGTGCAGGGTAAGCTTGTCCCCCTCCACTATGCCAAGGGAACCAATAGGAATTTGACAGCCGCCCTCCAGCTTTTTCAGGAGGGCCCTCTCCGCCCGAATGGCGATGGAGGACTCGTGATGGTTAAGCTTGTCCACTATGGCCTGAATCTCCGGAGCATCGTCCCGGATCTCTATCCCGACAGAACCCTGGCCCACGGCAGGTAAAGATAGGTCAAAACTGATCCTCTCCGTTATCCTGTCACTCCAGCCCATTCTCTCGACCCCGGCTGCAGCGAGCAGCATGGCATCATAATCTCCCCGATCGAGCTTGGCGAAGCGTGTGTTCAGATTTCCGCGCAGATCAAGCACCTGCAAATCCGACCTTAGTTTAGCCAACTGCGCCCTGCGTCTTAGACTGCTCGTTCCGACTCTGGCCCCTGCCGGCAGGGTTAAAAGAGTGTAGCCCTGCGGACAGATCAACACATCCCGGGGGTCATGCCTTTCGGCAATTGCGCCCATTTTAAGGCCATCTGGCAGAAGGGTTGGGACATCCTTCATGCTGTGTACCGCAAGTTCTGCGCTGCCGTTAAGCAGTGCGAACTCCAATTCCTTGGTAAACAGCCCCTTGTCCCCGATCTTTGCTAAGGCAACATCAAGTATCTTATCTCCCTGAGTTTTCATGGTGACCAGTGAAAACGCTACGTCAGGGATCAACTCTTCCAGCTTTTGCTTTACCCAGTTTGCCTGCCACAGGGCCAGGGCGCTATCACGGGTAGCAATCCTAACCTCTTGAACCATTAAAGCATCCTCCTGTTACTTGTGTGATACCTCTTCACTCATGCGCATCTCTTGCATCCTGTGCTTTACAGCCTGTCCTTCGACATTAAGGTTAAACAAGTTCTGCAATATTTCGGTGTAAAGATGACCTTGGTGGGTAGAAGCGAATTCTTTCAGGTTCGTAATCGGTTCATGCAGCATCTGGTTGACAATCGAACTGGCCATTGAGCTGATAATTTTCGTCTGTTTTTCTGTGAGTGAACCCAGCCTGCCTAAGGCCCGTTCCAGTTCGGCATCTTTTATGGAATTGCCCATTTCCTTCAGGGCTACCACTGTAGGAACCACAAACAGGGAATTGTGCCATTTCAGGAAGGAATCCATCTCTTCGCTGATTATTTTCTCGCACTGCACCGCGGCAACTTGACGCTCCGCAAGGTTGCGGTCCACAACCCCCTGCAGATCGTCAATATCATAGAGTTTTACCCCACTGATTTTCTTCACCTCCGGATTTACATTCCTCGGCACAGAAATATCAATTATAAAGGTAGTACTACCCGGACAGTTGGCCAATACTTGAGACATCTGATCCGGATTGATGATGAAGTTCCTGGCTCCGGTAGCGGTGATCACTATATTAGTGCCGCACATGGCGGAAAACACAGCTTCAAAGGGTATGGCTAAACCACCAAACTGCTTTGCCAGCCCCACCGCTCGATCAAAGGAACGGTTGGCCACGGTTACCTTGGTAACTCCGTTTGCTACCAAATGTTTGGTGGTCAGTTCGCTCATTTCGCCCGCTCCGAGGACCAGGACTGAGCGATTTTCCAGGGTGCCGAAAATCTGCTTGGCTAACTCTACTGCGGCGTAGCTGATCGAAACCGCCATACGATCGATTCCGGTTTCAGTTCTGACCCTCTTACCAACGCTGATCGCGTTTTGAAACAGAGTGTTAATGACTTTGTTGGTTACCCCGTTGTCCGAAGCCACGCGATAGGCATCTGCTACCTGGCCCAGAATCTGGGTCTCACCCAATACCATAGAATCGAGCCCTGCAGCCACACGGAACAGGTGCCTTACAGCCTCATACAAGGTGTGAACATAGAGGTATTCATGGACCAGCTCTTGTTTAAGTCCGCCGTAAGAGCAAAGAAAATTCTTCACTGCGGCAATTCCCGCATCTACATCCGTAGCAACTGCATATACTTCGGTCCTGTTGCAGGTGCTGAGAATTGCGCATCCCTTAACAGCGTGGTAACTCGACAGAGTTGCCAAGGCCTCAGGCTGAGCATGTTCAGGAAAATTCAGCTTCTCTCTGATTTCCACCGGGGCTGATTTATGATTCAAGCCTACAGTTAAGATAAACACTTCTTAACCAACTCCTTTGCAGCGTCAACCCGCCCATCTTTTAACAGGCTAAGTAAATTGCCATCATTCAGTCTTTCAAAAACGCGGCGGCGCTTTTCGGGCTCGCGATGTCTGGTCAACGCTTCCCGCCTGGCCGCTGCCAGCAGTTTTAGATAAATATCATATTCCGGGCCGTAGCGGTCCTCCAGCTCCTCCCGGATTTTTCTGGCTGCCAGCGGGCTTGCCCCGCCCGTGGAGACCGCAATGCATAAATCTCCGCGCCTTACCACGGCAGGGACCAGGAAGGAGCATTTAGCCGGGTCATCCACCACATTTACTAAAATCCCAGCAGAATTGCACTCCTCATAAACCTGACGGTTTACCTCTTCATGATTGGTGGCGCTGATCACCAATTGACTGCCCACTGTATCACCCCGCTGAAAAGCCCGGGGAAACCAGTTGATCTCACCGTTCAGGGCCAAGCTCTGAAGCAAGGGCGTCAGTGCCGGGCTAATCAGCTTTACCACTGCTCCGCTTGCCCGCAGCGCTTCCACCTTGCGTTCCGCAACGTCACCGCCGCCTACCACCAAACAGGGAAAGCCCACTATATTTAAAAATATTGGATAATAGCCTGACATAGCTTTACCCATTCCTTTTCTTAAACTATTCGGTGCAATCTTAAAGTAATTCGTTTATTACCGAGAGATTCCTATGGTATCTAACTGATTTTTTATAAACCAAAGATATTTTGCCCAGGAAGAAAGTAACTGACCCCGATAAAAGTAAATAAAACTGCCAGAAAACCCATTACGGTCATCCAGGCCGAACGATTACCGCGCCAGCCGTGAAGATGGCGGGAATGTAAATACGCAACAAAGGCGAGCCAGGAAATAAAAGACCAGGCTTCTTTGGGTTCCCATGACCAGACTGTCCCCCAAGCTCGATAATTCCAGACAGCTCCCGCAATCAGGGAGGCGGAGAAAAAGGAAAAGCCATGCAAAACCAGCCTGTACCCTAATTCATCCAAAAGGTCAAGCCCGGGCAAGCGCTGTGCTAAATGCCCCCTCGGATTGGTGTTGTGCAGATAGTTCTTTAACAGATACATTATCCCCAGGCCAAAGGAAATCGCAAAAGAGCCGTACGCCAGGGCGGAAGTTAGAAAATAAACGAGCAGCCACCTGCTGCGGTAAACAATGAAACTGGCAAATTGGCCGGAAGCAGGTTTTGCCACTGTCAATCCATACAGCAGTAAGCCAAAAACCAGCGGCATGAGGAAGGTTCCGCTTGCCTGGAACTTATACCTCCGGGCCAAAAACAAGTGCACCAGGACCGTGAACCAGCTGAAAGTCAACAGGAATTCATAGGTATTGATCAGCCGGTAAGGGTCGATAACCACAGGTCTTACCTCAAAGTTCATTACCCTGAGAGTCAGAACCAGGGTGTTGGCGGCAAAGCCCAGGACACTTAGGCCAAGACAAAATCTTCTTGCCAGGCCTTCTTTGCCAAACCCTTCGAGCCAGGCGAATATTCCGGCTAGCAGGTAAGCTGCCAGCATGAAATAAAAAATTGCGTTTTCAAATCTCCAGCTTTGGAAAGCCACTTTACCGGTCCCCCTGTCAGCTCTTGATTTCCTCAACCAATCCCGAGAACTCAGAGGAAAAGTTCACCCTGTGCCTGGAAGTGTACCCTCCTACCATCACCTGAACCTGTTCGCAGTCGGGAATCAGATTAACCCAAACCTTACGATAGTGTAAAAACAAGGAAACACACATTCCCAGCAGCAGAATCAGTGCCCCTGCCAGGACCAGCCCAATACCCTTATCCTCTGTGAATCTCAGTTTAAGGGCATCTTCATACCCTACCAGCGAAAAGGAAAAGGCCGGGTAATTTATCAGCTGAACCTGTTCCCCCGCTCTCATTTCATGCACAGCAGCACCAGGGTTCGGTGACGGTGTGTATTCCACTACAGTATAAGTAACCTGCGGACTCGTACCCGGGCGCAGAATACTAAAGCTGATGTACATCGGAGGATTGCTGTTAGGTACCAGGATTGAAGTTTCATTTTCGGTAGGCCTAATCAACTTCACATCCTGCTGACCATTGTTATTAGTGCTGATCAAGACAGTCGGTACATTATATAGAAGGTGGAAATTTGCGTTGGAGTTTATGAAAGGTACTCCGTAGGAGATTTCGCCTGTCTTCTCCATTTGCCCGTTCTGGTAAAGTTCTAACGTCCCCTTCAAATCACGAACTCCAGAAGCGGGACTTATGAGCTTTACATCAACAGCCTTAAGCGAGAGAGTCTTCTCCTGGTCAGTCAGGCGCCCTCCAAGCGTTGCCAATTTAAAAGGATCTTCCTGCGTTCCGGTAATAAAGGTGCCCTGCATTGAGGAAGAACTTGACCAGAGTATTCCAGCAAACAGCACAAGCGCACCAATATGCGCCAAAACCGGACCGACAATGGCAAAACGCTGTTTGTCGGCATAGATTAGCACCTGTTCTTCATCCCCGCTTTGCAAAACCCGATAGCGGTTGGCCAGCAAGACCTGTGTGGTTTGCCCAGCTATTTCCTCTGCTTTTTCCCGGGCAAAAAACGTTTCGTAATACTTAAGTCGATCCATAGATCCAACCGTCATCCTGGGAAAACGCAGTACATATATCACCGCCCTAATCCTATAAACCAGACAAACCAGAATATTGACCGCCAGCAGCAGTGCAATACCCTTAAACCACCAAGTGGAGAAAACCCTGTTCAGTCCAATAGCCTGGACAATTTGCCCAAAAACTTCCCCCTGGCTGGAGATTCCCAGGGGAAGCAGCACTCCAAGGGTTGCTGCGCCTGCAAGCAGGAACATTAAAACCAGCCCCAAGCGCATTGAGGCAAATATCCGCCAGATAGCAGGCATAGTCCTGTTGTTAGTTTGATCACCCATCGGGCGGCAGGACCTCCTCCGGGAACAAGTGCTTAAAAAAGTTGGCTTGAACTAGTAATATTTTTCACAAATTTTTCCAACTACTAATTTTATGGTTACCCGTAAATCTATGATATCACTTTATCATCGCTCTTACAAACCCAAAACCATATGAAGAAAAATCTCAAAACCGGTCAAAATTTACGAACCATGATGAATTCCGCCAATTGCTCCAGAGCCTTTCTGGTCGAACCGCTGGGAAAGCTTCGCAAATGACCTTTTGCCTTCTCAATATATTTCCGTACAAGCTCCAGAGATTCCCGGATCGCGCCAGAATCAATGATCATCTCAAGCGCCTGTTGAATTTCTTCCTCGGTTTTTGTTTCAGCTGATAACAGACTGGAAAGATGCTTCCGTTCAGGGCTGAGCCTTAGAGCAAAGATCATGGGGATGGTAATGATGCCCTGACGCAAGTCTCCGGCCACAGGTTTTCCCAGTTCATCTGGTTTTGCAGTCAAGTCAAGGATATCATCAACAATCTGAAAAGCCATTCCAAGAGCGTGCCCATAGGCTCCCAGAGCCCAGATCTGACGGCGCGTTGCCCCGCAAGCTATAGCAGAAAGTTTACAGCTGGCGGAGATAAGCAGAGCAGTTTTGCGTTTGATCCGGTAATAGTAATCCTTCGGAGTCTGACTCGCGTCAAAGGTAGACTTTATCTGCTGGATCTCTCCCTCGCACATCTGGGTGCTTACTTCCGCTAAAATCCTGCTGATTTCCGGGTTATTAACCTCAGCTATCAGGAGCAGGGATTTGGCAAGCAAATGATCGCCAGTATGAATCGAAATCTGATTGCCCCATTTGGCTTTCACGGTGGGCCTGCCCCTCCGGGTCATTGACTCGTCCACCACATCATCATGCACCAAGGTGGCCATATGAATGAGCTCCAGGGCCATGGCCAGAGGAATCACCCGCTCGCTCCGGGCCTTGAACATTTTGGCTACCAGCAAGACGAAGGCCGGACGGAGCCTTTTACCCCCTGCGGCCAAAAGGTGTGAAGACGCCTCTCCAAGCAGGGGAATATCAGCCTGCACGTATTGGACCAACTGTTTCTCAACCACACCAAGATCCTGGGCTATGTCTTTAAAAATCCATAGTTGTTTCAAAAACGTCACAACCTCTTTCGAATCAGGTACTGTCCTACTTACCTTTCCCCATTGCTTGCCTGAATTCATATACCATCCGCCCCATACTTCTGGCAATTTTCAGCAGATCGTCCGGACCAAACAGGAGCAGCGCCACAATCATCAGAAACATTAGCTCTCCGCCCATAACCTATCCCTCCTATACCCGCTCCAAGGCTCTTGTTCTGCTTCTGGCCACCAGGTAGGAGAGCCAAATGGATACTTCATATAAAAGATACATGGGACCAGCCATTAGAAGCTGGGAGGGAATGTCTGGAGTGGGTGAAAGCACGGCCGCCAGCAGGATAATGACAAACAAGGCGTAACGCCGTTTCTTCCTAAGCCACAGCGGGGTAATCAGACCCAGCCTTACCAGAATAAGCAGAGCGACAGGAAGTTCGAACACAGCTCCAAAGGCAACCAGGAAAGTCAATAAGAAAGTCAAATACGAGTTTTGCGTGATCAAAGGCTCATATTTAACACCGCTGTTGACAAACAAAAGAAATCTGAGACCTAAAGGCATTACCACGTAAAAAGCAAAAGCCGCGCCGCCGAAAAACAGCAGCACAGAGCAGGGCAGGATAATATACAAGTATTTCCGCTCATTCTTTTTTAGAGCGGGCAAGATGAAACTCCACAGTTGGTACAAAATTACAGGTGAAGCGAACAAAATCCCGGCCAACAAGGATACTTTTAATTTGACAATTACCGGTTCTGTGACGGAGGTGGTAATAAACCTGGTAGCCGGCAAAGCTGAGACCGGGGCGGTCAAAAAACCGAACAGAGGAGAACTCAGAAACCAGCCCAAAGCTGTTCCAGCGGCGATAGCAAAAGCAGAAACTACCAAAACCCTGCGCAGTTCACTTAAATGTTCCACCAGGGACATGGCTTTTTCTTCTACCATCCAGCGTTCCCCCTCCCTGCATATTCAACCAGGATCTGGTACAAGGTATTGCGTTGTGCGGGTATGTGCCCAGCCTCCAGGATACAATGGATAATTTCAGTCAGGGGAACCCGGTTAGTAACCCCGGCAGCCCTCACAACATTTTCTTCCAGCATGGTGCTGCCAAAGTCATTTGCGCCAAAGCGCAGGGCAATCTGGGCCATCTTTGCCCCCTGGGTAACCCAGGATGCCTGGATGTTCGGTACATTGTCCAACAGTATCCTGGAGATGGCCAAAGTTCTCAGATATTCCACCCCAGTGGCCGTGTCCCCACCCAAAGCGGTATGCTGTGGTTGAAAGCTCCAGGGAATAAAGGCTGTAAAGCCGCCGCTGCGGTCCTGGACATCCCTCACCCTGATCATGTGATTGACTCTCTCCGCGAAGGTTTCCACACTGCCAAACATCATGGTAGCCGTGGTTTTCATCCCTAAGGCGTGGGCTGTTTCCATTACTTCCATCCACTGTTCCCAGCCAATCTTGCGGGGGCTGATGTAGCTGCGCACCCGATCATCAAGAATCTCCGCGCCGCCACCCGGAATGGAATCCAGCCCGGCCTCTTTGAGCAGGGTGATCACCTCCACAAGGGTGATCCCGGCTCCCTGGGCCATGTGCACAATCTCCGGAGGGGAAAAGGAGTGAATGTGGATATTAAAGTTGGCTTTAATATCCCTGAGCATGTCCTCATAATATGTAAGCTGCAGTTGAGGATTTAGTCCACCCTGGATAAGCAGCTGAGTACCGCCCTGCTCAATCGTCTCACGGATTTTAGTATGTAATTCCTTACGGGACAGTACATATCCTTCCGGATGACCGGGTGCCCGGAAAAAAGCACAGAATCTGCACCCTGTTGTACAAACATTAGTATAGTTTATGTTTCTGTCTATTACAAAAGTGACCCGGTTATCCGGGTGAAGCCTTTGGCGGATTTGGTCGGCCGCCTGTCCAAGTTCGAGTAGATCTGCCTGTTCAAACAGCGCTACCCCTTCGCAGGCAGATATCCTTTGTCCAAACAGGGCTTTCTTAAGTATCTCTCCAGCGTTCATCTAAATCGTTCCCATCGCAGCATCAAAATTCTCTACTATATTATATAAGGTGTCCCGTTGCCTGGGTTTAAATCCTGCTGTTCTGATCAAATTGACCAGTTGTTCCCTGGTTAGGGCATTCCCGGTTTCAGCCCCCGCGGCATGGGTGATTTGTTCCTCTATCACCGTCCCGTCCAGATCATCCACCCCGAAAGACAATGAAACCTGGGCCAGTTTCAGGCCAATCTGAATCCAAAAGGCCTTGATATGGTCAAAATTGTCTAGAAGCAACCTAGCTATAGCCAATACCTTCAGATCCTCAAAACCAGTCGTGAGTTTCATCCCCACTTGTGTTTCCAATGCCGTATTCTTGGGATGAAAGGCAAAAGGAGCAAAGGTTAAAAATCCGCCGGTTCGATCCTGCAGTTCGCGCAGGCTTAACAGGTGAGCCACCCTCTCTTCAACTGTCTCAACATGTCCGTACAACATAGTTGCATTCGTGCGCATGCCCAAAGAATGTGCAGTTTCCATAATTTCCAGCCAGCGCTTCCCGGAAACCTTTTTAGCGCATATTTGGCCGCGGACCCGCTCCGAAAATATCTCAGCCCCGCCCCCCGGAAGAGAACCCAAGCCTGCTTGCTGCAGAGCTTGTAAGACTTGCCTGACCCCAAGCCCGGTGACCTGGGCGAAGTAATCAATTTCCACCGCGGTAAAAGCTTGTAGGGTTACCGCGGGAAGTGCCCTTTTTATCCGGCTTAACATCTCGAGGAAATACGCAAAGGGCAGGTCCGGATTAAGTCCTCCCACGATATGAATTTCGGACAGACCGCTTTGGCGCAAGTCTGAAATCTTGTTTTCCACTTCGTCGAGGTCCAGCATATAAGCTTCGGGAGAATCCTTGTCCACCCCAAAAGCACACAATTTGCAGCGGTTGACACAGATATTGGTGTAGTTAATATGCCTGTTACTGATAAAGTACGCAGCATCCCCGTTTTTACGCCGACGCACAAGATTGGCCATATAACCCACTGCCAGCAAGTCGTGTGACCTGAACAGCCGTACTCCATCCTCAAAAGAAAGTCTTTCTTCCGCCTCAACTTTAGCAATAATATCTTTTAGTTCACTGCTGGCAAAAAGCTCATTCATAGCGTCCTCCGTTGATTAGCGCAAAATTGGAATAAACCACCTTAGGTCCAGCACCACAAAAACAAATACGATTACACTCAGATATCCATTCATGTTGAAAAAGGCAAAATTCAAGCGGGAAAGATCCTCTGGAGATACCATTTTATGCTGCTTGTATAATAAGGCACAGGCGAAAACTAACCCTAGGTAATAAAAAAGTCCCAGCTTCAAAATCCCTCCAACCCAGATCAGGAGCAGTGCGGTAAGAACGTGTAAAACAGCGGAAATTATCAGTGCCCTTGATATACCAAAGCGCACAGGGATGGACTGCAGACCGAGGCTGTTGTCAATCTCCACATCCTGACAAGCATAGATGATGTCAAAACCGCCAATCCAAATGGCTACTGCCAAACCCAGCAAAATACCGGGGAAGTCAAAGGACCCGGTAATGGCGATCCAGCCACCCAAAGGGGCTAGACCATCGGTAATACCCAAAATCAGATGGCAGGCCCAGGTAAAGCGCTTTGTGTAGGAATACAGGGTCAAAAAGAACACGGCAATGGGCATGGCTTTTAAACACAAAAGGTTAAGCTGATAAGCAGCAAAGCCCATGAGCAAAAAGGAAAATACGATATATACCAATACTTCCCACTGCTCCAGCAGACCTTTGGGCAGAGCCCTGTCTGCTGTTCTGGGGTTTTTCTTGTCTATATGCCGGTCAATCAAGCGGTTAAGTCCCATGGCTGCAGTCCTGGCCCCAACCATGGCCAGCGTGATCCAGACAAGCTGCCACCAGCTGGGCCATCCCCCAGGATGGTTGAACCGAGCCGCCAGAAAAGCCCCGATATAAGCGAAGGGCAGTGCGAATATAGTATGTTCGAATTTGATCATTTCCAAAAACAACTTTAGTTTGCTCAAATGCATTTCCCTCATCATCCAGAAATCGGACATCGCAAATAGGCTAATGATCTGACCTCCGGCCTCTGTCTTCTGAATTCTGGTAAGCCAGATGTTCTGTCAACTTAACCAGTTCAGGGACAGGCACTGGCAGTTTATTAAGTAATTCTTCCGCCCTGGCGAACCCCTCCTTGACCTGTTGTGAGTCCAAACCACTCTTGGAAAGTGCAACGGCCAAGCCAAGAGCACTTCCGAATTCTGCGAACTTTTTCCGTTCCGCCGGGGGGGCTCCGCCCAGATCTGCTCCGATACTGCAGGCAGCTGCCGGAAGCGTTCCCTCTTGTTTGGCTAAAATCTCCAAAGATGCAGGGAGGTCTGGACTCTGCTGGTATTTCAGTATTCCTCCCTCATGAATCTCACAAATAACCCGAGAAAGCTGGTCAAGATATTTCAAGGCGTTTGCCTTGCATAATTGCAGAAAAAACTGTCCATACAGGTAATCTCCAACCAGGACAGGAAACTGAAAGTCAGCGGTCCCTTCTCTGTCGTCATTAACTATAGTATGAACTCCGGTGGCCAGGTAGATAAACTGAACCACACCAGCAAGGTCAACCGCCTTTTCACCTTGAACTCCATACGCGCGTGCGACGGCCAGCAGCAAGGCCGGCCTGCAATAATAATCCATTGTTTCGAATTGAACGGATACCAAATCCAGTACGCTGCCCGACCTTATCTTAAGTTCACGCTCAATCTTGCTGTCTACAGCTTGTAAATCTGTCCATAAGGCGATCGGAAAAGGCAGCATGGTACCCTCCTGTTTTTGAGATAACTCAAGTAATATTCGCCGCTACTTAGAAAATTCCTCTTATAATAGCTTATCTTGGTGCAATTAATCCGTATTAGTATACGCACCTTTCCGGTTTCAAACCGCAAGAAATGAACTACAAAAAACCGGGCCGTTTCCGGTCCGGTCAGAGCAAGATCAAAGTCTAGCAATCTCATTGACCGCTTTTTCCATAGTACTGTCCGAAGTCTGAATCACCCTTTGGTTTGCCTGATAACTTCTTAGGGCTGTCATCATTTCCACCATCTCCTGGGCCAAATCTACGTTTGATTGTTCGAGGTATCCCTGCCGAACGCTGGGATCCTGAACCCCAACGGCCGGAGAATTGGCCTGAAACAGGCTGTTACCCACTTTGCGCAAAGCGCCTGGGGCGAAATCTGCAACCATCAGCTTATCGATCTGTTTTCCGGCAGCTTCTATGCTTCCATCCCCGTTCACCCTAAAATCATTTGGCCTTAACCCACTGATAGGTCCGTTTGCTCCCATAACCCTGAAGCCATCTGTAGTCACTAAAGCGCCGGACTCATCGAGAAGGAAACTACCATTTCTAGTATACCTGATCCCATTTGGAGTCGAGACCTGAAAATATCCCTGACCTTCGATAGCCAAGTCGGTCGGTACCTGAGTTTGTTTGAGCGACCCTGGGCTATGTACCGTCGCAATCTGGGCTAAGGCCACACCCTGTGGTGAGCTGCCCAGTACATTGACATCCGCAAAGGCAGATTTCTGCTTACCTGCTTCGATCCTGGCCAGCAGTTCCCGATTGAAAGTGGTGGATACACCGATATCCTTCTTGTAGCCGGAAGTATTTACATTAGCAAGATTGTCGGCCACAATATCAGTTCGTTCCTGCGCAACCACCATTCCGGATGCTGCCAGATAAAGACCTCTAATCATTTTTCGCTACCCCCTACGGCTTCTCAGTGATCACCATACGCAATATCCCCAACTGTGAGGATAGCTCTCTGACCAACGAATCGTAATACAATTCGTTTTTCGCCATGGTGGTCATCTCTTGGTCCACGTCCACATTGTTCCCGTCTGAGCGCAGTGTTGTTGATTGATCCACCTGCACCAGCGGCTGTACCGAATCCACGCTGTTTTGCCCGCCAGCAGTTTTATCATCCAGGCTCGCCGCCAACAGATCTTCAAAGCGCACATCACTCTTCTTAAAGCCCGGGGTATCAATGTTTGCCAAGTTGTTGGAAATAACATTTTGGCGCAGGCTGGCTGCATTCAACCCCTTCTCCAAAACCTTGAGCGAAATTTCATTAAACACTACTTCACCTCCCAGGGTAAAGATTTCTCAGCAGCTACCGCTTCAGATTGATCAGTTCCTCCAACAAAGTGTCTGACACTGTAATTACCCGAGAGTTTGCCTGGAAGCCACGCTGAGTGATGATCATATCTGTAAACTCCTCGGACAGATCCACATTGGACATTTCCAGGCCGCCCGGAATGATGTCCCCTCTGCCCGAGGTACCGGCGACTCCAATACTTGCGGCGCCGGAGTTATTGGTATTCGCATAATAACTGTTTCCCTCTTTACTAAGGCCAGCTACATTAGGAAAGTTAGCGATGGCAACTTGGGCAATCCTAACCACTGCCGTTGAACCGTCAGGCTTGGTGTACACTCCATTGATCGTTCCGCTTTTATCAATTGAGAAAGTATCTAGAGTATACCCTGTAAGTGGATCTCCCGGTGCTAGGCCGGGAAAAGCAGCCCCTTTAACCAATTGTACGGATTTAAGCGCAGTCAGATCCTGGGTTTGGACAGGGGGATTAAGACTTGTGGGAGATCCGAAGGAGTAGGTTTCCACAAAAGCTCCGGTTGAGGGATCTACCAGGTTGCCAGAAGCATCAAGATCAAAAGCTCCCGCACGGGTGTACAACAGTTTTCCACCATTGTTGACTACAAAAAAGCCATCACCCTGAATCATCAAATCCGTGTTTTTCCCGGTAGTCTGAGCGGCGCCTTGTGTCATGATAGTTTCAATACTGCCCATCGTTACCCCAAGGCCGATTTGTGCCGGGTTGGTTCCCCCTTTGGTAAGGCTGGGAGCGGCAGCGTCCTGCAGGGTTTGGCTAAGCATGTCCTTAAAGTCCGTTCTTCCTTTCTTAAAGCCAGCGGTGTTGACATTTGCGATATTGTTGCCGATGACATCCATCTTCTGCTGATGATTACGCAGTCCTGATACACCTGAGTAAAGTGAACGAAGCATATTAAATAACCCCCTTTGTAATTTTGGTCACGCTTTCAAGCGGAATTTCCATTGGTTCAAGCATTACTTTACCCGAGTCAACCCTGATCCCACTCACCGTTCCGGTCACCGTGCTGCCGGTTTTTGGATCTATTCCTGTTATCTGTTTGTCGATCAAGCTGCTTCCTTCAGCCAAAAGATTGTTCAGGTTCATGGATTGAACAAGCGTGGTCAGCTGGTCCAAGCCCTTCGCCACATTGGACATCTGTTCCACAGAACTGAACTGGGCCATCTCAGCGATAAACTGCTTATTGTCCGTTTGTTCCATAGGATTTTGGTTTTGCAGCTCTGCAACCAACAGCTTAAGAAAATCATCCTGCCCCAAGGACTTTTGAGTTGTAGTGGAAGTAGATCCAGCTGTGGAAAGTCCAGTCATGAGTACACTCTGTACAACAGAGCTCATTTTATCTCCTCCTTTATACTAGGCCAACACATCGATAACCCGCCCCGCATCCAGCACATAATCGTAATTTGCGGCTGTAAGTTCACCTTCTTCAGGCGCACCCTGTTTGCGGTTACCTGCCGGCTCTTCCTGAAATTCCTGCTGGGAATTATTTTGCAATCCCACATCTAACTGCGCGATGCTTAATCCCTGATTAGCCATCTGGTCGCGCAGGTAGCCCAGTTGGTTGTTAATAAGATCAATCACCCCTGGGTTCTCCACCGCGATATGAGTGTTTAATTGGTTGTTTTCAAGGCTTACCTGAATTACGATGGAACCAAGATGTTCCGGCACAAGCCTGACGTGAAACGCTTTGACTTTCTCACCCTGACGAAAAGGCATGTCGCGCGCAATAGTCTGAAACAGCTGGGTGATTTGGGTCCTTACCTCCGGCAGGTTAAGACTGGAGTCCTCCTTTGGAGTATTAGACACTGAAAGGGGAAGCACCTGCAGTACACCTTGTTTATTTGCCGCATCGGAGATTGGGGTCAAGGGCTGCTTTTCTTGACTTGAATCCGATTTCCGGTCCACCTGCAGTTCCGGTCCAGCCGGAATCTTACCTGGCTCAACTTTGACCGGTGTTGAACTTACGGAAATAGTAATTTTCAAGTCTGATTCACTGCTCCCCGCCGGGATGCTGCTATCTCCGGCTCCAATGGTTTGAGTCATTGTGCTATCAGCTGAATTGGGTCCAGCGGTTTGAGTCATTGTTCTATTGGCCGAAATAGGTATAGTGATTTGAATCTTTCCGATATCAGCAGAAAGGAGAAGCCCCGGTTGGTTTTCCCCTGCGCTATTCCGGGCGCCGGGGATACCTTTGCTCGTGCTCCCTGGTTCCGGGATTGCGCTAGCAATATCTGCAGGCTTCGCACCAGAAGGGACTTTCAAATCTGTCAGTCCCGCGATGATCTTTTCCGCTTCGATCAAGGTTTGCGGGCCGGACACACCCTCCTGACCCTGCTGCCCGGCAATCTCCAGCGGCGGGGACTCTACCGCTTGTCCTACAAGTCCGGAGGCCGAAAGGTTTGATACTTTTGCTACTGCAGGGGTATTAGGCTGAGAAGTTCTCGTTGCAGCGGACTGGGTGGACTGGCCCTGCAACGTACCAGCCCCGATAACCGCGGACAGCATTGCAGAAACTATATCACCAAACGCGGCATCATCACCCTTTTTGTTTTTTAGTTGGGATTCTTCCCCAATATACTGGGGGCCGGCATTTACGGAATTAACAGCTGGCAATAAACTCCCTCCCAAAATCAGAATAACTTCTTTTTCGCTCTGCTGAGTCTTCCCCTAAGCCGCAGAATTGCCTGGGTATGCAACTGGGAAACGCGGGACTCCGATAACTCGAGAATGGCGGCGATTTCTTTCAAAGTCAGCTCATCATAATAATATAGGGAAACTACTACCTTCTCCTTTTCCGACAGCTTCTCGATTGCCTCGACCAGGATTCGTCTTGATTCCTCATTTTCAACCTCTCTGAATTCAGCATCCACACGGGAATCATTGAGAAAATCACCAAGCTTACCCTCCTTGCCAGGCTTCCCTGAAACATTTTCCTCCAGAGAGAGCAGGCTAGTCGACCTGACTTCCGCCAGCCTGGCGTAATAATCGTTTACAGAAATACCGAGTTCCGCGGCAATTTCTTCCGGTTCAGGGGATCTTTCCAGCCTGACCTCCAGGGTAACGATAATGCTTTCCAGCTCTTTGGACTTAGTCCTTACGGAGTGGGGCACCCAGTCCATCTTCCGCAGTCCGTCATAAATTGCTCCTTTTATCCTGATTGCGGCATAGGTTTCAAATTTCGCACCCTTTTCCGCGTCATAGCGTGACAGAGCATCTGCCAAACCCAAAATACCATACCCGATCAAGTCATCAAGCTCAACGTGTCCCGGCAAGCCAATCGCAATTCTGCCCGCCAGGTATTTCACCAGTGGAGCATATCTCTCAATTAATTCAGGCCCAGGCATAAAACTGTGCCCCTGGTCCGCACATGGCGTGACATTTTGCTGGTAATAGGCCACTAGGTTCACCCTCTCCCCAACTCAAAGATAGGTTTCCCGAAAAACACCTGTTCCCCTAAATCAAACCCTTCTTACGCAATTCCAGTTGATAACTGAATATCCAGCTGATCAATTTATCAATCATTTTTTCATCCGGCTCAAAAAACTTGACGCAAACATCAAACTTTTTGTTATCACCTTTAATTGTTCTAATAACTTCGGCGGCGACCTTCAGACGAAAGGCCTTTAGATCAACAGAGAGTTCCAACCTTGTCCCAGGCTCGAAGTCCGAGGCTGCGGAAAACCGCAGTCCGCCACCACTGATGTCAACTGTGACACTGTCAGCAGTGCTTGTTTCGCCGGTTCTCTTATACGAGCAGGGGAGTTTGACTTCCACCCGCACATATTCCCTCTGTTGAATTCTTTCCACGTTTTCGGGTATTTTTATATAAAACACAGCCACCGGGCTAAATTCCACCCCCACTACAGTGGTCACAAAGCGGTAAGCGGCCACCAGGCCCGCAAAGGTGATAAGTACCTCGTCCCCCACCCTGAGATAAGTGTCTTTACCGTGGGAATAGGGAACACCGAGGCATACTTTATCCCCTTCAATGTCTTCCACCCTGCTAATGAAGGTTTCCCCCTGAAATTTAAGCTCAATTCGCTGATGTACCTTTAATTTCATGATAATCACCCGTCTCTAATTAAAAAAGTGTGCCATTAGACTCTCTACAAAACCCCGAACCCCTCGAGCCGGGGAGGCTGACTTGCCAATTATACCTAAGAGATTTTTGGCTATCCACTGTATGCACAGGGTAGCCGGTGCGGTGGGAAAGGCCACCGAGACCGGGGTCTGAGTCATTACAGCTTTAGTAAGAAAATGATCCTCATAGATGAAGCCTAAATATTCCACCTTGTACTTTAAAAACCGATCCAGGACCAGCGACAGCCTTGAGAAGGTGGATTCTGCCTCATCCCTGGAGTTAACCCGGTTAATCACTACTCCGATCTGCGCTTTGTTTCCGCGCATATACAAGGTCTTCACTAGTCCATAAGCATCCGTAAGAGAAGTCGGTTCCGGTGTAGCTACCAGGATGATTTCGTCAGACCCTTCCAACAGTTGAATTACACCCCGGGCAATACCGGCCCCGGTGTCGATAAGCAGTATATCCGCCAACCCATCCAGGCTCTGCAGCTTCTCCAATACGTTCTGCAAGGAGCGTTGTTCAAGATTGACCAGCAGCCCGCTGCCAGAACCCCCGGGCAGGATTTTGATCCCATTTGGCCCGTCCACCAGTACTTCGCTCAGACTGCTGTTCCCCAAAACTACGTCCTCTAAAGTGTACTTAGGGGAGATCCCGCAGACCACATCAATATTGGCAAGTCCCAGATCCCCATCGAATACTATCACCTTACGGCCCAATTCCGTGAGGGCCAAGGCCAGGTTAACACTGATATTGGTCTTGCCTACCCCGCCTTTTCCGCTGGTTACCGCAATAATCCTCATCCCCTGCGAATTGGCCTGGGAAACCCCTCGGGCCAATACACGTAAGCGAGAAGCTTGGTCTTCAGGCATGGAGTTCATCACCTCCCAAAACCCGCCCGACCATCAAGTGAGGATTGTCCAGCACTATATCATCTGGTACGGTTTGACCATTGGTCAAGTAGGCAAGAGGTTTCTGGGTCTTGTGCATTATACTGATAATAGCTCCACAGGAAGTTGTTTCATCCATTTTTGTGAAAATCAAGGAATCGATGCAAGGAAGGTCAAATTTCTCCACGATTCTATCCATGTCCTGCCGTCTGGTAGTGGCGCTCATTGTTAGTAAAACCCGGTCAGGTTTGGCCTTTTCCATCAGGGCCCTAAGCTCTGAGATCTGCATCTGGTTATTAGGGCTCCTTCCTGCTGTATCAATAAAAATTACGTCCGCGTCCTTTTGTCGTTCAATGGCATCTCTGATAGTATTGGTCGATACCACCACCTCCAAAGGGACCCTGATTATTTCTGCAAAGGTTTTTAACTGGTCGATTGCGGCAACACGGTAGGTATCGGCAGTCAGCATAGCCACCTTGTAGTTTTGCACCAGGCAGAAGTTAGCAGCCAGTTTGGCAATCGTGGTAGTTTTACCAACCCCGGTAGGGCCCACCAAGGCAACTACCAGTGGTTTTTTACCGTTAGGAATTATAGGGCTAACCTGGCCAACCAGCTTAGTTAATTCCCCTGTTAATTCGGCCCGAACCTGCTCAGGACTCGCCTCTTCACCCAATTCAGCCAATATATTCTTCAGAACCTTCTTAACCAGTCTCTCGTCAAGTTCTTTATCTGTAAACTCCTTGAGCAACATCTCCATGCCCTGAAGGCTCTTGTCCGCCCCCAACTCCGCCATCTGCTGCTGCATTTCCCTGGACATCTTTTCTATAGCGTGTTTCAACTGCCGGATCTCTTGAACGGGCTCCACCTTAACAATATCCGCACGTTCATAGGTTCTTGCCAGCTTAGGTGCCATTTCCTGTTGCGGGGGGAATGACCCCTTTCTATCCTCCAACGCGGCGGTAACCTCTGTCATCGATCTGCCGAACAGGCCAAAAAATCCGCCTGCCCGTACAGTCCTGACATGCAGAATTACCGCCTCATCCCCCATCTCAGCCTTCACCTTCGCCATGGCTACCTGCACATCGGGAGCTACAAACCTTCTTACCCGCATTTATCCGGTCACCATCCCAACTGATTGAATTTTTACGCCTGGAGCGAGTTCGTTGTATGAAAGCACAACAAGGTTCGGAATATTCTTCTCGGTTAAACGTTTGAGATTAATCCGCACCAAGGGTGCGCAAACCACAATCGGATTTAACCCCTTATTAGTGAGTTTCTGAATCTCAACCGCCAGGTTGTTTAACACCGTCTGGAGCTGTTTAGGGTCCAGTGCAACATAAGAGCCAAATTCTGAGGACTGGATGCTCTCCAGAATTTTCTGTTCCAGAGCCGGATTTAGGGTTACCACATGTAAGGCTCCCTCAGCATCAACGTAGCTTTGGGTAATCTGACGGGCCAAGGCTTGCCTGCAGTACTCAGTCAGCCTGTCCAAATCCTTGGTAGCCCGAGCATAATCTGCCATGGTTTCAAGTATGGTGCTGAGATCCCGGATAGAGATCCTTTCTCGCAATAATTGAGAAAGGACTCGCTGCACCTGGCCAAGGCTTAAGGCGTCCGGCAGTAATTCCTGGACAACAGCCGGAGAGGTCTGCTTCAAATTGTCCAGCAAGCTCTGCACATCCTGCCTGCTGAACAGTTCGCTGGCCCTGGACTTAACCACTTCGGTCAGGTGAGTCGCCAACACTGTGGCTGGATCAACAACCGTAACACCAAGTAGTTCAGCCTGTTCCCGGTAGGAGGTCGGAATCCATTTGGCATCTATGCCAAAGGCTGGTTCTTTGGTAGGGATTCCTGGAATATCAACATTTTCTGCGGAAATTGCCAAGTAGTGGTCCAGCATAAGCTCTCCCTTGGCCACCTCTGATCCTTTGATCTTGATCGAATAAGCCGTGGGTTTGATGTTAATGTTATCCCGCAGGCGGATTGTTGGAACTACAAAGCCCAATTCCGCTGCGCACTGGCGCCTGATCAGCAAAATCCGGTCCAGCAAATCCCCACCCTGCTGGGCGTCTACCAAGGGGATCAGGGCATAACCAATTTCCAGTTCCATGGGATCTACCCCGATCAGGGATAGAACGTTTTCAGGCTTCTTGCCTTCGGCCTGTTGGGCCTGAGTGCTTTCCAGCAACTGCGCTTTTTCCTTTTCACGTTCAGTGCGGTTTAGCAGGTAGGCAACTAGCAGTAAAATAGCTGCTATGGTAAAAAGAGGCAGCTTGGGCAAGCCCATCAAGGCCATGGCCACAACCACAACGGCAGCAATATTTAAGGCTCTGGGAACCCTGAGTAATTGGGTGGCCAGATCCCTTCCCAGGTTTGAATCTGATGCCGCTCTGGTTACGGTCAGGCCTGTGGCGGTGGAAATTAACAGGGCAGGAATCTGGGTCACCAGACCATCCCCGATGGTAAGGATGGTATAAGTCTGCAGGGCCTGCTGTAAACCCATTCCTCTCATCAGTACACCTGCAATAAATCCACCCGTTAAGTTAATCAGCAGAATAATAATAGCAGCGATTGCATCCCCTTTGACAAATTTGCTGCTGCCGTCCATGGCGCCGTAGAAGTCTGCTTCCATTTGAATTGACTTGCGGCGCATCCTCGCTTCCTTGTCATTGATCAAACCTGAATTCAAGTCTGCGTCAATGCTCATTTGTTTGCCCGGCATAGCATCGAGGGTAAACCTGGCTGCCACCTCCGAAACACGTTCAGCGCCCTTGGTGATAACTATGAACTGAATAACCACCAGAATGGCGAAAACCACAAACCCGACTATTGCGTTTCCACCGATAATGAATTGACCAAACTGCTGAATTACCTCACCGGCATACCCGTTGAGTAAAATCAGCCTGGTACTGGATACATTCAAAGCCAGGCGAAACAGGGTCATTATCAGGAGCAGGGATGGTAAAACGGATAGTTCCAAAGGTTCCTTGATGAAAAAAGAAAGCAGCAGCACTACCACAGCCCCAGTGATGTTTAAGGAAAGCAGAAAATCCAAGATCCATGCCGGCATAGGGATGATCATCATGACCACCACAGCCACAAGTGCAAACGCCGCAAATATTTCAGCATAATTACCTAAATTAGAACGGGTTGTGGGTGTCGTAGCCAAAATACAGCCTCCTACTTACGAGATGTGCCGACGGTTCAAACGGTAGACAAAGGCCAAGACCTCCGCAACCGCTTTAAATAGCTCAGCTGGAACAGGTTGTCCAACTTCAACACTGCGGTACAAGCTCCGGGCCAAAGGTGGATTTTCCACCAAGGGAACTCTGTGTTCCTGCGCTACTTCTCTGATGCGCAGAGCAACTTCGTCCTGGCCCTTGGCCACCACCTGCGGGGCGTCCATAGTTGCGGACGAATACAAAATAGCGACGGCAAAGTGAGTTGGGTTAGTAATTATCACATCCGCTTTCGGCACTTCCTGCATCATCCGGCGCATGGAAATGGCCTTCTGCTTGCGTTTGAGCTCTCCCTTTTGCTGCGGGTCGCCCTCCATGTTGCGCATTTCTTCCTTCATTTCCTGGTGGGACATCATTAAGGAGCGTTCATATTCCCACCACTGATACAGGTAATCTGCAACTCCCAAGACCAGAAATACCAGGGCCACTTTCCAGGTCAAGCCCGCTAGGCTGCTGCCGATAAGGCTGATCCCACGGGTCAAGGTGGTATTGTGAATTTCAAACAGATGTGACCGGACGTCATTTACCAGAGTGCTATATACTAAATAGCTCAGCAAAGAAAGCTTGAGCAAGGATTTTACTAATTCAACCAAGGTGCGAATGCTAAACAAGCGCTTGAAGCCTGCGACAGGGTTGATGCGCTCAAAATCCGGACTTAAGGGTTTCAAGGTAAACAAGCTGCCAACTTGAAGAAAATTAACCAAGATGCCCATGAGCAAAGCTCCAAGCATAATGGGCCATACTGCCTTGACAACAACCAGCCCGGCCTCGTTAATAATCAGCTGTGCCGAAGGAATAGTGTACTCGATCGGCCCGCGCCTATAAACGAGCTGCATGAACTTAGTGACTTCATTCATCATGCTTGGGAGCCACCACTTTAAGAGCAGAAACATACCCATAAAGACAATTCCCATGGACAGTTCTGAACTCTTGAGAACCTGACCTTTCTTGCGGGCCTCCTGGCGGCGGTGCGCGGTGGCTTTAAACGTTCTTTCTCCACTCACGGCTTACCCCAACCCTGCATGAAAACATGCATTTCCTTCAGGCTGACCTGAAACAGGTTTTCGGTCTGGCTGCCAAGTAAGGGAACCAGCCAGAGCAGAAGCAAAAAACCCAAACCAAGTTTTACCGGGAAACCAACGAAAAAGATATTCAATTGCGGCAGTGCCCTGCTCAAAAAACCCAAGGCTACCTCCACCAGCAGCAAGATTCCAGCAACCGGCAAGGCAATTTGTACCGCGCCGCTAAAGACCCCGGTTATAAACTCAATCCCGTAGCTGATCAGTCCCGGCGAGGGGCCGGTTCCCAATAAAGGGATATAGTCGTAACTTCTGACCACTGCGGCAATCAGATAATGGTGGGCATTAGTGGCGAGCAGCAAGAGAACAGCCACGAGAACCTTAAAATTTCCCGTCAAGGGAGAAGGGGTTGCATTAATCGGATCGATCAAACTTCCAATCGATAAGCCCATCTGCATATCAATAATTTGACCGGCACCCTGGAGAACAAACAGCAGCTGCTGGGAGATAAACCCCAGACTCAAGCCGACCAGGGACTCGCGCACTACAAGCATCAGGTATTCAACCGAATTTGCCGGAAGCACATGACCCTGTGCCAGCAGAGGAAAAAGCACTGCGCTAATTCCGGAAGCTAAAGCAAGTTTAATGTAAGCTGGCACGTTCCGCCCTCCCAGCATGGGCGCCAGCATCACAAACCCGGCCCAACGCGACAGAATCAGCAGAAATAACGCTATATTGATACCGAGTACTTCGAGATTCAATATTATTACCTACCCGCGCCTGTTAATTGGCAAAATTCGCTAGGCTGTTAAACAAGTTTGTGGTAAACCCCAGAAGCACCTTCATCATCCAGGGACCCATTAAAACCAGGACCAGAGTAATTGCCAGCAGCTTGGGAATGAAAGTCAGGGTTTGTTCCTGGATTTGAGTCAGAGCCTGAAAAATACTGACGACAAGACCAACTACCAGGGATGCCAAGAGAATTGGTCCTCCTACCATCAGAATAACCCCTATCGTTTCTTTAGCCAGGTACATTACATAGTTCTGACTCAGGATAATTTCCCTCCTTAATGAAAGCCGGCGACCAAGGACTTAACCACCAGATCCCATCCGTCCACCATCACAAACAGCAGGATTTTAAAGGGCAAGGAGATCAACATCGGAGGCAGCATCAGCATGCCCATGGACATCAGGGTGCTGGCTACTATCATGTCAATCACCACAAAGGGTAAGAAGATGGCAAAGCCGATTTGAAAGGCGGTTTTCAGCTCACTGATGATGTAAGCCGGGACCAGGACATATGTGGGTACATCCTTATAGGTATTGGGGCGCTGGATCTTAGCCAGCTGAACAAATAATGCCAGATCCTTTTCCCGCGTTTGTTTAAACATAAAGGTGCGCATTGGCGCTTCAGCGCGTTTAAGCGCATCCTCCTGAGAGATCTTTTTGGCCAGGTAGGGCTGAAGCGCGTTGCTGTTAACATCCTGCAAAGTCGGAGCCATGATAAATACGGATAGAAACAACGCCAGTCCGATTAACACCTGGTTTGGCGGGAGCTGCTGGGTACCCAGAGCATTGCGCAGGAACCCCAAAACCACGATTATGCGTGTAAAGGAGGTCATGGTCATCAAAATAGCCGGGGCCAGGGACAATATTGTAAGAATCAGAAACAGCTGTAAGGAAAGGGTGGTATCTGTCACCTTATTTCCTCCCCACCGTTACGCTGTAATTCCGCTTGGAAACTGCGTCCTCGCAGCCGATTGAAAAGCTCTGACCAAAAGGATGGTATAGCTTGTTCCGACTTCCAGGCTAAATCCTGAATAATTTCACCGGCCAGGTCCGGATCATCCAGTTCGGCAATTTTCACCACCCCATGGGTGGAGGCTGCCAGGATCTGCATCCGTCCCGCAAGTTCCACGAGATAGAGGTACTGGCCCTGTCCGAGCTGCTGACGGTCCAGGACCTTCAGCCACGGACTTAACGGAGCAGCAGCACTGTTTATGCGCTTGACAATAAACCCAAAACTCACCAGGCAAATCAGAAAGATAAAAACTGTGACGAGCAGAGTTCCCCAACTGAAACTGGACTGCACTTGCGGTGTGACCTGAGTGTCTGCAGGAAAGGGCCTGTCCTCCAAATTTTGGGTTTGACCCGTGGTACTACCAAAAACCGCAGCGTTTGCGAACATATTTACATATACCAGTAGTCCAACAACCAAAAGCACAGTCAAAATAACTTTTCTTTTCCTGGACAAGTCTATTTCCCTCTTCCCCTTGCCAAACACTAAGCCAAAGCTTTATTTATTGCCTCGATAATTCGATCCGGCTTAAAAGGTTTAACAACGAAATCTGTAGCTCCGGCGGCAATTGCAGAGATTACCATGGACTGCTGTCCCATTGCAGTACACATTACAATACGCGCCTTGGGGTCCTTTTGCATAATCGCTTTGAGGGCAGTGAGTCCATCCATTTCTGGCATGGTGACGTCCATCATTACCAGGTCAGGACTGACTTCGAGGTACTTTTCTATCGCGACATATCCATTTTCAGCCTCAGCTACAACCTCAAAGCCATGCTTTGTCAGAAGATCCTTCAAAATCATCCTCATAAAAGCTGCGTCATCCACAATCAATATTCTTGCTCCCATGCCGCCTCCCGAAATCAGTTAGAAAGCTTGGTATCGAGTGAGCTTTCTATCTCAGTTATCCTTACGCCGAAGTTCTCATTGATTACCACGACTTCACCTTTGGCAAGCAGCTTGCCGTTGGCGATCAGGTCCACACTTTCACCGGCCAGCTTGTCAAGCTCGATGATAGACCCTGGCGCGAAGTCCAGAATCTCCTTAATAGTCTTATAGGCTTTGCCCAACTGCACGCTGATCTCAATCGGAACATCCAGAATTAAACCGAGGTTTGTGATATCCCCTTTACCAGCACTGGGCTGGAGCGGAGCAAATTGAGCTGGCCTCACCTGAAAGTTGCTTGAGATCGGGGTAATGGTTTCCGGCTTTGCCTGATTTTGCTGATGAGCAGGTTCAAGTCTGGGAATGGGCGAGCCTCCCAAAGACTGTTGCACCTGTCCCAGTTTGCTGGTCACCATCTCCTGAGCAACACTTAAGGGGTAAATCTGGACCAGATTAGTACTGATCAAACCCTCCACATTCAAATCAATAGTGACTTTCACTACCTGGTCCTGCCCTTTAGGGAAGATTGCATCGAATCCCTCAGGCTGTTCCAAGGATACTTTAGGCGGAGAAACCCGAACTTCAGTGTCCAGCAAAGTGGATAGGGAAGTGGCAGATGAGCCCATCATCTGGTTCATCCCTTCTGCCACAGCGCTCAGATGAATTTCGTTAAAAGTCCTGGGAGGGTTTTGCCCGTCTCCACCCATCAACAGGTCTATGATAGTTCCCCCATCCTGATGGGACAGAATCAGCACACTTGAACCCTTAAAACCAGAAACAAAGTCAACCACGATGAAAATGTTCTGGTCCATACCCTGATTGAGGCTGCGGAGTTCCGCCAGTTCAACCTTAGGCGCAGTAACTTCTACCTTTTTATCGATTATTGTTGCAAGAGCGGTGGCAGCAGCACCCATGGAAATATTTGAAATCTCACCCAGCGCATCTAGTTCCTTCTCCCCAAAAATCTGGGGCGGCTGAGGGGATAGTGGCGGTTGCGCCGGTTTTCCGCTCATTAAAGCATCGAGTTCCTCCTGCGACAGCAGCCCGTTACTCATTGGCTTCATCTCCTTTGTTAACCCTGTCCGTTAATTGAATGGCAACCCTACCTCCGCTGGTTCCCGGTATTCCCAAAAATTTGGAATCCGAACCCACTATCACTTCCACAGGGTCAGACAACTTTTTACCCAGGGGTAAAACGTCTCCTACAACCAGGTTCAACAAATCTCTGACATTCAGAGTGGCCGTCCCCAAGTTCGCCTTTACTTCCAACCTCACCTTATCGAGTTTTCTGCGGATCTGTTCCTTAGCATTGGAATCAATATACCTGTTGGTGGTAAACCAGACCTGAGTAGTTAATTTTGGTAAAATCGGTTCCAACATGACAAAAGGCAGACAAATATGTATGAACCCGGCCCGATTTCCCGGCTTTACCTCAATTGTAATCAAAGCGACCATCTCAGTAGCTCCAATTCCTTGAACAAACTGAGGGTTAGTGTCAATGGAAGAGAGCGTCGCTGTCAATGGGAGAATGTTAGCCCAGGCCTCAGGCAGCATCCCGATCATATCCTTGACCCTGTTTTCAACTATTAATCTTTCTATTTGAGTCAAGTTCCGGGCGCTTTCTTCCTGATCCCCTTGCCCCCCAAGCAACAGATCCACCATGGTGAAGGCCAAGCCAGGGTTGACGTCAAACAGTACAATGCCTAAAGGCGCCAGATCACAAACACACAAAAAGGTCGGATTAGGCAGGGAATGAATAAACTCCAAATAAGTGACCTGTTCTATGCTGATAAGGCTGGTATCCACTACGGACTGCAGGTTAGCCGAAAGATTTGAGGCAAGCGAACGGCAATAATTTTCATGGATATTGTGTAGAGTATTGATATGATCTTTGGAAAATTTATTTGGTCGTTTGAAATCATAGTTCTTGACTTTGCCCCGGGAAGTTGCGGACATTTGTTCAGGTTGCACTTCCCCGCTGCCCATGGCCTTAATCAGGTCGTCTATTTCGGTCTGAGACAGGATATCATCCACTTTGACTCACCCACTTTACTGGTACACATAATTAGTGAAGAGAACGCTCTTGATCAAGGGTTGTCCCAGAGTATCATTGATCCTGGTTTGCAGTTCCTTACGCAGATTATCTTTGCCAGTGGGATTTTTTATCTGGTCAAAGCTTTTTGCGGCAAGTACGTCGATCACCTGGTTTCTGATAATTGGTTGAAGGGTTTTTAACTTCTCTTCTGCTTTTTTGTCCGTTAACTCCAAGCTGACCTGAAGCTTGACAAAATTTGCGTCCCCTTGCAGGTTTACCGTATACTCTCCAGTCTCCAGGATTGGCCCAAACTCCTTGACCTGGTCCGAATTAGCGGTGCTGGTGATCACGGCCAAGCCCTGGGCCCGGGCCGGAACCTTACCTGAAAAGATCAGGACGGTTAAAGATGTTACTACTGCGAGAACCACAACTATGACGATGGCCCCGATAAACAGACCGAGTTTTTTAGTCTTACTCATCCCTACTCACCCCTTCCTTCAGGCCATTTAAAGCATAGGTTTTTATACTTGATTACAAGCTCAACTATTTCGGGAACGCTTTCCTGTACAACAAATTTGTTCCCGTTCCTCATGGTAATTACGGTGTCTGGAGTGCGCTCAACTGCTTCAATCAGCTCGCAGTTAATGACAATATCCTTACCGTTTAACCTGTGCAGTTCAATCATTTTATCACCCCTTGGACCCTTGACGGTAAAACTGAACTGTGGCAACTTCGTCAATGATGGTCTGTTCCTGTCTCTGTTCCTGGTAATTGTAATCCGCCAGTCGTCTGTGCTTTAGGCGCTCAAGTTTCTTTACTTCAAACCTGCACCCAATAACTTCTTGACGGTTGGTATCCACTTCCACACTACAAGCTTCGACGACTTGTTCCTGTTGTTTGACTCGTCCGGTCAAAACCCTGGAAAAGCTATATACATATTTTAACTTAGCCACATCGGTCAAGGACTTTTGCTGCAGGTCTTGAACCTCCTGCAATTCCTGCAGGAGAACCTCTAAGGAGTGTACTTCACTTTCATACTTAGCTACCGCCAGACCCAACCGGATCTTTGCCTGCTCTTCAAGCTGCTTTTTCAGGTTGAGCACTGAGTCAAGCGAATATTTGAACATCACACACCCCTATTCTAAGCAAATATTTGCTGAAGAAGTTCTATAGTTTCCCCTAGGTCATATTTTTCCTTGATCTCTTGGCAGAGAAAACGGTCACAGTCAGCAATTTTATCAATGGCATAGTCAATTCTGGAATCGCTTCCCTTGTTGTAGGCCCCTATTTCTATCAGATCCCTGGCCCTGTCGTAGGTTGCCAGTACCTCTCTAAGCATCCTCGAGAACCGGATATGTTCCTCACTAACAACCTCATTCATTACCCGGCTGATTGAGGCAAGTATATTTATGGCCGGGAAATGGCCCCTGGCGGCTAGGTCCCTGGTCAAGACCACATGCCCATCCAAAATTCCGCGTACGGCATCCGCTATTGGCTCATTATGGTCATCCCCATCGACCAATACAGTATATAAAGCAGAGATAGTCCCCTCCTCTGAGGTACCAGCCCTTTCCAATAACTTAGGCAGGTTGGCAAACACGGAAGGGGGATAACCTCTGGTTGCCGGGGGCTCCCCGATTGCCAGACCGACTTCGCGTTGAGCTGTAGCAAACCTGGTAACGGAATCCATCATCAATAGGACATCCGCCCCCTGGTCGCGAAAGAACTCAGCGATGGCAGTAGCTGTATAGGCAGCCTTCATACGCACTAAGGGGGGTTGATCAGAAGTCGCAACCACAACTACGGAACGAGCCAGACCCTCTAGTCCCAAATCCCTTTCCACGAATTCCCTGACTTCCCTGCCCCGCTCTCCTACCAAACCGATGACGTTCACTTCCGCCCTGGTATTGCGAGCGATCATGCCCAATAGTGTGCTCTTCCCCACTCCAGACCCGGCAAATATACCGAGACGCTGCCCTTTACCCATGGTTAACATGGAATCAATGGCCTTCACCCCTAGAGTCAAGGGTTCGGTAATCCGTGGTCTGCTCAAAGGTTTCGGAGGGTTAGCATGCAGTGGATTGAAGCGCTGTCTGACAATGGCGGGACTGTCGTCCATTGGATTACCCAGCCCATCCACAACCCTGCCTAGAAGTTCAGGTCCAACCGCAACCTCCAGCGTTCTCCCACTTGCCCGCACAGTAGAGCCAGGGTACACTCCCCCGGTGGAATCAATTGGCATCAGCAGAGTCTTGCCATCATTAAAACCCACAACCTCAGCCATAATACCGGCAGGATTATCATTTGAAGAAATAAAACACAATTCACCCAGACCGGCCTCAGGCCCCTGAGACTCGATCACCAAACCAACCAATTTGGAAACCAAGCCATATCTTACTACCGGATCGATCTCCTCCAGCTGCCTTGACAGGAAGGTCAATTTAGCCACCGGCAACAACTCCCAGTTTTCGGGCCACGGTCGTAAGCTGTGTATTAAGTGTTGCGTCAATCCGTCCCTGTTTACAGTCTATGATACAGTCCCCGGATCGCAGTTTGGGATCCTCGATGATCTTTGGACTGTCCAAGCCGAAATCCAGCAAATTCCCTTCCGTAAGACGGCCAATATCTTCCGGACTTACCCTGAGAACCAGCCCTTCTCTTTGGGTAATACCCATAAGGGCCTTATGTACCGTGCGCTGGACTATTCCCTTATCCATTGAGACTTCCCGATCAATAACTTTTTCCGCGATTTTGACAGCAAGCTCAACTAACTCCAGTTCCGCGGACTGGAAAATCTCTCCTCTTTTTTCCTCCGCCATTTTCAGCAGAGTCACTGCTTCAGAGATCAAACCCTTGGTCTCAGCGTACCCATCCTGCTTTCCCTGGTCATACCCCAAGGCTTGTCCGGCAAGATATCCCGCCTCATGGCCTGCCAAGGTCCCTTCTTTATAACCGGTTTCATAGCCTTCCTTTTGACCTTGCGAACAGCCGGCTTCAAATCCTTCCCGCCGCGCCAATTCCTTTTCTGCTTCCACAGCTGCTATTGCCCTGGCTGTTTCTGCTGCAGCAGCAAAATCCGCTTCCTGGTTTTTACTAATAGATGTTTTGGGAAGGGGAGCAGCTTCTTGAACAGGGAAAGAAAAATTATCACAGAGCAGCAGTTCCTGGTCAAAATTAAATTCTCCTGGCTTAAGCACCCTAGTAGATAAGCTCATCTTGCCCACCACCTCTGGCTATCGTAATTTCTCCGGTTTCTTCTAACTTACGAATAATCCTGATCACATTCTCCTGAGCAGATTCCACGTCACGCAGCCTAACCGGGCCCATGAACTCCATATCTTCTTTCAACATGGTCGCTGCACGGCTGGACATGTTCTTCTTGATCTTGGTAGAGACTGCATCACTTGCCCCTTTCAGAGCAACCGCAAGCTCCTTGGATTCAACCTGACGCAGTACTTGCTGCACGGCACGGTCAGTAAGTTGGACAACGTCTTCAAAGACAAACATCTTGCCTTTGATGTTTTCCGCCAATTCCGGCTCCTTGTTTTCCAAGGTTTCCAGTACATTCTTCACAGTCACCTGATCCACCCTGTTCAGCAACTCAACCAAGGGCTTGATCCCGCCCACAGTGCCGGAATCCCTCGATGTACCAATTGTGGCAAGTTTTTGTTTCAGTACCCCTTCGACCTCTCGGACTATATCCGGGTTGACCTGGCCCATCAGCGCTATGCGTTTCGCCACTTCAGGCTGAATTTCCGGCGGCAAAGCTGTAAGCACGTTCGCCGCCCTGTCTGAGGTAAGGTGAGCGAGTATCAGGGCGATGGTTTGAGGATGTTCTCCCTGGATGAAGGTTACAAGCTGCTTGGGATCTGTCTTCCGGACAAACTCAAACGGCATGATAGTGGAAGTGGAAATCAACTTGTTAACTATATCAGCCGCCCTTTGCGCCCCTAACGCCCTTTCTAAAACACCCCTGGCATAGTCCAGGCCCCCGGTTTGGTACAATTCTTGGGCCTTCGCTATCTGTTCGAATTCTTCCAAAACCGTTAGACGTAGTTCAGAAGGAATCTGTTTTACATTAGCCATTTCAGCCGTGACACTTTCAATCTCAGTCTCGTTTAACATACGAATTACTTTCGCAGAATGATCAACCCCCAGCGTGATCAACAAGATCGCTGCCTTCTGAATACCAGTCAACGGCGGCATTATTTCACCTCGCTTTCATCCTGCAGCCAAATTTTTATCACCTTGGCCACTTCACCAGGATGGGTGTCATTTGCAAGCTGGACTTTTTGCTTGAAGAGATCTCCCAAGATATCGGAGTGATCATCACCCAAGCCCAGAGCGGCTGCCACCGGTGCCTGGGTAAACGGTTCATCCAGGAAATCATCCATTTTTTTACGACGCCGGCGTATAGCGATGATACCAAAGGCCAATAGTCCGAGAGCAACGGCAGCCAAGGCTCCATAGCGATAATAGATCTGCCTTTGGGCCTGCAGGTCCATAGCCTTTTTCTCAGCTTCCAAATACTTGTCATTTGCCGAAGTGTTGAAGGGAATTGCAGCTACCTGAATTTGATCACCCCGAACCGTGTTAAGACCAACTGCCGGAGTGATAATATCCTTCACCGTCTGAATAGTCTTGGCATCAGCGGACTGTTGATCCAACAGCACGGACACCGAAAGACGCTTGATACTGCCTGGATTGACAACCCTGGTTTCTTGCGTCTTGTCAATCTCAAAGTTTTCATTGGTCTGGGTCTTGCTGCTTTGGTTAAGTCCGTTTCCCGAATTTATACTCTGATAACTCGGGATATTACTATTGGTCCCAGGCACACCCGAAGTTCCGGCAGTACTTGAAGTGGTGGACTCTTGCGAATTTTGCCTGCTGCGCAGCGCATTATTGCCATAGCTTTCCTTGGTGACCTGTACCTGATCAAAGTCCAAGTCAGTAACCACCTTAACAATGCTTTTGCCCTGGCCCAAGGCTTTATCCAGCATAGCTTGAGCTGAATGCTCCAGTCCATCCTGTACGCTCTGCTGCAGCTGCACCTGGGTAACGGACAGATTCCCCTGTTTTTTGGCATCCAGCTTTTCGGACAGCAGTTGACCGCTGGTATCAATTATTGAAACCTTTTCCGGCTTCAGTCCTTCCACACTGTTGGCAAGCAGATTAGTTATTCCTCGCAGCTGATCCTGGGTTAAAGCTCCACCCGGTTTCATTTTCACGGTCACGCCTGCCGTGGGTTCTTTTTGCTGCTCAATAAACAAAGACTTTTCAGGCAGAGCCAGATGAACCCTGGCATCGTCGATTGCGGCCAAAGTTTTAAGGGTCGTTTCCAACTCATCCTGCAATCCCAGTGTGTACTTTAATTTGCGATCCGCGTCAGTTTCTCCAAAGTTCATACTACTATTAAGGTTTGCAAAGCTAAATTTGCTGCCTGTAGGAATCCCGGCGCTTGCCAATTGAATTCGCGCCTCGGCGACATTGGCCTTGGGCACCAAAACTGACGTGCCTCCATCTGCAAGTTGATAGGAAATTTTAAGTTCCTTTAACTTATTTACGACCCCGCCTGCCTCATCTGCTGTTATTGGGCCCTGGAACAACGCGGTGTAAACAGGGCGCCCAGTCCACCAGACCAGAGACAACAAGAGAACCAAGGTGATCGCAGGGACAACTATCGTAATTACTCTCTGTCTGGGAGTAAACTTCTGCCATATATTCTTTAAGGAGGAAAAAATGCCGTTTAGCGAAAAGTTCAAACTTGTTCCCCACCCAATCCCTAGTTACTACAGTTGCATCCGCATTATTTCCTGATAGGCTTCGATCACCTTGTTGCGAACCTGGACAGTCAAGCCCACAGCCAGATTAGCCTTTTCCGCAGCAATCATTACATCAGAAATGTCAACATTCTTTCCCGCAGCTAGGTCAATTCCTGCTTGCTCAGAAGCTTTTTGCAGATCGTTAACCTTATTAAGTGCATCACTAAGAAACTGGCCGAAATTGTTCGTACTTTCACTAATAGGGACAGTCTTGGACAAGGGACTAACTGACGTTGCTGCAACAATCGGTGTGATGGCGTCCATTAATGCTTACCCCCCTTTAACCTTTGCCAATTTCCAAGGCCTTAAGCACCAAGCCTTTACCTGCATTAACAGCGGTGACGTTGGCCTCATAAGCACGCGAAGCGGACATAATGTCCACCATCTCATTAACCAAATCCACATTGGGCATGCGCACATAACCTTGCTGCAGCCCAGCTTCAGGTTGTGTGACCGCATCCGGGCTATCCGGGTTGTACACTTCCTTAAACGGAGCCTGATCTTTGACCACAGCGCTGACTTTAACCCCATCCCCAACTCCGTTCTCCCCCAACTCACTTTTAAGAATTGAACCGAATGAGTCAGCAGATCTGGGTTCAAAAATCGGTATCAAACGGGAATATGGTACTTGATTGCCTGCCGGAGTACTCTCGCCTGTCCTGGTGGTGTTAATATTAGCTATGTTGCTGGAAATCAGATCCATCCGCAGTCTCTGTGCGGTTAAGCCGCTTCCGCTAATATCCAGGGCTTTAAGAAATGGCACCTGCAAAACCTCCATCTATTTACAGATTCTGTTTGAAAAAGACAATTCCCCATAATATTCTACAAGATTTGACCTATTCCTCTTTCAAGCATTAATAAAAGCCTGCCTTCCGATAATGGCTGGCAGGCTTCATACCCCATTTCGGCAACCGGCTGTCTTAGCTCTATGAGCCTTAGACCCTTGGTTTTGCGTCCCCGCCTTTAAACGAGTTTGCCCTTTCCAGGTAATTATAGAATTTTATTATTAAAAAAATTTCGATTCAAAGGGTAAAAATCCTGCAAGATTTTCAAAAATTTTCAATCTCTAAATAACGAAGAGACCTCGCCAGGAGGTCTCTTCAAAAAAATTGTCATTTTTTCAGGTGCGCTTATCCATAAACTTTGGCTGAACTTGGGCGTTATAGCCCTTAAAGCTCTTGGTCAGCTGCCTTTTTGTTGCGTTATCAGCTAAGCTCTCAGCCAGTTTGTCACGTCGCAGTTCCATCTCGGCGATTAATTTCCCGTCCAACTGTGAAATTTTGAGTAAGATTCTTTTCGTCTCTTCCACCAAGTCCTTAACCCCCGCTTCAGCGAGCTCTTCAGGATTGGAAGCCGAGGGTTCTGGCGTCAATGCGTCAATTTCTTTCGAAGCTTCAATCAGATTTCTAAAAACCTTTTCTCGTTCTTTTGCCCTCAGCATCAAGCTATTGACATCTTCGTCCAAGCTTGAATTGGCAAATTCTCTGGTAACCTGAAGAAGTTGACGGCAGAGTTCCAATCTTAGCGCATACACATCTGTCAGAGACCGGTTAGCCCGCAAAGTCTAACCCTCCTGCCGAGCCGTTACCCTGCTTGACCAAAATAGCCGCCTGGGCCCAAGCCGTTCTTAAGTCCACCAGATGAGCTAATACTTCATCGACAGGTTCTACGTTTTTCCTGATGTTAGCCTGTACCAGTCTGTAATTGAAATACTCATATAGAGAGTAGAGATTTTTAGAAATATCGTAATCCATGTTCAGGGTGACCATCAGTTCCGTGATAATATCCTGGGCTTTTAGAAGGTTGGTATTAGCTGTCACAAAATCTGTGTTGGTCATGGAATTCTTGGCCTGATTCAAGAACCTGATCGCACCGTCATACAACATCAGCAGAAGCTTATCCGGCGGGGTAGACTCAATCGCTGTCTGCTGGTAGGCGTTGACACCGGGCTGCATAGTACTCATTCAATCAACTCCTAAACCTTTATTTCGAACTTGAGGAAGATGAAAATGATGGAAGTGCCGCCAGCATGCTGGTTAAAGATGTCCCCTGGGACTTAAATGCTTGAATGGCTTGTTCCATGGCATTAAAGCGTGCACGTAGGTTTTCTTCTCTAAGGGTCAGTCGGTCATTCAGATCATCCATTCTATCTGACAAGTCCTTAATTTGTGCATCGATGGAGTCTGTTCGCCCCGCAATAAACCCCGATCCGAACTCAGTCAGATCTTTAACCCTAGTACTCATAACAGTGGCGATGCCGCTTCCCGGAGCAAAGACCAACGAAACTGCGGAAGGATTAGCATTCAAAGCTGCAGTCAATTTCGTTTCATCCACACTCAAAGTCGGATCTTTTCCGCTTGTGCTGATCCCAAGCTGCGCGAGTGAGTTATATTGGGGATCCAGTCCGCTGACTGCTGAGCCTACTAGTTGTCGCAGGTTTTGTTCCATCATCACCACGCTGTAATCCCCGCCAAGGGCGCCGCTAATCTTAGTGGTCGAGTTGTATCCGGTTTGATCCTCGATATAGCTCATCACCGCGTTGTACTGGGTGACAAAGTTTTTTACCGCTGTGACCGCGGTTTGTGTGTCCACACCTACTTGAACGCTGGTCCCCTTCAGATCCTGGACCGGATCTCCAGTGCTGGCCACTGTCTGGCTTACCGCTTTTAACGTTATTGAAAGCCCATTTACAGCGCTGCTCAGGGTATTACTGCCACTTGTAACTTCAATACCGTTAATGTAAGAATCCGAATCCCCCGCGTGCTGAAGATAAGTATTGAAAGCAGCTCCAGTGTACACGCCCAGACCTTCCAAGACATTGCTATCCGTTGTTCCCGCATCAGTATCCCCATCTGCCAGAGCGAAGTTCCCGCTCGTGCCAACACTTAGAGCATTTGCGCTTCCGGTCTGGGAGGCGGTCAGAACCAATCGGTTGTTAATCACCGAAGCCTGGATATTACTTTGCGCCTTATTGATGTTATCGGCAAAACTGTTCAGTGTGTCCGTATCACTTACAGTAATTACCTTACCGCCTATGGTTACATTCCCGGACTGAAATCCAGCCAATTGGCTGGTCAAAGTCTTAGTGGCATCAAATCCCGGGGTTGAGTTGGCCACCACAGAGTCGGCCATTGCCATTTTTTTTACTTGAATGGTGTAGGTCCCTGCAGAAGCGGAACTCCCGGCGCTAACCGCAAGTACCGCACTATCGCTGACAACCGCGCTTTTCCCGGAAAAGGTGCTCGCTTTCTTCAGGTTGTCAAGTGCTGTGGAAAGGGCAAGTAATCTGGTGTTGAGCCCCTGCCAGGCAGTCTCAGTCTTCTGCAGCTTATCCTTTTGATCCTGCATCAGAACTAAAGGTCTGCGTTCTAAGCTCATTAGTTTATCAACGATATCTGCTGTGTTTACACCAGATGCCAAGCCGCTAATGCTTAAATCCGAACCCATACTCGCTCACCTCTATACATACTTGTCGATTATTATGCCTACTGCCTTCTCCAAATTCGCTAGCATATCCAGCATTTTTTCCGGAGGAAACTCTCGCAAAACCTGATCAGATTCACTGTCAATAACCTGAACGATAGTAGTCTTGGTTTCTTTGTGCATCCTAAATTTGAGATGACGGTTTAGCAAGCCTGTAGCCTGGTTCAGCTTATCAACCGCCCGGTTTAAGTCTTTGCTTCTATCCCGTTCAGGTTTGTCCTTTCCATCCTCTTCATAGGCGCTTGCCACAGGTCTGAGGTCTTGTGCTCTGGTAGGTATGGCGGTATCACGAGACAAAGGAAAAGACTCAACCCTCATTTAATTCAACCCCTTCATCACCATTCTGTCATTGTCAATGGTCACTCAAGCTAAAACCCAAGGTTAAAGTAGAAAGGGCCGACCGACACCGGCCGGCCGGCCCTTAAACACCCTCTTATCTGAAGAGAGACAGGATACCTTGGGTACGTTGGTTAGCTTGAGCCAGCATTGCTGTGCCAGCCTGACTGAGAATCTGATTCTTGGTGAAGTCGGACATTTCTTTCGCCATGTCGACGTCACGAATCCGGGACTCAGCAGCAGTGATGTTTTCCGCAGAAACGGACAGATTATTGATGGTGTGCTCCAGACGATTTTGCAGAGCGCCAAGGTTAGCGCGTTCAAGAGAAACCGTAGATATTGCAAGATCCAGTGCGGTTATTGCCCCTTGAGCGAAGGTTAAACTTGTTACATCGATACCTGACAAAGCGAGCCCTGTAGTCGCAGTCATATCTTTGATTTTAATTGTTATGCTTTGGGCTACGTTTGCTCCAACTTGAATGTTTAGGCCAGTCGTACTGAAGGCACCGGTTGTAAGTACTTGAGTGTTGAATTCGGTTGCCCCAGCTATTCGATCGACCTCTGAACGAAGTGCAGTGAATTCCTTGCTGATTGCGGTACGGTCATCAGT
>Ga0255338_1001454_pt1 | contig 44816 bp, 42 predicted proteins | sample MeOH1_35cm_T4_19_FD_203715 | JGI IMG/M metagenome (GOLD analysis project Ga0255338, IMG submission 203715) | Sandy soil microbial communities from University of British Columbia, Vancouver, Canada - MeOH1_35cm_T4_195 | ecosystem: Engineered > Artificial ecosystem > Sand microcosm > Unclassified ... | reverse complement strand
CGCAGCGCTATGGCGCGGGGGTGCTCCTGAGGGGACTGGCGGTGCGGGCACGCGCGACGCAGGCCCGGAGCGGGTTTGTCCGCTTCCGGAAGTAAAGGGGGAGGCACGGCCCGCAGGGTCGTGCCGGAGGACATGGAGTGAAGCGGACAAATCCGCTCCGGGCCGGATCGGAGGCAACGCTGCTCAGATCGGAGGCAACGCTGCTCAGATCGGAGGCGACGCTGCTCGGATCGGAGGCGACGCTGCTCGGATCGAAGGCGACGCTGCTCGGGTCGGAGGCGACGCTGCTCCCTGTGCGCCTTCGTCCAACACCCACACTAGAATCGTCTCTCCCGGGCCGATTTAGCTCAGTCGGTAGAGCAACTGTCTTGTAAACAGTAGGTCGTCCGTTCGATTCGGACAATCGGCACCAGCCCACTTCTCCCCCCTTTCCCCCCGATCCGGACGGCCGGCTCTTGACGCAGGACAAGCGGGCGCCCCGTTACGCCTTGTGGCTTCCGAGCTTCAGCCGGATTGCAGTAACCTGCCATCCGCTGCTGATGAGCCGGGCTTGAAGAACAGGCAACAACTGCCGGAGCTTGGCCGCGGCGGCGCTGCTGTCCACCAGCAGGCACCACGTGGTCCCGTCGATGGGGCCCGGGCGCACGGAGGCGCGCAGCGGTGCAGGGATGCACGGCTCGACGGCCTTGAGGCGTTCCGCGGATTCGCGCGCCAGCTGCGCGAGCCGCGCCAGCGTCGGCGCTTCCTCGGCGGCCTGGTGCACCGGCACCGCGTGGTGGCGGCGGTTCATGAAGAAGGAAGAGGGGCGTAGAAGTGCAGTTGATTATCACGGATGCGTGGCTGGCGAAGACCCGCGCCATTCACCTGAGCGGCAGCAGGCTGGCCGCGGCCGTCCTGGCCTTGTCGCTGGGGCTGATGCTGACGGCGGCAGGCCTCTACCACTGGGTGTTCCTCAAGGGCGCGCGCGAGCGCTGGCCGGTGGTCGGCACGCTGGTGCGGCTGGTGGTGCAGGACGAATTCGAGCAGCGCGACCGCTTCATGCGCGAGAACCTCGACGCGATGGCCCGGCGCCTGGGCGAGATGCAGGCCCGCATGCTGCAGGTGGAGGCGCTCAGCGAACGCGTCTCGGGCCTGGCGGGCGTGAACCCCAATGACCTGAAGCTGGCCACCGGCCGCGGCGGCGCGCTGGTCGAAGGCCGCCCGCTCACGCTGGAGGAACTGCAGGCCACGCTGAACGACCTGGAGCAGCTCACCGGCGAGCGCACCGACCTGCTCACGGTGATGGAGTCGCGCCTGATCGACCAGCGCCTGAAGAACATGATGCTGCCCACGCAGGCGCCGCTGCCCGGACACGGGGTGGGCTCGCGCTTCGGCTGGCGCATCGACCCCTTCACCGGCCGCCAGGCGCTGCACACCGGCCTGGATTTCCAGGGCGAAGTCGGCACGCCCATCGTCGCCGCGGCGGGCGGCGTGGTGGTCACCGCGGAGATGCATCCGCAGTACGGCAACATGGTCGAAGTCGATCATGGCAACGGCCTGGTCACCCGCTACGCGCACGCATCCAAGCTGGTGGTGAAGAAGGGCGATCTGGTCAAGCGCGGCCAGCGCCTGGCGCTGGTGGGCACCACCGGCCGCTCGACCGGCCCGCACCTGCATTTCGAGGTGCTGGTGCAGGGCGTGCAGCAGGATCCGCATCGCTTCCTGAATGCCAGCCAGCTGGCCAAGAAGTGAGCGTCATCCCCGCACCGGCGGGGCCCCGGTGAAAGGCCCCGCCCGCGCCGCGGGGCTTTTTCGTCCCGGAAGCGCCCTGGATCCCCGGCTTCGCGGGGATGACGGACCCGCGGGTGTGATGCCTGACGGCCCACCCGCTAAAATCCGGGGCTTTGGCTGCCGCGCTGTCCCTTTCCGGGGGCGCGGCGGCTCCGTTCGCTGATCAACAAAGGACTGCGCCGTCTGGGCCGCCGCCGTGGCGGCCCGTGACCTCCACCGCGCCCATGGCCACCACTTTCCTGACCAAGATCTTCGGCTCCCGCAACGACCGCCTGCTCAAGCAGTACCGGCGGACCGTGGAGCAAATCAACGCGCTCGAAGCGAAGTTCGAACAGCTGTCGGACGAGCAGCTGCGCGCCAAGACGCAGGAATTCCGCGAGCGCGTGGAGAAGGGCGAATCGCTCGACGACCTGCTGCCGGAGGCCTTCGCCGTCGTGCGCGAAGGCTCCAAGCGCATCATGAAGATGCGCCACTTCGACGTCCAGCTGATGGGCGGCATCGCGCTGCACCAGGGCAAGATCGCCGAGATGCGCACCGGCGAGGGCAAGACGCTGACGGCCACGCTGCCGGTGTACCTGAACGCCATCTCCGGCAAGGGCGTGCACGTGGTGACGGTCAACGACTACCTGGCCAACCGCGACGCCCAGTGGATGGGCAAGCTGTACAACTTCCTGGGCCTGACGGTGGGCGTGAACCTGCCGCAGATGCCCAAGGAGGAGAAGCAGGCCGCCTACGGCTCGGACATCACCTACGGCACCAACAACGAGTACGGCTTCGACTACCTGCGCGACAACATGGTCTACGAGACCGGCGACCGCGTGCAGCGCAGCCTGAACTACGCGATCGTCGACGAGGTGGACTCGATCCTGATCGACGAGGCGCGCACGCCGCTGATCATCAGCGGCCAGGCCGAAGACCACACGGAGATGTACATCACCATGAACAAGGTGGTGCCCCTGCTGACCCAGCAGGAGGGCGAGGCGGACCCGCGCACCGGCGAGGGCGTGACCAAGCCCGGCGACTTCACGGTGGACGAGAAGACGCACCAGGTGTTCCTCACCGAGCAGGGCCACGAGCGGGCCGAGAAGGTGCTCTCCAACCTGGGCCTGATCGCCGAGGGCGCGACGCTGTACGACCCGGCCAACATCGCGCTGATGCACCACCTGAACGCGGCGCTGCGGGCCAACCACCTGTACCACCGCGACCAGCACTACGTGGTGCAGAACGGCGAGATCATCATCGTCGACGAGTTCACCGGCCGCCTGATGCAGGGCCGCCGCTGGAGCGACGGCCTGCACCAGGCCGTGGAAGCCAAGGAGGGCGTGGAGATCCAGGCCGAGAACCAGACGCTCGCCTCGATCACCTTCCAGAACTACTTCCGCCTGTACGGCAAGCTGTCCGGCATGACCGGCACGGCCGACACCGAAGCCTACGAATTCCAGGAGATCTACGGCCTGGAGACCGTGGTGATCCCGCCCAACAAGCCGAGCCGCCGCGACGACCAGCTCGATCGCGTCTACAAGACGACGAAGGAGAAGTACGACGCGGCGATCGAGGACATCCGCGAATGTCACGAGCGCGGCCAGCCGGTGCTGGTGGGCACCAGCTCGATCGAGAACTCGGAAATCATCTCGCAGCTGCTGCAGAAGCACGGCCTGCCGCACCAGGTGCTCAACGCCAAGCAGCACGCGCGCGAAGCCGACATCGTGGCGCAGGCCGGGCGGCCGAAGATGATCACCATCGCCACCAACATGGCCGGCCGCGGCACCGACATCGTGCTGGGCGGCAACGTGGAGAAGGCGGTCGAGGCGCTCGAGGCCGACGAGACGGTCGAGGCCGCCGGCAAGCAGCAGCGCATCGCCGAGATGCGCGCGCAGTGGCAGCAGGACCACGAGCAGGTCGTCAACCTGGGCGGGCTGCGCATCATCGCCACCGAGCGGCACGAAAGCCGCCGCATCGACAACCAGCTGCGGGGCCGCTCCGGCCGCCAGGGCGATCCGGGCTCTTCCCGCTTCTACCTCTCGCTGGACGACCCGCTGATGCGCATCTTCGCGGGCGACCGCGTGCGCGCCATCATGGAGCGCCTGAAGATGCCCGAGGGCGAGGCCATCGAGGCCGGCATCGTCACCCGCTCGATCGAGAGCGCGCAGCGCAAGGTGGAAGGCCGCAACTTCGACGTGCGCAAGCAGCTGCTCGAATACGACGACGTCGCCAACGACCAGCGCAAGGTGATCTACCAGCAGCGCAACGACATCCTCGACGCCAAGGACCTGGCAGCGCAGATCGCCTCGCTGCGCGAAGGCTGCTTCACCGACCTGGTGCACCAGTTCGTGCCGCACGAGTCGGTGGAGGAGCAGTGGGACCTGCCCGGCCTGGAGAAGGTGCTGGCCGAGGAATGGGGCATCGTCGTGCCGCTGCGGCAGGAAGTCGAGGTCGCCACCGCGATCACCGACGAGGACATCGTGGAGCGCGTGGTCGCCGAGGCGCACAAGGCCTTCAAGGCGAAGGTCGACCTGGTGGGCGAGGACAACTTCACCCAGTTCGAGCGCATGGTGCTGCTGCAAAGCATCGACAGCCACTGGCGCGAGCACCTGGCCGCGCTCGACTACCTGCGCCAGGGCATCCACCTGCGCGGCTACGCGCAGAAGCAGCCGAAGCAGGAATACAAGCGCGAGGCCTTCGAGCTGTTCGGCCAGATGCTCGACGCGGTGAAGAACCAGGTCTCACGCGTCCTGATGACGGTGAAGATCCAGTCGGCCGAACAGGCCGACGAGGCCGCCGAGGAGATGGAGCAGCGCGCCGAGCGCGTCTCCAACGTCACCTACACGGCGCCCACGGAAACCGGCGACGTGGAGAGCACGATCGACACCGCCACCGCCCAGGCCGCGCAGCGCCGGCCGCTGGCGGGCGCGATGGCGGCCGCCGTGCCGCGCGTGGGCCGCAACGATCCCTGCCCCTGCGGCTCGGGCAAGAAGTACAAGCATTGCCACGGCCAGCTGACGTAAGACTCCTGTCTATCACCCAATGTGGTGAGATCGTCACAGGTAGTCACACTCCCCTGTCAGAAATGACAGGGGGGTCCCTCGGCCCCTAGCCCCTGACCCCTAATCCTGCACGTGCCGCTTCGGCTGGCGCGCCAGCCAGCGGCTGTAGCTGTTGTCCGGGTCGGGTCCGTTGGGCGCTTCCACCGCGAACAGGGCACCGAGCAGGGCCCCGCCTTCGCCGATCGGGATGGCGTTGACCAGCGCAGGCGGCTGCGTCGAGGAGAGCGCCTGGCGCAGCTCGATGTCCGCCAGCCGCAGGCCCTTGCGGATGTCCTCCACGCCCGCGGCCGGCACGCCGGCCACCTCGGCCAGTTCGGCCAGGGCCTGCAGGCCCGCCGGCGTCTCCAGCTGCAGCCAGCCGATCCGGCCGGCCGCATCCATGCCCAGCACGCCGAAAGGCGCGCCGATCACCACGTGCTCCACCCAGTTCTTGGCGCAGAAGGCGGCCAGCCAGCTGTCCACGCCCGGGGCGCGCAGCAGCGCGCTCTGCTCCTGGGTGAGGGTGGAGCGCCAGATCTGGGCATGGCGTGCGTGCGAGGTGAACAGCAGGTGCTCCACCGCCTCCACCAGCCGGCGCGAGATGTCCTGCGTCTGCTTGGGGATGAACTGGTCGATCAGGCCGCGGTTGAAGGCGCGCACGGCCACCTGCTCGTCGGCCTGGCCGGTGAGCAGCACGCGGGCGCCGGGCCAGTCGACCAGCTCGGAGAGCACCTGCAGGCCGTCCATGCCCGGCATGGAGAAGTCCACCACGCACACGCGAGACAGGGCGTAGCGCTCCGTGTAGCGCGACCAGTAGGCCAGGATCTGCGGGATCAGCGGCTTGCCCTCGCGCCACAGGGCGATCAGCTGTTGCTGGTTCCACGCGTCCGCCTCCCAGAACGGCGGCTCCTGCAGCAGGTGGGCGATGCAGTCGGTGGGCCGCAGGAACAGCTTCAGGTGCCATTGCCGCGGCAGCACCAGCGCCAGCATCTCCAGGTAATCGGGGTCGTCGTCGAGGAAGACGACGGTGCCCGGGCGGTGGAACAGGGGAAAGGTCATGTGTGGTTGCGTGCCTGCCGCATTGTGCTACGCGACCGGAAGTTCGACCGTGAACACCGCGCCATGGTGACGAGCGGACTTGACGCGGATGGTGCCCTGCGCGGCCTGCACCACGCGTTGGCAGAAGGCCAGGCCGAGCCCGTGGCCCGTGCCGCGGTCGGTGGAAAAGAAGGGTTGGAAGATGCGCGCCTGCAGTTCGGGCTCCATGCCGACGCCATTGTCGGTGAAGACGATGCGCCCGCGCGGCCCGTGGGCGCCGATCTCGATCAGCAGGTCGCCGGGGCGGGTGGCCGAGAAGGCGGCCGCCAGCGAGCGCAGCGCGTTCTTGGTCAGGTTGTCGATCACCTGCAGGAACAGCCGCTCGGAGCCGACGAAGTGGAAGTCGCTGTACACGCGCACCACCACGCACTGGCGCTCGCGCGAGCTGCGGAAGGGATAGTTGGCGATCGCCCGCTGCACCAGTTCGGCCGCCGACAGGCGCTCGGCATGCGCGGCCAGCCGCATCAGGCGGGCGTTGGTCATCTGCATGTCGATCTGGTGGTTCATGTTGCGCACCAGGCTGTTGACGCGCTGGGCCAGCTGCTCCAGCCGCTCGCCGCTCTCGCCGGGGTGCGCGGGCGCCTCGTTGCGCAGCGCCTCGCCTATGAGCTGCATGGTGGCCAGCGGGGTGCGCAGCTCGTGGGCCATGATGCCCATGGTGTCCAGCGTCGAATTGAGCTGCTCGCGCCGCACGTTGGAGGTGGAGACGCCCAGGATGACGCCCATGAACCAGCAGAAACCGAGCACGACGCAGTTCACCGTGGCGATCTCCGGCGCCACCGGCGGCACCTCCGGCCCCAGCCTGGCGAAGGCCAGCCAGGCCACCAGGGCCGCGCTGGCGGTGCCGATGGTGGCCAGCCGCCAGTCGGTGAGCTGGTAGTAGATCAGGACCATGGCGGCCATGCTGGCCAGCCAGACCGCGTTGCCGCTGTTGCAGAAATACATCCAGGTGAAGAACCAGGGCAGGGTCACCCAGAAGACGGCGAACAGGCCGATGCCGGCGCAGCGGGTGGGAGGCGACTTGCTCACGGCGGCGATCGCCAGCAGCGCCGCGCCGCCCAGGCCCATGGCGACGCGCAGGAACAGGCTCTCGTAGGGCTGCGGCAGCCAGAAGGCCCAGATCAGGTAGAACAGGGGATGCCCCACCAGGGTACAGAAACCCAGGGCGCGGATGCGCCAGTGCGAGGGATGCAGGATGGAATCCGCGATGGGCGCCAGCACCTCGGTGGCCGCCCATTGCCGCAGGCGATGGCGCAGCGACTCGAGCACTGCGCGCGCCGGGGCGGGAGAGAAAGTGGGCCGGTGCAGGTCCTCGTTCATGGGGGGTGGTCCGATGATGCTATTGTCTCAGCCCGGCGGTGCCACGAACGACGACCCATGGGGATCCCTGCTAACTTTGACAGTGTCAGCCTCGATGGGATCCTCAGCGACTGGGTGGCGGCCCTGCGCGAGTTCTCGGTGGAGGCGGTGGTGGTGCTCGGGCCCGACCCGTTCGGCGGCAGCGAGGACCGGCAGGTCGTCGCCGTCCATCCGCCGCTGGTGGCCGAGGCCGCCCAGGCCCTGGCCGAAAGCCGCGATTTCGGCGCCCGCTGGCGCGATTCCGATGCGCCGCTGGTCGCCTGGCAGACCATCGCCAAGTCCGATCCCCAGCGCGCCAGCCGCTGGCGGCTGCTCTGGCTGGCCCACGGCTACCAGACCATGGTGCGGGTCGAGTTCTCGCTGCCGGCGGGCCGGGCCTTCGAGTGCTTCATGTTCAGCCCGCGCGAGCTGACCGACCGCGCCGAGGCGGCGCTGATGGCGTGGTCGGCCCTGAACATCTGGCCGCTCGTGAAGCGCTCGATCGCCAATGCGCGCTCCATGCTCAGCCCGCGCGAGCTGGAGTGCCTGGAGCTGGCCTTCCGCGGGTTGACGGCGCGCGAGACCTCGCAGGCGCTGCAATGCTCCGAGCGCACCGTCAACTACCACCTGGCCAACGCGATGAACAAGCTGCGGGTGGACAGCAAGCTGGCGGCGATCCAGCGCGCCTGCTGGCTCGGCGCGCTGTAGCCCTCGGAGACGCTGCTCATCCGGGTTTATATTCGCGGCCATGAGCGACGATGACGACCGCACCGCGTCCCTGATGACGCCCGCCAGGCTGGCGCAGCTGAAGGTGCGGCCGAGGCCGGCCGCCTCGCCCGCCGCCTGGCTGGACCAGCTCGCCACCGACGCCGGCAGCGGCCACGTCCGCCGCCTGATGGACCTGCGCCGGCAGCTGCTGGCGCTGCTGCAGAACCTGCCCGGCGCCGCCGCGGGGAGCGCGGCCACCGGGCTCGCGGCGGCCCTGCGCGAGGTCGATTGCGCCCTGCTGCAGCCGCGCGGCTGGATCGCCCGCGCCACCGGCAAGGGCAGGGAAGCGGCCTCCACCTTCCAGGGCCAGTGCGACCGCTGCGCCCGCCTGGGCGAGCAGCTCGCGGCCGAATTGCGCAGCCTGCACCGGCAGCAGCAGGCGCAGGCCGGCGCGCTGGAGCGCACCGCGCTCGAATGCGAGGTGGAGCTGAAGGCGATCGAGAAGATCATGGAGCAGGGCGCGCGCTGGCTGCAGGACATGCGCAACCAGCTGAAGGCGCGCCAAGCCGCGGGCGGCGATGCCGCCACGCTGCAGAAGATCCAGGAGGACACGCACCGCTGCGAGCTGCTGGTGGCGCGCCTGAAGCAGCTGCGCGCGGCCAACGGCGCCGCACAGCCGGCGCTGGAACATTGCAGGGCCCTGCCGGCGCGGGAGGCGGCCCTGGCCGCTTCGCTGCAGCAGGCGCTGGAGGGTGGCTGGAAGGACGCGAGCCGCCGGCTCGAGCGCCTGTGCGAGCAGGCGGCCGCCGGTGCCGCGGCCGAGGGCGGCGAAGCGCTGCGCCAGGCCCTGGCGGCGCTGGCCGATGCGCTGCAGCAGGCGGCCTCCGACGCGCAGGCCCTGCAGTCGCACGCGCAGGCGGCGACCGCGGAACTCACGGCCTTGCAGGAGCCGCTGCAGGCCGCGGCCTGATCGACGCCAGCGCATGACCTTCCTCGCAGTCGACATCGGCAACACGCGCCTGAAGTGGGCGCTCTATCCGCACGCGCAGCAGGGCGCGCAGCCGATCGCTGCCGGCGCGGAGTTCCTCGAGAACATCGACAAGCTGGCCGACGGCGAGTGGTCGCGGCTCGGGCCGCCCGGCCGCATGCTGGGTTGTTCGGTGGCGGCCGATGCGGTCAAGCGCCGCGTCGAGGAGCAGATGGAGGAGCTGTGGGTGGTGCCCGCGCACTGGGTGGTGGCGAGCGCCGCCGAGGCGGGCGTGATCAACGGCTACGACCATCCGACACGGCTCGGGGCCGACCGCTGGGTGGCCATGATCGGGGCGCGGCATCGCATGCTGGGCGCCGGGCCGGCGCGGCCCATGGTGGTGGTGATGGTGGGCACCGCCGTCACGGTGGAAGCGGTCGACGCCCACGGGCGCTTCCTCGGCGGCTTCATCCTGCCCGGGCACGGCATCATGCTGCGCGCGCTGGAAAGCGGCACGGCGGGCCTGCACGTGCCCACCGGCGAGGTGCGCGAGTTCCCCACCAACACCAGCGACGCGCTCACCAGCGGCGGCACCTTCGCGATCGCCGGCGCGATCGAGCGCATGGTGCAGCACGTGCGGCACCGCTGCGGCACCGAGCCGGCCTGCTACATGACGGGCGGGGCGGGCTGGAAGATGGCGCCCCACATGCTGGAGCAGTTCGAGCTGGTGGAAAGCCTGATCTTCGACGGCCTGCTGGTGATCGCCAGCACGCGGGCTGCGGCGGGGTGAGTGGCGGGGGGTGCGGGGGCCAGGCCAGCCACGCCTCTTACGCCGCCAGCCCCTCGATCGCCTGCACCAGCGCCTCCCGCGCCTGCGCCAGCACCTGCTCGCGCCACGCATCCGTATCCGTGTAGAAGGCCTCCAACACCTGCCGCCGGATCGCCTCGGCCAGTTCGCGCGGCGCCTCCGGGTGCCGCCGCAGCCACTGCTCGGCCCGCAGCGCCTCGAAGGTCTCCAGCACCGGCACGGTGCCGTACTCCAGCGCGATGCCCGTGTATTCCGCCTGCGGGCACTCGTCGTACACGGCGCCGAACATCAGGCCGGTGAGGAAGGCCGAAGTCGAGGAGCCGTCGTAGATGGAGGTCACCGGCGTGCGGCCGGCGCCGCCCCACCAGGCGCCGGCGCGCGCGCTGCAGGCGGCATCGTCGCGCGCCGCCAGGATGCGTTCGCCCACGCCGCTGGGCCCCAGGCCGGTGTGGACGTCGATCCAGGCGATCCGCTCGGCGCGCCGCCCGTGCGCGCGCAGCACCTCGCGCAGCGCCAGGTTGCTCCAGCAGGGCGCCACGCCGCCGTAGAACAGGCCATCGGCGTATTCGTGCTGCCCGCGCGAGATCACCGCCTGGTAATGCGCCACGCCGCGCGCCGCGACGTATGCGCCCACCGCGCGCCGGTTGTCCGCCGGCGGCGGCCAACTGGCGGGCACCAGGATTTCGTGCAGTTCGCGGTATTCCTCGTTCACCGGCAGCGGCCGGCTGAAATCGTGGAAATTGCGGTTCAGGTCCACGTTCTCGTCGGTCGTGCGGCCGAAATGCGAGAAGCCGTAGGGATTGAGCGCATGCACGTGCAGGATCGCCACGCCGGCCTCGGCGGCGCGCTGGCGCAGCGGCGCGTCGCGCAGGGCCGCCACCTGCACGCCGCTGCCGCAGAAGCCCTCGACGCCGTGGCAGCCGCTGGTGAGCACCAGCAGCTTCGACGCATTCGGGTGCCCGTCGCGCGCCACGTCCATGGCGAGCGGCTCGCCCTGCAGGCCGGCCACGGGATGCGGCTTCGCCTCGGCCGCCAGGCCCGCATCGGCGGCGGCGCGCAGGAACTTCTGCCGCGCCTGCGCATACGTGGACGCGAAGGCTTCCCGCTCGGCGCTCATCCCCGCGCCTTCCCCAGCCACTCCTCGGCCAGCCGCACCCAGTAGGTGGCGCCCAGCGGGATGAGGTCGTCGTTGAAGTCGTAGCTCGGGTTGTGCAGCGTGCACGGGCCCAGCCCGTGGCCGCCGGCGCGGTGGCTGCCGTCGCCGTTGTAGATGAAGGCGTAGGCGCCGGGCCGGGCCTGCAGCATGTACGCGAAGTCCTCCGCGCCCATGGTGGGCTCCTGCACCAGCACGTTCTCCGCGCCGACGATGGAAGCCATCACCTTGCGGGCGAATTCGGCCTCGGGCGCCGAGTTGACGGTGGCCGGGTAGTTGCGCTCGAACGCGAATTCGCACTGCGCCTCGTGCGCCGCGCACACGTGCTCGGCCACCTGGCGCATGCGCCGCTCGATCAGGTCCAGCACCTCGGTCGTGAAGGTGCGCACCGTGCCCTGCAGCTCGCAGCGATCGGGCACCACGTTGGTGGCCTCGCCGGCGTGGATCATGGTCACCGAGATCACGCCGGGGTCGATCGGCTTGCGGTTGCGCGAGACGATGGTCTGGAAGGCCTGCACGATCTCGCAGGCGATCGGCACCGGGTCGATGCCCAGGTGCGGCATCGCGCCGTGGCTGCCCTTGCCGCGGATCGCGATGCGGAACTCGTTGGTGGAGGCCATCACCGGGCCGGGGCTCACGGCGAAGGTGCCGACCCGCTCGCCCGGCCAGTTGTGCATGCCGAACACGGCTTCCACCGGGAAGCGCTCGAACAGGCCGTCGCGGATCATCTCCTGCGCGCCGGCGCCCCTTTCCTCGGCGGGCTGGAAGATCACGTGCACGGTGCCGTCGAAATTGCCGTGCTGCGCGAGGTGGCGCGCCGCGGCCAGCAGCATGGCGGTGTGGCCGTCGTGGCCGCAGGCGTGCATCTTGCCGGGATGGCGGCTGGCGTGGGCGAAGGTATTGGCCTCGGGCACGGGCAGGGCGTCCATGTCCGCGCGCAGGCCGACGGTGCGGCCGGACGTGCCTTTGCGGATGGTGCCGACCACGCCGGTCTTGCCGAGGCCGCGATGGACGGGGATGCCCCACTCGGTGAGGCGGGCGGCCACCAGGTCGGAGGTGCGCGCCTCCTGGAACGAGAGTTCGGGGTGGGCGTGGAGGTCGCGGCGCACCGCCACGATGGAGGCGGCTTCGGTGACGATGGAATCCAGGAGCTTCATGGGACGGCGAGGAACGCGGGGAGAAGCCAGGGAGTCTAGCGAGAGGCCAGCCCGGCGGCATGGGGGATATCCGGGAGAATGCGGCGCATGGCTGTTCCCTCCGCGACACCGCGCGCCCTGGAGTTGGCGCGCACCCTGGTCGGCTTCGACACCGTGAGCGCCAACTCCAACTTGGCGCTCATCCACTGCATCGGCGACGAATTGAAGCGGCTCGGCGTGCCCAGCCGGCTGAGCTGGAACGCCGAGCGCACCAAGGCCAACCTGTTCGCGACCCTGGGCGAGGGCAAGCCGGCCGGGCTGATCCTGTCCGGCCATACCGACACGGTGCCCTGGGAAGGGCAGGACTGGTCGGTGGACCCGCTGGCCGGCGTGGTGCGCGACGGCCGCCTGTACGGGCGCGGCGCGGCCGACATGAAGGGCTTCATCGCCACCGCGGTCGCCCACGCGCCGCTGTTACTGGAGGCCGACCTGCCGTTCGCCATCCACCTGGCCTTCAGCTACGACGAGGAGGTGGGTTGCTTCGGCGTGCGCGAGCTGATCGCCGACCTGCGCGAGGCCGGCATCGCGCCGCTCGCCTGCATCGTCGGCGAGCCCACGGGCATGGTGCCGGCGATCGCGCACAAGGGGGTGTACCGCTACCGCTGCTGCGTGCGCGGCAAGGAGGCGCACTCCTCGCTCACGCCGCAGTCGGTCAACGCCATCGAGATGGCCGCCCGCGTGGTCGGCCGCGTGCGCGACCTGGCCGAGGGCTTCGCGCGCGAGGAGCCGCGCCACGCCGGCTTCGACGTGCCGTTCTCCACCGCCAGCGTGGGCCAGTTCCATGGCGGCATGGCCGACAACGTGGTGCCGCGCGAGGCCGAATTCCGCTACGAGTTCCGCGACCTGCCGACCGCCGACGCGCACGCGATGCAGGCGCAGGTGGTGGCCTATGCGCGCTCGCTGGAGCCGGCCATGCAGGCGGTGGCGCCGGAGGCGGGCTTTCGCTTCGAGACGATCTGCGAGATCCCGAGCTTCCTCGGTTCGGCCGACGACACCGTGACGCGGCTGGCCCTGCGACTGGCCGGCCAGGAGCGCGCCACCCTGGTAGCGTTCGGCACCGAGGCCGGCCTGTTCAGCAAAGCCGGCATCCGCACCGTGGTGTGCGGCCCGGGCAGCATCGTCCAGGCGCACCAGCCGGACGAATACGTGACGCTGGAGCAGCTGCTGCGCTGCCAATCCTTCATGGAAGGCCTGGCGCAGGTCCGCAGCCTGGAAGGCTGAGCCTCGGACGGTCGATTTTCCCCAGCCGAGGCAGGACGGAGGAGAAGCGTTCCGGCGCGGCGGGACGGCGTGGACGAAAATGCCCCCATGGCAGCTCCCACCCCCGTTTCCCGCGTCCAGGCCCAGCAGGTGCGCGGCGCCTGCCCGCACGACTGCCCCGACACCTGCGCGCTGGTCACGACGGTGCAGGACGGCGTCGCGATCCGGGTGCAGGGCAATCCGGAGCACGCCGCCACCGCGGGCGTGTTGTGCCGCAAGGTTTCGCACTACACCGAGCGGGTCTACCACCCCGAGCGGCTGCTGCAGCCCCTGCGCCGCGTCGGCCCGAAAGGCGCCGGCCGCTTCGAGCCGGTGGAGTGGGACACGGCGCTGGACGCCATCGCGGCGCGGCTGAAGGCCATCGCCGCGCGCGATCCGCAGGCGATCCTTCCCTACAGCTACTGCGGCACCATGGGGCTGGTGCAGGGCGAGGCCATGGCCGGCCGCTTCTTCCACCAGCTCGGCGCTTCGCTGCTCGATCGCACCATCTGCGCTTCGGCCGGCGCCGAGGGGCTGGTGCACACGCTGGGCGGCAAGGTCGGCATGAAGGTGGAATTCTTCGCCGAGGCGAAGCTGATCCTGGTGTGGGGCAGCAACTCGATCGCCAGCAACCTGCATTTCTGGCGCCTCGCGCAGGAGGCCAAGCGCAACGGCGCGAAACTGGTGTGCATCGACCCGCGCCGCAGCGAAACGGCCGAGAAATGCCACGAGCACGTGCAGCTGCTGCCCGGCACCGACGCTGCCCTGGCGCTGGCGCTGATGCACGAGCTGGTCGCGAACGACTGGCTCGACCACGACTACATCGCGCGCCACACGCTGGGCTTCGAGGCCCTGCGCGAGCGCGCCCTGCGCTGGACACCCGAGCGCGCGGCGGCCGTCTGCGGCATTCCGGCGCAGCAGATCCGCGACCTGGCCCGCGACTGGGGCACCACCCAGCCCGCGGCGATCCGCCTGAACTACGGCGTGCAGCGCGTGCACGGCGGCGGCAACGCGGTGCGCGCGGTGTGCTGCCTGCCGGCGCTCACCGGCGCCTGGCGCCATCGCGCCGGCGGCGTGCTGCTTTCCAGCGGCGGCTTCTATCCGGCCGACCGGGCCGCGCTGCAGCGGCCCGACCTGCTGGCCGGGCGGCGGCCGCGCACCATCAACATGGTGCAGATCGGCGACGCGCTGCTGCACGCCGGCTCGCCCGAGTTCGGCCCGCAGATCGAGGCGGTGGTGGTCTACAACAGCAACCCGGTCGCGGTGGCGCCCGAGTCGGGCCGGGTGGTGCGGGGCTTCGCCCGCGAGGACCTGTTCACCGTCGTCATCGACCAGTTCCGCACCGACACCGCCGATTACGCCGACTACCTGCTGCCGGCCACCACCCAGCTCGAACACTGGGACATCCACGCCTCCTACGGCCACACCGACGTGCTGCTCAATCGGCCGGCGATCGCGCCGGTGGGCCAGGCACGGCCCAACACGCAGGTGTTCCGCGAGCTCGCCGCCCGCATGGGCTTCGACGACCCGCTGTTGCGCGAAAGCGACGAGAGCCTGTGCCGGCGCGCCTTCGGCGCCAGCGTCGACTTCGAGCTGCTGCAGCAGCAGGGCTTCGCGAACCTGCACGTGCCCGATGCGCCGTTCGCGGAAGGCGGTTTCCCCACCGGCTCCGGCCGCTGCGAATTCTTCAGCGAAGCGCTGGCGCGCCAGGGCCTGGACGGCCTGCCGGACCACGTGCCGAACCACGAGGCGGCGGGCAGCTCGGAGCGCTACCCGCTGGCCATGATCTCGCCGCCGGCGCGCAACTTCCTCAATTCGACCTTCGTCAACGTGCAAAGCCTGCGCGACATCGAGGGCGAGCCGATCCTGGAGCTGCACGCCGACGACGCGGCGGCGCGCGGCATTCGCGACGCCCAGGTGGTGCGGGTGTTCAACGACCGCGGGGAATACGTGTGCAAGGCGCGCGTGTCGCCGCGGGCGCGGCCCGGGGTCGTCAACGGGCTGGGCGTCTGGTGGCGCAAGCTGGGGCTGGCCGGCACCAACGTCAACCAGCTCACCAGCCAGAAGCTCACCGACATGGGCCGCGCGCCCGTGTTCTACGACTGCCTGGTCGAAGTCCGGCCGGCGTGAGGAAGAAGGCGCTGCTGATGGCTGTCGCTGCGGTGGCTGGGGTGGCGTTGGCGGCGACGCTGTGCCTCTCCGGCTGCGCCAACCTGGGCTACTACTGGCAGTCCGTCACCGGCCACCTGAAGATCATGGGCGCGGCGGAGCCGGTGAACGAACTGGTGGCGCAGGCGCAGACCTCGCCGCGGCTGCGCGAGCGCCTGCTGCTCGCGCAGCGCATCCGCCAGTACGCCAGCCGCGAGCTGAAGCTGCCGGACAACCCGAGCTACACCCGCTACGCCGACCTGCACCGCAGCGCCGCGATCTGGAACGTCACCGCGGCGCCGATCTACTCGCTGGAACTCAAGACCTGGTGCTTCCCCGTGACGGGCTGCGTCGGCTACCGCGGCTACTACGACGAGGGCAGCGCCCGGGCCGAGGCGGCGCAGCTGGCGCAGGAAGGCTACGAGGTGAACGTCTATCCGGTCACCGCGTATTCCACCCTCGGCTACATGAACTGGGCCGGCGGCGACCCGCTGCTCAACACCTTCGTCAACTACCCGGAAGGCGAGCTGGCGCGCCTGATCTTCCACGAGCTTGCGCACCAGGTCGTATACGCCAAGAACGACACGACCTTCAACGAGTCCTTCGCCACCGCGGTGGAGCGCCTGGGCGGCGCGCGCTGGCTGCGCACGCATGCGAGCGAGCAGGCGCGGCAGGAGTACGCGGCCTTCGACGGCCGCAGGCGCATGTTCCGCGAGCTCTCGCGCGCGGTGCGCACGCGGCTGAAGGACTTCTACGACATCCCCGGCCTCTCGCCCGAGGCGAAGGCCGCAGGCAAGCGCCGCATCATGGAGCAGTTCCGCGCCGACTACGAGGCCATGAAGGCCCGCTCGGGCTTCGATGCGGCCGTCTGGCGCGGCTACGACCGCTGGGTGCGCGACGCGAACAATGCATTCTTCGGCGCCCAGGCGGCGTACGACGAACTGGTGCCGGGTTTCGAGGCGCTGTTCCACGCCAACGGCGACGACTGGCAGCGCTTCTACGATGCGGCCCGGCGGCTGAAGGAACTGCCGAAGGAAGAACGGCACCGCAAGTTGAAGGAGATCCCGGTTGGCTGACATCCACATCGTGCGCGAGCATGCGCTCGGGCTTCCCCATGCGCGCAAGCTGGCGTTCCGCTGGGCGGAGGTCGCCGAGAAGAAGCTGGACATGGAGTGCACCTACGCGGAGGGCGTGCACTCCGACATCGTGCGCTTCCGCCGGCCCGGCGCCCAGGGCGAGCTGAAGGTGAGCGCGCACCGCTTCGAGCTGACCGCCCGCCTGGGGCTGCTGCTGGGGGTGTTCAAGCAGCAGATCGAGAGCGAGGTGGTGAAGAACCTCGACCAGCTGCTGGCGCACGAAGATCCGCTGCATGCCTTCGAGCACGGGCTGGCGAAGCACGAGGCGAAGCACGCGCCGCGGCACGCGAAGCACGCCGAGGCGCACAAGCCGGCGGCGAAGAAGGCGCCCGCGCGCAAGACCAAGTAGCCGCGCCGTCTGTGCCGCGCTGCGCTCGTTGCCCCCGGTCCGGCACAGGACGGATTTGTCCGCCTCACTCCATGTCCCCCGGCACTGGCTGGAGCCAGTGCCTCCGCCTTTACTTCCGGAGGCGGACAAATCCGTCCTGCGCCTGCGGCGTGGATGGACGGACGAGCGATCCTCCGCGAACGCCGGGCGCAGCGCTGCGCCGTGACAGGCGTGGCACAGAGCGCGAGCACCCTCATGCCTTTGCTGGGGGCGGGTTCGGCGCGACGCAGGCCCGGAGGGGGTTTGTCCGGCTCCGGAAGTAGAGGAGGAGGCACGGCCTTCAGGCCGTGCCGGGGGACATGGAGTGAGCCGGACAAATCCCCTCCGGGCCGGACCAGAGGCCACACCGCCGCCCAAGCAGCCCACCGACGCGTTCGCACTCTGCGAAGGCCACGATTCCTGCGCGAAAACGAGAGCTCAGCTCAGGGAGTCGATCAGGTCGACGTACTGCCGCTTGGCATCCTCGCTCGCCGTGCCCTTGCAGGCCGCCCACGCATCCCACTTGGCGCGGCCGACCATGTCGCCGAAGCCGGGCTTCTTCTCCGTGTTGTCGCCCGCGGTGGCCTGCTTGTACAGGCCGTAGATCTTCAGCAGCGTGGCGTTGTCCGGGCGCTGGGACAGCTTCCTGGAATTGGCGACGGCGGCTTCGAAATCGGCATTCAGATCGGCCATGGATGCTCCCGTGGATGAATCCGGTTATCTTAAGCGGCGGGCAACGAGGAGCGGCGCGATGGAGCTGGCGGGCGAGAGCATGTCCAAGGTCGATACGGCGTGGCTGCGCATGGATTCGGCAGGCAACCTGATGATGATCATGGGGGTGTGGACGCTGCGCCCCGGCATCCGCTGGCGCGCGCTGTGCGAGCGCGTGCAGGAGCGGCTGCTGGCTTACGAGCGCTTTCGCCAGCGGGTGGAGGAACACGGGGGCGGCGCGCGCTGGGTGGAGCACGAGGTCGACATCGCCGATCACGTCGTGCGCGAGAAGCTTGCGCGCGTGCGGGGCGGCGCGCGGGCCGCGCTGCAGCAGCGCGTCGGCGAGCTCGCGATGCAGCCGCTGGCTGCGGGCCGGCCGCTGTGGCAGATGCACCTGGTGGAGAACTACGAGGGCGGCAGCGCCCTCATCTTCCGCATCCACCACTGCATCGCCGACGGCATCGCCCTGCTGCGCGTGACGCTCTCGCTGGTGGACGGCGGCGCGCCGCCGCCGGCGAAGAAGGCGCGCGGCGCGCCCGACGGCGCCGAGAAGTGGCTGGCCGAAAGCCTGGTGAAGCCGGTGGCGGCCGTGGTGCTGAAGGCACTGGAGGCGGCCGGCGACGGCGCGGTGCGCTCGCTGCACCTGCTGCGGCAACCCGCCCGCGGCTTGCACGGCTCGCTCGATCTGGCGCACGGCGCCTGGCAGCTCCTGGGCGACGCCGCGGCCCTGCTGCTGATGCCGGACGATTCGCCCACGCGCCTGAAGGGCCGGCCGGCCGGCAGCAAGCGCGTGGCCTGGTGCCCGCCGCTGCCGCTGGCGGAGGTGAAGGCGGTCGGCAAGGCGCTCAATTGCTCCGTCAACGACGTGCTCCTGAGCTGCGTGGCCGGCGCGATCGGCCAGTACCTGAAGGCGCAGGGGGACGAGGTGGCGGGCCTGGAGATCCGCGCCATGGTGCCGGTGAACCTGCGGCCGCGCGAGGAGGAACACGGCCTGGGCAACCACTTCGGCCTGGCGCCGCTGGTGCTGCCGGTGGGAGTGGAGAACCCGATCGAGCGCGTCTACGAGGTGCGGCGGCGCATGGACGCGCTCAAGGGCAGCACGCAGCCCCTGCTCGCCTTCGCCGTGCTGGCCCTGGCGGGGCTGATGATCAAGCCGGCGCAGGACGTGATCATGGACCTGTTCCGCAGCAAGACCACGGCGGTGATGACCAACGTGCCGGGCCCGGGCGACAAGCTCGCCTTCCTCGGCTCGGGCATCGAGCAGATCCTGTTCTGGGTGCCGCAGTCCGGCGACATCGGGCTGGGCGTGTCGGTCTTCAGCTACGGGGACAACGTGCAGTTCGGGGTGATGGCCGACACGGCCCTGTGCCCCGAGCCGCAGCGCATCATCGAGCAGTTCGAGCCCGAGTTCGCGAAGCTCTCGCTGGTGACGCTGATGCTGCCGTGGGGGGAGGGGGGCTGAAAGCCGGACGTCCGGACGCGGAGGACGCAAAGGGTACGCAGAGGACGCAAAAGAAAACCCTTCTAAAGTTTTCTTGTCTGTTTTGCGTCCTCTGCGTATCTTTCGCGTCCTCTGCGTCCGGTTGTCCGCATTCACGCCTCCTGTTTGATCCGCAGCGTCGTGAACTCCGCCTCGTAGTCCTTCGCCAGCTGCAGCTTCTGTTCGTCGGCGAGCACCTCGCCCGCCTGCGGAAAGAACTTCTGCTCCTCCTCGTCGAGGTGGTGCTCGATCTTGTCGCACAGCTGGCGGCAGCACTCCTGCCATTCGGCCGCATGTGGATCCACCTGCTCCAGGTGTTCCACCATTTCGTCCATCTCGTGGTGTTCGGCGATGGCGTGGCGCGAGAGGTCCACCGACTGGTCGAACTGGAACAGCGGCACGTAGAAGCAGCGTTCCTCCGCCGTCTCGTGGGCGGCGAGTTCGGCCTTGAGCTCCCGGAAGACGTGCTGGCGCTCCTCGGTGGCGGGCTTGCTGGCGAGCAGGCGCGCATACAGTTCGCGCTGCGCCTTGTGGCTCACCAGCAGGGCCTGGAAGATGTTCATGCCGTCCATGGGCCATTGTTGCCGTGGCCGGGCCGGCCGCACTGTAGGCCTAGGCCGCCAGTGCGGCGCGCGCCAGTTCCACGTCCAGCCACTCCTCGGCGTCCAGCGGCTGCATGGCGGCGGCCCGGGCGTACAGCGCCTTCGCTTCCTTCAGCTTCGCCTCGCCTTCGAACATCACCAGGCCGTTGGCATACTCGATCAGGGCGATCGGCGCTTCCGGGTAGAGGCGCAGCGCCTCCTGGAACATGCCGAGGCCGGTTTCCTTCTTCGCGCCGTAGGTCATGCCGCCGATCAGGCTTCCCACCTTGTCGATCACTTCGGCGTGGAAGGTGCCCAGCGCGATGTGGGCGTCGGCATGCCGGGGCTCCAGCCGGATCGTGCGCTCCAGAGCCTCCTTGACGCGGCTGCCCAGGCCCTGCGCCAGCGCCTTGGCCACGCTGATGCCCTGGCTGTAGCGCCCCAGGGCATAGGCCTGCCAGTACCAGGCGGCCGGCTGCGCGGGATGCTCCGCCGCCTGCACCTGGGCCCGGTGCGCGGCCTCCTGGAACAGGGCGCGGCGCGCCTTTTCCTTCTTCTCCAGGTAATTGGCGTAGATGCAGGCGGCCTTGTTGGCGACGGTGGTGCCGGCCTCGCCCGCGGCGAGCCCCGCCTCGAAGGCCTGCTGGAATTCGCCGTTGTGGTACAGCGTCCAGGCGTGCAGCACCTTCGCATCGGTGGGCAGCGGCTCGGCGTCGCCGGCGTGGAGGCGATGCCAGGCCCGCGCCACGCTGGCCTCGTCGTACTGGTATTCGCCCAGGTGCGGGAAGGCCGTCCACTTGGCCATCGGTGTCTCCCGGTGCCTGCGCTCAGCCTCCCGGTGCGGCGCCGGCCTCGTACGCCCCGGCCAGTTCCAGCAGGTGGGCCTGCTGCGCAGGTTCCAGATAGGGTATCAGCAGATGGAGCACGTGGTAGGCGCCGCGCAGCAGCGCCTGCTGCGCGCCCTGCGGCTCGAGGGCGCGCCGCGGGTCGCGCACGTATTCGTAACTCAGCCAGTAGGTGAGCACCACCACCATGCTGGTCGCCGTGGCCTCCACCTGGCGCGAATCGATCGCCATCGCGCCGCTGCGGCTCATGCCATCGAGCATGGTGCGGACGGCGCGCGTCTTGTTCTTCAGGACGGTCTGGAATTCGGTCTCCAGGCGACGATTGCGCGAGAGCAGGTCGTTCAGGTCCCGGTACAGGAAGCGGTACTGCCAGATCAGCTCGAACAACGTGTGCAGGAAGAACCAGGCGTCCTCCACGTCGCGCACGCCGCCGGCCGCATTCAGCAGTTCGGCCAGCGCCTTCTCGTAGCGGTCGAACAGCGAGTTGATCAACTCGTCCTTCGCCGGGTAGTGGTAGTAGAGATTGCCCGGGCTGATGTGCAGCTCGGAGGAGATCAGCGTGGTGGAGACGTTCGGCTCGCCGAAGCGGTTGAACAGGTCGAGCGTCACCTCCAGGATGCGTTCGGCCGTGCGCCGCGGCGGCTTTTTCGGCATGGTCTCAGGCACCCTGCAATGTGGAATCGAGTTCGTCCAGCACACCGCGCAGGCGATCGAGCGCCGTGCCGAGCCGGCGCGGCGCCGGCACCGCCACCAGGTGGCGCCCCGGCTCGCGCAGCACCTCGGTGCGCAGCCCGATGCCGTGCCGCGCGAGCTGGGGCGCCAGCTGCGGCGAGCGCGCCCGCAGCCAGGCACGCGTGCGCTGGTAGGCGTGCTCCGCGAGCGCGCGCCGCTGCGCGTAGCCGAAGGGATGCGCCTGCTGCAGCACCGCGTCGCCGGCCTCGGGCTCCAGCAGCACGATGTCGGTTTCCGGGTAGGCCCGCGCGTAGTGCCGCATGCCGAGCGCGAGGCGGGAGTGGATCATGGTGCGGATCGCCTGGCCCAGCAGCGAAGGCAGGCCGCCGGCGGCCGTGCCGGGCAGGGCGAAGGGCACCAGCGGATTGAGGCACAGCACGAGGTCGACGCCCGCGTCCAGCGCCACCGAGGCATGCAGCGTCTTGGTGAGCGCGCCGTCGACGAAGAAGCGACCGTCGATCTCCACCGGCGGGAACAGGCCGGGCAGGGCGCAGGTGGCCTGCACGGCGCGCGAGATCGGCACGTGGTCCCAGCCCGGGCTGCCGAAGGCGACCGCCCGGCCCTGGTCGACATCGGTCGCCACCAGGGTGAGCCGGCCGGCGAGGGCGCGGAAGTCGTTGCTGCGGCCCGGGCGCGCGAACACGCGGGCGAGGCGGCGGTCGATCTCGTCGGAGCAAAAGACGCCCGCCGGCAGCGCCGCCGCCAGCGGCTCCAGCGCGTGCAGCAGCGGCTCGCGCCGCACGCCCGCGCGCCAGGCGCTCACCGCCGCCAGCCAGGGCAGGCGGGCCGCGCGGTGCAGGTATTCGCCCCAGGCGGGCACGGTAAGCCAGGCGGGATCGAACACGTCTTCGCTGTCGCCGCGGTTCTCGATGAAGGCGGCGCACATCGCCCGCGGCGCGATACCGTTGGCCAGCCCCGCCGCGATGAAGCCGCCGGCGGACACGCCCACGTAGTGGTCCAGGCGCGTGAGCTCCACGCCTTCGAGCGCTTCGGCGAGCGCGCAGAGGGCGCCGATCTCCCAGATCGCGCCCAGCGGGCCGCCCCCGGCGAGCGCCAGCGCGATGCGCGGCGCCCCGGGCCGGCGCGCTGGCCTGCCGCCCGGGCGTCCTGTCACTCGGCCGCGGCCCTGCGGGCCGGGGCGCGCTTGCGCGCGGCCTTCGCCGCCGGCCGCTTCATCGCCTGGGTGCGTGCCGCGGTCCTGCGTGCGGCCTTGCGGCCCGCCACCTGGCCGCCGCCCATGGCCGCCACGGTGCGATTGAGCTCCTCGATGCGCGCCATCAGTTCGTCGATCTCGCGCGCGGTCGGCACGCCCAGCTTCTTCAGGGCGCGCGAGACGCGCTCCTCGAAGATGCTTTCCAGCTTGTCCCACTGGCCCGAGGCCTTGTTGGACAGGTCGGTGGCCATCGAGGCCATGCGGGTCGTGGCGTCGCTCAGCTTCTCGCCGGCCGCCGCCTGCGTGCGCTTCTGGATGGTGAGCCCTTCCTTCACCAGCGCCTGGAACACCTTGCCGCCCTCCGCCTGCGCCTTGGAGAACGCGCCCAGGCCCGCGAGCCAGATCTGCTGCGCGGATTCCTTCACCGTGCCGGCCAGGTCGGCGGCTTCGCCGTTGGCCGTGCCTGCTTCCTCGCTGGTCTTCTTCAGTTTGGTGACCATTGGACCTCCTATGTTGCGGAATCGTCACTTGACCTGACTGTATGACCAGCTTGGCGCGGGATGTAGAGCGCCGCGTCCAGAAACCGCGAATCTCAGCGTCCGGCGGACGGCTGCGGCTCCAGGAGCCGCACGACGCGGGCGGGGGACCCGACCACCAGGGCTTGGTCGGGCACATCGCGTGTCACCACCGCGCCAGCCGCCACCATCGCGCCGGCGCCGATCGTGATCCCGGGCAGGATGATGGCGCCGGCGCCGATGGAGGCGCCGCGCTTCACCCGAGTGATGGGAAAGCTCTCCGGATAGACCTGCGAGCGGGGCATCCTGTCGTTGGTGAAGGTCGCGTTCGGGCCGACGAAGACGTTGTCCTCCAGGCGCAGCCCGTCCCACAGGTAGTTGCCGCACTTGACGGTGACGTTGTCGCCGACGACCACGTCGTTCTCGACGAAGCAGTGGGCGTTGATGTTGCAGTTGCGGCCGATGCGGGCCTTCGCGAGCACGACCACGAACTGCCAGATCCGCGTGCCGCTGCCGATATCGGGCGACTGCACGTCGGACAGCGGGTGGCAGAAGTACTCCTTCGCTTGCGTCTTGCTGGTCATGCGGGAAATGGTAACTTCTCGGCATTGCGCATCCCGCGGCTGCGGATTTCGGCCAAGGAGGAGGATCCATGCACTATTTCGTGACGGGCGCCACCGGCTTCATCGGCAAGCGGCTGGTCAAGAAGCTGCTGGAACGCAAGGGTGCGGTGGTCCACTTCCTGATCCGGCGCGAGAGCGAAGGCAAGGTGGAGGCGCTGCGCGAATGGTGGGGCGCCGGCGCCGCGCGGGCGGTGCCGGTGTTCGGCGACCTCACGCAGAAGAAGCTGGGCGTGTCGGCGGAAGACGCGAAGCAGTTGAAGGGCGAGGTGCAGCACTTCTGGCACCTGGCGGCGGTGTACGACCTCGATGCCGATGCCGAGAGCCAGGTGCAGGTGAACGTGGAAGGCACGCGCAACGCGGTGGAGTTCGCGCGTGCCATGGGCGCCGGCCACTTCCACCACGTCTCCTCGATTGCCGCGGCCGGCCTCTACGAAGGCGTGTTCCGCGAGGACATGTTCGAGGAGGCGGAAAACGTCGACCATCCCTATTTCGCGACCAAGCACGAGAGCGAGCAGATCGTGCGCTCGGAGGCGAAGCTGCCGTGGACGGTGTACCGGCCCGCCATGGTGGTCGGCGACAGCCGCAGCGGCGAGATGGACAAGGTCGACGGCCCCTACTACTTCTTCAAGCTGATCCAGCGCATGCGGCAGCTGCTGCCGCCGTGGATGCCTTCCCTCGGGCTGGAGGGCGGCCGCATCAACATGGTTCCGGTGGACTACGTGGTCGGCGCGCTGGACCACATCGGCCACCAGGACGCGATCGCGGGCCGCTGCTTCCACCTGGTGGACCCGCGCGGCTTGCGCGTGGGCGACGTGCTGGACATCTTCAGCCGTGCCGCGCACGCGCCGCGCATCGGCCTGTTCGTCAACGCGGCGCTGCTCGGGTTCATCCCGCGCAGCATCAAGAAGAGCCTGCTGGCGATCGCCCCCGTGCGGCGCATCCGCCACGCCGTGATGAAAGAGCTGGGGCTGCCGGACGACATCCTGGAGTTCGTCAACTACCCGACCCGCTTCGACGACCGCGAGGCCCGCGCCATGCTCAAGGGCAGCGGCATCGCCTGCCCCGACCTGAAGGACTACGCCTGGCGCCTGTGGGACTACTGGGAGCGCCACCTGGACCCGGAGCTGCACATCGACCGGTCGCTGCGCGGCACGGTGGCCGGCAAGGTGGTGCTGGTGACCGGCGGCTCCTCGGGCATCGGCCTGGCCGCGGCCCACAAGTTCGCCGAGGCCGGCGCCACCACCGTCATCTGCGGGCGCGACCAGGACAAGCTCGACGAAGCCTGCCGCGAGGCGCAGGCGCGCGGCCATGCCTTCGTCGCCTATCCGGCGGACCTGTCGGACATGGCCGATTGCGACCGCTTCGTGCAGCTGCTGCTGGAGCAGCACGGCGGCGTGGATTTCCTGGTCAACAACGCCGGCCGTTCCATCCGCCGTGCGATCGAGTCGAGCTACGAGCGCTTCCACGACTTCGAGCGCACCATGCAGCTCAATTACTTCGGCGCGCTGCGCATCACCATGGGCCTGCTGCCTTCGATGGCGGCGCGGCGCAGCGGCCACATCGTGAACATCAGCTCGATCGGCGTGCTGACCAACGCGCCGCGCTTCTCGGCCTACGTCGCCTCCAAGGCGGCGCTGGACGCGTGGACGCGCTGCGCGGCCAGCGAATTCCAGGACCGGGGCGTCACCTTCACCACCATCAACATGCCGCTGGTGCGCACGCCCATGATTGCGCCGACCCGCATCTACAACAACGTGCCGACGCTGGCGCCCGAGGAGGCCGCCGACCTGATCGTGCAGGCCTGCGTGGGCAAGCCGGTGCGCATCGCCACGCGCCTGGGCGTGTTCGGCGAGGTGCTGCATGCGCTGCTGCCGCGGGTGGCGCAGGTCGGCATGAACACCACCTTCCGCATGTTCCCCGATTCCGCGGCGGCCACGGGCGGCAAGGACGCGGGCAAGGCGCAGCTGTCGCCGGAGGCCATTGCGCTGCAGCAGATGCTGCGAGGGATCCACTTCTAACTTGCATGCTGACTGCGGCGTAAGGAGCCGCTGACCTGCGGATGCCATAATTACCGGCTTGCCCGGGGCACCCCGCGTCCGGGGCACCCAGGGAGTGTTCGTTCATGATTCTCGTGACGGGAGGGGCCGGCTTCATCGGCTCCAATTTCGTATTGGACTGGATGGCCGCGACCGGCGCGCCGGTGCTCAATCTCGACAAGCTCACCTACGCCGGCAACCTGGAGAACCTGCAGTCCCTCAAGGGCGACGACCGGCACCAGTTCGTGCAGGGCGACATCGGCGACAGCGCGCTGGTGGAATCGCTGCTCGCGCGCCACCGCCCGCGCGCCGTGCTGAACTTCGCCGCCGAATCGCACGTGGACCGCTCGATCCACGCCCCCGGCACCTTCATCGAGACGAACGTGGTCGGCACCTTCCGCCTCCTGGAGGCCGTGCGCGGCTACTGGGAGGGGCTCCAAGGTGCCGAGCGCGATGCATTCCGCTTCCTGCATGTCTCGACCGATGAAGTCTATGGTTCGCTGGGCCCCGCGGATGCGGCCTTCACCGAGCAGCATCGCTACGAGCCGAACAGCCCTTATTCCGCCAGCAAGGCGGCGAGCGACCACCTGGTGCGGGCCTACCACCACACCTACGGGCTGCCGGTGCTTACCACCAACTGCTCGAACAACTACGGACCCTACCACTTCCCCGAGAAGCTGATCCCGCTGATCATCGTCAACGCGCTCGCCGGCAAGCCGCTGCCGGTGTACGGCGACGGCCAGCAGATCCGCGACTGGCTGTATGTCACCGACCACTGCAGCGCCATCCGCCGCGTGCTCGAAGCCGGGCGCGTGGGCGAGACCTACAACGTGGGCGGCTGGAACGAGAAGGCCAACCTGGACGTGGTGCGCACCGTCTGCGCGCTGCTCGACGAACTGAAGCCGCGCGCCGGCGGCGGCAGCTACGCCGAGCAGATCACCTTCGTGAAGGACAGGCCGGGCCACGACCGCCGGTATGCCATCGATGCCCGCAAGCTGGAACGCGAACTGGGCTGGAAGCCGGCCGAGACCTTCGAGTCCGGGCTGCGCAAGACCGTGCAGTGGTACCTGGCCCATGCGGACTGGGTCAAGCATGCCCAGAGTGGCGCCTACCGCGAGTGGATCGCCACGCAGTACGCACAGGCGGCCTGAGCGCGTGAAGATCCTCCTGTTCGGCGCCAACGGCCAGGTGGGGTGGGAGCTGCGGCGCAGCCTCGCGCCGCTGGGCGAGGTGGTGGCGCTCGGCTCCGGCGGGCAGGAGGGGCTGGCCGGCAACTTCCTGGATCCGCAAGCCGTCGCCGCGACGGTGGAAAAGGTGCGCCCCGCGCTCGTCGTGAATGCCGCCGCCTACACCGCCGTGGACAAGGCCGAGAGCGAGCCGGAAGTCGCGCGCACCGTGAATGCGCTGGCGCCCGGCGCGATCGCGCAGGCCGCGCGGCGCATCGGAGCGCCCATCGTCCACTATTCGACGGACTACGTCTTCGACGGCAGCGGCGAGCGGCCCTGGCGCGAGGACGACGCCACCGGGCCGCTGAGCGTCTACGGCCGCACCAAGCTCGAAGGCGAGCAGCGCATCGCGGCCGCGCAGCCGCTGCACCTGATCCTGCGCACCAGCTGGGTCTATGCGGCGCGGGGCGGCAATTTCGCCCGGACGATGCTGCGGCTCGCGCGGGAACGCGAGCGCCTGACGGTGATCGACGACCAGTTCGGCGCGCCCACAGGCGCCGATCTGCTGGCCGACGTGACGGCGCACGCGGTCCGCTTGCTGCTGCGCGATCCCGCGCTGGCCGGCGTCTACCACGTAGCGGCCGCCGGCGTAAGCACCTGGAATGGGTATGCGCGCTTCGTTGTTGGTAAAGCGCAGCAAATGGGGGAAGTTGTCAAGGCCGGGCCCGACCAGATCGATCCGGTTGCAACTTCTGCTTTCCCCACTGCCGCCCGCCGCCCGCATAATTCGCGGCTGGACACCGAGCGCTTTCGCACGGCCTTCGGCCTGGTGCTGCCCCCGTGGGAACGGGGCGTGGCCCGCATGCTTCAAGAAATCCTGGAACGGTCATGACCCGACGCAAAGGCATCATCCTCGCCGGCGGCTCCGGCACGCGGCTGCATCCGGCGACCATCGCCGTGAGCAAGCAACTGCTGCCGGTGTACGACAAGCCCATGGTGTACTACCCCCTCAGCACGCTGATGCTGGCGGGCATCCGCGACATCTTGGTGATCAGCACGCCGCAGGACACCCCGCGCTTCCAGCAACTGCTGGCCGACGGCGGCCAGTGGGGCCTGAACATCCAGTACGCGGTGCAGCCCAGCCCCGACGGACTGGCGCAGGCCTTCATCATCGGGGACAAGTTCGTCGGCAACGATCCGAGCGCGCTGGTGCTGGGGGACAACATCTTCTACGGCCACGACCTGCAGCCGCTGATGCAGTCCGCGGATGCGCAGCCAGGCGGCGCCACCGTGTTCGCCTACCACGTGCAGGACCCGGAACGCTACGGCGTGGTGGCCTTCGATGCCGAGGGCCGCGCCACCAGCATCGAGGAGAAGCCGGCCCAGCCGAAGAGCCACTACGCGGTGACCGGGCTGTACTTCTACGACAACCAGGTGGTGGACATCGCGAAGTCGGTAAAGCCCAGTGCGCGGGGGGAGCTGGAGATCACGGCGGTCAACCATGCGTACCTGGTAAAGCGCCAGCTCGAAGTCCGCATCATGCGACGCGGGTATGCGTGGCTGGACACCGGCACCCACGAGAGCCTGCTGGAGGCCGGTCAGTTCATCGCGACCCTGGAAAACCGCCAGGGCCTGAAGATCGCGTGCCCGGAGGAGATCGCCTGGCGTTCCGGGTTCATCGACGACGGGCAGCTGGAGCGGCTCGCCGAGCCGCTGAAGAAGAACGGCTACGGCAAGTACCTGCTGCACGTGCTGCACGAGGGAAGACAGGCGGGATGAAAGTCACGCCGACGGCCATTCCCGACGTGCTGGTGCTCGAGCCGAAGGTGTTCGGGGATGCGCGCGGCTTCTTCCTGGAAAGCTTCAATCGCAGGGTGTTCCGCGAGGCGACCGGGGTGGACGCCGACTTCGTGCAGGACAACCATTCGCGCAGCGCCAAGGGCGTGCTGCGCGGGCTGCATTACCAGCTGCGGCAGCCGCAGGGGAAGCTGGTGTGGGTGGTGCGCGGGGCCGTGTTCGACGTTGCCGTCGATCTGCGCCGCTCGTCCCCCACCTTCGGGCAGTGGGTGGGCGCCGAGCTGAGCGAGGACAACCGGCAGCAGCTCTGGATCCCGCCCGGATTCGCCCATGGATTCCAGGCGCTCTCCGACTTTGCCGACGTACTCTACAAGGCAACGGACTATTACGCGCCGGCGCAGGAGCGTTGCCTCGCCTGGGACAGTCCGGAGCTGGGCATCGCCTGGCCGATCGACGCACCCGTTCTGTCCGACAAGGACCGGCACGGAATCCCGTTCCCGCAGGTCGAGACCTACGAATGAGCGAGTCCGGTCCGATGGCCATCCGCACCAATGCGGCAGGCGCGCTGGCGCGCAATGTGCGCGAGTCGCACCAGTACCGCGAGGTGCTGTGGCAGCTCGTGCACCAGTTCCTGACGCTGCGCTACCGGCGCACGATCCTCGGCTACCTGTGGACGCTGATCAACCCGGTGCTGATGATGGTCGTGACGGCGGTGGTGTTCGCCACGCTGTTCAAGATCGATTTCGCCTCCTACCTGGTGTTCCTGTTCGCCGGCATGGTGCCGTGGAACTTCTTCAGCATGTGCACGACCCAGTCGTGCACGGCCTTCATCCACAACGAGGGCCTGATCAAGAAGATCTACCTGCCCAAGGTGATCTTCCCGCTCAGCATGTCGCTGGGAATGGCGATCGACAGCCTCCTGTCGCTCGTGGCGCTGTTCCTGGTGATCCTGCCGTTCGGGGCGCAGCTCACGCCGGCGCTGCTGGTGCTGCCGCTGGCCTACGTGCTGCTGTTTCTCTTCACGTTCGGCGTGTCGCTGGTCATGTCGGTCGCGACGGTGTTCTTCCGGGACCTGCAGTACGTCGTCGGCGTGCTGATGCAGGCGTGGTTCTTCCTCACGCCCGTGATGTACCGGCACGATGCGCTCACGGGCAAGATCGCGTGGGTGGTGGCGCTCAACCCGATGGTCGCCTTCATCGAGCTTTTTCGCGCGCCGATCGTGCAGGGGCAGTGGCCGTCCCTGCACGCGCTCGGCGTGTCCGCGGCGGTCGCCCTGGTGTCGCTGGCGCTCGGGTTCTGGACGCTCGTGGCGCAGGAAAACAAGATCGTCTTCAGGCTCTAGTCGAAGCATGTCCTGCATCTCCGTCGAAGATCTGTCGATCAAGTTCCGCATCTACCACGACCGGTCGCCTTCTCTGAAGGATTACGTCGCGGGTCTGTTCCGCGCGTCCAAGCCGACCTCCGTCACCGACTTCTGGGCGGTCAACCGTGTCTCGTTCCGGATCGGCGCGGGCGAGCGGGTGGGTATCGTGGGCCACAACGGCGCGGGCAAGAGCACACTGCTGAAGGCGCTGTGCCGCATCTACGAGCCGACGTCTGGATCTCTCCGCGTGGAAGGGCGCATCGCACCGCTGCTGGAGATCGGCGCCGGCTTCCATCCCGAGTTCGCCGGCCGCGAGAACATCTACCTGAACGGTGCGATCCTGGGCTACACCAAGCAGCAGCTGCGGGCGATCGAACAAGAGATCATCGACTTCGCCGACCTCGAGGAGTTCATCGATACACCGGTGAAATACTATTCGACGGGCATGTACCTGCGCCTTGCCTTCTCCCTGGCAACCGCGGTGCAGCCGGAGATTCTGATCCTCGACGAGATGTTCGCCGGCGGCGACGCCAATTTCGTGCAGAAGGCTACCACCCGCATGCACAAGGTGATCGAGGGGGCGAAGATTCTGGTCGTGGTGTCGCACGACCTCGACCTGCTCGAGCGCATCTGCACGCGCGTAATCTGGATGGACCACGGGCGGCTCAAGGAGGACGGGCCGGCGAAGGAAGTCCTCGACCTGTACCGCAGTTCCATAGCGACCCAGGCGGTTGCGGCATGAATGCCCCACGGCCGGCCGGAGGCGCCCTTCCGCTCCGCTTGCGGAGGGGGGTGACGAAGGCCACGAAGCGGACCAGCCTGGGGGAGACGCTTCAGTGAGCGGGCCGGGTTTTTCCCTCGCCGAGTTCTACCGCCAGCGCCTCAAGCGCTTCCCGCCGCTGCGTATCGCGAAGGAGGCGCTCTGGGTCGCGGTCTGGTACACGCGCTGGCACATTGTCTGGCCGATCGCGCGCCTGTGCTGCGCCGCGCTGCGCAGGTTGAAGGAAGTGCTGCGCTTCGCCTTCTGGTACACGCGCTGGCGCATCGTCTGGCCGCTCACGGGCTCGTGGCGCGGCGGCGGCGTGCACTCGACAAACAGCATCGGCATGGTCGAGCCGGGGTTTTCGGTTGTGGACTTCTATCGCCAGCGCCTGAAGCGCCATGCAATTGTGCGGGTGCCGAAGGAGGCGCTCTGGTACGCCTTCTGGTACACGCGCTGGCACATCGTCCGCCCGGTCGCGCGCGCCGTGGTGCCCCCCCGGCTGCTGCGCGGCTACCACGTGCTGCGGGGCCTGCGCTGGCGCTCGCTCGGGAAGATCTGGCGCGAGCGCCCGCTGCCCATGGTGCAGTATTCGGCGGCGGGACTCGAGGCCCACGAAGGCGCCCGCAGCATCTTCCCGCCGGCCACGGTTTCCAGCGCGCGGCCCGAGGTGCTGCCCGCCTCGCTGCAGACGCTGGTGGCCTCGCGGCCGCAGTCGTATGCATTCCCCGCCGTGACCCTGCGGCAGTGGCGCAGCGCGGAGGTCTTCGCCAAGAGCAACATGATCGCCGTGGGCGGCCGTGTCCTGCACCACGACCTGTATCGCTTCGAAACCGACTACACCTCCGAGGAACTGCATGGCAGGATGCGCATCCTGCCGCGCCGGCGTGCGGCTCTGCGCATCGAGGAGCCGACGCAGCGGGTTCACCTGGCGCGCGCGGCGGCCTTCACCGACTCCTGCTCCGCGAACTACGCGCATTGGCTGACCGAGGTCTTGCCGCGGCTGCACGCCTACGCCTGCGCCGGACTGCCCGGGGACGCAACGATCATCCTGGATGCGGGCCTGCACGCCAACCTGATTGCATCCGCGGAGCTGATCGCGGGCCGCGGAGCGCGCTTCCACCTGCTCGAGCCGGGCACGGCCGCATCGGTCGAGCTGCTGGACGTCGTGAGCCCGGGCGGATACATCCCCTTTGACCGGCGCGGGGCGGCGCAGCCGGACGACAGCCATGGCGTGTTCAGCCCTCCCGCGCTGAACTCGATGCGCTCGGCCCTCTCCGCGCTCCTCGGCGAGGGCCCGCGCGGCACGCCCACGAAAATCCTCATTCGGCGCAAGTCGGGCAACCGCGTGCTGGTGAACGAGGAAGCTCTCGAGGAGCGCCTGGTCCCGCTCGGATTCGTGCCGGTCTATCCCGAGCGCCTGAGCTTCACCGAGCAGTTCCACCTGTTTTCCAACGTGGAAGCCGTCGTGGGCGCCACCGGTGCGGCCATGGCCAACCTGATCTTCTGCCGCCCTTCGGCGCAGATCGTGATCTGCCTGTCGGCGCTGCCGCACCACATTTATGGTTACTGGCAGAACATGGCGCAGGCCGTGGGCTGCCGGGTGAAGTACGTCCTCGGCCCCGTGGCCGGTGCCCAGAGCGCCGGGATCCACGCCGATTTTTCCGTGGACGTGAACGACGTCCTCGCCGCCGTGCAGTCGCACGGGCGGAACGCCAGCAAGGAAGCGCCATGGCACTCAGCGACTGCCGACTGATCGACTTGCCCCGCATCCAGGACCCGCGCGGCAACCTGACTTTCATCGAAGGCTCGCGGCACATCCCGTTCGACCTCAAGCGGGTCTATTACCTCTATGACGTGCCGGGCGGGGCCGAGCGGGGTGCGCACGGGCACCGCGCGCTGCAGCAGCTGGTGGTCGCGATGTCGGGTTCGTTCGACATCCATCTCGACGACGGCCGGGAAAAGAGGGTGTTCCACATGAACCGGAGCTACTTCGGCCTGTACATCTGCCCGATGATCTGGCGCGAGCTCACCAACTTCTCGTCCGGCGCCGTGTGCATGGTGCTGGCGTCGGACTACTACAGGGAAACGGACTACTACCGCGACTATGCGGAGTTCATGCGGGATGTCCAAGGAGGAAGAAAATAGATGGCAGTGCCTTTCCTGAATCTAGGCCGGCTGAACGCGCAGATCCGCCCGGCGCTGGATGCGGCGTACCGGCGGGTCATGGACTCGGGCTGGTACATCACCGGCCCGGAGCTCACGGCTTTCGAATCGGAGTTCGCCGCCTACTGCGGTGTGGAGCACTGCGTCGGCGTGGGCAACGGCCTCGACGCGCTCGCGCTGCTGTTGCGCGCCCACGGCGTCGGCCCCGGCGACGAGGTGCTGGTGCCTTCGAACACCTTCATCGCGACCTGGCTCGCGGTGAGCCAGTGCGGCGCCACGCCCGTGCCCGTCGAGCCGGATGCCGCGACGCACAACTTGGATGCACGCCGGGCCGCGGAGGCCATCACGCCGCGCACGCGGGCGATCATGCCGGTGCACCTGTACGGCCAGACTGCGGACATGGATCCCCTGATGGACCTCGCCGCGGCGCACGGCCTGGCAGTCATCGAGGACGCGGCGCAGGCGCAAGGCGCCCAGTACAAGGGTCGCCGCGCCGGCGCCCTCGGCCACGCCGCGGGCACCAGCTTCTATCCGGGCAAGAACCTCGGGGCTCTCGGCGACGGCGGTGCCGTCCTGACGAATGACGCGGCGGTCGCAGCCAGGGTCCGCCTGCTGCGCAACTACGGCTCGAAGGTGAAGTACGAACACGAGGCCGCGGGGATGAACTCGCGGCTGGATGAACTCCAGGCGGCCTTCCTGCGCGAGAAGCTCAAGCGGCTGGACGAGTGGAACGTCCACAGGCGCGAAGTTGCCAGGCAGTATGGCGAGGGCTTGCGCGGGTTGCCGCTGCAGCTGCCGGTGGTGCCGGACTGGGCCCTCCCCGTGTGGCACCTGTACGTCATTGCCACGCCGCGGCGCGATGCCTTGCGAAGCTTCCTCGAAGAACGCGGCATCGGCACGATGGTCCATTACCCGAAGCCCCCGCACCTGCAGGACTGCTACCCGGCGTACCATGGGCACCGCCTGCCGATCGCCACGCGCCTCGCCGACGAGGTGTTGAGCCTGCCGATGTCGCCGGACCTGGCCGAGATCGAGGTGGCGGAAGTGATCGGGGCCGTGCGCTCCTTTTTCCAAGGCCCTGTCTGAGCCGGAGGCCCGGCAGCCTCGACCGCGCTTCCCGAGCCGCGCTGCCGCTTCCGGCCAGGGCTCCCGCGGGCCCGCCGGCGGAGCCCGTGGTGTCTCATTCGAACTCGAAATCCTATGGCTGTTCCCGACCGAATCACACCAGCGAAGAAGTTTGCATTCCTGGTCCACGAACCGATGATGCTCGACCACTACGCCGGGGTGTGGAGGGCGCTGGGACGCTCCCGGTTTGCCATCGTCCTGACGGAGCGCTTCCATGTCGACGAGAGCGGCTCGCGGAAGGAGGGCGTGACCGCGTTCCTGGAGCACGTGTATCGAGAGGGTTACGAAATCCTGGGCTTCAGGGATGTCCTCCGGCGCGGGATCGCCTTCCCCCATGTGGTGACGAACCACGTGATCTCCGGCTCGACGGCCGCGCGCAAACCCGTCACGCCGGAGGACCAGGCGAAGAAGCGTCGCAATCGACGCCTCGCGGCGGTGGGGCGACCGTTCCAGTGGGACTTCGACGTCGACGTGGACACCTACCTTCCGCTCCAGATCGGCAGCACGCAGATCAGGTACATGTACGGGGCGGACCTGAGCGATGCGTGGAGCCTGCAGGCCTGGAACGAGATCTACGACATCTTCCTGTGCCACGGCGTGAACGACGAACGCATCGTGTCGCAGCGCTTCGCGGGGAAGACATTCATCATGGGCTACCCCCGCTATGACGACTACTTCCGCCGTGACCTCGACACGTCTGCGGTCCGGCAGGAGTTCGGCCTCGGCCAGAACAGGAAGACCCTGCTGTGGATGCCGACCCTCGGCGGCACCGGTTCCTCCATCCCCCTCTTCGCGGAATCGCTCGCCGGCCTGCGAAGCGACTTCAACGTGCTGGTGCGACCCCATCCGCTCTCGTTCATCCAGGAACCGCAGTTCATCGGGCAACTCGAGCGGCTCGGCTTCGCCATCGACAGGAAGGCGACGCGCAACATGAACGAACTGTTCAAGGCCGCGGACCTGGTCCTGGCGGACTATGGCGGAACGCCCTTTTCGGCGGTGTTTCTGGGCAAGCCGCTGGTCTTCCTCGACGTGCCCGGCGGCGATGCGCTGCCGATGAACGCCGGTTCGACGGTCCTGGAGCTGAAGCGCCGCCTGCCCGCCATCGCGCCCGGCGAGGTCGGCGGGCTCGCGTCCATGCTGCGCACGGAGTCCTTCTGGGCGGACAACAGGAAGCGGGTGGACGAATCGTTCGACGCCTACTTCGGCGGCACGCGGGGTGGCGGCGCCGCCCGCGTGGCCGACTACTTCGAGCGCATCGACGACGTGACGAGCCCTCAAAGGCGGGAGGCAAGAACTTGAAGGAAGGCGGATTGATCTGGGTCACGGGCTTTTCCGGAGCCGGGAAGACCACCGTGGCGAAGATCGTGAGCGAGGGGCTGCGCGGCATGGGCCTGCCGGTCGTGCTGCTCGATGGCGACGACCTGAGGAGCATCCTCGGGGAGCGCTTCGGCCACGACCTGGAGGAACGAAAGAAGCTGGCCTACGTGTACTCCAGGCTCTGCCGGAAGATCAGCGGCGACGGCATCACCGTCGTGATCGCCACCATCGCGATGTTCGAGTCCGTGCGGTCGGAGAACCGCGCGGCGAACCCCCTGTATTTCGAAGCGTACCTGGACGTGCCGCTGCAGGTCCGGGCCGAACGCGATCCGAAGGGAATCTACCGTGCCGCGCGCAAGGCGGGAGACGTGTCGCACGCAGGCGCGGGCCTGGAAGAGCCCCAGCATCCCGACGTGGTGATCAGGAACTTCGGACAGGTCACGCCGGAAGCCGCCGCGCAGGAGATCCTGCAGCGCTACCTGCGCAAGCTGGAAGCCGCCGGCGGGGCCGCCGCGCCCGCCCTCGCATCGCCGTCCAGCGAGAACCGCGCCGGCTATTGGGACGCCTACTACGGCAGGCGGCGTGCTCCCATCCACCCGTCCGCGTTCGCCATCTTCTGCGAAGCGAATTTCTTCGGCACGCATTCGCGGGTGCTGGAGTTCGGATGCGGGAATGGCAGGGATGCCTTCTACTTCTCCAGGCGGCATCGGGTGACGGCCGTCGACCAGTCGGCCGTCGCCATCGAGGCGAACCGCCGGCGCGCGCTCGACGAGGGCATCCTGAGCATCGATTTCGTGCAGGGCCGGTTCGGCGATGCCATCGCAGGCCTTCCGGACGCCGTCGATGTCGTGTACGGGCGATTCGTCCTGCACGCCATGACCGCGGAGGAGGAAGCCGGGGCGTTGGCGCGGGCCGCCCGGCTCCTGCCCGCCGGAGGCCGGCTGCTGCTGGAATTCAGGACAGACAAGGACCGGCTGATGAACCAAGGCGTGGCGGTCGGCGCCAACGAGCGCGTGACGGATCACTACCGCCGGTTCATCAATTTCGACGAGTTCTGCCAAAGCCTCGACCAGTTCGGCTTTTCCATCGACTTCAGCCTGGAACGAAGCGGGCTGGCGAAGCACGGGGACGACGATCCGGTCGTCGGTCGCGTCATCGCGACGAGGGCGGCGTGAATGGGCGCGCGATGAAGGCTGATTTGCCGCCCGTGGCGCAGCGGTCCCTCGCGCGGCCTGCGCCCGCCAGCGGCGAGCGTGGCCGGATTGCGGCCTTGCTGGACCAGGGGTGCATCGACGAGGCGCTGCGGGCGATCGAAGCTCTGGTGGAAGAGGTCTTCTGCGAGCCGCTCAACACCGCGGAAATCTTTGGCGACGCGCTTCTCGACGAGGCCTGCCAGCGCGCAGGCGCCATGAGCCTCGCATCTTTGAGCACGGTGCATGCCGAGTCCGACGACGGGCAGGTTCCCCTGGTCTTCATCGCCAGCCGCCTGGATGCCTCAGGTGGGCACACGGCGGTGCTGGCCGACATCGCACGGCTCGCGGGCTTGCCGGTGCGCATCCTGCTCACGGGTGTGGCTGGGTCGACCGACCCCGAGCGGCTTGCGCATCGGTTCGGCGGCATCCCCGACCTCGCCTTCGAGCAGGCGCCGCGAGGCAGCCGCCTGGCCCGCCTGCGCTGGCTGCAGGGGCGGCTGCGCGAACTGCGGCCGCAGTTCGTCTGGCTGGTCAACCACCATCAGGACAGCGTCGCCGTCGCCGCTGTGCAGCCGGGGCAGGGCTACACGCTGAAGTACCTGCACCACGGCGACCATCATCTGTGCCTGGGCGTGTACCTGCCCTTCGGCGAGCACTACGACCCGCACGCCATGGGATGGCACAACTGCCGCGAGGTGCTGGACAAGCCCGACAACCGCTATCTGCCGATGGCCGTCGCCGCGCCTGCCGAAACGGCCGCCTTGCTGCGGCGCAGCGGCCCGCTCGTCACGTGCACGGCTGCCGGCCACAACAAGATCGAGCACGGTTACTGGCCCGCCTACGCCGACGTGATCGCAGCGCTGCTGGCGCGAACCGGCGGGGTGCACGTCCACATCGGGCGCTTGAGCCTCCTATACCGATGGCGCATCCGGCGTGCGCTGGCGCGCGAGGGCGTGGCGCAGCAGGCGCTTCGCTTCATTCCCCATGTCCCGAACCTCGCCGAGGCACTGCTGCGCGAACGGGTGGACCTGTACGTCTCGTCCTTTCCGTATCCCGGCGCGCGCACCCTGGTGGAGGCGATGGCAGCCGGCGTGCCGGTCGCGGTGCACGACCACGCGGCCAGCCGTTTCCTCGGGGCCCTCGACATGGCCCCGGAAGGCGCCTGCGTCTGGTCGCGGCCGGAGGAGTTGCTGGCGTTCGTGGGATCCGTGGATCGCGCCACACTGGCGCGGCTCGGCGCGCAGGCAAGGCGGCACTACGACGACCACCACACTCGGGCGGCGATGGCGGCGTCCCTCGCGCCGGGCGCAGCGCCGGTCCGGGTTCCGCCGGTCCGGTTCGCGCACCGCTCCGATTCGCTCGCGCAGGCGGTGTACCGGGCGAGGCAGTTCTCGCTGTTCGGACTGCTGCGGCGCAGGGCCTTGCGTGCGGCCCGCCGTCTAAAATCCAACTTTTTCTAGCTCATCAAAGTGCGAATCCTTGAGGACAGCGGGGCGGCGCGATTCGATGTCCGCGCAAGCGGTCGTGTCAGCGCCCTGGCCATATTCGGCTTCTACTTCGCGGCCTTGGTGCTGCTCGGGCTCCTGAGTGCTCATCTCGCTCCGGGCCTCGAGTGGCAGATTTCGGCGGCGGAGCTCCGTTCCAAGGTGCGTTATTCGGACCCCTCGTCCTTCCTCACGGGCGCTTTCGACATCGCGCGCCATGGCTGGGTGACGCCTGAGAACGCCTGGCTTGTTCGACTGTGGCCCCCTGGCTTCATGATCGTCGAGGCCGCCGTGCTGCGCCTGTTCGGCGAGACGTCCGCCTTCCTGCTGCCCCTGCTGGCGCTGAGTGCGCTCGCCTGTGCCGGCTGGATGCTGGTGCTGCGCCAGCTGCTGCTGCCCGTCACTTCACACTGGTTCGCCACCGCGGCGCCGGCGCTGCCCTTCCTGTTTCCGTTGACGCCGTTCTTCCTCCTCAGTCCGCTGGGCCTGGCTTTCGGGGAAACCTTCGCAATCTCCTTCTTCTTCATCGGCTTCCTGCTGATCCTGCTGGCGTGCCGGCAGCGCTCCTGGCGGCTGGCGGTGGGCGCCGGCGTCGCCCTGGCCTTGTCCGCCTACATGCGTTCGCAGTTCGAGCTGATCGTGCAGGCCTTGACGGTCACGGCGGTGCTGCTGGCCGTCGTCGCGGCAGTGGGCCGGCGGCAGCGCTGGCGTGCCCGGGTGGACGGCCGCATTGCGGCCATGGTGCTGCTGGCGATGATCGTTGCGCAGGGAACGATGGCGCCCTGGCGCTTCCACAACTACCTGGACAGCGGGAAGGCGGGGTGGGTGCAAACGTCCGACCTGATCGCGCGCAACTCTCTGATGCGCGAGCAGGAACTGGTGTCAAAAGGCGGCCGCTTCGTGGTTCTGGGCGGCGGCCAACTGGCGTGCAAGCTGGAACCCTCCTACTGCGGCGCCTCCGACCCCGCGTTGTTCTACAAGGCGTTCCTGCAGCATCCGGGCGAGTGGCTGCTCGAGAAGGCAAGGATCCTGCCCACGTACTGGCTTGCACCCCCTGTGCCCGGCTCCATGGCGACCGTCGACGTGCCGCCCAGCGGCCCGCAGGTCCTGGTGAACGTCTTTTTCTTCGCCTGCTTCCTGGCCACTTGGGGGTGCCTGTGGAAGATCCGCCGCAGGCCGGAATTCCCCGTTCATGCCTGGATGCTCATTTCCCTGTCCGGGTGCCTGCTGGCGGTCTACACCCTCGCGCACCTTGAGGCACGTTACTTCTACCTGCCGAAGATCTTCTCGGTGGTGGAACTCTTGATGCTGTTGGCACTCCTTCGTGCGGGCGCTGCGAGGGGGGAGCCAATGCATCGTCCGCTCCCCGGCAATGATGGATAATTCCGCCGTGGGGATGGCGCCCACGCCGCTCGCTGACCTGGCGCCCCGCTGCCTGCCACCCACGGAGCTCACATGATCATTGGTTCCGGCTTGCTGGCCCAAGCCTTCGAGCCAGATTTCGGTCGATCCCCGACCGTCTGCATCTACTCGGCCGGCGTCTCGAATTCCGCCTGCGAGGACCCGGCAGAGTTCGAACGCGAGCACGAGCGGCTGGCCGAGGCGCTCCAGCGCACCCGCGACCACGAGGCCTTCGTGTATTTCGGGACCTGCAGCGTCATGGATCCCGAGGCGAACCACACGCCCTACGTGCAGCACAAGCTGCGCATGGAGCAATGCGTGGCAGCCCATCCGCGCCACCTGATCATGCGCCTGCCGCAGGTGGTGGGCCGCACGCCCAATCCCCACACGCTGCTGAACTTCCTGTACGCGCGCATCTCGCGCAGCGAGGCGTTCCGCGTCTGGCGCCACGCGCGGCGCAACATCATCGACGTGCGCGACGTGGCTGCGATCGGAACCCAGCTGATCCGCCACTCCGACCTGCGCCGCGCGACGGTCAACGTCGCCAACAGCCGCAGCTACACAGTCACCGAGATCGTCGCCGCGCTCGAAGCGGCGGCCGGCAAGAGCGCCGTCTACGAGGTGGTGGATCGAGGCTCGAGCTACGAGATCGACATCACCGGCATACGTCCCTTCTTCGAGCGCGCAGGCGTGCTGTTCGATGGCGGATACCTCCAGCGCATCGTCAATGAATATTATGGGAAGCAGTAAGAGCAGCTGCAGGCTGTCGATCGTCGTTCCGGTTTACCGCAGCGCGGCGATCCTCCCTGAGCTCGTGCGGCAGGTGCACGCCGCGATGTCGCAGGAGGGATGGACCGACGACTTCGAACTGCTCCTGGTCAACGATTGCAGCCCGGACGACAGCTGGGCCACGATCCGCACGCTGGCCCAGGCCCATCCGTTCGTGCGGGGCATCAGCCTGCGCCGCAACGCCGGCCAGCACAACGCCATCATGGCCGGCCTGCGCAACGTCCGAGGGCGCTACATCGTGGTGATGGACGACGACCTGCAGCATCCCCCGTCCGAGGTGGCGGACCTGATCCGCGCCCTGGAGTCGGGCTACGACGTCTGCTACACGCGCTACCGCAATCGACAGCACGCGGTGTGGAAGCAGCTGGGTAGCCGGTTCAACGACTGGGTGGCGACCCTGCTGCTGTCGAAACCGAAGAACCTGTACCTGTCGTCCTTCAAGGCGATGCGCCGCGAGATCGCGGACGAAGTGGTGAAGTACGACGGCCCCTACGCGTACGTGGATGGCCTGATCCTGGACGTGACCCAGTCCATCACCAGCATCGAAATCGACCACCAGGCCCGCTATGAGGGGGAGAGCAACTACAACTTGCGCCGCCTCGTCTCCCTGTGGATGAAGATGGCGACCAGCTTTTCGGTGTTCCCGCTGCGCGTTGCAATCTATCTCGGGTTCTCGCTCGGCATCCTGAGCGTGCTGATGGTTCTCTTCATCGTCGTTGCGAAGCTCACGCAGCCCGATTTCCCGGAAGGATGGGCGTCACTCATCGCCACCGTGCTGCTGGTGGGGGGCATCCAGACCTTGTGCATCGGGATGGTCGGCGAATATCTCGGCCGCACGTACCTGAAGATCAACAACAAGCCCCAGTTCGTGATCGGCACCACGACATGGGCCACGGAAGATGGCCATGAATAGCAGACCCGAGTTCGACGCCTACGCGCGCGATTACGACCGCCTGCTGGGACAGACCATCCCCGAGGCCCTGAACGAGGACGAGCACTTCGCCGAATACAAGGTCGCGCTGATGGCCGAGAAGCTGAAGGGCACGAAGCCAGGGCGCATCCTGGACTTCGGCTGCGGCGCCGGGCGCAGCCTCCCTTTCCTCGAAAGGCACTTCCCCGATGCGGAGCTCTGGGGCTACGACGTTTCGCCTGCCTCCCTTGAAGTGGCGGCGACCCGCGTGCCCCGCGCCAGGCTGTTCTCGGACTGGGCCAGCCTCGGCGGCACGCGCTTCGACGCCATCATCGCGGCCAACGTGTACCACCACATCCCGCCGGTGCAGCGCCTGTCCGAGCTGGCGCGCTGCCGCGCCGCGCTGCGGGCGCAGGGCAGCTTCTTCCTGTTCGAGCACAATCCGCTGAATCCGGCCACCCGCTGGGTGTTCGAACGCTGCCCCTTCGACGCCGATGCCGAGATGTTCGGGCTGGGGACGGCGCGCCGCCTGTGCCGCGAGGCGGGCTTCGCATCCGAGCAGCATGGGTACACCCTGTTCTTTCCGCGGCCGCTGGGTTTCCTGCGCGGACTGGAACGCTGGATGCGGTGGATCCCGCTGGGGGCGCAGTACTATGTCCAGATGGCGCGCTGAGGCGGCGTACGTCGGTCGCTACATCGGCGCCGGCGGAGTCAACACGCTCATCGGCTTCGCCGTCATCTTCCTGCTCCTGTGGTTGAATGCCTCACCCTTCTGGGCCAACGTCGGCGGCTATGGGGTGGGCCTGACGCTCGGCTTCTTCTCGTCAAAGAAGCTGGTCTTCCGCAGCAAGGGGCATCTGACGCGGGAGGGTATTCGCTACTTTCTGGCATTCGCCGGTGCGTTCCTGCTCAACCTGCTGGTCCTGCAAGTGCTGATCGGGCCCTACGGAATGCCCGTCGTGCCTGCGCAGGTGATCGCCTCCGGGAGCTACACGGTCGCGATGTACCTGCTTTCCCGATACGTGGTCTTCCGGGCTTGAAACACCGCGCCACCTGAGCCAGCCGGCACCGGGGCGTTACGCGGGTCACTCGTGACGGGCCGCCGAAGGTCCGGTCCGGGCCCGCTGTAGCACCGGCGCACCTCCCATCCGGGCGAGCAGCAGCCAGAACGGCCTGGAGAACCACCAGCGCAGCATGCTGGCCCAGTGCCACCCCAGGTGCCGCCAGTGGCTGTCGCTGGCGCGCTGCGCGTCATGCAGGATGCGGACGGATTCGTTGACCGCCACCTCCCAGCCCGCCAGGCGCAGGCGGGCACAGATGTCGGCATCTTCGACATACATGAAGAACTTCTCGTCGAAGCCGCGGACGCCCGCGAAAGCGCCGGCGCGAAACAACATGCACATCCCGGCCACCCACTCGGCCCGCGGCGCGTCGTAATCCGGCCGGATCCAGCGGCCCATGATTTCGAACGGCGTCAGATGCTTGCGGCGAGGCTCGGGCGCGCTCTTGCCAGGCTCGAAGATGCGCGGCGCGACCACGCCGCTCGCGGCCGGCGCCTGATCCACCAACGCGTGGAGCGCGTCCGGCTCGATGCGCACGTCCGGGTTGAGCACCAGGAACCAGTTCGAGTGGCAGCGCCCGAACGCGGCGTTGTGGTTCGCCGCGAAACCCCGGGGATGCGCGTTGTCGATGAACTCGAGCGGGAAGGACAGGGACAGGTCGGCGAGCACGTCGGCTTCCGGGATGTTGCGCGTCACGATCACGCGGTCGATGAGGGCAGCTGCCGCTTCGAGATCACACAGGAGGTGCCGCACATACTCGCCATGTCCATGGCTGACGATCGAAACGGTGACTCGGGCTGCTGGCGGGGCGTGGTGGAATCCTGCTGAGCGCGTCATTGCAGATGGGGCGGCGGCATGGGCCGGGCCGGAAAATCGTTCTGGGGAAACAGCCAAGGGTACCGCATGGGACGGCTGAGCTTCAATCCTCTGTTGTGTTGATGTTCACGCACGCCGAATTCCGCAGTCGGCGAGCCCGATCCTGTAGCGCTTGGTTTCACCTGCGTCCGGTAAATCCGGCCCGCCTCATCCCTCGCACCACAAGCTCTGGTGGATAATTTTCACGAGCTGCCGATCGACCCGTCCTCACCTGCGTGTGCCCGGGTCGCCCGGCAGTTCGGGCTTTTCGGCCCGCATTGTCAAAGTTGAATCCGGATGGATCCGCTTCGACCGGATCGCGTCCGCAGGCGCACCCCTGCGGTAACGGCAAGACGCAGCGCGATGAACGAATTCGAGTGGAGCAGGCCCGGGCAGGCCCGCAGCCTGGACAACGCCGCTACCGTGGACGTGGGAGCACGGGAGCACCAGCGCCTTCCCCTTGGCTCACCGGTCCTGATCGAGGCCGGCCTTGCGCAGCGCGACTACTGGCGTGACCTGTGGGCCAAGCGGGAACTGGTGTATTTCCTCGCCTGGCGCGACATCATCGTCAAGTACAAGCAGACGATGGTCGGCATCCTGTGGGTGCTGATGCGACCGATGTTCACGCTGCTGGTGTTCACGCTGGTGTTCGGCAAGATCGCCGCCTTGCCCTCCAGCCACGTGCCTTACCCGCTGCTGGTGTTCTCCGGGCTCATGCCCTGGCTGTTCTTCGCCGCCGCCGTCACCGAGATCAGCAGCGCCGTCCAGAACAACTCCGCCCTGGTGGGCAAGATCTATTTCCCGCGGCTCATCGTCACCTTGTCGGTGCTCCTGGCCTGCCTGGTCGACTACCTCGTGTCCGCCCTGCTGATCGGAGTGGTCGCGCTGTGGACCGGCGCACCGCCGGACTGGCGCATCGTCTACCTGCCGCTGCTCACGCTCTGGGTCGCGGCCTTCGCCTACGGGCTGGGCCTGTGCGGGGCGGCACTCAATGTGCGCTACCGCGATTTTCGGCACCTGGTGCCGTTCGCGCTGCAACTGGGCGTCTACGTCTCGCCGGTGGGCTACAGCGCCGGCCTGGTGCCGGAGAGGTGGCGCTGGGTCTACTCGCTCAATCCCATGACGGGCATCATCGACGGCTTCCGCTGGGCCATGGTCGGCGAGCAGTTCGACGTGTATCTCCCCGGCATGCTGTTCTCCATCGCCACCACGGTCTTCGTGCTGTGGCTCGGTCTGCGCAACTTCCGCAAGGTGGAGCGCCAGTTCGTCGATTACCTCTGAAAGTCCCATGGCGGTTGTCGTCAAGGCGGAGCATCTCGGGAAGGTCTACGCCATCAACCACGAGGCGCACGTCGCCCGTTCCCTGCGCACCACGCTCGAAGTAGGGATGCGCAAGCTGGCCTCCTTCGGGCGGGCCGGCCACGATTTCGACCGCGCGCCGGAGGCGCTCAGCGCCCGCCGCAACGTGGAGCAGTTCCACGCGCTCGAGGACATCTCCTTCGAGCTGCGCCAGGGCGACCGCGTCGGCATCATCGGCAAGAACGGCGCCGGCAAGTCCACCCTGCTCAAGATCCTCAGCCGCGTCGTCGAGCCGAGCACGGGCAGGCTCATGCTGCGCGGGCGCATCGCGAGCCTGCTGGAGGTCGGCACCGGCTTCCACCCCGAGCTGACCGGGCGCGAGAACATCTTCCTCAACGGCGCGATCCTGGGCATGAGCCGGGGCGAAATGGCGCGCAAGTTCGACGAGATCGTCGATTTCGCCGAGGTGGAGCGCTTCATCGACACGCCGGTGAAGTTCTATT
>Ga0255338_1001453_pt1 | contig 44823 bp, 49 predicted proteins | sample MeOH1_35cm_T4_19_FD_203715 | JGI IMG/M metagenome (GOLD analysis project Ga0255338, IMG submission 203715) | Sandy soil microbial communities from University of British Columbia, Vancouver, Canada - MeOH1_35cm_T4_195 | ecosystem: Engineered > Artificial ecosystem > Sand microcosm > Unclassified ... | reverse complement strand
GCCGCCGTTGCGGGCGTCGATGAAGCCGGCGTTGTTGAAGCGCACGATCGCCGCGAGGCTCGCGTAGCCCGACGCGGACTTCAGCGACAGGCCGGTCACGGCGTCGACCTTGGCCGCCGCCGGGATCACGCTGAAGGTCGCGCCGAACGCGGCGCTCTGCGCGGGGAGGGCGGTGTTCTTCCACGAGGAAGCGGAGGCGAGGCACTGCGAGCGCGCCTGGACGCCGGCGCACAGGAGCAGCGCGGTCATAAGTGGCATGCTGAGCCGGAAGAACCTGGTCTTCATAAGGTCACCTCTCGGCCCGATTCTAGGTCTGCGCGGCCCTCTCGGCCATAGAGGAGAGGTGAATTTAATCTTGCCGCTATTTGGCGAGGGTGAAGGTCTGATAGACGCGCTTGCCGTCGCGCGTCGTGATCGCCGCGATGTAGACCCCCGACGGAGCGAGGCCTCCGGACGATTCTCGTCCGTTCCAGACGATCGGGCTACCGTTCGAGGACTCGTGGAAGACGCGGCGGCCGCGGATGTCGACGATGGACACCTCCCGGGCGTCCGGGCCGAAGACCGCCTGGTCGTTGACCCCGTCGGCCAGCGCGGGGCTCAGCACCCGCTGCGGGGCCTTGGCCTCGGCTCCCGCGGGCGCGGCGGCGGCCGGCGACGCGGCGCCGTAAGCCGCGGGCGTCTCCCCGGTGGCGAAGACGTAGTCGGGGGAGACGGCGAGCAGGCCCCCGGCGTCCCTCGACTTGACCCGGAAGTGATAGAGCGCCTCGGAGGCGAGGCCGCTCAGGGAGAGGCCGCGGCTGACGACCTTCATCGCGCTCAGCGGCGTCGTCTCCCCGTAATCCGGCGTCATCCCGTATTCCACCTGGGCGTCCGCCGGCTCGCTCGTCGTCCAGGAGACCACCGCTCCGTCCGCCGTGAGGGCGGAAGCCGACACCTCGCCGATCACGGGCGGGGTGTTGTCCACCGTCACGCGGACGATGGGCGAGGTCGCGGAGCGGCCCGCGGCGTCGCGGACGACGGCGGCGAGCGCGTGGGTGCCGTCCCCGGCGAGCACGGTGTCCCAGCTCAAGGTGAAGGGCCCGGCGGTCAGCGGCGGGGCGAGGTCCAGGCCGTCGACCAGGAACTGCACGCTCGCCACGCCCGCGCCGGCGCTCGCGTTGGCCGACACCGTCGTCGTCCCCGCGACGACGGCTCCCGGGGGAGGGGTCATGATCAGGACGAGCGGCAAGGCGTGCCCGGCGGCGGGGATCTCCCGGGACGGCAGCGGCGTCGTGAAGGTGAGGTCTCCCGAGACGGACAGGAGCCCGGCCGCGTTGCGGGATTTGACGCGGTAGTGGTAGAGCGTCCCGGGGGACAGGCCGGCGAGCCGCACCGAATGGGCCGTCGCGGGAGGGTTGTTCAGGAAGACCGAGTTGGCGTAGGCCGCGGTCGGCCCGTAATCCACCTCGGCGTCGGCGGGCTGATCCGTCGTCCAGGAGACCAGGACGCCCGTCCCGCCCTCCGCGACGGCGGACACGCCGCCGATCGCCGGAGGCGGGGCCGGGCCCTGCGCCCGCGCCGGGAACGCCAGCGCGAGCAGCAGGGCCGCGGCGCCGGGGCTCACCGGTCGGCGCCCGTCGGCGTCATGACGCGCGTGTTGTCGGCCTCGAACTGCAGCGCCTCGAGCAACGACGAGGATTTCCCGGAGGCGGCGAGGCGCGCCGTCTTCAGGTATTCGGCGCGGGCGTCGGCGACGCCGCGCTTGCCGGTGACGATCTCGTCGGCCAGGTTCAGGGCCAGGCGGTTCTTCGCCTCGCTCTCCGAGGCGAAGGCGAGCTCCCCGGCGGTCTGGCTGACCATGATCTTGCCGTTGAAGCGCGTCAGCTCGGCGACCTTGTCGTTCGGGACGAGGTAGCCGATGCTCTGCTCCAGGATGTCGGTGCGCGTCACGGCCGGGTCGCGGTGGAAGCGGCGGCGATAGACGACGGTCCTCTTCCATTCGCCGTTGTTGAACCAGACCATGGTGTCGCGGTCGAACTGGTCGGGGCGGCCGTACTTCTCGAGCATGAGCCCCGCGATGTTCCGCGAGCGCGGCGGCCAGCGCTGGATGATCGCCTCCGGCGCCTCGCCGGTCGTCGCGCTGACGACGGGGGCGGCGTGCTCGGGCGTCCTGCCCGCCTTGGGCTGGTCCGCGGCCGACGCCCAGATGAGCATGGTCAGGATGCCCAGTCCCGCGGCGCACGAATTACGGACGATAGTGGCTTTATGCATGAGTCCTCCTCGACGTCTTCCGCCCCCATTGTAATCGTCGCGGCGGGGGCGGGTCCATAAAGGGAGCGTAAATGAAATTTGGACATCTTATGTCCCGTCCGGGGCGGGGGGCCGAAAGACCCCCGGCACCGGCGCCCGAAGGGCCCTAGGAGCCCGTCGGGGGTCCGCGGTAGACTCTTCCCATGATCCGACGCCTGATCGCCTCCGTCCTGATCGTGTCCCTGGCCCTGCTCACCCCGGGCGGGCGATTCTACGAGGCGTGCGCCCAGACGATCGCGGCACCCGCCGCGCGGGCGGGCCTCGCCGGCGCCGCCGGCTCCGTCGGAGCGGTCCGCCTCGAGCTCTCCGCTCCGTCGCTGGGCGCGACCCTGCCCCAGGCTTCGCTCATGGGCTCGCTGTCCGCGCCCTCGGCGCCGGCCCCGCTGCTTACCGCCGCGCCCGCTCTCGCGGCGGTCGCGCAGGTCGTGCCCGCCGCCGCGAAGCCTGCCGCTATCCGTCCCCTCGCGGCGGCCGCGATCCCCGTCGCCGTTTCCGTCCCGGGCCAGTCCTCGCCGAAGACCTTCGCGACGGCCGCCACGGGAGAGGAATCCGCGATCCTCTTCGACCAGGGCCTCGCCCGCCCGCGCGCGCTCGACGACGCCCTTCCCTCGGCCTCAGCCTCCGAAGATCCGGCTCCCGCCCTCGAGCCCGCGAAGGAGCCGGCCGCCTCGGTCCCGTCGGACGCGCCGCCGTCGCCCGGGACGAAGAGCCGCCTGCCGAGGTCCCTGTGGGGCCTTTTCTGGGGCCACCACATCACCACCGTGTTCGGCGTGAACTTCCACGTCCTGAGCCAGGCCTTCCTTGTTAAAGACGCGCTCGGCATGGGGACCGCCGCGATGGGACTCGTGCGCAACATCCACATGGGCTCGATGGCCGTGGTGAACCTCCTGCCCATCGGCTACCTCATCGACAAGACCGATTACCGCGTCGTGTTCATCGCCACCTCCCTGGCGCGCGCCCTCCTGATGGCGGCGATCCCCCTGCTGTTCATGTCCGGCGGCCTGCACTTCACCGTGCTCGCCCTGATCGTCGCGGTCAATCCGATCTTCCAGAGCGTTATGATCGTCGCCGACGGCGCCGCGCGCAAGTCCTTCCTCGGCAAGGACGAGAAGCTCAACAAGGACGCCGCCGCCACCCTCGGCAAGTGGGACTCCGTGGCCGGGATGCTCATGCCGATCATCGCGGGCTGGGCGGTGGGCGCCATGGTCACGAGCATGGGCCTGGGCGGCTACGCGATGGCCTACGCGGTGTACGGCGCGCTGCTGGTCGCGTCCATCCCCTTCTACTGGTTCATGGTCCGCGACTCGCGCTTCCCCGCCAACGACAAGATGGGCCCGCTCGCCTTCGGGGCCCAGATCGTGACCTTCATGGGCGCTCTCCTCGCCAGCATCGTCCATCCGTTGACCGCGCTCTTCGGCTGGTCGTTGCGCTCGTTCTTCTCCTACACGCGTCCGGAGTTCCCCGCGACGCATGGCGCCCGCGCGCTGTGGGTCGCGCGTGAGATCCTGGTCGCCCTCGCCGGGGCGGCGTTGTTGCCGTTGGCCTTGCTCAAGGCCCTGTTCAAGCTCCCCGGCGCGATCAAGGCCGCCCGCGCCAAGGGCGGCCCGCGCCGCTCCTTGCCCGAGATCCTCGACGGCTACAAGCAGATGGAGGGCGTCGCTTTCATCCTGCGCAACAGGACCTTGCGCATCCTCACCGGCGTGATGGCCCTCGAGGTCCTGCTCATCGACGCGCTGCCCTTCGTGCTGATCCCGAGCCTCATTACCGACGCGCTCGGCACGGCGCCGACGGCGCTCTCGGTCCCGCTATGGGCCGCCGCGGTGCCGGCGGGCCTCGCGCTGGTCGCGGCGGTCGTCCGCGCGGTCACGCGCTTCAAGTCCTGGTGGCCCGCGGCCTCCCTCGGCGCCGTCGCCGCGGCCATCGCGGCCGTCTCCTTCTTCCCGTCCATCCTGCTCGTGCAGATCGCGAGCGCGGGCGGCATCATGGGCCTGCTCTTCTCTCTCGAGTACATCGGCCGCTTCATCCCGTCCGCCCGCCTCGAGGGGGAGAAGGGCGACGCGATCATCGCCAAGGTCGGCCACGGCCGCTTCTACCGCCACGCCGCGTTCGCCTCGCTCCTGTTCTGGGCGCTGCTCGCTCCCGTCTACCTGACGACCGGGATGTTCTGGATCAACCTCGCGATCGTCGCGGGCGTCCTGTTCACCGTGCAGTACTTCCACGCTCCCGTCGGCATCGTGATGGAGCCGGTCAAGCGCGCGCAGATGGACGACGACAAGCTCGCCCGCATCGAGAGCGCCGTGTTCATGATCGACGTCGCCTTCGAGTCCGTCGGCGCGCTGTTCCTTGGACTGCTGCTCGACTTCGCGGGCCTGGCGCCCGCGTTGATCGCGACCGCCGCCTTCCTGACCATCACCGCGGTCCTGCAGTACAACGTGCCGAAGTGGATCTTCAAGGACGGGAACCATCCCGACAAGAAGGACCCGCCGGCTTCCGCCGATAAGCAAGCCTCCCTGAGCCTCCCCGCGCTCGCCTTCGCCTAAAACCCCGTCGAGAAACGCCGCGCGCGGAGCTCCGTTTAAAATGTCACAAATTCTGTTAGGAAAGCTGTTGACAAATGTTAGATGTCATGTTAAAACAGTGCCAGCGGAAGGCGGCGGGGAAGGCGGAGGGAGCATGAACGCGAAGTACGCGGTGGCGAAGGACCTGATGCCCTGGCTGTTCGTGGCGAGAAGCGCGGCGTGGCGTCCCTTCGCGAAGGTCCGGTGCGAGGGAGGGAAGTGCGTGTGGACGGAGCGGCCCCGGGGGCGAAACTCGAAGCGCGCCCAGGTCTGCGCCGCCTAAAGGCGCCGCTCCCGGCTGGCTCCGCCTAGGCGGACGCTCCGGGAGCAAGCAGTAAAAGTCAGCGGCCGGTCCCCGAGGGGACCGGCCGCTTCACTCTGATGACGATCAACGATGAGACTTTAAGGCAGTGGAAGGAGCTTCGGACCGGGTACTGGCCCACGGACCTGGCCAACGCCGCGGCGCTGCTGTACGAGCGGATGCCGGACCTGAACTGGGCGGGCTTCTATCTGCTCGATGGGGAGACCCTGAGGCTGGGTCCGTTCCAGGGGAAGGTCGCCTGCACGACGATCGCCGCGGGGAAAGGCGTCTGCGGGCGCGCGGTGAAGGAGCGGCGTACGGTCCTCGTCGCCGACGTGCATGAGTTCGCCGGGCACATCGCCTGCGACTCCCGCTCCCGTTCGGAACTGGTCGTGCCGCTCCTCAAAGGGGGCGAGGTCTGGGGCGTGCTCGACCTGGACTCGCCCACGCCCGGACGCTTCGCGCCCGAGGAGGGCGCGCTGTTGGAAAGATTCTGCGCGCTGCTGCTCGAGCCCTGGGACGCCCGCCCCTGGCCTAGCTCCCGGCGATGACGATGACGCCGCAGGCGATGCGGCCGCCCGCGTTGCCCACCGGCTGGCTGAAGTCGTCCTCTTTCTCGTGGAGCACGATCGAGCGGCCGGCGACGGGGTTCTTGCCCTGGAGGGAGGCCTTCGGCAGGACGGCCTCGAACGACACGCTCCCGTCTTTCGGGGAGACGTTGCCGAGGTCGCCGGGGTGCGCCTTCCCGGCGTCCTTGAGCGCGTGGCCGTGCGGGGCGCCTTTGGGGTTGTAGTGGCTTCCGGCCGCCTTGCCCGAGTCGGCGCAGTCGCCGAACTCGTGGATGTGCAGCGCGTGGGCCGCGCCGGGCACGCCCGTCAAGGTCACGGTCATCTTGAGCCCGCCCTTGACGTCCTCGAAGCGGGCCGTGCCGGAGAGGGTCGAGCCCGCGGCGGTGCCCTGGATGCGGGCGACGCCGAGCTCCTTTTTGGATTCGCCGGCGTGCGCGGCCGCGGCGAGGAAAAGTCCTAAGGCGATGGGGGCGATGATTTTCATGCCCCGAGCCTACCACATCGCGGCGGAGCCGGTCATGTCACGCTTTAGTATTCGAATCCGTCGCGCGCCGTCTCGAGCCCGACGCCGAGCCCCAGCACCAGGCGATTGACGAAGTTGAAGTAGGCCGCGATCTGGGCGGCGTCGAGGATGGCGCGATCGTCGAAGCCGGTGTCGCGCAGACGGGCGATGTCGGCTTCTTGCACGGATGCGGGGTCGCGGGTGAGCTTCTCGGCGTACCGGCAGAGGCGCGCCGTCCTCGCGTCGAGCGCGTTCCAGCGGCCCTCCCGGACCGCGGCGAGGTTGTCCCCGTCCTTCTCGTAGCGGGACAGCGCCTCCGCGTGATGGGCGACGCAATAGGCGCAGCCGTTGGTCCGGGAGACGGCCACGGCGATCGCCTCCCGCTCGCGGCGCGTCAGCGGCGATCGCCCGAACAGCAGCTCCATGTACAGCGCCATGTGCGCCGCCAGCGTCTCGGGGTGGAGGCTGTGGATCTTGTGCACGGCGGCCAGCGCGCCGCGCTTGCCCACGGTCGCCTCATAGACCGCCTTGAGGTCGCCCTCGGCCTCCTCGGGCTCTATGACCCGGATCCACGCGCGCGTCCTCTCGCCGCTCATGGGAGGGGCTTCAGGGCGTGGCCCGCCTGCCCGGACTCCGTCTTCATGTTGCAGTGACTGCACGCCAGCGCGTTGTCTTCCATGTTCTCTCCTCCGTTACAGGACCCGGACCAACGACCAGTAGGCGGCCACCCCGATGACCCCCGCGACGGGCAAGGTGACGAGCCAGGCGAGAGCGATCTCGGCGGCGACGCGCACGTTCACGCCCCCGGCTCCCTTGCGCAGGCCCATGCCGAGGATCGCGGAGCTCGACACATGCGTCGTCGAGACCGGGAAGCCGTGGAGCGCGGTGGCCACGACCATCGCCGACGTCGCTAGGTTCGCGGCGAAGCCCTCGAGATGGTCCATCTTCGCCACCTTGTGGGCCAAGGTCTCGGTCACCCGCAGCCCCATCACGATGCCGCCCAGGGCGTTGGCCGCGCCGAGGACCAGGAAGAACCAGCGCGGCGCGACCGTGGCCGACGGATCCGTCAGAGCGTAGAAGAAGAAGCCGAGCCCGGCGATCTTGGGGGTGTCGTTGAGGCCGCGCGCGAAGGCGCTCGAGACCGCGCTCGCCCAATGGGCCCAATGGCAGTTGAGGCAATACTTCTCGCGGCACAGCCAGTTCAGGAAGCGGAACGCGAGCCAGGACGCCCCGAACGCGGCGAGGGGGGAGAGCAGCAGCGGGAGGGCGACCTTCTTCCAGACGCTCCCCCAAAGGACCTGGTCGAAGCCGAAGGCGTAGACCCCGGTCAGAAGCGTGGCGCCCACGATGGCGTGCGTCGTGGACACCGGCATGCCGATCCGCGCCGCGAGGAGGACCCACCCCACGGCGCCCGCCAATATGGCGAGGGCGAAGGCCCAGTTGAGCTGGACCTGGGGGGAGAGCATGCCCTTGGTGAAGAGCAAGGTCATCTTGACCGCCCAGGCCGAGGCCAGCACCGCGCCGGCGGCGACGGCGAGCGAGGTCACGATCACCGCCTTCTTATAATCCGACTCCCCGCTGCCGACCAAGGTGGCGATCGACTTGGAGATGTCGTTGGCTCCGTTCGCGAATGCCAATCCGGCGGCGGCGGTCAATCCGACTGCGGTCATGATGGTCATGCCGAGTGAGTCCGCCGGCGACGTCGAACGTTACAAGGGCCTTGACTCCATACCTGGGTATTGGGTCTATACTGTAAACATGGAGGCGCGATGAGCGAGTTTCTCACCGTCGGACAAGTCGCCCGGCAGGCCGGGGTCAACCTGCAGACCGTTCTCTACTACGAGAGGCGGCGTCTGCTGTCGCCCGCCCGGCGCTCCGACTCCGGCTACCGCTTATATGCGCCGGAGGCCGTGCGCGTCATCCGCTTCATCAAGAACGCCCAGGCGCTGGGCTTTGCGCTCGACGAGGCCGCCAAGCTCCTGAGGCTGCGGGTCAAGGCGCGCAGCCAGTGCGGGCCGGTCAAGCGGCAGGCTCAGGCGCGCCTGGACATGGTGCGCGAGAAGATTTCGGGATTAAGGGCGATGGAAAGAGCCTTGAGGCGGCTGCTTGAGACCTGCGCCGCCCGCGGCACCACGGACTCCTGCCCGATCCTGGACAGTCTTGAGCCGCGGAGGTAATCGCCGTGAATAAGAAAGTCGCGGGACTGGCGGTCCTGGCTTCGGCCGGACTCGCGTCCGTCTGCTGTCTCGGTCCCCTCGTCGTGACGGGGTTGGGATTGGGAAGCCTGGGGGTGGCGGGGGGCCTGATCAAGTACCGGTCCTTTTTTTTGGCGTTTACCGGCGTCGTACTGGCTGTCGCCTTCTACCTCGCCTACCGGAAGCGTTCCGCGGCGTGCGCCGACGGCAGCTGCGAACTCCGCTCGGGAAGCACGGCGATGAAGGCTGGCGTGTGGGCGGTCGCCGCGTTGGCTGCGGCCATGGCGACGTTCCCGAGTTGGTCGGGACGCATTGCTTCCAGCGCTCCCGTCGTCGTCCCGGCGGGCGCTGAAATCCTGTCCTTGAAGGTCTCGGGCATGACGTGCGAGGCCTGCGCCGGGGCGATCGAGAAGTCGGTCGTGAAGGTGCCGGGCGTGCTTTCCGCGAACGTCGATTTTCCCGGAGAACGGGCGACAGTCGTCTCGGACGGCAAGGCCGAGCCGGCGGCCGTGCTCCGGGCCGTGGAGGCCTCGGGGTATAAAGCCGAACTGGTCAACGGAGGCGGCTATGAGTAGCTTGGACGAGGCCCTCGATTGCCCCGTCTGCGGGAGGCAGGGCCGAAAGGTGGGCAAAGAGACTTTGGACCATCATTTGGAGGGATCCTCTCGCGCGAGATTCGGCGATGAAGCGGCCTTCTGTCCGAATCCGGCCTGCGAGGTCGTGTACTTCGGCGCCCGGGCGACCGCCCGCAAGGGCGAGACCGTGTTGGCGGTCACGCAGAAGGACCCGGCCGACGAGGTGTTCGTCTGTTACTGCTTTGAGCACACGCGCGGCGACCTGCGGAGCGACCTGGTTCAAAGGGGAGCGACGGACATCCCGGACCGGATCAAACAGGGGATAAAGGAAGGGCGCTGCGATTGCGCGCGCAGGAATCCGCAGGGAACGTGTTGCCTGGGCAACGTCGCCGCGGCCATCGATGAGATCAATGGGCGTCCGCGTTAGCTCTCGGCGGACTTCGGTTTAGAATTCCATCTGCGCCGACAGACGGAACGTCCGCGGCGCGCCGAGGTGGAGATAGCCGTCTCCGAAGTACTCGCCGACGTCCTTCCAATAGACCGTATCGAGGACGTTTTCCACGCGGAAGCGCCAAGTAACCTCACTCGGGCCTGCTCTCATGACATAGCGTGATCCCAGATCGAGACGGTCGTAGGCGGGAACCGACAGCGAGTCGTCGCGCAACGCGTATTTCTCCGAGACGCGCGCCCAAGTCCCGTTGAGCGAGGCCCCGGGAACCCGCGGTATGCTCCAGTCGAGCGCCGCTTGGCCGCGCAGCCAAGGGACGTTGGGCGGGGCTTTGCCCTCGAAAGTCGCCACCCCCGTGCCGCTTTGCCGGGCGCGGATCAAGGTCGCGCCGGCGAAGAGGCGCAGGCCGTCGGCGAGGCGTCCGACGGCCGAGAACTCCAGGCCGCTGTGCTTGACCGTCCCGCGCTGGACGAAGACGTTGCCGGGGTCGACGAACTCGTAGGGCTTCCAGATGTGGAACGCCGCCGCGGCGAGCAGCAGGCGCCGGGAAAATTCGCGCTTGATTCCCAGCTCGACCTGGCGGGTCAGCTTGGGGTCCATGGTCCGGCCGGCGTTGGCGGCCGTGACGCCCGCCGTGCCGCCGAGCTCGAGGCCCTGGCTGTAGGCGGCATAGCTCATCAGGTCCTCCTCCGGCATGAAGGCGAGCGCGGCCTGCGGCGAGAGGAACGTCCTGCGGTAGCGCGAGACGGGGGCGCCGTCGAGCTTGCTGAAGCGGTCGTCGGCGATCACGCTCGCGCGCAACCCGGCATGGATCTTCCACCGGGGAGTAAGGGAGATCGAATCCCGGACGAAGGCGGCGGACTCGGCGTAGTCCTGGACGCGGCGGACGAAGCCCGTCCCTTTCGCCGAGGGCGCGAAGACCCGAGGGGCGGGGTTGTAGATATTATCGGTGCCGACGTAGTCGTAGACCTCGGCGCCCAGGTTCACCGCTCGCTCGAAGCGCGAGAGGCCGGCCGCCGCCTCATGCCTCACGTCTCCCCAGTCGCGCTCGCCGCTCAGGAGGACCGCCTGGGCGTGGGTCGCTGTACGAACCTCTCCTGAACTGCGATAGTCGTAGAGGTCGTAATCCCCGTTGCCGCAGAAGGTCGCGAGGTAGTCAGGGCCGCTCGAGCAGCCGTAGGGGAACGCGGCCTTGTCCTCGGCGGCGACGCGGTTGAAGTTGACCGCCGCCTCGAAACGCCGGTCCGAGCCGGCGCCATAGTCGAAGCGCGCGCCGATGTTGCGGGCCTCGACGGCCACCGGCTCGCTCCAGGGCTGGTCGTTGAGCATCTTCTCGGGACGGACGCCGGGCGGCAAGGCGGCGCCGCCCAGCGGCTGGTAGCCGGGGACGGAGAGCTGGCTTTTCTTCTGCCAGTCCGCGTCGAGCCCGAACGCCGTGTTCTCTCCGAGACGCCAATCGAGCGCCACGCTCAAATAGTCGCGATGCCCGACCGCTTCCTTGACGTAAGGATGAAAGTCCTCGCGCGCCGCGTTGAGGCGCCAGCCGAATCGGTCGAGGCGGCCTCCCAGGTCGGCGTGACCGTAGCGGGTCCCTCCGCCGCTCGTTTCCAGCGTGACGCGGCGCAGGGGCTCGGCCGTCGGACGCTTTACGACGTAGTTGATCACGCCGCCCGGGGCCGTCAGCCCCGCCTCGAAGACGGCGACACCCTTCAAGATCTCGACGCGTTCCTTGTTCTCGAGGGGCATGCTCGACTCGTTGCCGATCGTCAGGCCGTCGCGCTTATAGCCGCTGGCGTTGTCGAGGGTGAAGCCGCGTATCGAGAGGCTTTCGTAATAGCCGAGGGGGGCGTAGTTCTCGCCAACGGACGCGTCGTTCCCGATCAGGCCCAGGACGCCGCGCGCTCCCTGGTCGTCGAGGAGCCCGCGCGGGATGACGCTCGCCGAGGCGGGCGTTTCGAGCAAGGCGCGTCGCGTGAGGCCGAGGACGGCGCGCGCGGACCCGTAGTCGTCGGTGTCGCGCGGCGCGGTGACGACGATCGGCGCGAGCGGCGAGGCCGAGGCGTTCAGGACAGAGGCTAGGCTGAGACCGAGAACGCAGGATTTGGCGGCTTTCGACATCGTTCGCTCCTTTGGCCGGCGGCCAGGGGAACGAAAAATGTGTCAGAGCGCTCTGTGCTTCCCTTCGCTGGCATTACCCAGATCAGGTTCAGAGGGTTTCTCTCACCCGAAGCTCGTAAGCTTCAGGACCCCTAGCAGGGATAAGTCTAGGTAATAGGCGTGACGGTGTCCATGCGAATTTGGGGAGGTGTAACGAATTTCAAGCCGCGCGGACTCATCGTTGCCGGAGGGAGAAAGGATATGGACTACAAGACCTACGCCGTGGAAGACGCGCCCGCGCGAGCCAAGGAGCTGCTGGCCGCCGCGAAGAAGAATTACGGCTTCGTGCCGAACCTGCTCGGCACGATGGCCGAGGCCCCTTCGCTGCTGAAGGCCTACATGACGCTCGCGGGGGTGTTCGAGGAGTCGTCGCTCGACGCCTCCGAGCGCCAGGTCGTGCTGCTCGCCGTGAGCCGGGAGAACGGCTGCGAGTACTGCGTCGCGGCGCACACCGTGATCGCGGGGATGCAGAAGGTCCCGGCCGACGTCGTCGCCGCGGTCCGGTCGGGCGGCCCGATCGGAGACCGGAAGCTCGAGGCCCTGCGGGCCTTCGCCGCCGCCGTGGCCGGCTCCCGCGGCCGGCCGAGCGAGGCCCAGACGAAGGCGTTCCTGGCGGCCGGCTACGGGAAGCGCCAGGTGCTGGAGGTCGTGCTCGGGGTGGGCTTGAAGACGTTGTCGAACTACACCAATCACATCGCCGGTACGGCGCTGGATGCCGCTTTCGCCAAGGCCGCATGGTCCAAGGAGGCCTGCGCCTGCCGTTAGTCCAAGATAGGGGCTATGCCCCGATAGACGCAACAGGAGATGCCATGAGCAAGAAGAAGATAAGCTGCGCCGATGTGGTCCCGGGATGCGCGTTCACGGCGGAAGCCGCGAACGAGAAGGAGCTGCTGGAGAAGGTCGCCGCCCACGCGGGCGCCGATCATGGGCTCAAGGAGGTCCCGCCCGAAGTGCTCGCGAAGCTGAAGGGCGCGATCAAGGATGCGTGATCCGGGATGAGACTGGTCTCCGTCAACGTCTCGCTCGTCCGAACGGTCCGCTGGCAGGGCCATGACATCGAAACGGGCATTTTCAAGGCGCCCGTGGAGGGGCCCGTGCGGGTCGGACGGACGAATCTCGACGGTGATCGGCAGGCGGACTTGCGCGTCCACGGCGGCGAGCATAAGGCGGTCTACGCCTACGCGGCCGAGCATTACGAGTGGTGGCGCGGGGAGTTGGGACGCACCCTCCCCTTCGGGGCCTTCGGCGAGAATCTGACGATCGAGGGATTCCCGGAGGAGGAGGTCTGCGTCGGCGACCGGTTCCGGATCGGCGGCGCGTTGTTGGAAGCGGTTCAGCCGCGCTTCCCGTGCTTCAAGCTCGGCCTAAGGTTCGAGGACGCGGGGATGATCGAGCGGTTCCTGGATAGCGAGAGGTGGGGCGTTTACTTCCGAGTGGTCGTCGAGGGCGTCCTTCGCGCCGGTGACGAAGTCATCCGCGTGCATCGCGATCCGGCGCGCTTCCCGGTGCCGGGCCTGCTGCGCCTCCTGCTGTCGAAGGGGGGCTCGCCGGACGAATTGAAACGAGCCCTGAGCGCCGCGGCTCTGCCGCCGGAGTGGCGCGCGAAGATCGCCCGAATGCTCAAGGAGAAATGACCAGGCCCGAACGCCCGCCGCCGGGCGAATGCTAGAATCGCCCCCATGGAACCGCAGGCGATCCGGTGGAGCCTCGAAGACCTTCGCGCGCGCAAGCCCGAGGCTTTGACGGCGATGGTCAACGATCATCTGCCCAGGCTCCTGGCCGGGGCGCTCTCCTTAGGGCTGTCGCGCCCCGACGCCGAGGAGGTCGTGCAGGAGACCTTCGTCGCGTTCCTCGGCGCCCTGGACCGTTTCGAGGGGCGCTCGAGCCTGCGCACCTATCTGTTCGGCATCCTCTATCATAAGGCGTCCGGCCTGCGCGCTAAGGCCCGGCGCGAGGAGGGCAGCGACGACATCGAGGCCGTCGTCAGCGCCCGGTTCGACCCGGCCGGAATGTGGACCCGTCCTCCCGGCGGGCCCGAGGCCCTGGCGCTGGACGGCGAGATCCGCCGCTGGGTCGAGAAATGCTCCGAGGGGCTCCCGGACGCGCAAAAAACGGCCTTTTTCCTCAAAGAGGTCGACGGCGAGACTCCGGAGGCGATCTGTAACATCCTGGGCGTGAGCCCGACCAACTTACGAGTGATGCTCCATCGCGCCCGCCTCAAGCTGAGGGAGTGCCTGGAACTGAACTGGGACAAGAGCCGGCGATGATGAAGCTCATGATGGCGTTCATGCCGAACTGCCGCGAGGTCGCCAAGACCTTGTGCGGCGAGGGCTTGGCGGCGGAGCCCTGGCACCGGAGGCTCCTGATCCGCCTGCACCTGTCGCAGTGCGAGTTCTGCGCCCGTTTCGGCCGCCAGATGGACCGCATCTGCGAGGCGCTGAAGGCGGCCTGGTCCGAGCCGCAGGGCGAGGACGTCGAGGCGTTCAAGCGTCGCGTCATCGCGCGCCTGTAACGCTCCGCCTCCGAAACCGACTCATAGGCATGAGACTCGCGATGCTCTTCCTGCTCGCGGCGCTGCCCGCGAGCGCCGGGCTGAACGAGGTCCTGTCGGCGAGGGTCCATGAGGGCCGCGTCGATTACGCCGGGCTCAAAAAAGACCCCGCGGGCCTCGACGCCTGGCTCGCCGCCGCCGCCGCGGCCGACGAGAGCGAATTCAAGGGCCGGCCGCGAGAACAGCGGCTGGCCTTCCTGATCAACCTGTACAACGCCGCGACCTTGCGCCTCATCCTGGACCGCTACCCGATCGCCTCCATCCGGGACATCGGCCCCGCGTGGGATCCCAACAAGGCCTGGAAGCTGCCGGCGGTGAAGGTCTTCGGTCGGACCGTCACGCTCAATCAGGTCGAACACGAGATGATCCGGCCGGTGTTCAACGAGCCGCGGGCGCATTTCGCTTTGGTGTGCGCGGCCAAGGGCTGCCCGCCCCTGAGATCCGAGGCCTACGACGGCGCGCGCCTAGACGCGCAGCTCGACGATCAGGCCCGGACCTTCCTGTCGCAGAAGGCCAAGAACGACGCCAGCAAGGCGGGAGAGACCGCCTATCTCTCTCCGATCTTCAAATGGTACATGAAGGACTTCGGCGGCTCGAAAAAGTCCGTTCTGAGGTTCGTGAGGAAGTGGCTGCCGGTCGAGGAAACCTGGGCGGTCGACTGGACCGTGTACGACTGGTCGCTCAACGAGGAGAAGAAATGAAGGAGGCGGCGTTCGTGGGGCTCTACGTCCTGGCCAGCGTGGCGTTCCTGCCCGGCTCGGCCCTGACCCTCGGGGCGGGGGCGGCCTTCGGGCTATGGAAGGGCTTCGCGCTCGTTTCGATCGCTTCGACCTTGGGCGCGAGCGCCGCGTTCCTCGTCGGCCGTTATCTCCTCCGGGATCGGGTGGCGCGGAAGCTGGATAAATTCCCGTCGTTCGCCGCGGTGTCCACGGCCGTCGGCCAGGAGGGCTGGAAAGTCGTGATCCTGACGAGGCTGTCGCCCGTGCTGCCGTTCAACCTGCTCAACTACGCCTACGGCCTGACCACGGTAGGGTTCGGCGAATACGTCCTGGCCTCCTGGCTCGGGATGATCCCGGGGACGTTTCTCTACGTTTATCTCGGCGCGGCGGCGGGCGAGGCCGCGCGCGGCGGGTCGCGCGCCCGCACCCCCGTCGAATGGGCGCTGTACGCCGGCGGCCTGGCGGCCACCGCCGTCGCGGCCTGGCTGGTGGGCCGCACCGCCAAGCGGGCTCTGTCCGCCGCGGTCAAGGAGAGCTGAATGGAACCGATATCGCCCATGGACGAGCACAACCGCAAGCTTCTGTCCAACGTCCACCCTCCGGACTGGGTGAACCCCGAGCCGGCGGGCCGCTACAACCTCGTCGTCATCGGCGGCGGCACGGCCGGGCTCGTCACCGCCGTGGGCGCGGCGGGCCTCGGCGCCAAGGTCGCCTTGATCGAGCGCCACCTGATGGGCGGCGACTGTCTCAACGTGGGGTGCGTGCCGTCCAAGGCGCTGATCTCCGCCTCGCGCGCGGCCGCGCGGGTGCGCGAGGCCGGACGGTTCGGCATCAAGGTCCCGGAGGGGGTTTCGGTCGATTTCCCGGCGGTGATGGAGCGTCTGCGCCGCCTGCGCGCGGACATCAGCGGCAACGACTCGGCGGCGCGCTTCAAGAGCCTGGGCGTGGACGTCTTCGTCGGCCAGGGCCGGTTCACGGGTCCGGACGCCGTCGAGGTGGGCGGCAAGACCCTTCGCTTCGCCAAGGCCGTGATCGCCACCGGGGCGCGCGCCGTGACCCTGCCCATCCCCGGCCTCAAGGAGGCCGGGGCGCTCACCAACGAGACGGTGTTCAATCTCACCGAACGGCCCGCGCGCCTGCTCGTCATCGGCGCCGGCCCCATCGGCGTGGAGATGGCCCAGGCGTTCGCGCGCCTGGGCTCGCAAGTGACCTTGTTCGAAGCCATGCACGGCCTGCTCACGAAAGAGGACCAGGACGCCGCCGACATCGTGCGCAAGTCCCTCGCGCGTGACAAGGTCGACTTCCTATGCTGCGTGGACGTCGAGGGCGTCGAGCGTTGCGGCGCCGTGAGCACCGTGCGCTTCAAGAGCAAGCACGGACCTTCCGGCGTCAAGGAGTTCGACGCGGTCCTCGTCGGCGTGGGGCGCGCGCCCAACGTCGAGGGCCTCGAGCTCGACGCGGTCGGCGTGGCCTACGACAAGACCGGGATCAAGGTCGACGACCAGCTGCGCACCACGAACCCGAACATCTACGCCGCGGGCGACATCTGCCTGGCGCCCAAGTTCACCCACACCGCCGACTTCGCGGCGCGCATCGTGATCCAGAACGCGCTGTTCATGGGGCGCAAGCGCTTCAGCGCCCTGACCATCCCCTGGTGCACCTACACCGACCCCGAGATCGCCCATGTCGGCCTGTACGAGAAGGAGGCCCTGGCCAAGGGCCTCAAGGTCCGGACCTTCGTCCAGAAGCTAGAGGACGTGGACCGCGCGATCCTCGACGGCGAGGCGGAGGGCTTCGTGAAGGTCCATGTCGAGGACGGCACCGACAGGATCCTGGGAGCGACCATCGTGGCTTCGCACGCGGGGGACATGATCAGCGAGATCTCGGTGGCGATGAACAACGGCGTGGGACTGGCGGGCATCGGGGCGACCATCCACCCCTACCCGACCCAGGCCGAGGCCATCCGCAAGCTGGGCGACGCCTACAACCGCACGCGCCTGACGCCCTTCGCCAAATCCGCCCTCGGCGCCTGGCTGAAGCTGACCCGTTAGGGCGAAAACGAGCGGCCGGTCCCCGAGGGGACCGGCCGCTTCATTTACGGGAAGAATTCAACGAATTTGCGTGCCTGACCCCGGAAGGCTCAGGCGGCGACGGCTTGGCCTTTGCGGGACTTGATCTCGTTGGTGATGAGGGGGAGGAGCTCGGCGTACTCTCCCTGGACCGCGATCGAGGCCATCTGCATCAGCGGGCAGTCCTTGTCCGTGTTGATGGCGACGATGGTCCCGGAGGCGGCCATGCCCGCCAGGTGCTGGATCTGGCCGGAGATGCCGACCGCGACGTACAGCTTGGGGCGGACGGTGCGGCCGGTCAGGCCGACCTGGTTCTTGTAGGGGATCCAGCCCGAGTCCACGGCGCGGCGGCTGGCGCCGACGGCGGCCCCGAGCGCGTGCGCGAGGTCGTACAGGGGCTTGAAGCCCTCGGCGGAGCCGAGGCCGAAGCCGCCGGCGACCACCTTCTCGGCGGCGCCGAGGTCGATCTCGCGCGAGGCTTCGCCTTGGAAAGCAACGAATTCGCTCAACGACGAGCCCGGCTCGAAGGAGACCGCCTCGATGGGAGCAACGGCGCCAGCGGCCTCGGCGCGGGGGAACGTCATAGGGGCTACCGTCAGCACGGCAATGCTTGACTTGAACTCCACCTCGGCGATGAGGTTGCCGCCGTAGTAGCCGCGGCGGATCTTGCCGTCGGCCAGGATCTCGGTCACATCCGTGGCGAGACCGGCCTTCAGGTGCACCGCCAGGCGCGCGGCGAGCGCGCGGCCCGCGATGGTGGAGGGCAGGATGACGCGCGCGGCGCCGGACTTCTCGGCGGCGGCGGCGGCGGCCTTGGCGTAGGCTTCCTCGGTGAACTCCTTGAGCGAGGCGTGCTCCACGGTGAACACCTTGGTGACGCCGCGGGAGGCGATGTCGCCGGCGAGGGCGGCGGCGTTGCCTCCGACGACGGCGGCCATCAGCGGCTGCTTCAGCGCGTCGGCGAGGATCTTGCCGGCGCCGAGAAGCTCGTAAGACGCGGGAGACAGCGTTCCGCGGGAGGGGAGGACGAGGACGAGTATTCCGGTGGCCATGTTAGATGAGCTTCCTTTCGACGAGGATGTCGACGAGTCTGGCCGCTTTCTCGGCGGCCGTGGCGCCTTCCACCTTGAGCCCGGCGGGGCGGGCGGGGGGAAGGGCGGCTTTGACGACGACGGAGCCGGCGCCCGCGGCGCCGACCTGACCGGCCTGGAGCCCCAGGTCGGCCGCCGTCCACTTCGGGAACACGGCCTTCTTGGAGGCCATCTTGCCCTTGAGCGAGGGCAGACGCGGCTCGTTGATCTCCTTAATCGTGGAGACGCAGGCGGGGAGCGAGAGCTTCACGGTGTCGACGCCGTCCTCCATGTTGCGCAGGACGGTGACGGACTTCTCGTCGATGGCCTCGATCTTCTTGATCGCCGAGACGCTGGCCCAGTCGAGCCACGCGGCGGTCTGGGTGCCGACGACGCCGGCGCCCGCGTCGGAGGTGTTCTTGCCGAAGAGCACGACGGAGACGGGCTTCTCGGCGTGCAGCTTCTTGAGCGCGGCGGACAGCGCCAGGCTCGTCGCGTAGGAGTCGCCGCCCTCGAACTCGGGGCCGGTGACCAGCGCGCCGGCGTCCACGCCGCGGGCGATGGCCTCGCGCAGGACCTCGGCGGCGGCGTCGGGGCCCACGGTGAGCGCGGTCGCGGTCGAACCGGGGACGCTCTCCTTGAGGCGGACGGCGGCCTCGACGGCGAACTCGTCGAACGGGTTCAGCGCGGTCGGGACGCCGGCGATCTTCGGCTTGCCGTCGGCGTCGACGCCGACGTTGACGGTGGAAGGGGTGCTCTTGACGCAGACGACGATGTTGAGTGCCATGGTTTTTCGAGCATAGCAAATTGGCATAATCGGTCAAATGGCGAATCACAAGGAGCTCCGGCTCCCCAAACGCTTCGGAAAAAAGACCCCCGGCGCCGCTCCCGGCGTCTTCCCCGAGCAGGTCGGCGCGGCGGCCCCGGCCCGGCCCGGCGCGCCGGTCAAGGTGACGGTCATCGACTACTCCGCCGAGCAGGTGGAGATGCACGGCGCGCTCGACTTCGACGCGTTCCTCGAGTCCCACCGTCCGGCGTGGACGACGGTGCGCTGGATCAACATCGACGGCCTGGGAAGCCCCAAGGCCATCGAGGCCCTGGCCAAGAAGTACGAGCTGCATCCGCTGGCCGTCGAGGACCTGCTCAACACGAGCACCCGCCCGAAGGCCGACGCCTACGGCGGAGACCCCGACGTCGCGGCGCGCCTGTTCATCGTCACCCGCATGATCGAGCTGAAGGAAGGCCGCCTCGACAGCGAGCAGATCTCCGTGTTCCTGGGGCACAAGACGGTGCTCACCTTCCAGGAGACCCCGGGCGACATCTGGGACCCGATCCGCACGCGCATCAACGCCAAGGGCTCCCGGGTGCGGACGGGCGACGCGTCCTTCCTCGTGTACACCTTGCTCGACGCCATCGTCGACCACATCTTCCCGGTGCTCGAGCATTACGGCGACCTCCTCGAGGACCTCGAGGCGCGCGTGATCGTGGGCCGGGAGTCCAAGATCCTCTTCGACATCCACGCCCTCAAGCGCGAGCTGCTGCTGCTGCGGCGCGCGCTGTGGCCGATGCGCGACATGATCCACCAGCTCCAGGGCGAGCGCCACGAGTGCCTGAGCGAGACCACCCGGACCTACATGACCGACCTGTACGACCACACCGTCCAGGCCATGGACATCTTGGAGACCTACCGCGAGGTCGTCGCCGGCCTCGCCGAGACCCATCTCTCGACCGTGAACAACCGCCTCAACGAGATCATGAAGGTCCTGACCGTAATCTCGGTGACGTTCATCCCGCTGAACTTCATGGCGGGCATGTTCGGCATGAACTTCGAGCACTTCCCCTGGAAGTGGCCCTACGCGTTCGAGGCCTTCGCGATCTCCTGCCTGGTCATCATCTTCGTGATGCTCGGCTGGTTCCGCCGCCACGACTGGATATGACCGACATCCTGTCCCATAACCGCGACGCCTGGGACAAGCAGGCCGCGGACGGCAACCGCTGGACGCTCCCGGTGGACGCGGCGCGCATCGCCCGCGCGCGCGCCGGCGACTGGTCGGTGGACCTGACCCCGCGCAAGCCGGTGCCGCGCGAGTGGTTCGGGGACCTGAAGGGCGCGCGCGTCCTGGGGCTGGCGTGCGGCGGAGGCCAGCAGGGCCCGCTGCTGGCGGCGGCGGGCGCGGAGGTCACGATCTTCGACGCCTCTCCCGCGCAGCTCGACCGCGACCGCCTCGTGTCCGAGAGAGAGGGGCTCGGGATCGTCACCGAGCTCGGCGACATGGCCGACCTGAGCCGCTTCGCGTCCGGCTCCTTCGACCTCGTCTTCCACCCCTGCTCGAACTGCTTCGTGCCCGCGATCCGGCCGGTGTGGAAGGAGGCCGCGCGCGTGCTCAAGCCGGGCGGGCGCCTGCTCGCGGGCTTCTGCCTGCCCGTCCTGTTCCTCGTCGACGAGGAGAAGGACGAGAAGGGGGAGATCGTCGTCCGCTACAAGATCCCCTACTCGGACCTCGAGCAGCTCGAGCCGGAGGCCCTGAGGAAGAAGCTCGAGAACAAGGTGCCGCTGTCCTTCGGCCATCCCCTGTCCGACCAGCTCGGCGGCCAGCTCGACGCGGGCCTGCTGCTGGCCGGCTACTACGAGGATTCCTGGGAGCCGGGCGTCAGCGCGATCAGCGACCGCATCCCCTGCTTCGCCGCGACCTTGGCCCTCAAGCCGTAAAAAAAGAAGCCGGCCCTTTCGAGCCGGCTTCTTCCTTCAAATGGTGGTAGGGACAGGATTCGAACCTGTGTAGGCTATTGCCGCCGGTTTTACAGACCGGTGCTTTTGACCGCTCAGCCACCCTACCGTCCATCAACGACGAGGCCATTATGCCAGTTTAACGCCCCCGTCGCAAGGACAGGACTCGCACCGGTGCGAGTCCGGCGGGGACTTACGCCGGCCCTCAGCTTCTTCGCAGCGCCGCGATGCGGTCCGCCAGCGGCGGATGCGTCGAGATCAGCGCCAGGAAGCCGCCGCGCCCGCCGGCGATCTTGAGCGTCGCCATCGACTCCTGCGTGTCGTAGGGCTCGAAGCGCCGCTGCAGGGCCTGCAGCGCCGCGATCATCTTCTCCCGGCCGCCGAGCTTGGCGCTGCCCGCGTCGGCGCGGAACTCCCGGTGGCGGGAGAACCAGGCGACGACGACCATGCCCAGTATGCCGAGCACCATCTCGAGGGCGAACACCGTCATCCGGTCCATGCCGCGGCTGTCGCGGTCGGAGTTGCGGCTCAGCGCGAAGGCGATGACGCGGGCCAGGAACATGACGAAGGCGTTGACCACGCCCTGGACCAAGGTCATCGTGACCATGTCGCCGTTGGCGATGTGGGCGACCTCATGGGCGAGGACGCCCTCGAGCTCGTCCTGGCTCATGCTCTCGAGCAGGCCGGTCGAGACGGCGACGAGGGCGCGGGACTTCGTCGGGCCCGTGGCGAAGGCGTTGGGCTCGGGGCTGTCGTAGACGCCGACCTCGGGCATCGTCGTCAGGCCGGCGCGGCGCGCGAGGCCGTGGACGGTCTCGACGAGGGGGCCGGAGCTCTGCAGCTGCACTCCCATGCTCCACTTGGCCATCATGCGGGAGATGGCCAGGGAGACGAAGGCGCCGCCCATGCCCCAGACGAGGCAGAACGCGGCGAGCGAGCCGTAATCGATCCCGCGGGCGCTCAGGTACGGCCCGACGCCCAGCACGGACAGGACGATCGAGATGGTGAGGACCACCAGCAGGTTCACGGCCATGAACAGGAACACGCGCTTCATCCAGGTCATTTTGATTACCTCTCCTTGATTTTAGGAAATACGATCGAGGCGATCACGCCTCCCGCCAGAATCGACAGGACGACCAGCAGGATCCAGAGGTTGAAGTTGCCTCCGAGCACGGACTTCAGCCAGGCATGCGTCATCATCTTGATCCCGACCAGGAGCAGCACGAGCGCCAGGGCGGTCTTCAGGTGATGGAACTTGTCGATCATCCCTTCCAGCGCGAAGTACAGGCTGCGCAGGCCGAGGATCGCGAAGACGTTGCTCGTGAACACGAGGAACGGGTCGGTCGTGATCGCGAAGATCGCCGGGATCGAGTCCACCGCGAACACCAGGTCGGTGAACTCGACGACCACCAGGGCCAGGAACAGAGGCGTCATCATCCAGGCCCCGTGCTTCGCCTTGTCGACGGCGTGGTCGACCTGCTCGTCGGCTCCGGGCACCGGGGCCTCGTGGGAGGCCTTGGTGCCCGCCTTCACGAAGAAATGCTCGCCGTGGAAGCGGTCGGTGACGGGCATGACCTTGCGCGACCAGCGCAGGACGGCGCTGCCCGCCGGGTCGCCCTCGTCTTCCTTCATGAACATCATCTTCAGCGCGGTGAGGATCAGGATCCCGCCGAACACGTAGATGGTCCAGGAGAAGCGCGTGATCATCTGCGCGCCGACGGCGATCATGATGCCGCGCATCACGAGGGCGCCGAGGATGCCCCAGAACAGCACCCGGTGCCGGTACAGGGCGGGGACCTTGATCATGCCGAACACCATCGCGATCACGAAGATGTTGTCCACGGACAGGGACTTCTCGATGAGGTAGCCCGTGATGAACTTCAGCGCCGCCGCGCGGCCGTCGTTGTGGCCGAGAGGGTTCGCGTCGGACACCGACATCAGGTCCGTCGTCAGCCCCAGGCCGTGCCAGTGGCCCTCATAGAGGAAGTACACGACGGCCGTGAAGGAGAGGCCGAGCGTGATCCAGCCGGCGGACCAGGCGAGGGCCTCCTTGACCTTGACCACATGGGCTGTACGGTGGAACACGCCCAGGTCGAGGGCCAGGAGGAGGATGATGAAGGCGATGAACGAGGACCAGATCAATATCATGATGTTCTCCTTACGCCGTCCGCCGCCGGATGGCGGCGACGGCCTGGATCTTGCGCGCGAGGGGGCCCGGCACGGCGAACCTCGCGGCCAGGTCCTGGAGGAACGCGTGCTCCTCGGGGGCCACGACGCCGTCCACCTGGACCAGCTCGACGGCCCATGCGTAGGCCGTCTCGCGCAGGCGCGGGGTCAGGGCCTTGCGGCAGTCCTCGAGAAGGACCTTGGCGCCCACGGCCCGAAGGTCGGCGGCGCGGGAGGAGATGAACTTCTCGACCGAGGGGATGTCCCGGAACAGCGGCTGGAGAAAGGCCATCATGCGCAGGCGCTCGATCTCGCGCTTGCCCCAGTGGCCGTCGGCGGCGGCCGCCAGAACGCCGACGGACATGACGGCCATCGCGGGGGTGAGGAAGAGGACGGAGTCTTGCGGGGAAGTCGTTTTCATCGCGGTCTCCTGACGAGCTGCGCCGCGCGAGCACATATAAAAAGACCTCGCGCGTGCGCGCAAGGTCTTGATCGGCCCTTTCGGGACCCGCTGGACCGGCTCTTTCGAGCGTATTGACGGCCCAGCAGCCGAGGATCTACTCCCCTTACTGATGATGAGTATAGCATAGGTGACCTTTTTTGTCAAGTATGGTATTCTTTCCGCATGAGAAAGCTCGTCGAGGGGATCGTCAAGTTCCGCCGCGAGGCCCGCCCCGAGTACCGCGCGCAGTTCGCGCACCTGGCGCTGGACCAGAAGCCCGACACGCTCTTCGTCGCCTGCTCCGACAGCCGCGTGGTGCCCAACACCTTCGCCTCGACCGACCCGGGCGACCTCTTCGTCCTGCGCAACCCCGGGAACATCGTGCCGCCGGAGAGCGATTCCATCGTTCCCGCCGCGGCCGGCGCGGCCGCCACGGTGGAGTTCGCCGTGGGCCTCCTGGGCGTGACCGACGTCGTCGTGTGCGGCCATTCGGACTGCGGCGCGATGAAGGCGATGGCCGAGGGCGGGGAGAAGGGGACCGGCCCGCTCGCGGCGTGGCTGCGGGCCGCCGGGGACTCGCTGAGCGAGCTCGAGCGGCGTCCGGGCCTGGCGCCGGAGCGGCCGTTCCACGACCGGCTGGCTCAGGCGCACGCGCTCGTCCAGCTCGAGCACCTGAAGACCCACGCCGCGGTGCGCAAGGCGCTCGGCGCCGGGCGCCTGCGCCTGCACGCCTGGTGGTTCGACCTCGCCGGCGCCGACGTGCACGCCTGGGAGCCGGAGCTGGGGCGCTTCACCCTCATCGACGAGGCGGAGGCGGAGCGGATCCTCTCCCGGCTATGAGCGCCCTGTCCGTCGTCATCCCCGTCTACAACGCGGGCCCGTATCTCAAGAAAGCGGTGGACAGCCTCCTGGCCGAGCGCCTTCCCGGCCTCGAGATCGTGGTCGTCGACGACGGCTCCACGGACGACGCGATCGCGGCGGTGGAGCGCCTTCCGGTGGTCGTGGTCCGGCAAGGGAACAAGGGCGAGGCGGCGGCGCGCAACGCGGGCGTGCGGCGCGCGTCCTCTCCGTTCGTCACCTTCCTCGACGCGGACGATATACTGGTCCCGGGGGCGCTCGCGTCCCGGCTCCGGCACCTCGAGGCCCATCCCGGGGAAAGCGCGGTCGGGGGCCTTCCCTCGCGGCTCATCGACGAGAGCGGCCGGACCGCGGCCGAGGTGTTCACGCGGATGGCGGCGAAGCTCACCTTCCCGTTCCGGCTGAGCTCGGCGTTCTACCGCGCGGGGGGCTTCTTCCCGGTCTCGTGCTCCCTTTACCTGTACCGGCGCGAGGTGTTCGACCTCCATGGTCTCTACGACGAGGCCCTGCCGGTCGCCCCCGATTGCGACTTCCATTTCCGGCTGCTGAAGTCCGTCGAGATCCCGGTCCTCCGGGTCCCGGTGTTCGACCGCCGCCTCCACGCGAACAACCTGTCATTGACGGGCGCGGGGGCCGGGGCGCCGTCGTTCCGGCCGGAGATCCTCGACGCGGTGCGCGCGATCAACCGCCGCCACGGATTCGACCCGAAGGAGATCGTCCCGTGGGAGAACGATTACCTATGAAGGAAGGCGCGGTCCTGATCACCGGAGGGGGCAGCGGCATCGGCGCCGCCTGCGCCGAGGAGTTCCTGCGCCGCGGCCGCGCCGTCGTCGTGGTCGGCCGGACGGCGAGCCGCCTGCGGTCGGTGAAGGGCGCGCTGGCGCTGGCCGGCGACGTCGGCGACGAGGCCTTCGCGCGCCGGGCCTTCGCGGCCGCGCGCCGGCGCTTCGGCTCGGTGGACGTCCTCGTCAACAACGCGGCGCGCCTGGTCAAGAAGAGCTTCGTCGACACCACGGCCGCGGAGTGGGACGAGACCATGCGCACGAACCTGCGCGGGCCCTTCCTGTTCAGCCGCGAGTTCCTCCGCGCCGCGAAGCCCGGGCGCGCGATCGTCCACATCGGTTCGCTCGGCGGCGTTCAGGGAACGGAGAAGTTCCCCGGGCTCTCGGCCTACACGGTCAGCAAGTACGGGATCAGCGGCCTGACCGCGGCGCTCGCCGTGGAGGCGCGTCCTCTCGGCGTGGCGGTGTTCTGCGTCGCCCCGGGCGCCGTGGACACGGCGATGCTCCGCAAGGCGGCGCCGGGCCTGAAGGCCGGGGCGGTTCCCGCCGACATCGCGAAGGTCGTGGCGGACCTGGCCGACTCCGCCCGCCCGGATCTGCTGTCGGGCGCGGTGATCCCGCTGGACACGAACCGATGAGCGCCAAGGCCTTCGTCACCCGGCGCATGACCTTCTCCGCGGCGCACCGGCTGCATAACGACGCCCTGAGCGCCGAGGAGAACCGCCGGCTCTACGGGAAGTGCGGCAACCCCAACGGACACGGCCACAACTTCTCCGTCGAGGTCACCGTCGCCGGCGAGATCGACCCGTCGACCGGGATGGTGATCAACCTGCGCGACCTCAAGAAGGTCATGAGCGAGGTCATCGAGGAAGGCCTCGACCACAAGAACCTCAACCTCGACGTGCCCGCGTTCAAGGGCGTGATCCCGACCGCGGAGAACATCGCCGTGGTGATCTGGGGCCTGCTCGCCGGGCGCCTGCCGGAGGGCGCGCTCCACGAGGTGAGGCTCGTCGAGACCGAGAACAACTTCGTCTCCTACCGCGGCTAGAGGCGGCCGTGGCGGACGATCGCCACGAGCAGCCAGAAGGCCATCACGGCCGACAGCAGGAAGCCCGCCAGGCCGAACACGGGGATGCCGCGCCAATGCGGCGGCACCCCGGCGTGCACCAGGACCGCCGAGCCGATGATGAGCGCGCCCAGCAGCAGAGCGTAGGCGAGGCGGTTGCTCGCCTGGTCGAGCTCCGACAGCACGGGCTCTAGGCCCTTGTGCTCGAACTCGAGGAGCAGGCGCCCGCGGCGGGCCTGGCGGATGAGCTCGCGCACCTCCGCGGGGGCCGACGCCAGCAGGTCCAGGGTCTCGCGTCCCGCGTCGGCGAGGCGCTCGGCGTAGCGCCCCGGCGAGGCGCGCTCCTCGTGGACGCGGCGCACGAAGGGGGCGCAGGCCGAGATCGCGTCGAAGCGGGGGTCCAGGCGCAGCGCGAGGCTCTCGAGCTCGGTCAGGGCCTTGACCATCAGGTACAGCTCGGGCGGGATGCGCACGCTGTGGCGGGCCGTGGTCTGGAAGAGCTGCTCGAGCATCCGCCCGATGCGCCACTCGGCGAGCGGGCGGTAGGCGTACTGATCCATCAGCTCGCCCATGTCGTCCTCGAACACGCGCGGGTCGGGCTCCTCGTCGTAGTCCGCGAGCGCGAGCAGGGCCCGGCCCAGGAGGGACTCGTCCCGCTCCGAGACGGCGAAGAAGACGTCGGCCAGGGCCTCGCGCGTCGCCCGGTCGAGCCGGCCCATCATGCCGAAATCCACGTAGGCGACGACGTGGTCCGGCTGGACGAACAGGTTGCCCGGGTGAGGGTCGGCGTGGAAGAAGCCGTGGAAGAAGATCATCGCGAGGTACTGGCGCCCCAGGTTCTCGGCGACGGTCCGCGGGTCGAGGCCGGCGCGCTCGAGGGCCGCGAGATCGTCGGCCTTGATCCCGCCCAGGCGCTCCATCGTCAGCACGCGCGAGGAGCTCAGGGACCGGTGCGCCTCGGGGACCCGCACGGTCGGGTCGTCCTCGAACTGCCGGGCGAAGCGCTCGGTGTGCGCGGCCTCGAGCGAGAAGTCCAGCTCCCGGTCGAGGGAGCGGGCGATCTCGGAGATGACGCCCGTCGGCTTGCGCCGGCTCCACTCGGGGGAGTGCTTCTCGGCCAGCTCCGCGAGGCGCGTCATGATCTCGAGGTCGACGGCGACCACGCGCCGGATGTCGGGGCGCTCGACCTTCACCACGACCTCCCGGCCGTCCGTCAGGCGGGCCGCGTGGATCTGCGCGATCGAGGCCGCCGCGAGCGGCCGGTCCTCGAAGCGCGAGAAGAGGCGGGAGACCGGGCGGCCGAGGTCCTCCTCGACGATGCGCCGCGCCTCCTTCGCGGGGAAGGGGGGGACGGCGTCCTGGAGCTTGGCCAGCTCCCGGAGGTATTCCGCCGAGAGGAGGTCGGCGCGCGTGGACAGGTACTGCCCCGCCTTGACGAAGGTCGGCCCCAGGTCCTGCAGGGCGAGGCGCACGCGCTCGGGGCGCGCGGCCGTCTCCACGAGATGCGCGTCGAGGCGCGTCATGTGCAGGAGGTCGCCGAAGCCGTGCTTGGCGAGCACCGCGGCCACTTCCCGATACCGGTTCAGGTGGCGGTATGTCCGCCCCAGGACCTGCAGGCCGCCCATGGCTCCTCCCGCGCTATTCGACCTTGACGCTCCGGCCGGCGTGGGCGCGGGACCGGGTCAAGGTCACGCGCAGTATCCCGTTGCGGCACGCCGCCTTCGCCGAGGACGGCTTGACCGCGTCGGGCAGGCGCACCTTCCGCAGGAACTCCCCTCGCTGAAGCTCGCGCCGTCCCGCCCCGCGGGTGCGTCCCTCGTCGCGCCGGCGGCCGCTGACGGTGAGCATGTCCTCGGTGACGCTGACCTTCATGTCGGCCTTGTCCACGCCGGGCAGAGCGAAGGAGACCGTGATCTCGTCGGCGTGCTCCTCCACGTCGGCCTCGGGGACCCAGAGGGCGAGCTGGGAAGGCGCCGCCTCGGCCAGGCGCGACATCAGCATGCGGCGCGCCGGGTACCAGCCTCCGGCCACGGCCTGCTCCACGCCTTCCAGGATGTCGTGCACCGGCTCCCAGCCGTCCGTCTCTCGCGGCGAGCGCTTGTTCGTGGTCATGGAGTCCTCCTGGTCCCTTCCGGTTTACGACGCAACGAAACGGCGCGGGACCAGAACCTCAGGTCGTTGCGCCCCAGCTTCTTGACCGCGTACATCGCACGGTCGGCCCGGGCGAGCAGGCGCTCAGGCGTGGTCCTTCCTTCGATCATGCACCCGCCGATGCTCACCGAGGTCCGGATCCGGCGGCCGCGCAAGGTGAAGGGCCGCCTCATGACGCCCAGGATCTTGCGGGCGACGCGGGCGGCGTCGTTCAGTCCCGAGACCGGGTTGAGCAGGATGGCGAACTCGTCGCCCGCCCAGCGGGCCACGACGTCGGTGCGGCGCACGCAGCCGCGCAGGCGCGCCGCCACCGCCATCAGGAAGGCGTCGCCCGCGGCGTGGCCCCAGCGGTCGTTGACGTCCTTGAAGTAATCGAGGTCGAGGAAGAGGACGGAGAGCTGGTCGCGGGCGGGCCGTCCCGCCAGCGCCCTCCTCAGGCGCTCGTGGAAGAGCCGCCGGTTGGGCAGGCTCGTCAGCGGATCGTACTGCGCGAGGTGGGTGAGCCGCTCCTCGTTGAGCTTCGGGCTCGTGATGTCGCGCGAGATGCCGATGTAGCAGCGCGTGTGCCCCCAGGCATCGGTGATCGCGCTGATCGTGAGCCATTCGAGATAGACCGCCCCGCCCTTGCGCCGGTTCCAGATCTCGCCCTGCCAGCAGCCGGCGCGGCGGATGTCGCTCCACATCCGGCGGAAGAAGGCCTTGTCGTGCTTGCCGGAGTGCAGGATGCGGGGGTTCTTGCCGATCAGCTCGTCGCGGACATAGCCGGTGACGCCGCAGAAGGCGTCGTTGGCCGCCATGATCGCCCCGTGCGGGTCGGTGATCACGACCCCGTCGCGCATGGATTGGATGACCTGCCATGCCGTGATGGACAGCGCCGGCTCTCTCGCCCTGGCCATGATGTAAGGGAGTGCAATGGACCGGCCAAAGGAGGGGGGAAATTGAACGAACGAGGGGCGGTAGGACCGCGCCTCGTTCGTTCTTTCCGGACCGGGCAGCGGGTCCGGCCGACGCGACGTACGCGTCCGAGCTCGCTGTTCCCGGGGGAGGTGACGGGGATCCCGGCCTCCGCGCGCATAACGGTGCAACGGGCCGGCCATGAGACGAAGCGTTGCACCGTCGAAAAGCGTCAGGAGGTCGAGATGGCACAGCTGGATGCGCCGGTCCGGTTCGTCTGGACGACCAACGGCCGCGTGCGCCGCGTGGACGAGCCCATCACGCCCGAACGCCTCGAGGCCATCGCCCGCCTGCTCGAACGCGCCTCCGCGGCGTTCAACCGCGGAGACACGGAGACTCGGAGAAAGGGCCAGGGCAAGACGGAAACGGAATAGCCGTTCCGTTGCTGGCATGCCATCATGCCCGCCACGACCAAGCCCGAAGCCGCCGCCTGGCACCGCCTGCCTCCCGACGAGGCCTTGTCCGCGTTGGGCTCCTCGCCCGCCGGCCTGACCTCCTCCGAGGCCGCCGCCCGCCTGGCCAAGAACGGGCCCAACGTCCTGGTCTCCGCGCCCCGGCGCTCGCCTTGGGCGATCTTCTTCGGACAGTTCGCGGACGTGCTCGTGCTCGTCCTGCTCGCGGCGGCCGTGATCTCCGGGCTGATCGGCGACATCGAGGACACGGTCGTCATCACCGTCATCCTCGTCCTCAACGCGGCGATCGGCTTCTTCCAGGAGTACCGGGCCGAGAACGCCCTCGCCGCGCTCAAGGCCATGGCCGCCCCGACCGCGCTCGCCCGGCGCGACGGCGAGCTCGTGACCGTGGCCGCCGCGGACCTGGTGACGGGAGACCTCGTGGCGCTCGAGGCCGGCGCCGTCGTGCCGGCCGACCTGCGCCTGCTCGAGGCGGCGCGCCTGGGCGTCAATGAGTCCGCGCTCACGGGCGAGTCGGTCCCCGTGGAGAAGTCCGTCGCCGCGCTGGACCAGGACATCCAGGCGCTGGGCGACCGGCGCAACATGGCCTACGCGGGCACCATCGTCACGGGCGGCCGGGGGCTGGGCGTGGTCGTCGCCACGGGGATGGCCACCGAGTTCGGACGCGTCGCCGGCCTGCTGCAGACCACGGAGGAGGTCAGCACGCCCCTGCAGAAGCGCCTGGCCTCGTTCGGGCGGCGCCTGGCCTTGGTCGTCCTGGGGATCTGCGTCGTCGTCTTCGCCGCCGGGGTGCTCCGCGGCGAGCCCATCCTCCAGATGCTCCTCACCGCGGTGAGCCTCGCCGTCGCCGCCGTGCCCGAAGCCCTGCCCGCGGTGGTGACCATCTCGCTGGCGTTGGGCGCGCTCAAGATGGCCAAGCAGAAGGCGCTCGTGCGCCGCCTGCCCGCCGTGGAGACCTTGGGCTCGGTGACGGTCATCTGCTCGGACAAGACCGGGACCTTGACGCTCAACAAGATGCGCGTCGAGCAGCTCCACGGGGAGGGCGAAGCCCTCGTCGCGGCGATGGCGCTGTGCAGCGACGCCCGCGAGGACTCCGCGGGGCTCATCACCGGAGACCCGACCGAGGCGGCTCTGCTCAGCGCGGCGCTGAGCGCCGGGGCGGACCTCGGCGCGCTCGCCAAGCTCTATCCCCGTCTCGAGGAGCTCCCGTTCGATTCGGAGCGGAAGCTGATGACCACCTTCCACGGCCACCCCGACGGGGGCTTCATCTCGTTCACCAAGGGAGCGGCCGAGGCCGTGATCGCGCGCTGCGAATCGGCGCAGCCGGAGGCCGCGGCGGCCGCCGAGAAGCAGGCGGCGACCGGCCTGCGCGTCCTGGCCCTGGCCTCGCGCCGCTGGGCGGAGAGGCCCGCGACGCTCACTCACGATCGCGCGGAGGCCGGGCTGACCTTGCTCGGCGTCGCCGGCCTGATGGACCCGCCGCGGCCCGCGGCGCGCGCCTCGGTGCTCACCTGCACGGAGGCCGGGATCAAGACGATCATGATCACCGGCGACCACCCGCTCACCGCGTCGGCCATCGCGCGGCGCCTGGGCATCCTCAACGACGGCGACGGGGTCATGGACGGCGTCGAGCTCGCCGCGCTCTCCGACGAGGAATTCGCGCGGCGGGTCGAAGGGGTGCGGGTGTACGCGCGCGTGGCCCCCGAGCAGAAGCTGCGGATAGTGAAGGCGCTCCAGAAGAACGGCGAGGTCGTCGCGATGACCGGCGACGGCGTCAACGACGCGCCCGCCCTGCGGCGGGCGGAGATCGGCGTCGCGATGGGGATCGCGGGGACCGACGCGGCCAAGGAGGCCTCGGCGATGGTCCTCCTCGACGACGATTTCTCCACCATCGTCGCCGCGGTGCGCGAGGGGCGCCGGCTGTACGACAACATCCGGCGCTTCGTGAAGTATCAGCTGACGACCAACTCCGCCGAGGTCTGGATCATCGCCTCGGCGCCCCTGCTGGGCCTGCCCATCCCGCTGCTGCCCATCCACATCCTCTGGGTCAACCTGCTCACCGACGGCCTGCCGGGGCTCGCCCTCGCCGCGGAGCCGGCCGAGGCCGGCATCATGGCCCGCGGCCCCCGGCCGCCGGGGGAGAGCATCTTCGCCCACGGCCTGGGCCTTCACGCGATCTGGGTCGGCGTCCTCATGTCGGTCCTGGCCTTGGGCGCGCAGTACCTCCTCGTCTCCCAGGGCGACGCGCACTGGCGGACGATGATCTTCACCGTGCTCGTGTTCACGCAGATGGGCCACGTGCTGGCGATCCGCTCCGAGCGGCAGTCGCTGTTCACCCAGGGGTTGCTGTCCAACCGGCCGCTGTTCGCCGCGGTGGCGGGCATGATCCTCCTCCAGCTCGCCGCGGTCTACTTCCCGCCCTTCCAGCGCGCGCTGAAGACCCAGGCGCTGACCCCCGGGGAGCTGGCGGTCGCCGCGGCGCTGTCCACCGTCGTGTTCTTCGCGGTGGAGGCCGAGAAATGGCTCAAGCGCCGCGGCGGTCGCGGATGATGTCGTAGAAGCCGAACGCGAGGGCGATCGCGAGCGGGCCGATGAACAGCCCGGCGACCCCGAAGGCCTTCAGCGACCCGATGACGGCGACGAAGACCAGCGGGATCGGGAGCTTCGTCTGCGCGCCGAGGAGGATGGGCCGCACGACGTTGTCGGACAGCCCCACGACGAGCACGAACCAGAGGGCGAGCGCCGCCGCCTTCCCCGCGGCTCCCGAAGCCGCCGTGTAGGCCACGACCGGCACCCAGACCAACGCTGAGCCGACGAAGGGGATCGGCGAGAGCATGACGCAGGCCGCGCCGAGGAGGAAGGAGAAGGGCACCCCGAACAGGGCGAAGCCGGCCCAGGCGAGCGCTCCCTGGAGCAGGGCGACCGCGAAGATGCCGTTGGCGACGGCGAGCAGGACTCCGCGCACGCGCATCAGCAGGCGGGACTTGTCCGCCTCCGGGAGGGGGACGATCTCGCTGGCGCGGCGGACGATGTCCTCTCCGTCGCGCAGGAACAGGAACAGCGCCGCCGCGAACACGGCGAGGTTGAGGAAGACGACCGCCGCGTTCCGGGCCAAAGCCTTCGCCGCGCCGCCCGCCCAGGCGCCGACCTGATCGAGGTTCTCGAGCAGGGCCTGGCGCGGCTTGACGTTGAGCGCGACCGCGAGGTCCCGCCCCGTCGCGACGACGCCCGCGAGCCTCTGCGGCGGCTTCCAGTCCATGCCGCCGTTCTCGGAGAGGACGCCCAGGCGGTAGCGGGCCGCCGGGTAGGCCTCCTCGGCCTCGCGCAGGATGGCCCAGCCGCCGAAGAAGAACGGCACGGCCCCGATCAGGCACACCAAGGCCGTCAGGGCCGCGGCCGCGGCGGCGGGATGCCTGGGCGCGCGGCCCACCCAGGACTTCTGGAAGGGGGCCAGCAGGAGCGCCACCGAGGCGGCCGCGAGCAAGGTCCCGAGGAACGGGGCGAAGATGCGGGCTCCGAGCAGAGCGAGCAGCAGGCCCGCGACGGCGAGGAAGCGTGTCTCCATGTCTAGTCCGGCGGCGCGGTCCCGAGCTTGCGCAGGATGTCCTCCATCAGGCACCAATGGGTGAACGCCGATTGTAGCAGGTTCGCCCCGACGAAGGCGGTGAACCAGAGGAACCGGACGTCGACCCAATGGGCCAGCGCGAGGCTCGCGAGGATGAAGGTCCCGGCTATGGCGCGGATCTGGCGGTCAATCGTCATGTTTATTCTCCATCATGAAGTAGAGGACGGGCACGGCGATGCGCGAGAGCACGGTGGAGGCGACCTCGCCCGCCATCAGCGCCACCGCCAGGCCCTGGAAGATGGGGTCGAAGAGGATGACGCTCGCGCCCGCGACGACGGCGGCGGCGGTCAGCAGCATGGGCCGGAAACGCACCGCGCCGGCGTCGATCACCGCGTCGCGCAGGCTCATGCCCTCGCGGCGGCGCAGCTCGATGAAGTCCACGAGGATGATCGAGTTGCGCACGACGATGCCCGCGCCCGCGATGAAGCCGATCATCGAGGTGGCGGTGAAGAAGGCTCCCATCGCCCAGTGCGCCGGCAGGATGCCGACGAGCGTCAGCGGGATCGGCGCCATGATGACGAGGGGGATGGTGAAGGACTCGAACCAGGCCACGACGAGGCCGTAGATCAGGAGGAGCACCAAGGCGAAGGCGATGCCCATGTCGCGGAACACCTCGTAGGTGATCTGCCACTCGCCGTCCCACTTCAGAGCGAGCTTGGAACGGTCGTCGGGCAGGCGGGTGTACCAGGTCTCGAGGTCCACGCCGGCGTCCTTGGCCATCGCTTCGATGCGCGGCTTCAGGTCGAGCAAGGCGTAGACCGGGCTCTCCGTCCGTCCTCCGACGTCGGCGATCACATAGGACACGGGGCGGAGGTTCTTGTGGTAGACCGGGCCGTCCGCCTCCACCCTCGCCTCGCGGGTCAGCGACCCGACCGTGATGGGCGCGCCGGAGCGGGCGATCAGGGACACGGCGCGCGTCCCGTCGAGGGAGCGGCGGCGGTCCTCCGGCAGGCGCAGGGCGATCTCCACCGGCTCGAGCTCGCCGTCCATGTGCGCCAGGTCCAGGGTCTCGCCGGCCAGGCCGAGGCGGGCGGCGGCCGCGACCGAGGCGGGCGCGATGCCGTTGAGCGTCGCCTTCTCCCGGTCCACGACGAGGCGGCTCAGCGGCTCCGGGGAGGGGACATAGGTGTCCACGTCGGTGATGTCCGGGGTGACCTCGAGCAGAGCCTTCAGCCGCCGGGCGAAATCGTCGCGCTTCGCGGCGTCCGGCCCGTAGACCTCGAACACCAAGGTCGAGAGCACGGGCGGGCCCGGCGGGACCTCGGCGACCTGCACGCGCGCGCCGTGCTTCCGGGCGATCTCGGTGACGGCCGGCCGCACGCTCCGGGCGATCGGATGGCTCTGGCGGCGCTTGCCTTTCGGGGTCAGCTGCACCACGAGGTCGGCCTGATCGGGGTTCGTCCTCAGGAAGTAGTGACGCACGAGGCCGTTGAAGTTGTGCGGAGCGCCCACGCCGAGGTAGGCGACGACGCGCTCGACCTCGGGCACCGCCCGCAGGACGGCGGAGAGCTCCGCGACGACGGTGCGCGTCTCGGCCAAGGACGAGCCCTCGGGCATGTTCAGCACGACCTCGAAGTCGTCCTTGTCGTCGAAGGGGAGCATCTTGATGATGACGCCCTTGAACGGCACGAACGAGGCGGCCGCGACGAGCATGAGCGCCGTCGCCGCCAGGTACCAGGCCCGGGCCTTGCGGTCGTCGAGCAGGCGGCCCATGACGCGCCGGTACAGGCGGTCGAGCGCGCCTTCCTCCGCGTGGGCCTTCGCCGGGTTCGGCTTCCAGTAGGTCAGGATCTTCACGAACGCCCAGGGGGAGACCACGAAGGCGATGAAGGCCGAGAACAGCATCGCGAACGAGGCGCCGACCGGGATCGGACGCATGTAGGGGCCCATGAGGCCCCCGACGAAGGCCATGGGCAGGATGGCGGCGATCACGGCCCAGGTGGCGAGCAAGGTGGGGTTGCCGACCTCGTCGGTGGCGTCCACGGCGAGCTTCCACAGCGGCCGGCCGTCGCCCATCGCGAAATGCCGGTGGATGTTCTCCACGACGACGATCGCGTCGTCGACGAGTATGCCGATGGAGAAGATCAGCGCGAACAAGGTGATCCGGTTGAGCGTGTACCCCACCATCCAATACACCAGCAAGGTCAGCGCGAGCGTGACCGGCACCGCGATCAGCACGACCAGCGCCTCGCGCAGGCCGAGGGCGAGGGCCACCAGCAAGGTGACCGAGAGGGTCGCCAGCATCATGTGATAGAGGAGCTCGTCGGACTTGTGCTTCGCGGTCTCTCCGTAGTCGCGCGTGACCGTGACGGCCAGCGCGGCCGGCAGCGCCTTCCGCGCCTTCTCGACGCGGGCGAGGGCGGCGCGGGTGACGGTGGTGGCGTTGGCGCCGCGGCGCTTGGACACCTGCAGAGTGACCGCGGGGACCGCGGCTCCGGAGGCGCCTTCGTACACGCTGACCTCTCGCTCGTCCTCGTCCGGCCCGTCGACGACCTTCGCCACGTCGGAGACGCGCACCGGCCGGCCGTCGGAGACCCCGAGCACGACGGCGCGCAGGTCGTCCGCGGTGCGGATGAAGGCGTCCGTCTCCACCTTCACGGCGCGGCCCCCCGCGTCGACCGTCCCGGCCGGCAGGCGCCGGTTCGAGGCCCTCAGGAGCCCCGCCAGGTCGAGCGGGGACAGGCGGCGTCGGGCCAAAGCCTCGGGGTCGAAGAAGACGGACAGGCGGCGGCGCCGGCCGCCCAGGATCTCGACGTCGGCCACGTTCTCGACCGTGGTCACCACGGCGCGCAGCTCGGCGGCGGCCCGGCGCAGCTGCAGCGGCGTGAGCCCCTCGCCCGTCAGGGTGAGCGCGAGGACGGGCACGTCGTCGATGGAGCGCGGCTTGATCAAGGGCTGGCCCGCGCCCGGAGGCAGCATGTCGAGGTTGGCGAAGGTCTTCGTGTAGACCCGCGTCATCGCGTCGTCTGGGTCCGTGCCGACCTTGAAGCGCACGATGAAGAACGCGCCGTTGCTCTGGGCGGTGGCGTAGACGTACTCGACGCCGGGGATCTCCATCAGGCGGCGCTGGCCCACGGCGACGACGCGCTCCGACACCTCGGCCGCGCTCGAGCCGGGCATGGGCACCATCACGTCGAACATCGGCACGTTGATCTGCGGCTCCTCCTCGCGCGGCAGGCGGGCGGTCGCCATCGCGCCGAGGGCGATCGCGCCGAGGACGATCAGGGCCGTCAGCTTGGAGCGGACGAAGGACTGGGCCAGGCGCCCGGCGGGTCCGAGAGAGGGGTGCGGGGCGTTCATCGTGAGGCCTCCAGGCTGCGGCTGAGCACGGCGACGGCGCCGGCATCGAACAGGCCCTGCGCGGCGCGCAGGGACGCCCACTCCGCGCGCTGGCGGTAGAGGGTCTCCAGGCGCGCCTCCTCGAGGCGCGCGACGGCTTCCTCCGCGCGCAGGACCTCGAGGACGCTTTGGCGGCCTTCCCGGTAGAGAGGGCGCACCTGCTCGAGCGATCCGCGCGCGCGGGACAGGGCCTCGCGCACCTCCGGGAGCGCGGCGGCCAGGCCGCGCAGGCCGGCGGCGCGGGCCAGGACCTCTCCGCGGGCCGAGTCCTCGGCGCCCGCCTTGGCCGCGGCCGCCGCGCTCTCGTCGGCGGCGGCGCGCGCCCGGCGGGAGGCGTACGCGGGATCGCCGAAGAGGAGGCTGGCGCGCACGCCCACGAGGCGGCTGGCCGCACCCGAGTTGAAGCCGTCAGCGGAGTGATTCACCGCGGCGAAGGCGTCGACCGTGGGAAGGACGCTGTGACGCGCGCCGTCGCGGCGCACGCCCGCGGACCGCGCGCGCAGCCCCGCCGCGCGCAGGTCGGGCCTGGACGCGAGGGCCGCCGCGACGAGGTCGGCGTCGCTCTCCAGCGGCGGGGACCAGTCGAGCAAAGCCCCGGTCGTCTCCGGCGCGGCGCCGCCGAGCAGGACGCCGAGCTCGGCCCGGCTCGCCTCATGCTCGGCCCACGCGCGGGCGCGCCAGGCCTTGAGCCCCGACAGGACGGCGAGCGCGGCCTGGTGGTCGGAGCCGAGGACGAGCCCCTGCTTCTTCAGACGCTCCGCGCTGTCCACGGCGGCCTTGGCGGTGGCCAGCCGCGCGTCGATCTCGGACAGGAGCGCCCGCGCCTTCAGGTCGCGCAGATAGGCGTCGGCCGTCCGCAGGCGCACGGCCTGGGCCGCGGCCCCGCCCATCGCGTCCGCCTCCTCGGCGGCGAGCGCGGCGAGCTTCCCGGAGCGCGTCAGCTCGAAGCCGGTGAACAGCGGCACCCCCAGCTCCAGGCTCCCGTGGACGGCGGTGCGGTAGCCGGGATGGTTGAGCGTGTCGGGGTTGAAGTCGGGCGCGGTCACGGCGCGGCGCATCATCAGCTCGCCGAAGGCGTACAGAGGGTCGTCGCTGCGCATGGCCGACGCGCGGGCGCTCAGCCTCGGCCAGCGGGTCCAGAACACCTCGCGTCCGGCGGCCTCGGCCTGGGTCCGGCGCGCCTTCGCCTCGGCGGCGGCGGGCGAACGCAGGACGGCCGCCTCGGCGGCGGCGGTCAGGTCCATCGCCGCGGCGGGCGCGGCGCTCAGGATCAGGAACAGCGGGAAAAATCTCATGGTTCGATACCCCTCATCAGTTGGATGCGGGCCGATCCAAAAGGATTCAGGGATCGCGGCTAGAGGAGGCGCAACGCTGCGGCCAGGGCCCGGCGGGCCGAGGCGGGGGGAGGGGAGGCCTGTTTGAGGGCCTTGAGCGTCTTGACGGTATGCTCGACGGTCTTCAGCAAGGAGGCGCAGGAACGGCACGAGGCGCGGTGCCGCGCCAGGAGCTTGCGCTGCGGCGCGGGAAGCTCCTTGTCCAGATAATCGAGCAGGAGCCCCAGGCGCCGCCGGCAGGACATGGTCTCGAGCTTCTTCATAAGGACTTCTCGAACTCGTCCCGCAGGAACAGGCGTCCGCGATGGAGGCGGGATTTGACCGCGGCGACGCTCAGCCCCAGGATCTTCGCGGTCTCCGCGGCGGAGAGCCCCTCGACGTCGCGCAAGGTCAGCACCAGCCGGTAATCCATGGGCAGCTTGGCCAGCGCGCCGGAGACCTTCTCGACGAGCTCTTTCTTGTGCGCGGCCTCCTCCGGCGTGGGGCTCCAGTCGCGGAACTGATGGGCGGGCCCGTCCTCGTGGTCGTGCGGGCGGTCGAGCAGGGGCACGAACGGCTCGCTCCCCTTCTTGCGCCGCTTCATCAGGCACAGGTTCGAGGCGATGCGGTACAGCCAGGTGCCCAGCTCCGAGTCGCCGCGGAAGGCCTTCAGCTTCTTGAAGGCGGTGATGAAGGTGTCCTGGTAGACGTCGTCGGCCTCGGACGACAGGCCCGTGCAGACGGTCTTCGCCAGCCGGTAGATGCGGTCCTCGTAGCGGCCGACGAGGCTCGAGAAGGCCTCGGTGTCCCCCTTCCGGCTGCGCTCGATGAGCTCTTTTTCCGCCTGCACGAGCCGATTATAGTGCATCCGGCGGGCCGGATATCCGGTCTTTTTTATTTTCCATTCCTTCCTCGGGGTTTTTGAGCAGACACCTGCGCAAAACCTGGCCATTAGGTTTTGAGCATTCGACTGATCGAAACCCTAGTCGAGAGAATCCGATCCGGAAAAAAGAGGCCTTCGGGGTCGAGGGAACTTTTCGGGGGGCTCGATCGTATGTAAGTATGCGATTCCGAAAATATCCGTACGAATGGCCGGGGATCCCGGCGTGGTGCTGGCCGCGCGTGGCGCGCGAGCTTCCGCCGATCAGGAAACAGCCGTTCTTGAAGGCGCTAAGAAAGGGCGGGCGGCCCCGTCGCGACGACCGGCTGGCGCTCGGGGCGATCCTGTGGCGGCTGCGCTGCGGCGGCACCTGGAGCGAGCTCCCGGAGCGGTTTGGCTCCGCCGCCACGGCGCGCCGGCGCCTGGCGAAATGGCAAAGGGGGTGCATTCTGGAGCGGGCCTGGCGCGCGTATCTTTATCAGCAAAGCCGGGGCGAGCTGGAGCGCTGGCGGGACTGCTTCGAGGCCGGCGCCTTCCGGGGCGACTCGTTCTGGCGCTACGACCTTGACCGCGTCTGGAGGATGGAGTTCGCGCCGATCGTGGCGGAAAAACTATGATGGACGGGTGAGCCAGCCCTACTCCGATTTCGTGCGCGAGTTCGAGGAGCTCCTCGAGCGGGCCGTGCGCCTGCCGCGGGGCGGCCTGGCGCCGGCGACGCGGCCCGCGCCGAAGCCCGGCGCGCCGCTGGCCCTCATCCTCGCGCCGCATCCCGACGACGAGTGCATCGTGGGCGCCCTGCCGCTGAGGCTGCAGCGCGAGTGCGGCTGGCGCGTCGCGGTCGCGCCGGTCACCTTGGGCTCGCGTCCGGAGCGCCGCGAGGCGAGGCTCGCCGAGTTCCGCGCCGCCTGCGCCTTCCTCGGCTGGGACGCGCTCCCCCTGCAGGACGGCGGCCTGGCCGAGCTCCTGCGCCGCGAGCGCCCGCGCCTGGTGCTGATCCCGCACGCCGAGGACGCGAACTCCACCCACCGCCGGGTCCACGGCCTCGCCGTCGAGTCGCTGCGCGCGGCCGGACCGGGCTTCCGCTGCGCCGTCGCGGAGACCGAGTATTGGGCGACGATGTCCGATCCGAACCTGATGGTCGAGGCGCCGGCCGGAGCCGCGGGCGACCTCGTCGCCGCGCTCTCGTTCCATAAGGGCGAGATCGAGCGCAACCCGTACCACGTTCTCCTACCGTGCTGGCTCGCCGACGGCGCGCGCCGCGGCGCGGAGCTCGTCGGGGGCCAGGGCGCGACGGCGCCCGCGTTCCGGCTCGCCGCGCTCTACCGGCTGTCGGTCTGGAACGGCTCCGCGCTCGAGCGCGCGTCGGGGCCCGGCCGCGTGGCGGCCGCCGGCGCGGACCTCCCGGTCATCGTCGGGCCGTGACGACGAAGCCCAGCACCGCCCCGTAGAGGGTGGGGCTCAGGGAGCGGGGATCGGGGCCGTGGGGCCGTCCGGCAGAGGGGGGCCGGGCGCGATGGAGGGCTCCAGCCCGTCCAGCGCCTCGCGCACCCAGGACAGGAAGCGCCCGTCGCTCATGTGGCGGCGGAAGTCCTTCCCCGGGCAATCCGTCTGCCCCGGCGCCGCGTCCTGATGGGTGCGCACCCGCGCCGGCGCGATGCCGTGCGCCGCGAGGAGCCACGCGGTCAGCTTGGCGGCCGAGCGCAGCTGCGCGAGGCTGGGCCGCTGATGGTTGAAGTCGCCCATGAGCTCCACGCCGATGTTGCCGTTGAGCGGGTAAAGGGTGTTGCTCTCCGGCTCGTACTCGACGGGGCGTCCCTCGAAGATGCGTCCGTCCGGCGCGATGAGGTAGTGGTACGGGAGGTCGGGCCAGTAGGTGTCGCGAGGCGGCTTCTCGAGCGACGGACGGTTCTGGCCCCAGCGCTGCATCCTGCGGACGAAATCCGCCGGGTCCCCGCCGCGCCAGAGCTCGCCGGCGTGATGGAGGGTCACCCAGGCGGGCGTCTGCCGCCGGGAGGCGGGGATGGGCCCCGGCTTCGAGCCCCACTCCTCGCGGGTCACGATCGGAGGCTTGAGGTCGCGCGCGTCGAGCGGCGACGCGGCCGCGAACGGCGCCGCGGCGAGGACGAAAGTCAGGGCGAGGCAGGCCGGGGTCGATCTTCTCACGCGCGTTATCTTACCACGCGCGACAGGGCTTCCCGCGCCGGCGCCGGGACGGGCGCGGGCAGGAGCTCGAGCGTGATCCAGTAGAGCAGGACCCAGCTCACCTTCCGGCGATGCTCCGCGTCGTAATCCGGGCTGTAGGCGTCCTCGCCGTAGAAGAACATCCAGGAATCGCAGGCGTAGTAGAGCAGGCGGTGGACGACGTGCGGGTCGAGCAGCAGGAGCAGGGCCATGTAGGCCGCCTTGCGCGGCGTGAGCCGGAAGGACACGGCCTGGAAGTGGCGGCGGTCGCGCACGCCCGTGAGCCGGTAGTCCTCGGTCCGGTCCTCGACGCTCTCCACCGAGAACCACCTCCGGCACCGGGCGAGAGGCCCCTCGTCGACGAAGGGATAATAGCCCGAGTACATCTTGTCCATGAAGTAGGCGTGGAAGTAGAACCGCCAGTCACGCGGCCTGCGGGTCTGGTGCAGGCAGGACAGGAAGACGCGCCGGGCGGGTGAATGCGCGTTCAGGAGGCGGGCGGCGAGCAGGCACATGTCGGAGTAGATCCTGTTCTGCTTCTCGAGGTCGTTGCGGTCCTCCATGCTCACGTAGTGCTCGACGGTGTCCATGAAGGTGACGGCGTCGAAGCGGCCGTACAGACGCCGCTGGAGAGCCGGGTCCGCGAGGACGTCCTTCCAGTTCGTCGTGTGGACCTCGAGGCCGTACTCCCGCCGGGCGTACTCGGCCTGCTCCGGGGTCATGTTGACGCCCACGGCCTCGCAGCCGAGCTCGTCGCGGCACCAGCGCAGCCAGTCGCCGTAGCCGCAGCCGACGTCGCACACCGCCATGCCCTTCTTCAGGCCGAGCTTGCGGGCCATGTGCTCGTATTTGGCGCGCTGTGAGAGCCCGCCGTCGACGACCAGGTTGAACCCGAGGTCGCGGCCGCTGCCGGCGGTGCCGTCGTACATGTTGTGCATCCACTGATAGTTGCGCCGCACGCGCAGCTGGGAGTCGAACAGCAGCGACCGGCCGAAGACCCAGAAGAGGACATCGTCCAGGGCGAGCGCCGCCGGGGCGAACAGCGCGCCCCAGGGGCCGAAGCCCCAGGCCAGGCCGGCCGAGCCCGCCAGCAGCCCCCACCAGACGAAGGAGTTCCGATCGACGGCGACGATCATCGCGGCGGAGCGCGTGTTGTCCTTGGCCATGGGGAAGCGCGCCGCAACGCAGCGGCCAGCGTGGACGCGCCGTGGCCGGATTGGTGCAATCGTCAAGAAAAGGACACCGGACGATGACGGCGGGGGAGGACGCGACCATGACGAAGGTGATGACGAGACCGACACCCGTGAGGATACCGGCGCGCGGCGCGGAGCTCAAAGGCGACCTGTCCGTGCCCGCGGGCGCGAGCGGCGTCGTGCTGTTCGCGCACGGCAGCGGCAGCAGCCGGCTGAGCCCGCGCAACCGCCACGTGGCCGAGGCGCTGAACCAGCGCGGCCTGGCCACCTTGCTCACCGACCTGCTGACCGCCTCCGAAGAGGAGGTCGACGACGCGACGGCCGAGCTGCGTTTCGACATCCCGTTCCTGGCCGGGCGCCTCGACGCGGTCTCGAGCTGGCTGCGTGAGCGGCCGGAGACCCGGAGGCTTCCGTTGGCCTACTTCGGCGCCAGCACCGGCGCCGCCGCCGCGCTGCTGGCCGCCGCGGCCCGCCCCTCCGAGATCTTCGCCGTGGTCTCGCGCGGAGGCCGGCCCGACCTGGCGGTCGAGGTCCTCGCGCGGGTCAAGGCCCCGACCTTGCTGATCGTCGGCGGCGCCGACCGCGAGATCCTGGCGATGAACGAGGTCGCCGCCAGCCTGATGACGGCGGAGCGGCGCATCGAGGTCGTGCCGGGCGCGACGCATCTCTTCGAGGAGCGCGGGGCCCTCGAAGCGGTCGCGCGCCTGGCCGGCGACTGGTTCCTCTCGCACCTCCCCGGGGTCGTATCGTTGCGTCCGGGAAGGGCATGAAGCGATTCCCGCCGAGACGCGTGCTCGTGGCCGCCGACCTGACGGCGCCGTCGCTGTCCGCGCTCGCCGCCGCGAAGTCCCTGGCGCTGCGCTGGGGAGCCTCCCTCGAGATCGTGCACGTCCAGCATCCGCCGGTGCTCGCGGGCTGGGTCGGGCTCTCCGGCATGCCGGGCACCGTCTCGACCGCGGCGGTGGAGCCTCGCCGCAAGATGGAGGAGCGCCTGCGCCGCGCCGCGTCGGGCTTCCCGGAGGACCGGCTGAAGCTCCGCACGGTGCACGGGTGGCCCACCACGGCCATCATGGAGCTGGCGCGCCCGGAGCGGGCGGACCTGATGGTGATGGGCACGCACGGCCACGCCGGATTCGACCGGCTGCTCACGGGCTCGGTCTCGGAGGCGGTCATCCGGCGCGCGCAGATCCCGGTGCTCGTCGTCCCCGAGCGGCGGAGCGTCCTGGGAGGCGCGCGCGTGCTCGCGCCGTGGAACGGGCGTCCATACGCGACGCGCGCGCTGCGCTGGGCGCGGGAGGTCGCGCGAGGCCTCGGCTCGGTCCTGGACGTGCTCCAGGTGGACGAGGGCGGGCGCGCGCCCGGCGAGGGCGCGGCGCTGGGGCGGCGGCTCCTGGCCTCCCTGGGCACCGGACCGGACTGGACCTTGGTCAAGCGCTCCGGCGACGCGCGCGCGCGCATCGTCGCGGAGGCCAACTCCGGCCGCTACGAGCTGGTGGTCCTGTCCGCGCATCGCCGCGCCTTCGCCTCGGACTTCGTGCTCGGCTCGACCGCGGAGCGGGTGCTGCGGCACGCGACGGTGCCGGTCCTGGCGGTGCCCTCGGGGCGGGTGCGCGCGCGGCTCGTCCGGCGCGTCGCCTCGGGCGTCGGCTCCCAGCTGTACTAGCGGGGGGCCGTAGCGTTGCAACATTCATAATATTCCGCTTCAGGTGGCCGCAAGGAGACCAGACATGGCGACGACGATGAGACGCAAGCACCAGAGGACGGCGATGCTGGCCGTCGAGTACCCCCGTCAGAACGAGAAGATCACCTCCTCCGATTACACCGTGCGCGTGTTCGCGCCGGAGAGCGCGAGGAAGGTCGGCATCTCGGTCGACCAGGGCCCCTGGAGATCCTGCCGCAACGCCGTCGGCTATTGGTGGTTCGACTGGGCGGGCTTCGAGGACGGCGAGCATCAGATCGTCGTTTCCATGGAGACCCCGGAAGGCACGCGGATCGTCTCCGAGCCGCACGAGTTCTTCGTCGAACGCACACCCAACCTCGTCGCCCGCTAGGAGGGCACATGGCCAGCGCGCCGCCGGCGACCGGTCTCGTCAGGTGGTTCGACGAGATCGGCCTCGGCGACGTCGCCGCGGTGGGGGGCAAGAACGCGTCGCTGGGCGAGATGTGCCGCGCCTTGTCCCCCCGGGGCGTGCCCGTGCCCAACGGGTTCGCGATCACCACCGACGCCTATCGCCTCTTCACCGGCGCCCTCGGGCTGAAACGGCCCCGCGGGTCCGGCGAGGCGGCGCGCCGGGCCATCCTGGCCGCGCCCTTCCCCAAGGAACTCGAGGCCGCGATCGTCGCCGCGTACGCGCGCCTGGGGGAGGGCCGTGACGCGGCCGTCGCCGTGCGCAGCAGCGCCACCGCCGAGGACCTCCCCGACGCGAGCTTCGCGGGGCAGCAGGAGAGCTTCCTCAACGTGGCGGGCGCCGCCGCCCTGCTGGACGCCTGCCGCCGCTGCTTCGCTTCCCTTTATACGGACCGGGCGATCTCGTACCGGGTGGACCAAGGCGTGGACGAGGACCGCATCGCCCTCTCGGTGGGAGTGCAGCTCATGGTGCGCTCCGACCTGGCCTCGTCGGGGGTCATGTTCACGCTCGACACCGAGACGGGCTTCCGCGAGGCGGTGCTCATCAACGCCGCCTACGGCCTGGGCGAGAGCATCGTGCAGGGGGCCGTCAACCCCGACG
>Ga0255338_1001452_pt1 | contig 44828 bp, 56 predicted proteins | sample MeOH1_35cm_T4_19_FD_203715 | JGI IMG/M metagenome (GOLD analysis project Ga0255338, IMG submission 203715) | Sandy soil microbial communities from University of British Columbia, Vancouver, Canada - MeOH1_35cm_T4_195 | ecosystem: Engineered > Artificial ecosystem > Sand microcosm > Unclassified ... | reverse complement strand
CCTTGGGAACCACGTCCGGGATGATCCCGCTGAATGCGCCCACCGCGATGTTGTTGCCGAGGCCGATGAGCATCCACGCCGCGATGTAGCCGGGCAGGTTCTTCGCCTGGAACGCGAAGTAAAAGATGAACAGCGCGATCAGATTGAGCAGCGTTCCCGCGAGTACGAACGGCCGCCGCCGCCCGAGCGGTAGGGTGCAGCGGTCGCTGAAGGCCCCCACCAGCGGCGGCACCAGCGCGCCAACGATGGCCCCGGCCCCGAGGGTCCAGCCGGTGATCTTCACCTCCGTCACGTCCACCGCTCCGGACATCCTGATCGCCTGGCTCTGGAGGATGACCAAGGTCAGCGCGCCCCAATGCAGGTTGTTACCCAGCCAGAACGAGCTGAGCGCCAGGTGCCGCCAGAGCGAGAGCTTCTTGCCGGGACCATCGCTCTCCCCACCAGTGGGTAACGGTTCACTCTCCGCGAGGAGGTCTCCCGGGAGGTGGGTAGTGCGTTTGTCCGGTGTAGCTGCCTTGTTGGGTTCTGCCATGCGTCGCTTTCTATCGCCGGGTCGCGGTATGGATCACGCAGGCCGCGGCGGGCGCCACCCTGCGCGGTGTTCTCTCCCACGTTGCGACACCGAGCGCCCGGAGACCTGCAAAGTGTGACCGCTGGTTCCGGGGTGGGGCCTCGAGACCGATGCGCGCGAAAGTCCGATTGCACGCGGGGAGTTGTCGAATCCAGACAGGACCCCTAGAATTTAAACAGATGTTTAAAACGGATGTTTCGAACGGTGCCGGCGGCGTGGAACGTTCCTTCACCTTGCTGCTGGCGGCCATGACTGCGCTCACGGCGTTGTCGATCGACATGAGCCTTCCCGCCATGCCGCAGCTCCAGCGGGAGTTCCATGCCGGGGTCGCACCAGTGCAGCTCACGCTCAGCCTTTTCCTGCTCGGTTTTGCCGTCGGGCAGCTCATCTGCGGCCCCCTCTCCGACCGCATCGGCCGGAAGCCGGTGCTCCTGGCGGGGCTGGGTGTGTTTACGGCTGCGGGCGTGCTGTGTACGGCCAGTACTTCGCTGGCGATGCTGGTGCTGGCGCGCTGTCTGCAGGGGATGGGTGCCAGCGTTGGCCCGGTAATCGCGCGGGCGGTGGTGCGCGATCGGTTCGACAACCGCCGCGGCGCCGCGGCGCTCTCGCAGATCACGCAGGTCATGATCATCGCGCCACTGGTAGCGCCGACACTGGGCGGTTACCTGCTGGTCTATTCTGGCTGGCCCGCCATCTTCGCTACGCTCGCGTCCTGCGGCGCGCTGCTGGGGCTGCTGTGCTGGAAGCGACTGCCGGAGACGCTCCCCGCCGGTGAAACGCCGCCCGGGCAGTTGGAGTACCTGATCCACGGTTTTCGGACCGTGCTGGCGCATCGCTCCAGCCTCCGCCACACGCTCACCACCTGCTTCTCGCACGCCGGGATGTTCGCCTACATCAGCGGCTCACCGCTAGCGATGTAAATTAGACTCGGGTCCCTGCGTAGTAGAGGAACACCGTCACCTCTCGGTGATAGCGCCGGCCCCCCATCCGCACCACTACCCGGTCCAGGGCGCGCAGAACCAGCGCGCGCCGTCGCTCCCAGGTGGGGTTTGTGCCCAAGCACTCCCGTACCTCCAGCAGCAATTGCCGGGTGCCGGCTAACTGCGCCTCCGTTAGTGCCGCTTGCTGAAGCTCACTCTCCAGGCGCGCCACCTCCTTCCGGACCCCTTCACTTTCCCGGCCGATCTGCGCGAGTTGCCTTTCTAGGTCCGCTTCGGTGATGATGCGCCGCCGGGCCCAGTCGATCACCTGCGCCCGATGTGCCTCGCTCTCCTTGACGGACGCGCGCAACGTCTCCAACTGCGCCACCAGGACGGTGACCAGGCGTAACTCCTGCTGCCGCTCCCGCTGGATCACCTCCAACGCCTCGTCTGGATTCTTGGCGTGGCGCTCCAGGATGGACCACACCTCACGCTCTACAGTGTCCGCGCTGGCATAGGTGCTGCACTTCGAAAACGGGGGGTCGTTCCCCACGCCAGCACAACGGTAATACCGGGTATAGCCCACGCTCTTTCCATTTCGGTTGCTGACTCCGGTCAGGCGCCGTCCGCAGACCTCGCACACGAGGAGCCCTCTCAGCAGATACTCCTGCTGGACGTTGCGGCCCGAACGCTTCAGGTTGAGACGCGAGGTCTCCGACGCGGCATGCCAAACCTCGGGACTGACGAGCGGCGGCACCTCCCCGTTGACGATCTCGCGCGTACGCGTGCGCCCATACTGGAACTCGCCCCGGTAGATCGGACTACGCAAAAGCCGCTGCAGACGCGCGGGATACCAGCGCGAGGCCACGGGCCGGCGACCCATCCCGTCCCCCTGCGAGGAGGGGACTCCCAGTGTATCCAGGCGGTCACAGATGGCCCGATGCGTCATGCCGTCCGCCGACCAGGTGAACACCTGTCGGACCACCCCGGCCCAAGTCAGCCCGAACGCCGGGTCGATGCCCGGTATCAGCTCCTCGTTCGGCTCCAGGTAGCCGCGCCGGCCGTCCCGTCGCACCCGGTAGCCGTAGGGTGTGGGCCCTCCCATCCACGCTCCCCGCTTGGCCCAGAGAAGGGACCCCTCGCGGGTAATCTTGACGGTGTGCGCGCGCTCCATCGAGGCGTTGCCGGTGCCGATGCAGAGGAGCATGACGCGCTCCGGCGTGCTGGTGTCGGCCTCCTCGCTAATCGACTTGATGCGAAGGCCGTGGAGCTTCTCCAGTTGATGGATGGCGCCCCACACCACCCACGGCTCCCGGCCCAACCGGCGCCAGTTGTAAAGCAGGATCAGGGAGACGCCGCGGGCGCGCAGCTCCGCGGCGTCCTTCAGCAGTTGCGCGCCGCCCGGTCGTTCGTAGAGCATCACCGTGCCGGTATACCCGTCGTCCAGGTACTCCCCCACGATCTCGATGCCGTGGCGCTCGGCCCAGCGCGGAATCGCGTCCAACTGGAGGGCGATCGTACCGGCGTCGGCCTGTTCATCCGAAGACACGCGCGCGTAGAGGACGGCCTTTGGCGCCATCATCCGACCAGCCCTCTGCGCTGCTCCCGCAGTGCGTCGGCCGCATCTCGGCGAGCCTCTTCCGCCAGGTCCCGGGCTTCCTCGGCGGTCAGCTTGCGGCCCAGACCAATGACTTCGATGCGCACCGGGTAACCCAGCGCGGAGGTGATCTCGTTCGAGGCGCTCCGCAGCAGGTCGCTGCTATCCGGAGCGGCTACGTCCATCTCCGCGCGGTCTCCGCGGCAGAGGCCGCAGACCAGGTCTCGCTCCCGGTTAATCCGACCGCACCTGCATTCCCAGCTTCCCATCCCCAATCTCCTTTGCTTCCGTGTCCAGTTGCCGTGTGTCCGTGATCTGTGAGGGGCGGATCTCCAGCGCCCAACGCCGCAGGTCCGCGATCTCAATAGGCAGCGCCGGCCCGAGGCTCACCCCGGCGGGGTCGCCCGGCCGGTGCTGGTACACCCGATAGCGGCGCCCGAATTCCGGCGGGCTGAGCGCGACCAGGTCCGCCTTCACCTGGAACTCGCGATAGGCCCGCGTGCGCCCTACGGGAATGTAGAAGGCCGGCTGACCGCTGGCCGCAAATAGAACGTGCAGCGCGGGAATTGGTTGCTCCGAGAAGTGGAGATCGTACGCACAGGCGGCGCTCCAGCCCGGAGGTTCCTGCAGCTCGTAATCGGGAATCACCTGCGCGGCCCGGAGTTGCACCAACTCCAGCGGCAGTTGCGCGCGCTGGGAGATGAGCCGGAGATCGTCCAGTTCCCGGAACACCCGCGGCGGCAGGAGCCACGCCAGCATAAAGCGGTCCGCGACCCCTTCTTCCTTCCGGCCGTTCTCGCGCGCCATACGGTTTTGCGTGGGATGCTGGCCTGACAGGTCGATCTGGAGCCGGGAGAGCGCGGCGTTCATCAGGATGTGGCCGACCTCGTGTGGCAGCCAGAGGCGCCGGTCCACGGCGGAGACTACGTGCGGGAGAATGACCTGGGGCCATTCGTAGCCGCTCTCGACCCGGTAGCGCGGCAGCGGGCGGCGCCCCTCGCGGTAAGGCTCGCGGTGGAGTTGGATGAACGGCTTGATCCAGCGTTCGAGCCGGTCGGCGTCTCCAATGGCCGCGATCCAATCCGTTGTTCGGGTTGCCAGCCGGCAACCCGCTGCCCTCGCCTCCACCCCTTCGTGCATCGTTGCGCCCCGGCCGGATACTAGAACATCTGTGTGCGTATTTGAATGTAACGCAAGACGATCCGGAAAGGCTACCTACCGAGCGTGTCAAGATGTGTCGGGCAAGAAAAAAGCCACCCCGGAGGGTGGCTTTCGTGCGTGTGGAGCGGAATCAGAGCCCGTGCCCCTATTCGCTGAATAGATCAATCATAGGTTGAGCCGCTTCCTCGCGCGTGGCTTTCCTGCCTCGCTTACTGGATTGAGGCGGAGCAGGTGCATTGGTCTCCGAAAGGTCGTGTAGGTAGTACTCCACTCCCTCATCTTCGGTAGCAAAGTTAATCCACCTGGTTCGCGCGATAGTAGCCTTGTAGCGCTTGGAGAGTTCTACGGGCCGGGCGACTCCAAGCGCTTCAGCCATCTTTCCGCGAATGCTCTCCCCCGAATCGGCCAGCAACTCAAAACCGTGCGTCCGAATGTTGGCCCCTTGAAGCTCGCCTGTTATTTCAATCATGTCAGATTTACGATCACTCGTTTCGTCTATGACCTGCTTCAAGTTTTCCAGTTCAGGCACTTGGACCAAGACGCTGGCGCGGACTACATCCTTCCGCATCCATTCGATGTCAACACCGACACCAGCGGTAAGGTGATCAGTCGTCCAGGTATAAAGTTTGCGGATTGGAGCGGGACCCAACCTCTCTGCGAGCTTTGCGATCTGTTCGGAATCATCAGCCGAAGCCAACTCAAAGACGGTTTCCATTGCCCTGTCAAGGTTGGACTCGTCAAAGAGCGCCCGTTGATTGGGTATGGTTAACACGACCCCGACCGAGCCTGGGAATGAGTAGGCAAACTCAAACTCGGTAGCGTCCACCGACTCGCTGCCTGGAGCCCCCTTCTTCCGAGGGCCTTTGGTCAAAGCATCATAGACATAGGTGTAGACTTGCTGGAAATCCCGAAGAGCGTTTGTTAGCCCGGTAAGGTTAGGACGCCCTCCGTCCTCCTTGAATAGGCGGTAACTGCAAACATCAACCCATTCTTCAGCAGCAGCTTCCAGAAACTCGTCTTCAAGGTCATCGCGCCGCTTAAGTAGCTGTTGTAGATTGACGGTAACGGCCTCATCCCGGAGGTCCTGGCGTGCGGCAGCCTCAAGACGGTTTAACGTCTTCTCTAATGCCTGTATTCGGCCTGCCAACTCCAGTACTCGGCTCATCAGAAATCAGAATGCCAAAACCGCGACGCCTTTGGGTTCCTTCGTGTAGGTCGCGTAAGCGAAGTCATCGACCCACATCTTCCGATCAGCTTCTGCGATGGCTGCCCTCGGATGGCTGCCTTCGCAATCCAGAAAGTAGTATCCCTTGCAGTAACACTCTAGCTTGCACTCGACACTACCGATCCACTCGATCATACCCCTTTGTTGCTTGGACGCTCGATCCCAGTCTGTATACTGAATGCGGAGTACTACATCTGCATCCTTGGGATTCAGCTTCTGGGTTAAGAAACTCCCATCCACCCACGCTTCGAACGGGACCCCAGACTGCGCGGCATGCGTCAGGGCGCGCAGGAGACCGTCAAACAACTTTCCCCGGGCTTTGGCATACTTGAACATGGCGTGATCAACGCAGAGTTCACGCAACTGTTCTACAGTTATCGGGTGAAACCCCTCTTGCAAGAGGGGAGGGTAATCTGTTTTTCGGGATGGCCTCGGCACCTTTAAGTAATTCTCCGCTGAATCACTCTATAAAACAAGTGTTTGCATGATACTGCCGGGCGGCAGCCCAATCGTTCGGCCGACTACTCCCGCCCCTGCTTCCGCCGCAGCTTCCGCGCGTGGTCTTCCTGAATGCGCCGCAGAATCCGCCGGTCGTTCTCGCTCATGTCCGGATGTGAGGCGTAACCGTCGTCCCACTCCGGCTCATAGGTCAGCTCCACCACCGGCTCGGCCGGCGGCTCCGTCTGGGGCTCCTCGCGCTCGCGCATCGCGTCCGTCTCCTCTCGCCGGTGCCTGTCGCGCTGGAACTCGGCAATCATCCCCAGCAGCGTCGATCGGTCCTCTGGGAGAACGTCAGGATGCGTGAAGAGCAGGCGCTCCCACTTCGCCAAATAAGCGGTGTCCTCCGGTGCTTGCTCCTCGGCCACTCCCCTACCCTCGCTCCCGTCGCTTCCCCGCCCGGATCGCCTCGTCCCGCAACCGCTCGATGTAGTCGTCCACGTCGGCGTCGGTCAGCGTGTCCCACCCGCCGAAGAAGCCGCTGTCGAGTACCGGCTTCGGGAGCTGCTGCTCCTCGGCCCACTTGACCAGCTCGCCGAATAAGCGGAGGAGGCGGTCGAACGGGGATTCGTTACCGATCCGGTTAGTGAAAAAGCTCTTGAGATCGACCGGCCCCAAGCCGGCTTCTGCGCCCGTGGATGCCGGCCTTGGATCAACGTATCCAGCCGCCGTAAAGAGACGAGCACGCTGCGAAGGGGTAAGCCGCCCTGCGGACTCTAGCGCGTCAGCCACCTGGACAAGCGTCTTCAGGCGCGGAACACGGTTTTGGAGCCAATCGTTGACGTACGCGTTGCTAACGCCCGCCGCAAGATCGGCGAACTTCCGCTGTGTAAGGCTCCCTTGAAGTTCGCGGATCACGTCCCCGAACGTCTCGGTCCGTCTCTCTGGCATTAACAGGCACCCCGTAGTCACGATATCCCCTAACGGAGCTTCTGGAAAAAAGTTACCAACTTCTGCGCAAATATTAGTAACTAGTGAACAGCGGACTCGTCTATAATGCTGGTAACTAGTGAACAGCACGGCAGCGAGGTGGTAATGGAACAGTCCACTCCCAAGAAGAGCTCCCTGATGCGGACGCTCGAAAAGCTCCACAAGAAGCCAATCGATCAGCTTGTTCGGGAGGCTGTAGCCAGCACCGATACCCCGGAAGCCGCTGCTGCAAAGCTCGGTGTGTCCGATACAACCCTGCGGAATTGGAAGCGGGATCTGGTCGAGTCGCGCTTGGAGGCGGTCGCCTGAAATGGACGCCACCTCTTCCCCCACCCCCAAGAAGCCCCGGTCCACCTGCACGGTGACCGTGATCGAGATGAACCAGCCCGACCCGGAAATCTTCGGGAAGGCCCTGCACGAGTTCATGAAGGGACACGCCGCCGACCGGCGCGCGCTGACCGCTGCGGCTGAAGAGAAGGTCGCCTAATGCCCGACGTGCGCATCATCCGCAAGGTCAACGGGGCGGTGGTCTCGCGCGACGAGCACCTCAACGTCACGCCTTCCCGCGCCGCGGAACTGGACCTCACCGTGCGGACCACCTTCGGTGAGGTGTTCGCGTTGCACACCGTCCGCCACAAGCGGGACGGGCAGATCAGTCGCACGGAGTTGTCCGCGGACGGCGTGTTGACAACGGTGGAGATCGACTATCGCCAGCCTGCCGAGGTAGTCGCGGCGTAAGGATTGGCCGGCAATCAGGCCGGCAGAAACGGCGAAGCCGCATCCCCTCGCGGGCTGGCAGGCCCATTGATTGCGAAGTGATGCGGCTTCTTTTTGCGGAGGCAGTAAGAATGATAACCCGAAACCTCTCCCCCGACAACGTTAATCGGCCGACCGGGCCGTTGGTTACGGACGAGCGCGAATTGATCCGGCTCGCGCTCCGGATGGCCCGGCGCTTCGGGAAGCCGGCTCACCATGACGCCGCAGGCTATGAAGAGGCGGCGCTGGTGGCCGTGATCCGTGCCATGGAGAACTGGGACCCCGCTCGGGGCGCCAGCCTGGCGGGCTACACCGGTTACCTGGTGGAGAAGGCACTCCTCCGAGAGTACAGGCGCCAGAAGCCTCCGGCCGGTATCTCGGTCTGCTCCCTGGACCTCCCGGTCGGTGACGGTGACGCGCGGCTGGAGGAACTGCTCGCCAGCGACGAGCCGAACCCCGCCGACACGGTCACCGCCACGGACGAAGAGCAAGCCCTCTTCAACGCCGTGCATGCAGCGCTGGCCGATCTCCCCGAACGCCACCGGGAACTCCTGTTGGGGTTGTTCTGGCTGGAGCTCCCCCTCCCGCAAGCCGCCCGCCGCATCAACATGCCGCTACCGGTGGCCCGGCGCATCGAGCGCCTCTCCCTGTCGTCCATCGAGCGCTCCCTGGTCGGTCGCTCCGACCTCTCCTTCGCCCTCTAGGAGTTCCCCCATGAATACCACTTTCGAGGAGTCTCCTGCCCCGGAAGCGGCCGAGCGATTGGACTGCGAGGGCGAAACGTTGGACGCCGCCGTGCTGTGCCTGGAATGCGGCGAGGTAACCCCGGAGCCGGCCGACCGCTGCGGCGGGTGCGGCGAGAGTTTGTAAGCCGTCCTACCGATCCGGGTAGGGCTGTTCGACTCGGTGGAGGGACCGTGTGGGGACGCCGCTCCGATACCGACTCGAACGAACCCCGGGGGAGGCTCCGGCCTCTCCCGGGGCCTTTTCAACCACATACGAGGCGTGCGTAGGGCGCGGCGGGCTTTCTCCTTTCACCGCCGCTCAGGGTTCGAGTCCCTGGACGCCTCCTTGGGAGGAACCACGTTGATGCACGAGACCATGCCAGATACCTTACCGGTCGAGAGGTCCGAGGTGCAGCGCTTACGCGCGGAAGTGGAGCGCCTACAGGCGGCGCTGCGGGAACGAGAGAGCGGCTTCCCGGCCGGGCTGCCGGTGGACCTGCTCGCCGCGCGCTGCTTCGACCGCGGCGCCTTCCTGCGCTGCCCGGTCTGCAGCTCCCCGCACCTCTCCCTCAGTTCAACCCACGCCTGGCGACGGAAGGCGGACGTGGACCTCCTGTGCGCGGCAGGGCACAGTTTCTCCGTCACGTTCCGGGAAAGCCCCGGTGCGCCGGACGGGCTTCCGGGCGACGTGGTACGGCTCTTCAGTTGGTGGCGGGACATGCCGGGCGAGAAGCCGCTGGAGGAGGTTCTTTGACCTCCCCTATCGACTACGCGCTCTCCTTCTTCCAGGGAGCCAAGAAGAAGAAGGATGGCTGGTGGGCTTGCTGCCCCAGCCATACCGAAAGGACGGGTTCCTTTCGGATCTCGGAAGGCGAAGACGGCAAGGTCCTCCTCAAGTGCTTTGGCTGCAATGCCCCGGCGGAAGACCTGGCGCGCGCCGCCGGGATGGAGATGAGCAAGCTCTTCCCGGAAGGCAGCCGACCGGAGCGGCCCCTGCGGAGCAGTGGCGGGACGGACCACGTCTGCAGCTACATCTACCAGGACGCGCAGGGCGGCAATTACATGCGGGTGCGCCGGCTGCTCACCCCCTCCGGTAAGAGCTTCCGCCAGGACCGCTGGGAAAATGGGAAGTGGGTCGCCGGCCTGGCAGGGCGCGCGGCCATCCTCTACCACTTGCCGGAGATCCTCGCGGCCATCGAGCGGGAAGAACCGATCTGGGTCTTTGAAGGCGAGAAGGATGCGGACAACGCTCGGCGGTGGGGACTGAACGCCACCAGCAGCCCGATGGGTGCCGGGAAGTTCCTCGCTGCACACGCCGAGTCCCTGAAGGGCGCGGACGTCCGCTTCGTTCCCGACAACGATCAGGTGGGCCGGGACCACTGCGCCCTCGGCGCTTCTCTGTGCCATGGGCTCGCGGCCAGCGTCCGGATTGTCCCCCTGCCCGGATTGACCGAGGAACATGCGGACTTCTCCGACTGGCAGGCCCTGGGACATACGCGGGAGCAGCTCGAAGCACTGGCGGAAGCCGCACCCCTCTGGCAGCCGGGAGTGGCCGCAGCCGGGGAGAGTGCGGAGGAAGAGGAGTTCCACCCAGACGCCGAAGTCCTGGAGTTCCCGGTCCAGGTGCTGCCCTTCACCCTGCGCACCTTCTGCGAGGCGGTGGCTGAAGCGGTCAACTGCCCGGTGGATCTCCCCGCCCTCTTCGTCCTCACGGTCGCCGGCACCGCCATCGGCAACAGTTACGCCATAGCCATTAAGCCGGGCTGGGTGGAGCCGCCGATCCTCTGGACGGCCGTCGTCGGGGTGGCCGGCTCCGCCAAGACGCCCGCGATGCGCGCGGCCATGGAGCCGCTGAAGAAATACCAGTCCCGGCTCCAGGCCGAATTCAAAGAGCGCAAGAAACAGTACGCGGCCGATCTGGACGCCTATAACCGGGAGCTGGCGGTGATCCGGGACAACGCCCGGAAGAATAAGGCCAACTTCGCGGCGCCCCCCGAGCAGCCGGTCGAGCCGGTCATGTCCCAGATCATCGCGAACGACGCGACCCGGGAAGCGCTCGCGCAGCTGCTCCATGCCAACCCGCGCTCGATGGTGTACGAGCAGGACGAACTCGCCGGGTGGGTGGGGGCGATGGACGCTTACCGGCAGGGCGGAGACCGGCCCTGGTGGCTCTCTTGCTGGTCCGCGACCTCGATCATGGTCAACCGGGTCGGCAAGAAAGAACCGCTCTGGGTCCCCCGGCCCTTCATCAGCGTGACCGGCGGTATCCAGCCATCGCTCCTCTCGGACCTGATCGCCACGGAAGGCAAAGAGGACGGCTTCACCCCGCGTATCCTCTGGTGCTTCCCCGATCCCTGGCCAGAGGACTACGACGAAAACGGCGTGGACGACGCGACCCGCAGCGAGTACCAGCAGGTCATCGACTACCTGCTCCAACTCCAGCCGGCCGGGATCGAAGAAGCGGAGATGGTCCCGCACGTGGTGGGCATGAGCCCAGACGGGAAGGAGACCTGGCGCAAGTGGATCGACGGGCACAACGCCGAGATGAACCACCCGGACTTCGCGCCCCGGATGTACGCGCCGTGGGCCAAGTTCCGCACCTACTGCGCCCGGCTGGCGCTCATTCTCCACCTCTGCCGGTGGGCCTGTGGGGAGACCACCAGCGAGCAGGTAGACCGGAAGAGCATCCTCGCCGCGGCCGCCTTGGTCGCCTACTTCAAGACCCACGCCCGCCGCGCCCATGACTGGCTGCACGCAGACGGCCAGGACAAGCAGATCCAACTCGCAGTCGCCTGGCTCCGGCGGCGCGGCGGTACCGGCACCGCCCGGGAGATGCAGCGTTACAAGGTCGCCAACGTCAAGACCCGTGACGACGCGCAGCTCCTCGCCCAACTCCTCAAGAGTCGGGGCTATGCCCGCCTGGAGCGCGGTGAGAAGGGCTCACTCACAGTTCACCTCACCTGTCGAGTAACTGTCGAGTCAAGTGTCGAGCGCTCCCCCGTGCCTACGGGCACCCCGCTTCAGGCACAAAACGGGCGAAGTGTCGAGTGTCGAGTGGGGGGCGACACATTTTGAAATTTCAAAAAATACGCGAGGTCACTCGACACTCGACAGATGCCGGATTTTGTGCCTGTGCAGCCACGCGCTAGGCACGGATTTTCACTCGACACTTGACTCGACAGTTACTCGACAGGTGCTTGGCAGAGCACCCGGAGGACCCATGAAAAACGCTTGGCTCGGAGAGTTCCTAGAAGAAGAAAGAGAGAGTAATACCTCTCCTTCTTCTAAGAGAGGGGGAGTGGCTATGTTACCAAAACGTAACCTTCCCAACGTCGCGTCAGTCGCTCGGTTGGTTGAACAGGCAAGCGCTCCGGTCGATCACCAGGCCGTCGCGGCACTGGTGAACAACCTCGGCCGCGGTGAGCGCTACTTCGCGGTGAACCGGGCGACCATGACGCCGGAGATGCGCGCCAAGTACGCGCAGCGGTTGGCCGATCTGCACCCACAGGTAGATGCGGCGCTGGCTGAGACCGGCACCCGCATCGAAGACCACGGCTGGACCACTACCCGCGGTATCTGGCACGTGATCGGCGAGAAGCCGGCCAAGGGTCGCGGGACCGCTGCCGAAGAGGTGGCGGAGGCGACCTGCCGGCAGGTATTCGAGATCCTCGCGGATATCCCCGAAGCCGACCTCTCCAGCCGCCGCCGGACCCGCCTGGAGACCGCGCTCAGTGAAGCAGTGGACGCAGAAGACCTGGCAGCCGTCACGGCTGCGGCGACGGCCCTTCTCGATTGGGCGGTCAGTGTGAAAGAGGCGGCTACCCCGGTGGTCGCCGATGCGGAGCTGCGGGACCGTGTCTTCCTCGCGGGGCAGGCCCTCGGCTTCCCGGAATACCGCATCAGTGAGGGCGTCTTCGTCGGCGCCGACCGGGAGGCCTGGTTCACCCTCTGCAGCAGCGAGAAGGTGGATCTCCTGATTGCCCTGGACGACGCGCTAGCCTACGCGGGAGGTGCGAAGTGAATATGATCCCTTCCGCCTCCATCCCGCTGACGCGCCGCCTGCTCGCGAGCTTCAGCCAGTGGCGCAACGCCTCCCTGTCCAGCCGGGCGCGCATGCCGCTCGCGGCCGGGGAACGGTCGGCCCTGGAAGCGTTGGACCGCAACTTCCACCTCGCGGGCGCTCCCGAGCGCTGGATTGTGGACGGACGTCTCGACCACGGGAAGCTCGCGGTACTCCTGGCCGGCTTCACCCTCACGGAAGAGGCGGTCCCGGATCTGGTGCGCGCCTCGCGCCTCTCCGGCTTCCAGGCGAGCATCTTGCAGCGCGAGTTAACCCGCTGGCTCAAAGACGGCAACTTCCGTGCCGTGACGACCGTCCTGAACCGCCCGGAGAGTTTAGGAAACCAAACCGCCCCGGCAGAGCGGGAAGCCCAACAGGCGCCCGCGGCGGGTGTAGTCGTCGCCCTGCATTCCGTGCCTGCGGAGCGCCCACTGTCGCCCCCTGCAGGCACGAAGCCGGCCGAAGTCATCGACCGTTCATCGACCGTCATCCCGCCTGTTTTGGCTACCCAAAATGCTTCTGGTTTACCGGCAAATCAGACCCACACCGACCCCTTCGAGCCGGAAGGCTCCCTGACCCAGGAGACAACGACCATGGCAGTGGTCAGTGGTATCGAGGCAGTTAGCAATCCCGTCCGAGACTACGTGGAGACGATGGAGCAGCGGCAGAGCTTCTCGGAGGGGCGGATCGGGGACATGCGACCCGAGCGCATCGACGGTAGCATTCAACAGCGAGTTGAGGCGTGGGTGGGTCGCCTCGATATTGATCTCACCCAGGTCATCGAGCGGGAGTTGGTACAGGAAATCGCAGGGCAACTCCAGATCCCTGAAAAGTCGGTTCATGATGCCATTCGGCGCCTTCGTGCGGCCCGGGGTATCCGCATTCACGAGCAAAAGCAGGCAGGCGGCGTGATTGCCCAGATGAGCACCAAGGACCGGGTTCGCGAGTTGGTGGAGCGGTGGGAGTGGGACCTCGGCAAGCCGTTTCCAATTGGTGGCGTCAAGAAGATCTCCGAGGTGCTGCAGGTCAATCGGAACAGTGTGGCGAGTGCCCTGAGGATCATCCGTGACGAAACCGGGCAGCGTGCTACTCCCAACAATGCCGGACGGCGAGACGGCAGCGTGGCGCAGCGGGTGCAAGAGGCGCTTCGGGCTAACGGCTGGGACCTGCGGAACCTGCCCGAGTCTTACTCCTCGATCCTGTCGCAGCAGATCGGTATGCCAGCAAACCAGGTGCGGAATGCGGTCGGCTCCCTTCGCCGGGATCGGTCGATAACCCCAACATCGAACCCCCCCGCCTCTACACGGACGGCACCCGCCGCGGAGCGTCCAGCGGCAGCGGCGGCTTTAAATACGGTAGAAAATCCCCCCGCTTCTCCGGCGCAGGCACCGGCACCGCCCGCCGTGTTGGTAGCGGATGACGTGCGCTCCCTCGGACTCAAGCTGGCCGGCAAGCTCGCGGACCTGGACGACCGGGAAGCGCTGCTGAAGGCGGTGAGCATTTGGGAGCAGGTGAAGTGAACCGAGCGGTCTGGGACACGCCGGAGTTGATCGCCTGCGGCATCACCTTCCACCAGGACGAGCATTGGTGGTCTCTGGGGGTCCTGCGTAAGGAGCGGGCCTGCGGACACTGCGAGCGGCCGCTGAAGCCGGGCAGCCTGGCTTACGTGCGGCGGATCGGTCCATCCGGGCGCCTGTGCCAGCCGTGCGGGCAGAGCTTGCGGGACCGGGACAAGCCCCGGGAAGTAGCGTCGGAATAGCGTTATCGTCAGCGCCCCGAAGCCCTAAAGGCGCACGGGGAAGCGAAGGAGAGCAGACCATGAGGAAATCCGCTTCGAAGCCGAAAGGTGAACGGCTCGACACAGTGCCAGTACCGGTGCCCGCCAGCGAACTACCGGAAGGCGTCATCGTCGGCTACGACATTTGCGAGTGGCGGGTAATGGTGGACGCGGACGGCAGCATCTGCACGATGCCAGCGCCGGGAACCGAAGGGCACCGGCGCCTGGTTCACGGCTGCGTGGATACGGTGCACCAACTGCGGAGACAGCGAGCCGCAGCGAAGGACACGGAGTGACGGCGAGCGACGGAGACGGGCAACACCTGTTGTGAAAAGTTGAGGCGCAGGGATCGGTCGGCGTTCTGAAGGACCCTGCTTATTCGGAGAGTAAGCAAATGGAGGTAATAGCTTATGAGTAGCGCAGTGCACGGACGCCGGCACCGGCTGCAGTGGATGGTGCGGATACTCAAGGTGGCGCGGGACCCGAACCGCGCCCCTACGGCTGCCGAGCGACGAACCTTTATTCGCGGGTATTGCCGAGCGGCGCGGGAGATAGCGCCACCAGAGAAGTACCAGCCCCAGGGACGCTGGGGACGGCGGAAGGGGCGACGAGGCAGAAAGCGGCTGCGTTGACCGCACGTGCGGTAGCCCGGCAGTAGGGCCAAAGTGCATATGCAAATACACTCCATCGCGGCGCCGCGATGGAGTGTAACAATTCCCATTATTAACTCACGGGAGGGACGAGGATGCGACTGGATAGCAAATCGGTTGAGCCCATCATCGAGGCGGCCAAGCTCTCACCCCGAGAGACGGAGGCCTTTCGGCTGCAGTGCCTTGACCTCACGTACCGGCAGATCGCCCATGAGTTGAAGGTGGAGCCGTCTACCGCCAGCAGTATGCTCACCCGGATCACCGCCAAGATCGAACGGGCCTGGGAAGAGGCCGAAGCCGCGCTGAAGGCAAAGTCGGAGGAGCAGTGGGACGAAGAGACCGAGGAAGCCGCCAGCGTCTCCACGCGCAGGGGTGAGCTTACCTTCCTCTTCCGCGTCCTGCGGGGTCCGCGCCGGCCCAACCCCTCCCCGCCGCTGGTGAGCCGTACCTACTGGCAAGGGAAGCGCCCGGATGGACGTGATATCTACTACGCCGAGACGATCCGGGTTAACGCGGGGTGTCCGGTCACCCTGGACGACTTCGTCAAGCCGCCGGTGGCGAGCGCCTGGGAGGAGCGAGTGACCGCGCCGTTCCATCGGAAGGGAGGATAATGGGCGAGGTCCGCGTCAACCCTTAATCGGAGGGCGTGTTGATGAGCGGACAAGCAGGCGCGGTAAAGTGCGGCCAATGCGGCGGTAATGGGATTTGTATACGGTGTGAAGGCCAAGGGGTGACCTACGACGGCGCAACCGTGTGCCCCGTTTGCAATCGCATGGAAATCACCGGTGGAGTGAAGTGCTACCAGTGCCAGGGCACTGGCTGTGAGAGAGCAGACTGCCGACGTTGCGCCGGTACAGGTAACTGCTCGGGGTGCGCCGGGTCGGGATGGGTGCTTACCCATGTGTGTCGCGAATGCTTGAAGAATAATGGCTTGGACGCTTGACGGGTTTGTAAGAAACGCGTAAGATATCCGCAATCCTAAATTGCGCCTCGTCTTCGGACGGGGCGTTTTTGCTGTACCTGCGGGTGACGAGGCTGCTGCGCAAGCCTACCGACGCGGGGCTCGCCCGCCTCAGTGACGGTCGGTTCGAGTCCGGCTCACCTGCACTTCTTTGTTGTACCGGCTGGTCCTGACGGGCCGGCCGTTCGTCGTTTCTGGCCCCGCCTGGTCGCGGTGAGAACTGCCATGCTCGATGCTCTTCATCACTTCGCCGGACGCCGCGCCAAGAAGGACGCTCCGCCCCTGGTGGACGCCGAGGGTGAGCCGCTGGAGACCGCGCTCCCCCCTCTCCGCAGTTGGTGCCGCATCGCGCTGGCTATCTCGCTGGTGCCGCCGCCTACCGGACAGATCGTCACGTTGTCGTCCACCCGCCGCACCGTGCGGGCCACGCTTCACGCTCCAAAGACCGCCGTGTTCGCGTTGACGACGGCGGCCCTCGGTAGTGTGCCCTGGATTCGCGAACTAGCCGTCTGGTGCCTCGCGCACTGGAAGTAGAGAGGACCCCATGAAATTACAAGACGTGTTGAACGAGGCCGGCCTCGGTGACCTGCAGGCGCAGGCGCGACGACGGATCACCAGCGCCCTGGAGCACGAAGAGGGACGACGGGGCGGCGAGATGCTGGGCCGCGCGATCACCGAGAGCGTCGATCAGGTCATGGAAGGCCACTCTGCCTCCTTCCCCGTTGACCAGAGCATCGCGGCCGGGAGCGCCCTGTGCGAACAGATGGCGAAGGAGCTGGAAGCAGCGGCGGCTACGGTCCGCGCCTACGCCCCGCTTCAGGCCGGCGTCGTCACCGCGAAGACGAAGGGCGGCGACCTGGCAGAAGCCCGGCGAGTGCGGAACGCCGGTACATCTGCAGTGAAAGCCGCGCTGGCCGGCGTGGTGCTGGAGGGCTGATCCGATGCAGCCTTCCGACCACCTGACCCCGCACTTCACCGCTGGTGAGCTGGCCTGCCCCTGCTGCTATTCCTTCGGCCCGAAGGACGGCGCCGAGATCAAGCAGACGGCGGAGTTCCTGGAGAAGGTGCGGTCCTTCCTCGGCAACCACGCCATCCACGTGAACAGCGGCTATCGCTGCCCTAAGCACAACGCGGCGGTCGGCGGCGAGCAGAACAGCTACCACCTGCGCGGCTTCGCGGCGGATATCACCGTCGAGGGGCTGACGCCGCACCAGGTGCAGACGAAGCTCGAGGAACTGGGCAGCCCGTCGCGGCAGAACGGCCTCGGCTCCTACGCCACGTTCACACACGTGGACCGGCGCGGGTATCGGTCGCGGTGGAACGGATGATACCCGCCTGGCAAACGGTGCTGATCATGGGGGCCATCATCGCGGCGGGACTAGCGGGCTGGTACTGCGGGTACGCCGCGGGCACCCTGGACACGATCATTGCGATGCGGGACCGGCAATCGATCCGGACGAGGCCGGACGGCGAGGAGTAGCGCGGCGATGGACTCGGCCAAGACGGCATACGACCGGCTGAACACGAAGCAGCAAGCGTTCGTAGACGCCTACGTCCACAAGACGAAGGGCAATGCCACGAAGGCAGCCGAGGAGGCCGGCTATAAGCAGGCCATGCAGCAGGGGTCCCGCCTGCGTCTCAACCCGCTGGTCGCCGAAGCCATCGAGGCCGGCCTGAAGGAGCAGCGGGAGCAGATCCGCGCGCGCGGGATTGCCATCCTGGAGAACCGGGTCGAGGCCTTGAACACGCGCTGGGAGCTGCTGGAGGAGATCCGCCGGGAGCGCGCCGCGGACCCGAGCATGCAGGACGTGCCCGGCGGCAAGACCGGGTTCCTGATCCGCCGGAGCAAGCTCGTCAAGGTCTACGCGCCGGTGCAGATGGGTGAAGCCGCAGCCGAGGAAGGCGAGGTCTGCCCGTACTGCGTGGACCGCTACGACGACGCCGACGATGCGCCCCGCTTGCGCTTCCGCACCACCCTGCACCCGCAGAACGGGAAGGAGCGGGAAAGCCTGCTCTGTCCCGAGTGCTTGGACCGCTGGCGCGACACCGACCAACTGGCATCCGCTCGCCTCTCGGAGACGGTGTTCGAGTACGAGACGGACGGCCGGCTCCTCTCGGAAATCCGGGAATTAGAGCGCCAGGCGGCAAGCGAACTCGGCCAGTGGAAGGAGCGGGTGGAGCATACCTTCCTCAAGAAGGTCGCCGGCGAGCTCAAGGGAATGTCCGATGACGAGCTGCTTGGGTTTATTGCCGGAGACGGAGAGGAGACGGCTGGCGCAGATTGAGGCGCAGCGGCGTGGGCTGATGATCAACCCGGGCAAGCGCTTCGAGCGGTTCCGGTTCGACCCCACCGCCTACATCGAGGAGAAGTTGGATTGGGAGCCCTGGGCCGGCGAAGGCGGCCATCCGGGGCAGGTGGAAGTCATCGACGCCTACACCCTGGCGCTCCGGCAGCTCCACGAAAAGGACGACTGGGAGCAGGGGCTACGGTCAGCGGAACAGCTCGAGTACTGGACGCCGGGGCAGTCGATCCAGAACCGGCTGCGCATCGAGGCCGGCCACACGGTAGGCAAGACGAAGCTCTGCTCCGGCCTGGTCAACCACTTCTTCGACTGCTTCCCGCCGGCGATCATCTACACCTTCGCTCCGACCTGGGATCAGATCCACGATCTCCTCTGGAAAGAGATCAAGGTAGACCGGACGGATAAGGGCCTCCCGGGCCGCATCCTCGATTTGCGGCTCGATGTGAGCCCCAACCACTTCGCGACCGGGAAGGCGACGAACGACGCGGGCGGCCGCGGCTCCCACCGGATTCACGGGCAGCACAACCGCTACCTGATGTTCGTCCTGGACGAGGCCGAGGGTATCCCCGGTTTCGTGTGGCGCGCCGTGGACTCGATGGCCTCCGGCGGGATCGTCATCGTGGTGATGGTGGCCAACCCGGAGACGCGCAGCTCGACCTTCCACAAGCAGAAGAACCTCTCCACGGTCCGCTCCTTCCGGATCTCGTGCATCCATCATCCGAACGTGGTCCAGGGGCGCGAGGTGGTGCCGGGGGCCGTCCGCCGCGAGTACGTGGCGGAGATGATCGAGAAGCACTGTGAGGTCATCACCAGCCACGATGAGGACCGCCACACCTTCGAGCTGGCCTTCGCGGTGCAGATCGGGGAGACGGTCCACCCGGCCGGCACGGTGTTCCTGCCGAACGCCGAGTTCATGTTCCGCGTGCTGGGGATCGCCCCGAAGAACATCGCGGACAAGACCCTCGTGCCGGTCGGACGCTTCGAGGCGGCCTGTCAGCGAGAAGCGCCCTGGGAAGACGAGCAAGACGCCTGGCTCGGGGTGGACGTGGCGCGGTTCGGCAAGGACTTCGGCACGCTTTACCGCCGGCACCTGGGCACCGTCAAGCGGGTCGCCCAGTTCTGGCATCAGGACACGGGCGAGTATTACGACGTGGTCCGCGAGGAGGCCAAGTCGCTCCACGCGCAGGGCGTGCGCCGGCTGCGGATACGGGTCGATGCGGGCGGCGGCTACGGCGGCGGCCTGGTCGACCAGCTCATTCGCGACGAGGAGCTGCGGCGCCTGTTCGCGCAGTTCGATGTCCTGGAGGTGCACTTCAACGGCACTCCTTCGGATGAGGAAGCCTTCGCCGACCTGATCACGGAGATGCACTCCCACGCGGCGGAAACGCTCAAGGGCATCCGGATCGAGAGCCCGCCGGAGACGCTGGAAGGCGACCTCTGCGAGCGCGAATTCAAGTGGGTGAACCTGCAGGGCCGCTCGGTCAAGAAGCTGGAGAGCAAGGACGACTTCCGCAAGCCGAACCGGGCCGGCCGCTCCCCCGACGACGGGGACGGCTTCGTCCTCTGCGTGGCCCCGGACTTCCTCTTTGGCGGCGGCTCCTTCCGCTCGATCTCCCGCGAGGAAGCGGAAGCCAGTCGCAGCAGTAATCGCGGGGCCAGCAAATACCGGGATGGATGGTAGGAACTATGACCAGCGTGATCCTCGGGCCGAATGGCCGGCCCTTCGAGAAGCCGGCCGCGCCTACCGCCAGTGTCGGGTTTACCGGGCTCAACCGCTTCGGCGGCTTCATCCGGGAAGAGTACCTCGACAAGCTCTCCGGTCCGCGCAAGATCGACACTTATGAGCGAATGCGCTCGGACGGGACCGTGGCCGCCATTCTGCGCGCGCTCATCCTGCCGGTGGTCGCGGCTTCGTGGGTGATCGAGCCGGCCGGTAAGGACGGGAACGCGAAGCGGGCGGCGGACCTGGTTGAGCACAACCTGATGGAGCGGCTCGGCGACTGCTGGGAGGAAGAGGTGCGGAACCTACTCACCTTCCTGGTGTTCGGGTTCACCTGCTCCGGCAAGAACTGGGTCCTGGACCGCGGTGAGATTCTGCTCGGCGAGCTGCGGCCGCTGCACCCGCGCACTCTCCTTCAGTCCAGCCGCAAGGGTGGGAACTGGGACTTTGACCAGAACGGGAAGCTGATCGGCGTTTGGCAGGCCGGCCACGACGGTCAGTTCGGCTGGCGCGAAGACTACTTGCCGCGCCAGGCGTTCGTGCACCTGGGCAATGAGGTCGAGTTCTGGAACCCGGAAGGGCGCTCCATCCTCCGTGCTGCCTACAAGCATTGGTGGATCAAAGACGAGATGTATCGGTTCTGGGCCATCGGCGGCGAGCGGGCCGGGACCGGCACCCCGGTGGGCAAGTATCCGAAGGGCACGCCGAAAGACCGCCAGGACGAATTCCAGCAGGCGATTGTCGGCCTCGCCACGCACGAGCGCGCGGGGATCACCATCCAGGAAGACTGGGCCGTCGAGAACTTCAGTCTGGAAGTGGACACGGAGACGCTGGAGAAGCAGATCCAGCACCACGACACGAAGATCACCCAATCGGTTCTCGCGCAGTTCCTCCAGTTGGGGACCGAGGGTAAGGGTGGCGCGTACGCGTTGAGCTCCGATCAGACGGACCTCTTCCTGCTGACGCTGGAGTGTCTCGGCGATTACGTGGCCGCGAAGATCAACCGGGAGGTCATCCCGGAGCTGGTCTCTTACAACATCGCCACCGACCAATACCCGAAGCTTTCCTGCACCGTGGCCCGGCAGTCGGCGGCGGCGCTAGCAACGGTGGTCCGTTCCCTCGCCTCCGGTCAGAACGCCCCGGTGACCTGGGGAGAGGCGGATGAGGATTGGCTGCGCGAGCGCTGCAGCTTCCCGGCTCGCACCGAGCCCCGGCCGGCCCGGACGGAGGTCGTCCCGCCGCAGAAGGCCACCCCGAAGAGCACCGACCCGAACGCGCCGCCGACCGATCCCAAAGCGGACCCGAAGGCCACCGAGCAGATGAGCCGGCGGGAGCGGATCGAGTTGCGGGTGTTCCAGACGCCGGGCGCATTCCGGGAGACGGCCTCTTACGAAGCGCTCAACCAGGTCGCGGCGGACTTCCACGCGGCTATCGTGGAGCGCTCCCGCGAGCTGCAGCGGCAGGTGTTCCGCCTGGCCAAGCTGCCGGACCCGACAGAGACCGCGCCGGCCGGCTTCCGGCGGCTCTGGCCGTTCGGGCGCCGGCAGTTCAAAGACGAGACCTTCGAGCTCACGGACGCGCAGACGAAGGCGATCGACAAAGCGATCAGCTCCTTCATCGCTGACATGGTCGGGAAGGACCAGACCGAAGCCGGGTTCTCCGGCACCGAGAGCGCGGATGGGACCGTGCAGCATTACGAGCGCCTGGCGCACGCAGTGGGCGTGAACGAGGCGGTCCGGCTCACCGATGCCCAGGCAGCGGCCTTCCAGCCCACGCGCGAAAGCCCGGAGATCCAGGCATTGCTTCAGGGGGCCTTCGGCCGGTTGTCCGAGAACGGCAAGCTCCGGATCGGGAGCCAGCTCGGCGACATCAAAGAGGTGCTCGCCGAGGGGATGCTCTCCGGCCGCAGTCCGCTCGACGTGGCGGATGAACTGAACGACCGCTTCACCGGCTACGAGGAGCACGAGTGGGAGCGGCTGGCGCGCACCGAGGCGGCGTTCGCGGCCAACCAGGGGCAGATCGACGAATACGGCGCCGAGGGCGTGGAAGAGCTGGAGAACCTCGTCTCCGCGCTCGCGTGCAGCGTCTGCCAGGCGTTCGCCGGCGTGCGCGTGAAGGTCTCGGAAGCGGTGCCCGGTGAGAACGTCGGCCCCTTCCACCCCCATTGCATGGACACCACGATTCCCGTGGTGCCTGGGAGTTAACGATGCGTCGACGTTTTCACAGTTCACTCGATCTCTTCAGCGCGCCCCTCCAGCGGCCGGACCCGAACGGCCCGGCGGTGCTCCGTATCCCGGTGCTGCCGGAGGGCTCCTTCTCACATCCACTTTACGGCAAGCTCTCCTGGACCACCGAGAAGTTCACTCGGATGATCCAGAACTTCAACGCCAACGTGACGGGCGCGGCCCCGGTGCTCAACGCCGACCACGCCACCCGGAACCCCTTCGCCGCGAGCGCGCCGGCTTACGGGTGGCCGAAGTCCATGGAGCACGTGCCGGGAGAGGGGCTCTTCGCGATCATCGAGCTCACCGACCTGGGCGAAGAGGCGATCACGAACAAGCGGTACCGCTACATCTCCGCCGAGGTAGACGAGACCTACGCCAACAGCCAGGGAGCGACCTTTCAGGACGTCATCTCCGGCTACGCCCTGACCAACACGCCGTTCCATGACACGATGCCCGGCCTGTTCAGCAAGGCGGGCACGGACCTGGTTCAGCAGTTCTCCGAGGGGCTCAAGCAGTTCGCCACCCTGGAAGGCGACCTCTCGTTTGACGAGATCCGGTGCCTCTTGCGGGATGCGGTGCGGGCCGAGGTCGCGCTGCGGCCGTCCTGCTATCGCTACGTGGAAGAAGTGTTCCCGGCCTTCTTCATCTACGAGGAGTGTGACTACTCCGGCGGGATGGAGCAGGAGCGGCACTACCGGCGCGGCTACACCGTGGCGGGCCGACAGGTAACCCTCGACGCAGAGGTGGTCGAGGTAGAGGAAGTCTGGGTCGATGTGGCCCGGCAGGCGTTCGCCACCGCGCAGAAGCAAGCGTGGCGTCTGGAGCGAGCTCAATCGGGAGCGAACTCCGATCCGGCGGGGCAGCCCGCCAGAGGTAAGCAGATGAGTCAGGCTCAACAGCCGACCCCCTGGCAGCGGTTCTGCCGGATGTTGGGGCTCGGCGAGAATCCTACCACCGAGCAGTTTCAGGCTGCCATCAACTCCGCCCCGGCCGCCGAAGGCACGGAGCTCAAGCCGCTGGAAGGACTAGGCACGTTCTCCGCTCCGGCCGGAATGGTGGTGCTCTCCCAGGCGGAAGCCGACCAGCTCCGCAAGGGCAACCAGGAGTTCCAGGAGTTCCAGCGGACCACCGCCACGAACAACGCGAACGCCCTGATCGAGCAGTACGCCCGGCAGGGCAAGCTGACGCCGGCGATGCGGGAAGGCGAGGCCGGAAAGGCCCTGCTGAACTTCGCGACCACCAACCCGGACGCGTTCAAGCAGATGTACGACGCGGCGCCGGCCCTGGTCGAGCTGGGCAGCCGGGGACACGCGAACCTGTCCACCACTCCGAGCGGCGAAGGCGGCGCGGAGACGTTCAGCGCGGCGGTCGCGGCCGCGGTCAAGCAGTTCGGCCTCAGTGAAATCGAGGCCATGGAGCAGGTAGCAAACGAGCGGCCCGAGCTTTACGAAGCGCACCGCCAGGCTAGCTACAGCGGAAAGGCTTAAGTCCAGTGGCAAGAATTACCCCGATCCTTCAGCTCCCCATGTTGGCCGCCGGCGACCTCTCCACGAAGCAACACCTCTTCGTGAAAGTCAGCGCGTCCGACACCGTAGACGTTTGCAGCGGCGCCACTGATCAGGTGTTGGGCGTCCTGCAGAACAAGCCCGCCGCGGCCGGCGAGGCCGCTTCCGTGCTGGTTCAGGGCGTGGCCAAGGTGATCGCCTCGGCCGCCATCAACGCCGGGGCCCTGGTCGGCACCACCAACGCCGGGAAAGCGGTCACGAAGGCCGCTGACGCGGACAAGATCGCCGGCATTGCCCTTACGACCGTCAGCAATGACGGAGAGCTGGTTGAAATCCTGCTGACGCCGGGGGCGCAGCGCGCGTCCTAACGGACCCTTCACAGTAACGGCGTGGGCGTTGGGGTCGGGGGTTCTCCCTCGGCCCTAACTGTTTTCTGCCGGGAGCAAACCCATGAAAGAGACGATTACCGTCCCCCGCGAGCAGGCTGCGACCGTCGAGCAGTTGTTCGCGCTCCTGCGGTCCGGCAAGCTCGCCCAGTCGCCGCAGAACCTCTCCCACACCTCCCGCAAGGTCCAGGTGTACGGGATGCACGAGATCCGAAAGCGCTTCGCCAAGCGGCAAGGCATGGGCTTTGGCCAGCCCGACCTTTCCGACGTGCACACCAACGTGCCGATGACCAACATCAGCATCGCCTACCGGAACCCGATGTATATCGGGCGCCTGGCGGTGCCCACGGTGCCGGTGGTGAAGGAGTCGGACAACTACTACATCTTCGACCGGGGCTCCTGGCTGCGGGACGAAGCGAAGGTGACTGGCCCGGGTGACCGGTCTCCGCGCGGGGGCTACACGATCTCGGACGACAACTACTCCGTGAAGGAGCGGTCGTTCGAAATGCCGGTGCCGGACCGCATCCGGAACAACTCCGATTCCGTGCTGGGGCCGGACCGCAACGCGATCAACATGGCGTCGGACAAGATCGAGTTGGCCTATGAGAAGAGCGCCAAATCGCTCCTCTTCACCGGCGCCAACTGGGGCACGGCAACCACGCTCGTGGGCCCGGACCAATGGAGCGATCCCGACTCCACTCCGATCATGGACGCATCCACCGCGCGGCAGGCTGTGCTTCTGGGCTGCGGCTTCCCGGCCAACACCTGCGTGATGGGCTACGCGGTTTACGAAACCCTCGCGCTCCATGGCGACCTGCTGAACCGGATCAAGTACACCGGCACCAGTGAGCGGCCGTCCATGGTTACCCCGATGATGATCGCTGCCCTGTTCGAGGTCGATAACCTCCTCATCGGCAAGGGGATCGAGAACACCGGCGTGGAAGGCGGCACGGACGCTTTCTCCCACATCTGGGGCGACAAGGTCTGGTTTGGCCATGTGGCCAGCGCGCCCGCCCTGGAGACCCCCAGCGCGGCCTACGTCTTCAGCACCGGCCGCAGCACGGACATGTATCGGGAGCCGCAGTCCCGCAGCGACATCCACCGGTGCTTCGAGGCCTGGGACGCCAAGAAGACCGCCGCGGGCGCGGGCTTCCTCTACGAAGACGTCCTCGCCTAATCCCTGCCCTGACCTGGCCGGCCTGGAGACGGGCCGGCCGGAGATCCATCCCGTGAAGCTACATCTACTCAAGTCCGTGAAGTATCGCCGCGAGCATTACTCGCCCGGCCAGGTGCTGGAGATCACCGACCCGGAGATCGCACAGCGCCTGCTCGACACCGGCGCGGCCTGCAAGCCGGGCGACGTGCCGAAGCCAGGCGCCGCCGGGACTGGTGCCGACACCAGCGCCCTGGAGAAGCGGCTTAAGGACACCCGCGCCGAGTTGAAGGAAGCCCAGAAGAAGGCGTCCGACCTCGAAACCGTCAACGAAGCGCTCCGCGCCGAACTGGCGAAGCTGCAGGCAGCTGCGGAGAAGGGAGCGTCCGATGCGCAGTAACTTCCGCCCCCTCGCCCTGATCGGTGCGTTCGCCGCGCTCCTCTGCGCGGGCGCGCTCTCGGCTGGTCCGGAGCGGATCACCTACGGCACGGCCCTCTTCGGCACTGCGCGGGCGACCACCCTCCAGGCCGGAGTTTCCGGCACCGCGGGTAATCTCTACGTTTACCCGGCCACCGCGAGCAAGGGCAAGTTGAGCCTCGCGGCGGCGGCCAGTGCGGGTGATACCACAACCACGCTCACCAACGCGAGCATGGCGGCCGCGCGGACGTTCACCATTCCCGACCCCGGAGCGTCCGCGAAGTTCGACCTTTCCGCCGTGGAGGTGGAGAGCGCGAACGGCGCGATCGGCATCAAGCAGGGTCTAGCCGCCCTCACGAAAGCGGGGGTGGCGGCGATGACGCTGGCAGCGCCCACGGCCGGCACGGATGATGGGAAGATCCTGCGCATCGTGGCGACCACCGCGAACGCTCACACCGTGACCCAGACCACTCCGGGGCTCAACAACCTCGGCACTTCCGGGGATGTGGCCACGTTCGGGGGCGCGGTCGGGGACAGCTTGACCCTCGTCGCCTACAACGGCATCTGGTACATCCTGGGAAAAACTAACGTCAGCGTCGCTTAACCGGGAGCTCCTCCGATGGCCAGCTACGAACGTCCGGATCAGGACGAAATCCAATCCACGACGGGTATCAACCTCGCCGCATTGGGTCTTGCTCCGGATGAGATGAACAGCCTCATCTCCGAACTCACCACCAAAGCGGAGGCCGAGGTGGCGCAGATCGTGGGTGAGGCCCGGTTCGACAGCGCCAGCCTGACCGACCGCCAGGCGGCAAGCCTGGCGGAAGCCGTGTGCAACGGTGTGGGCTGGCGGTTTCTCCGTAGCCCGCAGGTGCGGAAGGCCACGGGCACCCACCAACCGCTCCTGGTCGAGTCCAGCCGGGCGATTGGGGACGTGATCGAGGAATGCCAGATCGCGACCCGCAACCTCTCCCGCCTGGTGGCGGCGGGCGGCGGCACGGAGAACCCACAGGTGCTCTCGGGCGGCTGCGTGAGCGCCACGGTGGACCGCTGCCCCGTCTTCCATCGCTCCGGCGATCAGTGGTAAGCCGATGCGCGCCCGGATTAGCTCCAACGCCAGCGCTATCTTGAAGCGGATGAACGCGCGGAGGGATGCCGTAGCCGGAGAGCTTTCCCATGCGGCCGTGCGCATCAAGCTCGTCGTGCTCGGAGAAGATCGCAAAATCATCTCCGAGCAGATCTACTCGGTGCCGATCCCTACGGTTACGCGGCGGAGCGAAAAGCGGAGTGAGCACCGCGCCTTCTCCCTCGAAAGCCGTCGCGAAGTGGGGCACACCTTCGAGACGCGGCGGAAACCGAAGAAGGAGAAGCTCTGGAAGCGCACGGGGCAGCTTCTGGCGCGCGAAGGTGGCCGGACGGAAGGCTCGAACGTGGTCTTCTTCAATCCAATGTTGTACTCCGCGGCACGCTACGTGCTGGGAACCGCCGAGGGGCGCGAGATCCGCAGCCCGGGCGTGAAGAGTGTCCAGTGGCAGCAAGAGGCGCTGCGGCGGATGCGACAGTTCATCCTCGAAGAGCGCCGCCGGGCACTCTTACGAGCTTTCACCGGCGGCGCCAGATAGCCGCCACTGCAGAGGGGGAGAGTATGCGCAAGACAGGTTATGACGGGGTCGCGACCATTGGCGGGTCTGCCTTCATTCTGACGGAGTGGGAGTATCTCCCCAAGGCCACCATCGTGGAAGTGCCGGGTGCCGGGGACACGGGCACCGCCCGGTCCAAGATCCGGGAAGACTGGGAGGCCAACATCCGCGGCGTGATGGATGATGGCACCTTTACGGACTTCACGGACGCGATTGGGGATGACGTGGCGCTCGTGCTGAAATCCGACTCGGCCGTGACACCCGACATCAGCATCTCCAAGACCGGCATCCTCGCCGAGGCGCCAATCACGGTCCCTATTGATCGGGGGATCGAGATCCGCGCCAAGGTAGTGTGCAGCAGTGGCAGCGACTCGGCGTCCATCAGCTAAGCCATGAGCACTTCCAAAGGTAAACCGACGCCCGCCGAGCTCCTGGCGAAAGCGCAGGAGCTCGCGCAGTACGGCTTTCACCGGCCTACCGGCCCACTTACCCAACTCAAGGGCAAGAGTGGGCCGGCGGTGCCGGACGGGGTCTTTGATCCCAGCGACCTCCTGTCCCTCCCCGCTCGCTCGCAGCCGTACTCCATGCCAAACGGCAAGGTGGTCTGGGTGCATCCGGTATCGCCGGAAGAGGCTATCTGGCTCAATGTCCAGGCGCTCAAGGAAGTCCGGGGAATGAACCTCACGGACCCGCAGGAAGCGGCACTGCAGTCCCGGTTGCGCGCCCAGTCTTACCAGGCGGTGTGTGCCTGCCGGGTGGGCCCGGAGTCTACCGCGCGCGCGGTGTTCCACCCCGACCACGCGGAGGCGCTGCGGCGCAACCTGCCCAGCGAAACGCTGCAGCAGCTCTGCGCGCTCTCGGATCGGCTGGGTGCCTCTTCAGACGCCGAATACCAGCAGGTATTGGATTTTTTCGGGAACGCCCAGACCTGGCTCACGACCTGGCTTTCGCAGTGGACCACGGACTTACCGGAGCGTGGGCGCAGCTCCCTGGAGGCCTTCGCTGCCTGCGTTGGGCGTATCGTGCAGCGCAGGACCTGGGATGAGCAGGACGTTGCCGCAATGCAAGGTTTATTGACGGACCTGACGGCAGCGCCTTCCAGCACTGAAACCGAGTAACCCATCATGTCAGCCGTAGTCGATGATGTCCTCCAAACCAGGCTCGATCTGGTGGGCCTGGGAGAATGGACCTCCGGCTACGGCCAGGCCATCGCCGCCGTAGGCTTGCTGGACAATAAGCTGGGAGAAGTGGAGCGCCGCCGGATCTCCTTCGGAGTGGCCGGCCTCGCCGTCGCAACCAGCATCGTGGTTGGGTTGGGCAAGGCTACGCTCGCCGCAGCGGATGAGCAGAGCATCTACAACCGGGCCGCCGCCAACTTCAAAGGGGCGTTCCCGGCAGATGAGGTGGCGAGCCTGGCGGCCCAGATGCAGTCCCTAACGGGAGTGGCTGACGATCAGATCGGCTCGTTCATTGGGCTTCTGGGCACCTTCAACCTGAGTAAGCGCGCGGCTAGCGAACTGGCGCTGCCCATTCTGAATGCCGCCGAAGCTCTCAAAGCACAGGGAGTCTCGACCGAAGGCCTGGCGGTGCAGATTGGCAAGGCCGCGCAAACCGGCGATGCGTCGCCTCTCCGGCGGGTCGGGATAATCATCGACGATGTAGGCTTCAAGTCCCTAACCGCCGAGCAGCGGGTCGCCGCACTGGCGAAAGCCCTCAATAACCAGGGCGGCGCAGACGCGGCGGAGCGCTTTAAGAAGACCCTGCCCGGCGCGATCCAGGCCGCCACAAATGCAGTTGGAGATATCGGGGAAGGGATCGGCAACGCCTTTACAGAGCCTGCTACCCAGGGTGCCGAGAGTGTAGAGAAGTGGGCTCGGGGAATCGCCAACCTTCCCGAAGGCACCCTCCGCGCCTTCGGCTACACCGCGCTATTCACCGCCGCCGCTCTCACGGTCCTGTCCGGCAAGGCCGTGCTGAGCTTGATTGATCTCGGCAAGCTAGCGACCGAGAATGCCAAGCTCACCAATGAGAACCTGAAAGCGGGGAACGCGGCGAAATCGCAGGCCGGCAGCGAGGCGGACGCTGGTCGGGCGATGAAGGGCGCGGCCGCAGATGCCACACTCCTGGCGGCAGAGTTGAACAATGTTGCCGCAGCTCATAACCGAGCCGGTGCGGCCGCTCAAGTTCCAGGGTCTTCGCTCCCCGAAGCCGTCGCCGGAACCGTCGCCGGGGCGGCAGGGACTGCCGTGGCGAAGACAAACGGCGGTTCGAAATCAGGTGGTTCTCGCAAGCGCGGTCGCGTAACGGATGTGGCGGCCGAGATCGCGGCGGAGCTGGCGGCCGATGATGCTAAGACTGGCTCGGTCGATGATGCGATCACCGCTATTCGTAACTCCGCGTCGAGCACCCGCCAGGTCGCGAAGAACGCCGTGGCAGCCGAGATCTCGGCAGAGATTGCCCGTGATGCCGTTTCGGTGCGGGAACAGTTGGTCGAAGAGGCGGTGGACGCCGTCCGGAACGGCCCCGCGCCTGCCACTACGGTGGGTGTGCGTGAGTTGCGCCAGAGCATGGCCTCTCCGGCCAAGCGCGGGTTGTGGGAGCGCTTGCGCCGGCCGCGGCTGGAGGAAGCCGTAACCTACAGCGCCGCGAATGCGCTGGCGCCTGGCGCCGCAGTGGAGGGAGCGGCCGCGGCCGGAATGGGGTCACGGATTGGTAGCTTCATGGGTAGCCCGGCAGGCATCTTGACCGCCATGGCGGCGGAGATTGCTTTGAGCCAATTACCCGACGAGGGGCCGGCGGGCCTCTTCAAGGGAGCTGCGTCAGGTGCAATTGCGGGGGCGAGCACGGGGGCGCTGCTGGGCAGCGTAGTGCCTGGTCTCGGGAATGCCGCCGGGGCCGCGATAGGCGGGGTCGTCGGCGGCACCGCAGGCTACTTCAACGCCGAGCACCAGCAGCATACGTCGGCCGCGAACACTCAGAGCGGCAAGGGCGCTGATCCGGTAGTCGAGAAGCTTCAGAAGATCATCGACCAGCAGCAGCAACAGATCGATGAACTGCGCGGCATCCGGACGGGCGCACTCGTCTCCGGAAAGGACGTGCCCGGAGCCCAGCAGAGGGCACTAGCAAGCATGGGGCAGCTGATCGCGTAATTCACTCGGTTTACACCCTAGTATACGTTTACTGCATCCACCTGATAGCGCTCCCCTTGCTGGTGGGTAAGCTCGCAGACGTAGCTAGAGCGAACGGTGGCGCCGAAAGCGTTTTGCGAATCGACTGTACCTGCAACCACCCACTTACCTGCACCGGGGCTCTCAGCGGTGGGTCGCTGGAACCGTGCGGTGGAAGGCGCGCGCAGGCGCTGCCGCACCTCGAATTGGGCAGTGAAGATCGCGCTTGGGCGGTCCCCCTCGGGAGGGATCGTGCGCGGTCTTCCTCCCAGGAAGTTAACCGCAAGCACAAGGATCGCCCCGATCACCATACTGCTTGCAATTGGATGTGCCTTTTGGAAGTCATTGAATGACTGCATCGCGGGTGCCTCCCATACCTGTAACGGGTGAGTGGGCATTTCAGATCCGCAAGCTTTACTTCCTACCTATGAGCACTGCCGTACCCAGCTGAACGCACGGACAGGCGCTTGCCTTTGCGAGGAGAGTCGACAGTGGATCGCCTGTACTTGAAGCTCGATCCCGGCGGCTATACGCGCCTCTCCGAGCCCGGCTGGGATCACACCTACAATGCCGACGCGCTGGCCACGTATTTCCACCGGGACCAGGTCGGGCCGGGCTATGTGCCCTCGAAGTTCTACAGCCCGCCCGGCTCCGAGTGGATCATGCCCATTCCCCGGCAGTGGCACCCCGACTGGTATAAGGACCCGCGGCTGGGTCAGCACGTGATCCGCCAGGCCGATTGGACCTTCGCCGCCGGGGTCCGTCCGTCCGAATGGGAACCCACCCGCCAGCCCAATGACACCACTCCCCCGGAAGACCGGCATAACTGGTGGCTATCCGTCTACACCGGCGAGTTCAGTCCCCTCACGAGTACGAACTTCGTGGAGCTGGGGCTGCAGATGGGCTTCGACCTGTCCGAGGTGAACGTCTTCGCCATGACCAACAAGACGCCTTATGGCGGTCGGTTGGACGAAGCGGACCACTGCCCTTACTTGAAGATCCTCCAGTATCCCTCGCCCAATGACCGGCTCGTGTTCGGCTGGAGTAACCTGGCCGTCCTGTTCGAGCGTGATGCCGTGGTCGTAGCGCGCAGCCCCGAAAACGACGGCACCAATTGGGAAGTGCTCGCCTGGGTCAATCTCCAATCGACCGGCCCACTCCGCGGCGCCGAGAAGAGCCGGGTGCCGCAGATCCCACAGGAAGCGCCGAGCCTGGGGGACCGGTTCAACGCCGGCGTGCGGGTGGCCGGCTTCTTGCCGGTGGGCTACGACACGCTCTACATTCACTTGTCCGACGGCGCCGTTCATCCGGTGCGTTTGCGCGACGCGTTCTCCCAGGATGTGTTGAGCGGACACATGGAGAACCCGACGCCGCGCCTGTTCCCACCGGGGCCGTGGTGGTTGGCGGCGGCTCCGAACCAGCGGCACGCCCTGCAGGTGCAGGTAATGGGCTACGAGATCGCGAGCACGGCGGACGTCGCCGGCTCCATCTTCGCACAGCCGGGGCAGGAGCTCACCATGTTCGATCTCGGCGGCACTTACAAGCCGACCGAGCAGCCCGTGGTCGCCGTGTTCGGCAAGTTGGACATGCGGGATGCGGACGACATCACGGAGTCGATCTCCGGCGGCGGGTCCGGACTGCTGCAGCTCGAGACCACCACGACAAACGAGGTGCTCTCCTACGCGGTGCGCGACGAAGCGAATAACGTCTGGGACTCGGACGGTAACCACTCCCGCGGCCACGTGTATCTCTACCTGCAGCCCGGCCACACCGGGGACCCGGCGGACATCCCGGACGAAAGCCCGGGCTATCTGGCGCCGCAAGTGCGCAAGGTACAGCTCCGCTTCCCGGAGAAGCGCTCGGAGCGACCCCACGCGACGCTACTCCTCAACGACACCCAGTTCGCTGGCGTGCGGGTGGAGGCGGCCCTCTACGAGCCGAATGGCAAGCGCTTCTCGGCCGTCCTGTTCGACGTTGGCGCCGGGCTGCTGGAAGGAGCCGGGCTGCATGAGCGCAACGGCTACCCGGTTCACCTCATGTCCGATACGAACGGGGACGGCATCCCGGTCACGATCCTGGCGAAAGGCTGGATTGGCGACCCGGATACGGACGAGCTCTTCACCGGAGAGGACGTCGCCGCCTCGCTGAATGTCTACCAACTGCGCGGTAAGGGGCTACTGTGTCGGGCCGACGAACGCTGGACGTATATTCCGGAGCTGATTGACCCGGACGGCAAGGGCTATGTCGAACATCACGTGGCCGTGCGGGAAGCCCTCGCGAAGAGCAAGTTCGATGTGACCGATGCGGCCGCGGTCTACCTGCAGACGGACCCGCACGCCGGCACGGATATCGCCAAGTTGCCGGGCACCGCCGACCAGATTGCCAGCTCGCCCGGCCAGGACGTGACTGACCCGTGGGCGCCGGATTGGGACGAGACCCGCCTGGGCTACTGCGAGCGAGTTGCCACCGAGTGGCGAGGGTGGCGGCTCTTCGAAGAGCTGGCCGGCCGAGTGGTCTACTGCATGGACCTGATGATCGCCACGCGCACCGGGCTGCCCTACTACGTGAGCGCCACGATCTACCGCACCTCCGGCAATGCCGAGCTGGCCGGCTACCCCGGGCAATACTACCTGGCGCCGCAGCGGCTGGTGATCGAGCCGGAAGGGAACGTCGTGCGGGTCACGGGCACTGATCCCAAACAGCGGCAGACTCCGCAGGTGATCGACAAGGACCGTCCGAGCATCGACGACATCCACGACGAGAACTTCATCGGGGATGAGAAGTCAATCTCCCTGGTCCCAAAGCTCGCGGTGGGAAGCAGTGCGGCCAGCCAGATCGCGCGGGTGCGGCGGCTCCGCGCGGCTCGCCGTCGCCGGATCTGGAAGGTGACGATCCCCCTGGCGCCCTGGCAAGTGGAGCCTAACCCTCTGGACGTGGGGCGGGTGCTGACCCTGGAAGGCAAGGGCGACTTCCTCATCATTCATCTGGAGCTCGGCTACCGCACTGATGACAGCACGACAATCTTTTGGACCCGCCTCGCGTGCGAAAAGCTGAACGGCAGCGCAGTGGCCAGCAGTATTCCCGGAGACTATCCCGGCGGCGGGGAACCGGAAGAAGACGAGGAGTAAAGATGGCTTACGAAGGCTCGGATTATCGCGACAAGCTCAAGCAGCGGACGCGCGGGGCGCGAGAATTTGGACAGTCGCTGGACGTGCAACACCCCGTACAGGCGGGCGCAGCCATCCGCACGAACCCGCTCTTTCACGATCAGAGTGACGAGAGCATCATTGGCTTCACGACCCTCGCGACGATGACGACCTGAAATGATCCGCTTCACCAACTACGGCGGCGCCACGGTCGCCGTGGGAGCCTCGCCCTGGCTCACGCAAGTGCCGCAGCCGGAGGCGAAAGCCTACGTAACGGAGCGGATTGAGAAGGGCACGGTCCTGTTCGCCATCTTTGGCGCCGGCCGGCTGCCGGACCATCGCGACCCCGCCACATGGACGCCGTCTCGCAACTGGTTCTACCCGGACACGCCGGACCGCTTGCCAGTGTATGACAGCCAGGGCAACGCCTGGCAGAGGGACTTCCCTACCTCGCCCTACGGCTCCATGGCCCGGAAGATTTGGCGCTGCATCGTCACGACGCCGCTCGACCCGGCAAACGAGGATTGGGTGGCGGCGTCGTTCATTGGCTTCCAGAACGGCCCGACGCGGGATACGCCGGGCTGGGAGTATGGGCACTACGACCTGCCGCTCCGGCCGATCAATTACACGGCCTCGGCCGGCTTCACGCTCATTGGCTTCTCATGCCTCGGCCCCTTCGTCCTGGCCGATCTCGCTCTGAGCGGACACGGCGCGGACGGGGCCAACTATCGCTATCCCGGAGAGGTGATCGACACGACGCCGCTTGGCGGGCCGCCCTACGCTCCGCGTCTGCAGCTCGCGATCTATGGCGTTGGCCGGTGCACCTGGTCGGCCCCAAGCCTGTATCCCGCCCTCGCCGACGCTAATACCGGGTCCGCGCCAGCTTCGCCAGGCTACACGATCCCGGACGGCTGGACCTCGGCGGGGAGCATCAGCAGCAACCTTTCCGAGCACCACGTCTACGACCCGGGCCTGCTCGATACCCCGGAGCTGATCGCGTACTACCTGGCCACCATCGCCGGCACCATTTCGTTCGGTTGGAATTACCAGGTCTATTACCGCGTGGTGCCGCCCGGCACCGTGGAGGACACGATCACGCTGGGAGCGGCGACCTGGGCCGGCGACCACGACGCCTACGCGTTTGTGACCCTGGCGGTCTACCAGGTGCGTGAGATCCCCTGCCCCGCCGCGGGAGTCGACCTGCTGCAGACGCAGACGCTGCACCTCTTCCGCTCCGGAGCGAGCGACGCGGACGTGCAGGTGGAGCGCTCCGGCACGGCGGGCGCCACGTGGGACGCGCCGGTGACGGTGGCCAGCGATGCCGGACCGAGCACCACGCCAACCCTCACGCGCAACAGCCTCGACCAGGTGTGGTGCTGGTACCACAACGCCAGCGGCAACGCCCAGGCCTACCTCTCGAAGGACCTCGGCGCGACCTGGGCTCACTACGCGAGCCACGCGGGCAAACACTTCCCGCGCGCCTGCCGCCAGTTCCACCGGACACTCCTCTGCGCGCACGACGGGACCACGCTGCGGGTCTACCAGTCGGACGATGACGGCCTGACGCTGGAGGAGCTCCCCGGGCTCGCCCTGGAGTGTCCGGAGCAGCTCGCCGCGTTTGCCGTCGATCGACACGACACGCCGCACCTGGTGCTCACCACGGCGGGCGGCGCGATCGTGCACCGCTACCTGGGCGGTGATGACACGTGGAGTTCTCCGGCCACCCTCGCGGCGAGCGGCTCACATCCGGCACTCGCGCTGGGACTGCGGCGCGGGCTCCTACTCTACTGGGATGGGGGCACGCTGCACGCGCTCCATACCGACGAGACGTTCGGAGCGGTGGGAGACGCGGCGAGCGCGCCCACCGGTTTCACTCCGGGCTACCTGGGGGCGCTCGTGGATCACCAGGAGCTGCACCACTACGTAGCCGGCCTGGACGAAAGCGGGCGCGTCATCCGCTATTCCGGAGACGATGCCGCCACGTGGCATACGCCGGCGTAATCTTGCTTTCTCATTAGATCAGTATTTCGGTTTACGGCCTGCCCTCCCCGGGGCGGGCCGTGCGCGTTTCTGGAGTGATCCCGCATGCTTCCCCTGCAGGGCACGAGCTATCAAAAGGCGTACTCTCTCGACCGCGACACCCAGCTGCGCACGGTGCTGGAGGCGGCCTTCGAGGGCGCGATTGGGTCCGGGATCATGGCCGGCGGGGTGGTTACGCCGACCGCGGGGTTCGGGGCCGAAGTGGCTGCCGGCACGACCTTCTTCACCAAGGGCGTGGCGTATACGATCTCGGTGGCCCGGGCGCTCACAGCGCCGACCCCGAGCGCTACGAACTACGCCTGGTGGAAGCTGACGCGGACCGCCGCGAGCCAGGCGGCGGTCACCAACCTGGACACCTGGGCGCTCTCCGTCGATTACACGACCATCAACACGCCGCCGAGCGCCGACCATCATCCGCTCACGAACCTGGTCTGCGACGGCAGCGGGGTCACCTCCGTGGTGGACCCGGCCGGGAAGTACGTCGGAGTGCTGCGGGTCGACGAGGCGATCCTGCGGGACGGCAGCCGGGATTTCACGGGCCCGCAGTCGATGGCCGGGTTTGCGCTCACCGATCTCCCGGACCCCGTAGACGACGGTGACGCGGCTCCGGCCGGCTGGGTGACCGACTCCATTACGGCCGCCATCGCCGCCCTCAGTATCCCGAGCCTCACCGGCGTCATTCGCTCGAACGGATCAATCGATTTCGCCGCCGATCAGTCTATGGGTGGGTTCCACCTGACGGATGTGCCGGACCCCACCGCGGACGACCACGCCGTGAACAAGCAGTGGGTCGTCGCGCTCGTGGGCGGCGGCGGCACCCTCTCGTTCCTGAAGATCGACGGGACCTCGGTAATGGGCGGGAACCTCGATGCCGGCGGGCATCAGGTAGTCAATGCGGCCGATCCGACTACCGATCAGGCGCTCGTCACCCGCAGCTATCTGCTGACGGCGCTGGGCAGCTATGTTGTCACGGGGTTCCTGCCGCTCTCGGGATCGGAAGCGATGACCGGCCCCCTCGACGCGGGGACCCACCAGATCATCCACGTCTCCGACCCCTCCGCCGATCACCACGCCGCAAACCAGGGTTGGACCAATACGCGCGTCGGCACCCGGCTCCCGCTCTCGGGAGGGACGATGACAGGCGACATCGACCTGGATGGAAATACACTCACGGGCTTGCCCGACCCCGTAGCCGACACGGATGGAGTACCCCTCGCATGGTTCACGGATCGGATCGCAGCAGGGACGGGGCAGCCGATCTTCTTCGGCATCGACGGCCGGCCGGCAGACGTGGCATTCACCTCTGGGGAACTGCTGGGCTGCTTGTCTATGCCGCAGGATGTTGTCTGGGGTGGAAGCATGACCAGCGCGAAGTCGAGCGCCAGGTCGAAAACCCAGGCTACCGCTACCGCGGTATGCAAAATCTACAAGAACATCCTGGGTACGGGCCGGACCGAGATCGGGACGATTACCTTCTCCTCCGGGAGCTACGCGGGGGTGATCAACTTCCCGGACCCGGTGACTTTAACCCAGCACCAGTTGATCGAAGTGGACGCCCCGGCCACCCCGGACGACACCCTAGCCTTCCTGGCCATCACCCTAGCCGGAGAACTGGCATGAGTTCTGTAGTCCCTTCTTACCGTAGACGCGCTTCCGAGTCGTTTCCGACGCAACCTAACGCGCCGTCTGGCCTTACTGCGGAAACGATCAGCACGCCCGCTATCGCTCTTAACTGGACCGATAACAGCACCGACGAAACCGGGTTCGAAATTCAGCGATCTCCAGATGGGTCTACGTGGGCCACCATCGCCACCGTGGCGGTGGACGCCACCCATTACGAAGACGAGTCCGGCCCTGGCACTTATTACTACCGGGTACGGGCCACCGCTTTGCTACCCTCGGTATGGTCCGACATCGCCGGCCCGGTCTCGTGGTCGTAGCCCCGCTTGATTTTTCCGCACTCATTCCGGGCCGGTTTGTCTGCCATGGCAGACACCGGCCCTTCCTCATGGAGATCCTGACCAATGGCTAGCAAAGGCGACCGCGGCGAGACCTTGAGCCTGCAATGGCTCCTGAACGCGGGAGGCGTAGCCCCCACCCGGCCTACGGCCCGCAACGTGAAGCTGTATACGGTGATGCCGAACGAGGCGAACTCCGGCGGCACCGAGGTGGACACCGGAGTATGGAGCAACTACGCGCCTGCGGCCGCGTCGTTTGGCGCCGTATCCGGCGCCAGCCCGACCCAGGCGGCGAATGACGTGGCGGTGGACTTCGGAACGGCGGCGTGTTCCGCCAACGTGACAGTGCTCGGTTTCGCCATCGTGGACCAGACGGGGGACGTGCTGTATGGTCCCTACACCTTCGCGGTACCACAGATCGTACAGAACGGGAACCCGGTAAGCTTCCCGATCGGCAGTCTCGTCTGCACGGAGGACTAGGCCATGCCCCTGAACGTCGAACAAGCCGCCGCCCTGGTGGCCGAGCTGCAAGAGGACGCGTACGACGGCCTTACGCGCGAGCAGGCCTTCACGCTCCTCCATGAGCCACGGAACGTGACTACGGGGCGCGCCGCGCACTTCCTGGACGCCCGGGGCCTCTACTCGGTATTTGGGCCAGAGGCCGGGGAAACGATGATGCTCACCATGAGCGCCATCACCGGCAGCGATAGCCCCTTCGCGCCGATCCTGACGCGGGCCATTGGCTGGCTCAATGACCCGGCTACGGGCGGCGTAGACCTGGGAGACTCTGCCACGCGCGCGATGATCCAGTCCCTCACCGGGACCGTCTTCAGCACCGAGCAATCCGCGGCGCTCCTCGCCCTGGCGCCGGAGATCACCGTCTGGACGCCGGCCCGCATCGCTTCCGCGTTCGTGGGCGTAGTGGGGATGCCGAACGCCATCGAGGCGGCGGATTTCAACGCCGCATGGGAGGTGGCCCGTGGCTAATGCAGTCGCGCGTAAGATCGACGCAACCGCCGCGTTCACAATCACGCTGGCCTCCCTCGCGGCAGCGGCAGCCCGGCAGTCTACGCTGCTCACCAACAGCAACAATCGGCCGGGGGCGCTGGTGTTCGTGAGCCTGATGAGCAACGGCAGCGCGCCGACTGCCAACAAGGTTTACGAGGTCTATCTCATCCGCGGCGACGGCACGACGCGGGATGACAACGCCGGCAGCTCTGACGCGGCGATCACCATTGAGAACGCCGCTCTACTCGGTACGATCGTGGTCACCGCGAGCACTAACAAAGCGTTCTATGGCGTGTTCGACACGGGAGTGTTGGGACCGCTCGGGAGCGAGTGGGGCATTGCCATCAAGAACGCGACAGATCAAGCGCTGAACGCCACCGGCGGCAACCATCGCGCGGCGTATGAGTACTACTACGACGAGATCCAATGAGCCGCCTAGCCGTCAAGCCGCGCCGACCCGTCATCCAGGCCCGGCACCCGTTGGCGCGCAAGCTGGTGTTCGACCTCCCCTTCTGGGAGCGGGGTGGCAATCCGCGGGACCTGGTGGGCCGCTATCCCGGCACGAATACCTCCGGCGTCTCCTGGACGAGCGGGGCTGCTGGGCCGGAGCAGACCTACAACGGCACCAACGGAGTAACGACGTTTGGGGCTGTGCCCGCCTCGCTGATGTCGTCGCGCTCCGAGTGGACGCTCATTCAGATCGCGAGTGCGACGTCCTACACCACGGATCACTGCTCTTTCGGTATTAACCAGGGCAACACCAGCACCAACCGGTTTTTCTTCGCCCCGTACGACAACGTGACCGGCAACGGTGTGCGCGTTTTTTACGGCACGAATATAATCGCGGCAGCAGGGCCATCCATTGCGGACGGAGCACCGCACGTCTTTGCGTTCGTAAGCCGCGGTCCCACCGCGCACGAGGTCTGGGTGGACGGCGTGCGGGTGGCGACAAGCAGCACGAGCAGGACGCTGGACGCGGGCCTCGACACGCTGAATATCGGTGCGCGAACCAGCATACAGCAACTCTTTGCGGGCGCGATCCAGCTCACCCGGCTCTATACCCGAGCGCTCTCACCGTGGGAGTTACGGGCCACCTACTCGGACCCGTGGGGGTTATACCGCGTCCGCACGGGGGGCGCCTATCGCTGGCCCGCAGTGCCCCTGTTCCTCGCTGCGACCATCAACGGGGTAGGCGGCGCGTCCGGAGCGCTGCAGGTCTCCCGGCTCCTCGCGGGCGCTCTGTCCGGGCAGGGCAGCGTCACAGGCGCGGCCGAGGTCCGGCGCTTATTGGCAGGCGCGGCGGCGGGAGTGGGTGCGGTCAATGGAGCGTTGGAGCTACGGCGGCTCCTCGCGGGAAATGTCTCCGGCCTCGGCGCGACGGAGGCGGCACTCCGAATTGAGCGGCTCCTCGCCGGCAGCGCGGATGGTGCAGGCGACGTGGCCGGCTCGCTGGAGATACGGCGACTGCTCACCGGCGCACTCGCGGGCGCCGGCAGCGCGGCGGGTGAGTTGGAGATCGCGCGGCGCCTGGCGGGGGCGGTGGCTGGGGTGGGCACGGCCGCGGCGGAGCTGCTCGTCTCGCGGCTCCTGGCCGGCGAGGTGTTCGGCACGGGCACGCTCTCCGGCGAGCTCCTCATCATCGCCGCGGTGGTGTGCTACGGCGGGTCGGTCGAGATCGCCGAGCTTTGGGGCGGCCTGGTGGCGGCGGCCGTGGCCTATGGTGGCGGCATCAGCCTGGCTGCGGCTTACGGCGGGAGTGTCGAGGTAGTGGTGCCGACCTACGGCGGGACGGTTACTCCGGCCGTGACCTACGGCGGAACAGTGGAGATCTGCGGTAATGAGTGAGACCGGACACGCGTTTAACGATTTCTCGCTGGTAATGACGCGCGGCGACGAACTGAAGCTCAACCTCGCGGTGAAGACCATCGTGGATGACACGGAGAGCGCCCAGGACATCAGCACCGGCGTGGTCCGGATCATCGGGAAGAAGTCCCTCTCCGATTCCGACGACGACGCGGTGTTCGATCTGGACAACGGGGACCTCGGCGGCATCGTGACCGTCTCCGCGCCGGATGGCACCGCGCAGGCGACCATCGCGCCGGATAAGACGGCAGGCCTGCCCTCGCAGACGGTCAACCTCTACGTCCGATGCCTCTGGACGACGGCGGCCGGGAAGCCCCACACATTCCGGACGGGGATGCTGGCGGTGCGGCCGGGGTAGCGCCGCTACGATCGACACGAGAAAGCCCCCGATCTGCGGCGCATTGGTGCAGACCGGGGGCGTTTTGCGCATTTCTGGCCCGGGATTATTCACCGCTCCATAGGCGGGTATCCTGAAGCTGCTCTCTCTTCACCTGGACAAACTCACGATGTCTGATCAGCCACCCCGCGAGCCGGCCGCGGCGGTTCCGCCGCGGATCACCGTGTGTTACGAGTGCGGGCGCCCCTTCTCGGTGCCACCGGATCAGCCCTTCCCGATCTACTTTCAGGGCCGTGAGGTCCGGGTGTTCTGCCCGGACTGCGTGCAAAAACTCGAGTCCCAGGGACGACTCAATGGTAGCTAGGAGGGCCTACTAGGTCTTCCGGTGCGATCACCTAACGGTATAACGCCTGGCGTTGTACGGCTTGCTTGCCCCCGGAGTCCGCGTTGGACTCCGGGGGCCTTGCTGCGTACGGCTTACCCTCGCAGGATCTCCCCCACCGCTTCCCCGGCTACCCAGGTAGTTCCTGCGGTCAGCGTGTCGTTTTACGAGCAATCGAACGGTATGCGCGGCAACGGGGAGGGCTCGCGGGTGGTCACTTGGATGCCTTTGCCAGGCGCGCGGCGTGCCGAAGCAGGCTCTCATCTAATGCCTGGCTGGCAGCCGTGCCGGGGGCGGGCATCTCGTCCACCGAGCCGTCCGCGTATCCCACGTAGCGGCGCCCTTCGATCTCTGCGCCCCAGACGGCATCGCCGTAAAGCGGGCCAGCCGGCAGGGGGCGGATGTCCGTCGGCAGCGGCAGCGTCCGCATCACCTCGTCGGGGTCCGCCGGCTGCTCCGGAACATGTTCAGGAATTACGCGCTCCATTTGGCTTCCTTTAGTTACTTTCGCGGGACCTCAAGGCAGATAGGTCCTGCGCGACCACGGAGTAAGATCAGGACCGACTAGCAGCCCGGATAAAGTCCAATTCCGGGCTGGTGCGGTGGAAGTTCTATTCGTCTCCCGCTTCCGCGGCGCGGCGCTCCCTGTCCAGCCGCATCAACGCCAATGCGGCGCGGACTACGGCGGCTCCGCTGGGCCGGTTGACGCTCTGAACCACGATCTCGGGAGCGCTCCGGCGCTTGCGCGGCAAAGGAGCCACAGGCGGCTCCGGAACCTGTTCTGGGATTGGGCGTTCCACTAGGTTTCCTCTTGCTTCTTCCGCGGGACCCCCAGGCAGACAGGCCCCGCATGACTACCATCATGCCCCGAGCCGTACTACTCAAGGCTTGCACACCTTACACGCCGCCTTACCGTCCTTCTCCGCCTTCTCGCGGGTCGTCTCGGGAGCCTGGGAGAATTAGGTCGGTTTAAGGGCGGATGAGCGAGGCCACGAGCCACGGAGAGAACTCCCGGACAGCACTGCCGGGCAGGATGAAGAGGAAGCATAGACTCCCGGGCGGCGGATTCATTCCAGCCCGTAGATTTAGAAAGAATATACCTGGCTCAAATGGCCCAGCCGAAGTCGCCCCAGCTAGGCGTAACCGTCAGGCTGACGCCGGGTGATGCCGGGCAGGCGTGAAGTCCGGATTCGAATCGAGAAACTCCGCAATCGTCTGCTCCCAGCGCTGGGAAAGCGCTTCGCTCCAGGGCTCCGTGAGCAGGCAGGCACGCTCCCAGCCTCGGCGCAATTCGAGGTATCCGAGCTCGACATGCCCCCGCTTGGCGTCAAAGTACGCTTGGTTTCGGATCAGCGCTAGTTGGTCGAGGTAGTGGGGCGGGATCATAGTTGCTCGAGTATTTTGTTGAACTTGTACGTGCTGGATTGGTGCGGGCTGGACGGGGATTTCGTGTACTTCTGGGTGCCACTCGTGCCAGTTTACGGATTCGTATTGCCTTTGAAGCCGTAGTTATCCGTGACGATTCGGAGCGATGGTAGCCGAGGACGTACTTACGGTCCTTCCTGGTGTGGGCACTGAAGTAATCAGCCCGAGCGGCGCAGGCGACCATGGCCAGCGCGGCGAGGGCAAGAAATCGTTTCATCTCGAAATCCCCTCGTTTCGCATCGGTTGCTCAGGTAGTTCGCAACCGGTTGCCAGGTTCCTGCATGCTTAGTACCACAGCCGACACTGGGCCGTCAAAGGCTCGCCGGGCTCCGTAATGTCACCCAGTTATGCTATGCGGTAAAAGTCGCACCCCGTGACGTTTCCTCCCCCTAAGTGCGCTCGATCTCCGCGGCTATCTCCCGGGCGACCGGAATCGCCCGACACTCCGGGACCAGCACGGCGCGCACGATCGCCCTCCGCTCCTCGCGAGTGACCACGCCATCGAGCATCGCGAGCCACCACTGCGCCATCCCGGTATAGAGCCCGACCAGGAGGCGCAGCAGGAGCAGGAGCATCACGACAGCGACCCGGCGGCGCGAGCCTGGGCGCACGCTGCGGAGAGCGCCTGGTGATCCGTCCAGGCGCTCCCTTCGAACTCTCGACCATCTGGCACCGTTAGCACGGCATTCCACAGGCCATAACCGGTGCCGGTCACCAGCACCGAGCACCCCGGCGGCGCCTGGTGGACGCTGGGCAGGCTTCCCAGTCGCGCCCGGCAGCGCCAGCACAGGCAGGCGTTCAGCGCGCGGACGGACAACCGGGCCTCGCTCTCCAGGAGCTGGTTGTTGCAGCAGTCGCAGGGCACGGAAGCAAGAAGAACAGCAGTGCGGCTCATGGGTTGATCTCCAGAAGAAGGAGCGGCCCGAGAACCGCGCCGCTGGTGTCGTGTCGATGGCGATCAGTCCCAGAGGGAGAGCAGCGCGGCACGCGCGGCAGCGGACAGGGTGCGGCGGTTGGACCGCTCCTCGTCCTGGAATCCCAGGCGCAGTTCCTCGTCCAGCGTGGGACGGCGGAACGGGTCGTCGTCGTCGCCTACCGGTTCAGGGGCAAACGGATCATCTGCCGGCGATAGTGGCAGGCATTCGTCAGGGAGCGCGGGAGCGTAGCCGCCTGCGCGATGCAGTTTCACGGCTTCCACGTGCTTGCAGTTGGTCTCGTTGCGTCGGTGGCGGCTGGCGAACGCAGGGCAGGTGCAGGTCTGGCGGTCGGCGTCCACCACATACTCAGCGCCCGTCTTGTTGATGACCGTCCAGTCGTTGCCGGTCAGGCTGCGGGGCGCAATGTGGTAATCGTGGAACTGCGCGCACGCCTTCACCAGCGGCGAGAGGTGGATAGGTCGGACTGCCTGTGCTACCATGAGCGTGATCTCCTTCGGGAGGTCGGGAAGGCTCGGCTCATCTTTCCAGGGAGGCGCCGGGCCTTCGTCTTGTCTATCCCTATTATCTAATACGTATTAGTAAATGTCAACGGGAAATATTTACACGTCAGAGAAATAGCGGTATCCTGTGGTTATGGATAACCCAATCGAAGAACTCACCATGCAGGAGGTCGCGGACTTGCTGGGGGTAACCCGTAGTCGGCTGAACCAGATGGTGAAGGCCGACGCAATCCCATCGCGACTGGAAATCACGCCAGAGGGGCGCACGCAACGCCTGATCAAGCGAGAGGTCGCGGACGCGCTGTTGATGCAGCGGCAACAGAGCGGCGAAGGGAAAGCGGGACGGGGGCGGCCGGTGAAGCTGCCGGGAAAGGCCGAGGCGACGACGTGACCAGCGACAACCAGCATTTCGAGCACATCATAGAAGAGTGGATCGGATCGCTCCCTGCGGATCGCAGTGAGTTGCAGTCGAAGGACGCCCTCTTGTCTCTTATCGAGCACGCCCACAACTACGGCGCGCGCAGGGGTCGGGTCTACGGGGCCCGGGTAGTAGGCAAATACTTTGCCCCATTCCTGACCGGCGTAACCGAGGAAGAAGGGCAACTCCACTTCGCCCGGTTGAAGGCTGTCATGGATGCGCTCGACAGCTCTGCGCCCCTGGATCTCGATGCCATAGAGCGCGAGTACCCTGTACCAGCGCGGAGAGAATCGAGATAGCCGGATGAATGCGTGACTCTAAATTACATCGTCAGCGCTTCTCCGTTTGTGTTGATCGAGGTGTTCCACGTGCCGAAGCAGAGCTTTGGCCTCTACTTCGCGCTGACGGCCGCATGCCTGATGGCCGGCGCCACCACGAACCGGGCGCTGCTGTCCCGCAGCACTC
>Ga0255338_1001451_pt1 | contig 44832 bp, 32 predicted proteins | sample MeOH1_35cm_T4_19_FD_203715 | JGI IMG/M metagenome (GOLD analysis project Ga0255338, IMG submission 203715) | Sandy soil microbial communities from University of British Columbia, Vancouver, Canada - MeOH1_35cm_T4_195 | ecosystem: Engineered > Artificial ecosystem > Sand microcosm > Unclassified ... | reverse complement strand
GCGCCGCTAGAAAACAGTCGCTTTCAACACGCGTTTCTAGCCATAAAAGCAGTATGAGAGCAACGCAATGATGGCGATTTAACGCATTTTTGTGGCGGGCCGAAACGAAAGCGCGGAAATGGCCGCGGACGCCCGGCGTCGCCGAAACGCGGAATTTTCCGTCCCGGCATAAAAAAGGGCCGAGGATAGGATGCCTCGGCCCGAGTCTGGAGGTAATTTGAAGGTCAGGCGGACCAGGGAGCGAATTCCGGCACGTTGACCGCGACGAATTCGCGCGCCCGCGCCTGGAGGCTGCGCGCCGGGGCCTCGACGACCTCGTAGGCATCCCGGTTGTCCAGGAGCGCCTTCAGCGCATTGGCGTTCAGCTTGTGGCCGCCGCGATAGGACCGGTAGCAGCCGATGAACTGCGCCCCGGCAAGCGCCAGGTCGCCGACGGCATCGAGCGTCTTGTGGCGGACGAATTCGTCCTTTTCGTAACGCAGGCCCTCGACGTTGATGACCGTATTGTCGTCGGAGATGACGACGGAATTCTCGAGCGAGGAACCGAGCGCGAAGCCGGCGGCCCACAGGCGCTCCACATCGCGCATGAAACCGAAGGTGCGGGCCCGCGACAGCTCGTTCTTGAAGGTGGCGGCGGTCAGGTCGCCGGCCCATTTCTGCCGGCCGATCAGCGGGCTGTCGAAGTCGATCTCGACCTCGAAGCGCGTGCCGTCATAGGGACGGAATTCGGCCCAGGAGGCGCCGGCTTCGATGCGGACCGGCTTGGTCACGCGGATATAGCGGCGCTTGACGCCGAGATTGACGACGCCGACCTGCTCGATCGCATCGATGAACACTTCCGAGCTGCCGTCCATGATCGGCATCTCGGCGCCGTCGACCTCGATCACCAGATTGTCGAGGCCGAGCGCATAGATGGCCGCCATGACATGCTCGATGGTGGCGATCGACCGGGCCGGGGAGAAGCCGAGCACGGTGCAGAGATCGGTATTGCCGACCTGCGAGGAAACCGCCTTGAACTCGGCAGAACTGCCATCATCGTAGGTGCGCACGAACACGATGCCCGCGCCGGCCTCGGCCGGCAGCATGTTGAGGGTGACCGTGCGCCCGGAATGGACGCCGATACCTGTCAGGCTGAGGGGAGCTGCGATGGTGGTCTGGAAGCCCAGCAATGCGATTGCCATGAAAAATTGCCTTTAGCGGTGCAACCCGCCCCTGCCCTCAGGCACGGATGTTGCGGCTGCTCTTGTCATTTCCGGATCGGGGAATCAGCGGCCGCTGCCGTCCATGCCCATTTCCGAGCCCATACATACGGACAGGGCCGCGTCGTGCCAAATCACTGTTTCTTTCGCACTGTAACGAAACCATACGATTGAAAAATAAGGGGAAAACCGTGGCCGGCGGAGGCGTGTGAAACACAAAGGGCCCGGGTCGTGAGACCCGGGCCCTTGATCACTGAAAGCGCTCGATCAGTTGGATTGGCGGCGAAGGAAGGCCGGGATTTCCAGCTGGTCGTCCTCGTGGCTCGAACGCGACGGGGGCGTGGCGCGACCCTGGTCGTCAAGCTGGCCGCGACGCGGCGCATAGAGGCTGGCTTCCGGCGAAAGAGCGCGACGCTGCGGTGCGGCCGTGGCCGGCGCAGAGGCGGTCATGTCGGCGGCGGGTTCTTCCTCCTGATGGCGGCCAAGCGAGTTGGTGATCCGCTTCAGGAGACCCATCGGACCGCGTTCGTCCTGGGCGGCCGGAGCCGCCGTGTGGGCGCGGTGATCGATTTCGGCACGCAGCACCGGCGGGAAATCTTCCACCTTGGGCATGCGGACCTGATCGACGGTCTGGCGGACTGCCGGGGCGACCGGCTCGTGGCGAACCGGAGCCGGAGCCTGCATGTCCGGGGCGGCTTGCATGGCCGGAGCCGGACGGCTCATGACCGGAGCAGGAGCGGCAACCGGCTCGGCCGGCATACGCGCTGCGGGCTGTGCTTCGGCGGCAGCAGGCGTGGCGAACAGCTGGCTCTGCGGGCGGAATTCCGGTTCGGCGGCCGGCTGCGGTGCCATGGCAGCCTGACGCGCGATGGCGATTTCCAGTTCGCGTTCCATTTCGGCTTCGGCCGAACGGATCGTTTCTGCCACCGGGTCGATGGTCTTGGGTGCCTGCGCCATTGCAGGCTGAACTGCGGCCGGAGCAGAAGCAACGGCCGCCGAAGGACGGATAAGGGGCTTTGCGACCGGAGCGGCGTCGCGGCCGGCCATGACATTGGCTGCACGATCGATGCCGGTGGCGACGACGGACACGCGGATCAGGCCTTCGAGCGCTTCGTCGAAGGTCGCGCCGAGGATGATGTTGGCGTCCGGATCGACTTCCTCGCGGATGCGGGTGGCCGCCTCGTCGAGCTCGAAGAGGGTGAGGTCCTTGCCGCCGGTGATCGAGATGAGGAGGCCGCGGGCGCCCTTCATCGAGGTCTCGTCGAGGAGCGGGTTGGAGATCGCCGCCTCGGCCGCGTGGCTCGCGCGCTTCTCGCCCGAGGCCTCGCCGGTGCCCATCATCGCCTTGCCCATGCCGCGCATGATCGAGCGGACGTCGGCGAAGTCGAGGTTGATGAGGCCTTCCTTGACCATCAGGTCGGTGATGCAGGCGACGCCGGAGTAGAGCACCTGGTCGGCCATCGCGAAGGCGTCGGCGAAGGTGGTCTTCTCGTTGGCGATCCGGAACAGGTTCTGGTTCGGGATCACGATCAGCGTGTCGACGTTCTTCTGCAGGTCCTCTATGCCGGCCTCGGCGATGCGCATCCGCCGCTGCCCCTCGAACTGGAAGGGCTTCGTCACGACGCCGACCGTCAGGATGCCCATCTCGCGGGCCGCCCTGGCGATCACCGGCGCGGCGCCGGTGCCGGTGCCGCCGCCCATGCCGGCGGTGATGAACACCATGTGCGAGCCGGAGAGGTGGTCGTTGATCTCGTCGATCACCTCCTCGGCCGCCGCGCGCCCGACCTCGGGCTGTGAGCCGGCGCCGAGACCCTCGGTGACGGCGATGCCCATCTGGATCATCCGCTCGGCCTTGGTGAGGGCGAGCGCCTGGGCATCGGTGTTGGCCACGACGAAGTCGCAGCCGATGAGCCCGGCCTGGATCATGTTGTTGACGGCGTTACCGCCGGCACCGCCGATGCCGAAGACGGTGATCCGCGGCTTGAGCTCTGTGATATCGGGCATCTTCAGATTGATCGTCATGGCAGCCTCGTGTCCTGATCGCTTGCCCGCGAGCCTCGCGGTTCCGTCCCTGTTTCCGATCGCCGCCGGCCTCGCGCCGGAGCGACCGCCCGCCACTCTCCGCCTCAGAAGCCGTCCTTGAACCACCGCCCGACGCGGGCGAAGTATCCATCCGTTCCGGTGAGGCGCGGCCGGTAGGGACGGATGGAAGTCTGCTCGAACTGAACCACCTGCGGATAAACCAGCAGCCCGACGACCGCCGCGAAGGCCGGCCCCTTGGCCGCCTCCGGCAGGCCGAGCACGCCGAGCGGCCGGCCGATCCGGGTCGCCCGGCCGAGCACCCTGCGGGCGACCTCGGTGAGCCCGGTGAGCTGGCTGCCGCCGCCGGTGAGCACGATCCGCCGGCCGATCCGCCCGGCGAAGCCGGAGGCGACCAGCCGGTCCCGGACGAGCTCGAGAATCTCGTCGACGCGCGGCCGCACGATGCGGTTCAGCATGGCCCGCGGCACCTGCGTGGCGGCGGCCGCGTCGTCCTCGCCGATCGGGTGGACGGTGAGGATGTCGCGCTCGTCGGAGGTGCCCTGCAGGGCGCTGCCGTGCAGCGTCTTCAGGCGCTCGGCGTCCTGCACCTTGATCGACAGGCCGTTGGCGACGTCGAGGGTGACGTGGCCGCCGCCGACCGCGATCGCGTCGGTGTGGACGAGGTGGCGGTCGGAGAACACCGAGATCGAGGTGGTGCCGCCGCCGATGTCGACGCAGGCGACGCCGAGCTCGGCCTCGTCCTCGACGAGGGTCGACAGCGCGCTCGCATAGGGCGTCGCGACCACCGCCTCGATCTCGAGGTGGCAGCGGCCGACACAGAGGAGGAGGTTGCGCAGCGGCGCCGTCTCGGCGGTGACGACCGTGAGGTCGATGCCGAGGCGCTGGCCGAGCATGCCGCGCGGGTCGCGGATGCCGCGACTGCCGTCGAGGGCGTAGCCGATCGGCAGCGTGTGGACGACGGTGCGGCCGTCCTTGACCGAGTGGGCGCCGCCGGCGGCGAGCACGCGCTGGATGTCGAGGTCGCCGACCTCGCCGCCGCCGACGTCGATGGCGGCCGAGAAGGTCTCGCTGCCGAGGCGGCCGCAGGTGACGTTGACGATGATCGATTCGACGGTGACGCCGGCCATCCGCTCGGCGGAATCGACGGCGAGGCGGATCGCCTGCTCGGCGGCGTCGAGGTCGACGACGACGCCGGACTTGATGCCGCGGGCGCGCTGGTAGCCGTAGCCGAGCGCCTCGATGGCGTGGGTGCGGCCGGCGAGCACGTCGCTGCCGTCGCGCGGCTTCAGCCGGGCGATCAGGCAGGCGATCTTGGTCGAGCCGATGTCGAGCACGGTGACGATCGCCGACTTGCGGCTCGGCAGCGGCTTGAAGCGGCCCTGGTCGGAACTGCCGAACCCGATCACGTCGCCGCCCCCTTGCGCTGGCCCGGCTTCTTGGCGAGCTCGGCCCGGCGGCGCTCGGCCGCCTCCGGCGAGAGCCGCACGACGATGCGGTCGGCGAGCCGGAGGTCGACCACGACGATGTCGCGGGCGAACAGCCCCTCGCTCTCGGCGAGCCGGACCACCTCGGCGAGGGCCGCCTCGGGATCGGCTTCCGGCAGGTTGATCGTCACGCCGCCCTCGAGGACGAGGTCCCAGCGCCGGTCGCCGACGCGGACGACCGCCTCGAGGCGCTCGTCGACGGGCGGGAACGCGGCGACCATCGCGAGCACCGCGTCGGCCTGCGCCGCGGCGCCCTTGCCGGCGACGAGCGGCAGGTCGGGATAGGAGGCGAGCGCCTCGGCCTCGTCGGTGATGAGCGTGCCGTCGCGGGCGATGAGGGCGGTGCGCGTGCCGTCGAACCAGCGCGCGAACGGGGTGCGCTCGGTGACGACGACGTCGAGGGTGTCGGGATAGAGCTTCTGCACCGTGGCGGAGGCGATCCACGGCAGCGTCATCAGCCGCTCGCGGCCCTCGGCGGCGTCGAAGGCGAGGATCGAGGAGCCGGGCTCGACCGACAGGGCCGCGAGGATCGCCGAATCGGAGGTCTCGCGGTGGCCGGTCATCCGCACGGCGTCGATGGTGAAGCCGGAGCGGGCGGTGACGGCGTCGAGGACGGCGGGCGCGTGCCCGCCCTCCACGACGCCGTAGGCGCCGGTCGCCAGGATGAAGCCGACGGCGCCGGCCGAGCCGAGGCCGCGCGGCAGGCGGTCGAGCGCCTCCATCGAACGGCGCAGCAGGCGCTGCCAGCCGGACCGGCGAAGCGGCAGCGCCTCGTCCAGTCCATGAGCCGGCTCACGTCCGCCGTGCACTTGCTCGATCAACGACCGCAACTCGCGTCCTCCACCATCCAGCTGACGAGATCCCCGTACGAGACGCCTTCGTGGGCGGCGAGGTCGGGAACCAACGACGTCGGCGTCATTCCGGGCTGGGTGTTGATCTCGAGGAGGATCAGCTCCTCGCGGGCCTCGTCGAAGCGGAAGTCCGCCCGCGAGACGCCCCGGCACCCGAGCGCGAGATGCGCTTCGAGGGTCAGCTTCCGGCAGGTTTGGTAAATATTCGGTTTAAGTTTTGCCGGAACCTCGTGACGGGAGGCGCCGGGGCGGTACTTCGAGTCGTAGTCGTAGAAGGCGTGGCCGACCGGCACGATCTCCAGCACCGCCGTGGCGTGGTCGCCGAGGACGGCGCAGGTGAGCTCGCGGCCCGGCACGTAGCGCTCGGCCATCAAGAGCTCGCCGAATCGCCAGTCCTCGCGGAAGAGCTCCTGCGGCGGATGGGTGGCGTCCTCGCGCACGATGAGGACGCCGACGGACGAGCCCTCGCTGATCGGCTTCAGCACGTAGGGCGGCGCCATCACGTGCGCCGCGGCGGCGGCCTGGCGCTCGACGATGAGGTGCTCGGCGACCGGCAGCCCGGCCACCTGGAACACCGCCTTCGCCTTCTCCTTGTTCATGGCGAGCGCCGAGGCGAGCACGCCGGAGTGGGTGTAGGGAATGCCGAGGAACTCGAGCACGCCCTGGATCGTGCCGTCCTCGCCGTAGGGCCCGTGCAGGGCGTTGAAGGCGACGTCGGGCTTCAGGTCGTGCAGGATCCGGCCGACGTCGCGGCCGACGTCGACCCGGCTCACCCGGAAGCCCTTCGCCTCGAGGGCGTCGGCGCAGCCGGTGCCCGACGAGAGCGACACCTCGCGCTCGCTCGACCACCCGCCCATCAGGACCGCGACGTGCTCGCCGGCCATCGGCTCACCTCCCCAGAAACGGCTTCACGTCGACGCCTTCGGGAAACACCCCGAGGCGCTTGATCTCCCACTCGAGCCGGACGCCCGAGCTCTCGAGCACCCGCGCCCGGACGGTCTCGCCGAGGCGCTCGATGTCCTCGCCGGTGGCCCCGCCGGTGTTGATCAGGAAGTTGCAGTGCATCTCCGAGACCTGGGCGCCGCCGACCCGGAGGCCGCGGCAGCCGGCGGCGTCGACGAGCTGCCAGGCGCGCCCGCCGGGCGGGTTCTTGAAGGTCGAGCCGCCGGTCTTCTCGCGGATCGGCTGCGCCGTCTCGCGGTGCGCCTGGACGGCGTCCATGGCGGCGCGGATCTCGGCCGGGTCGGCGGGCGTGCCCTGGTAGACCGCCTCGGTGAAGACGAAGTCGGCCGGCGCCGCGGAGTGGCGGTAGGCGTAGCCCATGTCTGCGTTCGAGAGCACGTGCACGGCGCCGGCGCGGTCGACCGCGCGCACCTCGACGAGGCGCTCGCGCGTTTCCGCGCCGTTCGCCCCGGCGTTCATGCGGAGCGCCCCGCCGATGCCGCCCGGAATGCCGTGGTAGAAGGCGAAGCCGGCGAGCCCTTCGGACAGCGCGAAGGCGGCGAAGCGCTTGTCGGGCACCGCCGCGCCGACCCGGAGCCGGTCGCCCGGCAGCCGCTCCAGCGCGCCGAAGCCGCGCATCGACAGCCGCACCACGAGCCCCGGCACGCCGCCGTCGCGGATGATGACGTTGGAGCCGAGGCCGAGGATCGTCACCGGCACGTCGGCCGGCAGCGCCGCGAGGACGTGCGCGAGGTCGGCCTCGTCGGCCGGCTGGAACAGGAGCTCGGCCGGCCCGCCGGCGCGGAACCACACGATGTCGGCGAGCGGCGCGTTCGGCGTCAGCGTGCCGCGGACGCCCGCGAGGGCGTCGCCGAGGCGTGGACGGAGGTCGGGAAAGGTCATCGGCGGGGGCCCCAAAGCCGAGAATTCCATCCTCCCCTGGAGGGGGAGGGTCGACGCGCCGAAGGCGCGGCGGGGTGGGGTGGCGCGGGCGGCAGCCCGCGGGACGACTCCCGCCGCGGGCACGGCGAGCGAGTGTTCTTTCCGGCGCCTGCCGGCGCCGTCACCCCACCCCGGAACGCTCCGCGTTCCGACCCTCCCCCTCCAGGGGAGGGTGTTGCGCGCTGGAGCGCCGCCCCCGCCATCACGCGCCCTCCGCGTCGAGGGCGGCGAGCTGCTTCGGCAGGGCGTAGGCCCACTGGGTGATCGAGCCGGCGCCGAGGCAGACGACGAGGTCGCCGGGGCGGACGAGGCCGCGGACGAGGCGGGCGAGGTCTTCCGGCCGCGGCAGGGTGAGGACGTCGCGGTGGCCGCGCGTCCTGAGCCCGAGCACCAGCGCATCGCGGTCGATGCCGGGGATCGGCGTCTCACCGGCGGCGTAGACGTCGGCGACGATGACGGTGTCGGCGTCGTTGAAGCAGGCGCAGAAGTCGTCGAAGAGGCTCTGCAGGCGGGTGTAGCGGTGCGGCTGCACGACGGCGACGACACGGCCGCGCGCCGCCTCGCGCGCCGCCCTGAGCACGGCGGTGATCTCGACCGGGTGGTGGCCGTAGTCGTCGAAGACGTCGACGCCGTTCCAGGTTCCGGTGTGGGTGAAGCGCCGCTTGACGCCGCCGAAGCCGGCGAGGCCGGCGCGGATCGCCGCCTCCGGAATGCCGAGCCGGTGCGCCACGGCGATCGCCGCGGTGGCGTTCGAGACGTTGTGGCGGCCGAGCACCGGCAGGAACAGGTCCTCGAACGTTGCCTCGTCGCCGGTGACGCGGTCGCGCAGGACGACGGAGAAGCGCGAGCCCTTCGGGTCGATGACCGGGTCGAGGAAGCGCACGTCGGCCTGCGGGTTGGCGCCGTAGGTGATGATGCGGCGATCCTCGATGCGGCCGACGAGCGCCTGCACCTCGGGGTGGTCGAGGCACATCACCGCGACGCCGTAGAACGGCACGTTCTGCACGAACTGCAGGAAGGCGTCGCGCACGGCGTCGAAGTCGCCGTAGTGGTCGAGGTGCTCGGGATCGATGTTTGTGACGACGGCGATGTCGGCCGGCAGCTTGACGAAGGTGCCGTCGGACTCATCGGCCTCGACCACCATCCAGTCGCCGCCGCCGAGGCGGGCGTTGGTGCCGTAGGCGTTGATGATGCCGCCGTTGATGACGGTCGGGTCGAGCCCGCCGGCGTCGAGCAGGGTGGCGATGAGCGAGGTGGTGGTGGTCTTGCCGTGCGTGCCGCCGATGGCGATCGCCTGCTTGAAGCGCATCAGCTCGGCCAGCATCTCGGCGCGGCGGACGACCGGCAGGAGGCGCGCGCGGGCGGCGACGAGCTCGGGGTTGTCGTGCTTCACCGCCGAGGAGACGACGAGGACGGTGGCGGCGCCGAGGTTCTCGGCGCGGTGGCCGATCGCCACCGGAATGCCCTTCTCGCGCAGCCGGGCGACGTTGGCGCCCTCGGCGATGTCGGAGCCCTGCACCGGGTAGCCGAGGTTGTGCAGCACCTCGGCGATGCCGCTCATGCCGATGCCGCCGATGCCGACGAAGTGCACGAGACCGATGTCGCGGGGCATCTTCATGGGCGGGCTCCGTTCGGGGCCGGCGCGCCGGCGATCGAGGCGACGAGGTCGGCGAGGCGCTCGACGGCGTCCGGCCGGCCGAGGGCGCGCGCCGCCGCGGCGGTGGCGGCGAGGCGCTCGGGGTGGGCGGCGAGGTCGGCGATCTCGGCGGCGAGGCGCTCGGGCGGCAGCTCGGCCTGCGCGATCACGAAGGCGCCGCCGGCGGCGCCGATGACGGCGGCGTTGGCGGCCTGGTCCTGGTCGCGGGCGTGCGGCAGCGGCACCAGGATCGCCGGCCGGCCGATGGCGGAAAGCTCGGCGACCGTCGAGGCGCCGGAGCGGCAAACGACGAGGTGGGCGGCCGCCATGCGCGCCGGCAGGTCGGTGAAGAACGGCTCGACCTCGGCGGCGACGCCGGCCGCCCGGTAGGCGGCGCGGACGCGGTCGAGATCTTCCGCGCGGGCCTGCTGGACGATCGAAAGCCGGCCGCGGAGGGCGGCGTCGAGGCGCTCGATCGCCGGCGGCACGAGGTCGGCGAACACGCGCGCGCCCTGGCTGCCGCCGAAGACGAGCAGCTTCAGCGGCCCGCCGGGCACCGGCGTGTCGTAGGGCGTGGCGGCCGCGGCGACGACGGCCGGGCGCACCGGGTCGCCGACGTGCACCACCTTCGCGGCGTGGTCGCCGGCGCCGGCGGTGGTCTCGAAGCCGGTGGCGATGCGGGCGGCGCGCGCGGCGAGCATGCGGTTCGCCCGGCCGAGCACGGCGTTCTGCTCGTGGATGACCGTCGGCACGCCGCGGAGGTTGGCGGCGACGAGCGGCGGCACCGTCGGATAGCCGCCGAAGCCGACGACGACGGCGGGCCGCGCCTTCCGAATGATCGACAGCGACTGCAGGATGCCGCGGCCGAGCTTCGCCACCGTGCCGGCCATCCTGACCGGCGAGCGGCCGGTGACGGTGGCGGCGGCGACGAGGTGGACCCTGCGCGCCGGGAAGTCGCCACCGTAGCGGTCGGCGCGCTCGTCGGTGACGAGCTCGACGGCGTAGCCGCGCGCGACGAGCGCGTGGGCGAGCGCCTCGGCCGGGAACAGGTGGCCGCCGGTGCCGCCGGCGGCGATGAGGACGAGCGGCGGGCCGCTCACGCGGTGCGCTCCCGGCCGCCGAACACGAAGGGACTGAAGGCGACGTCGACCCGCGGCCGGCGCCGCGTCAGCGCGAGCGCGAAGCCCATGCCGAGCCCGACGGCGATCAGCGACGAGCCGCCGTAGGAGATGAGCGGCAGCGTCATGCCCTTGGCCGGCATCAGGTGCAGGTTGACCGCCATGTTGATGACCGCCTGCACGCCGAACAGGATCATCAGGCCGGAGATCGCGAGGCGCACGAAGGCGTCGTTCTCCTGGCGCGCGCGCTCGAGGCCGCGCAGCACGATGAAGGCGAAGAGCAGCGCGAGGAGGCCGCAGGCGAGGATGCCGAACTCCTCCGCGGTGACGGCGAAGACGAAGTCGGTGTGACTGTCGGGCAGCACCCGCTTGACCGTGCCCTCGCCCGGCCCGCGGCCGAACCAGCCGCCGGTGACGAAGGCGTCGAGCGCCGTCTCGACCTGGAAGTTGTCGCCGGACTCCGGGTCGAGGAAGCGGTTGATGCGGCCGGCGACGTGCGGCAGCAGGAAGTAGGCGCCGGCGAGCCCGGCAGCGCCGAGGCCGGCGAGGATCGCGGTCAGGAACCACGACAGCCCGGCGAGGAAGAACATCGCCCCCCAGACGATGGCGGTCAGCATCGCCTGGCCGAAGTCGGGCTGGGCGACGAGGGGCGCGAGCGTCATCGCCAGCATCAGCATCGCCAGCAGGCGCCCCGGCAGCGCGCGCGCCTTGGCGCCCTCGGCGAGCAGGAAGGCGACGATGACGACGAAGGCCGGCTTCAGGAACTCCGACGGCTGGATCGACATGCCGAGCAGCGAGATCCAGCGCCGCGAGCCCTTGACCTCGACGCCGAAGAACAGGGTGGCGATGAGGAGCAGGAAGGAGACGGCGAACACCGCCACCGCGAGCGAGCGCACCTGCCGCGGCGTCAGGAAGGAGACGCCGATGAGCACGGCGATGGCGGGGATGGCGAAGAACGCCTGCCGCTTGACGAAGTGGTAGCTGTCGATGCCGAGCCGCTCGGCGACCGGCGGGCTCGCCGCGAAGGAGAGCACGATGCCGCCCGCCACCAGAATGAGCAGGGCGGCGAGCAGCAGGCGGTCGACGGTCCACCACCACTCGGCGAAACGTCCTCGGTCGGCGCGCGTGACCATCAGCCCCTCCCTGTCGGCGCAAGGCCGTCGAGTTCCCGGACCAGCGCGCGGAAGCGGTCGCCGCGCGCCTCGAAGTTGGCGAACTGGTCGTAGGAGGCGCAGGCCGGCGAGAGCAGCACCACCGGCTCGTCCGCCCCGTCCTCCGCCGCGTCCGCGGCCGCGGCGGCGAGCGCCGTCGCGAGGTCGCCGGAGACGACGTGCGGCACCGCCGCGCCGAGCGTCGCCGCGAAGCCCTCGGCCGCCTCGCCGATCAGGTAGGCCTTGGCGACGCGCGGGAAGAGCGGCTCGAGCGCCGCGATGCCGCCGGCCTTCGGCTTGCCGCCGGCGATCCAGTAGATGCGCTCGAAGCTCGCCAGCGCCTTTTCGGTGGAATCGGCGTTGGTGGCCTTGGAATCGTTGACGAAGAGCACGCGGCCGCGACGGCCGACCTCCTCGAGGCGGTGCGGCAGCCCGCCGTAGAACGGCAGCGCCGCGGCGATCGTCGCCGCCGGCACGCCGACGGCGCGGACGGCGGCGATGGCCGCGGCGGCGTTCTGGGCGTTGTGGTTGCCGCGCAGCGTGCCGATGCCGGCGAGGGAATAGCGGGTGACCTCGGCGCCGTCGCGCCACTCGACGACGTCGGCGCCGTCGACGGAGAACGAGCGGCCGCGGCCGCCGAGCCGGGCGGCGGACGAGATGGCGACCGTCGCCTCACCCGGATCGCGGCCGGCACGCCTGAGGTTGGCGAGGAAGCGGCCCTCCGGCTCGTCGACGCCGATCACCGCGACGCGCGGCCGGCCGATCTCGAACAGCCGCCGCTTGGCGGCGAAGTAGCCGCCGTGGCCGCCGTGGCGCTCGTGGTGATCGGGCGTCAGGTTGAGGAACACCGCCACCTCGGGATCGAGCCGGCGCGCCTGGTCGAGCTGGAACGAGGAGAGCTCGAGCACGACGACGTCGCCGGGGCCGGGCGGGTCGAGGTCGAACACCGAGCGGCCGATGTTGCCGCCCATCTGCACGGCGCGGCCGGCGGCGCCGACGAGGTGGCGGACGAGCGCCGTCGTCGTCGACTTGCCGTTGGTGCCGGTGATCGCGATCACGGTGGCGCCGGAGGCGGCGGTGGCGGCGAAGAACTGGCCGATCTCGTTGTCGACCGGCACGCCCTCGCCCCAGGCGCGGCGGATCACCGGGTGCGGCTCCGGATAGAGGTGGGCGATGCCGGGGCTGGCGACGAGGAGGTCGACCTCCGGCCAGGCGCCGTCCGCGAGGTCGGCCGCCTCGGCGCCCGCCTTGCCGAGCCGGGCGACGGCGGCCGGGTCGTCGTCGTGCACCACCGGGATCGCGCCGCCGGCGAGGAGCGCGTCGACGACGGCGCGCCCGGCCTTGCCGAGGCCGAGCACCGCGACGCGTCGTCCGGCGTGGCCGGGGATTGGGATCATGCCGGCCTCACCGGAGCTTCAGGGTCGAGAGGCCGATGAGGGCGAGCACGCAGGCGATGATCCAGAAGCGGATCACCACCTGCGGCTCGGTCCAGCCGAGCTTCTCGAAGTGATGGTGGATCGGCGCCATCCGGAAGACGCGCTTGCCGGTGAGCTTGAACGAGGCGACCTGGATGATCACCGACAGCGCCTCGACGACGAACAGGCCGCCGATGATGGCGAGCACGATCTCGTGCTTCGTCGCGACCGCGATGGCGCCGAGCATGCCGCCCAAGGCGAGCGAGCCGGTGTCGCCCATGAAGATCGCCGCCGGCGGCGCGTTGAACCACAGGAAGCCGAGGCCGGCGCCGATGACCGCGCCGCAGACGACGGCGAGCTCGCCGGTGCCGGGCACGAAGTGGATCTGCAGGTAGTCGGCGAAGAGGGCGTTGCCGGCGAGGTAGGCGATGATGCCGAAGCAGCCGGCGGCGATCATCACCGGCACGATGGCGAGACCGTCGAGGCCGTCGGTGAGGTTCACCGCGTTGCCGGCGCCGACGATCACCAGGATGCCGAAGGGGATGAAGAACCAGCCGAGGTTGACGAGCAGCGTCTTGACGAAGGGGAAGGTCAGCGAGGTGGAGAACGGCTCGGCGCCGACGTGGGCGACAACGTAGGCGGCGACGCCGGCGATCAGCGCCTCGACGGCGAGGCGGACCTTGCCGGAGACGCCCTTGTGGGTCTGCTTCGTCACCTTCAGGTAGTCGTCGTAGAAGCCGACGAGGCCGAAGCCGAGGGTGACGAGCAGCACCATCCAGACATAGGGGCTCGACAGGTTGGCCCACAGCAGCGTCGTCACCACGAGGCCGGCGAGGATGATGAGGCCGCCCATCGTCGGCGTGCCGCGCTTGGTGACGAGGTGGCTCTCCGGCCCGTCGGAGCGGATCGGCTGGCCCTTGCCCTGGCGGACCCGCAGCGCCGCGATGGCCGACGGCCCGGCGAGGAAGACGAACAGGAGCGCGGTCAGCATCGCGCCGCCGGTGCGGACGGTGATGTACCTGAAGACATTCAGGAAATTCACCTGCCCGGCGAGATCGGCCAGAATATAGAGCATCCCCTACCCCCCGCTCCCGCCCGATGCGGGGACAGCAAAGCGTGTCTTTAGGGCAGCGACGATGCGGCCGGTCCGGCTGCCGTTCGAGCCCTTGATCATGACGACGTCGCCGGCGGCGACGTCGGCCAGCACCGCCGCCTCGAGTTCCGCCGCGGTCTCGGCCCAGGCGCCGCGGACGGCCGCCGGCAGCGCGTCGTGCAGCGCCTTCATCAGCGGCCCGGCGGTGTGGACCCGGTCGAGGCCGGCGGCGACGAGCGGCCCGGCGAGGCCGGCGTGCAGCGCCGCCGCCTCGGGGCCGAGCTCCAGCATGTCGCCGAGGACCGCGATGCGCCGGCCGCCGGGGCCGACGGGGGCGAGCGCCAGCACCTCGACGGCGGCGCGCATCGAGGTCGGGTTGGCGTTGTAGGCCTCGTCGATCAGCGTCGCGGTGCCGCCGGGCAGCGCGAGGACGGTGCGGGCGCCGCGGCCGGCCGGGGCGCCGAAGCCTTCGAGCGCCGCCGCGGCGGCATCGACGTCCGCGCCGAGCGCCTCGGCGGCGGCGAGCACGGCGAGGCTGTTCATCACCAGGTGGTGGCCGGGGGCGCCGAGGCGGTAGGCGACCGGGCGGCCGGCGAGCATGATCTCGACGGCCGAGCCCTCGGCCTCGAGCCGCTCGGCGAGGAGGCGCACCGTGGCGCCCGCGGCCGCGCCGAACGAGACGACGCGCGCCACCCCGGCCGCGGCGGCCGCCGCGGCGAGGCGGGCGAAGTGGCGGTTGTCGGCGTTGAGGATCGCCGTGCCGCCCGGCTCGACGCCGAGCAGGATCTCGGCCTTGGCGTCGGCGATCGCCTCCTCGGAGGCGAAGTAGGCGGCGTGGGCGGCGACGACGGTGGTGACGATCGCCGCGTGCGGGCGGACGAGCCGCACCAGCGGCGTGATCTCGCCGGGCGCGTTCATGCCGATCTCGAACACCCCGAAGGCCGCCTCGACCGGCAGGCGGGCGAGCGACAGCGGCACGCCCCAGTGGTTGTTGAAGGAGGCGACCGAGGCGTGTACCGGGCCGGAGGCGCCGAGCGCGATCCGCAGCATCTCCTTGGTGCCGGTCTTGCCGACGCTGCCGGTGACGGCGACGATGCCGGCACGGCTGCGCGCCCGCGCGGCGCGGGCGAGGTCGACGAGGGCGGCGAGCACGTCGGGCACGACGACGTAGCGGCCCTCGGCCGGCAGGCCGGCGAACCGGCTCTCGGCGACGACGGCGAGCGAGGCGCCGGCGGCGAGCGCGGCGGCGACGTAGTCGTGGCCGTCGAGGCGCTCGCCGGTGATGGCGAAGAACGCCTCGCCCGGCGCCAGCGTGCGGGTGTCGATCGACAGGCCGGTGGTCGCCACGGCCGGCGCGCCGACGGCCCGGCCGCCGGTGGCGGCGAGGAGGTCGGCGAGGCGCCAGAGCGGCGTCATCGGCCGGCCCTGGCGGCGAGGGCCGCGCGGGCGACCGCGTGGTCGGAGAACGGCAGCACGCGATCGCCGACGATCTGGCCGGGCTCGTGGCCCTTGCCGGCGACGACGAGGATGTCGCCCTCGGCGAGCATCGCGACCGCCCGCTCGATGGCGGCGGCGCGGTCGCCGATCTCGACGGCGCCGGGAGCGGCGGCGAGGATGGCGGCGCGGATCGTGGCGGGATCCTCGCTCCTCGGATTGTCGTCGGTGACGATGGCGACGTCGGCGAGGCGGGCGGCGACGGCACCCATCAGCGGGCGCTTGCCGCGGTCGCGGTCGCCGCCGGCGCCGAAGACGACGATCAGGCGGCCGTCGGTGATCGGCCGGAGCGTCGCGAGCACCGCCTCGAGGGCGTCGGGCTTGTGCGCGTAGTCGACGAACACCGGCGCGCCGGCGGCGGTGCGGCCGACGAGGTCGAGCCGGCCGGGGGCACCCTCGAGCCCGGCGAGGGCGGCGACGGCGTCCTTCGGCGCCACGCCGACGGCGATGGCGAGGCCGGCGGCGACGAGGGCGTTCGAGACCTGGAAGCCGCCGAGGAGCGGCAGCACCACCTCGTGCCGCTCGCCGCCGGCGATGACGACGAGGCGCTGCCCGGTGCCGGCGGGGGTGGCCTCGACGAGGCGGACCGCCTCGCCCTCCGGGCCGACGGTGAGGACCTTCAGGCCGCGCGCTGCGGCGACGCGGCCGACGCGGCCGGCCATCGGCTCGGCCGGATCGACCACCGCGGCGGCACCGGGCGGCAGCAGGGTGTCGAACAGCCGGAGCTTCGCCGCGAGGTAGGCCTCCACCGTCGGGTGGTAGTCCATGTGGTCGCGGCCGAGGTTGGTGAAGGCGCCGGCGGCGAAGCGCACGCCGTCGAGGCGGCGCTGGTCGAGGCCGTGGCTCGACGCCTCGAGGGCGACGTGGGTGATGCCCTCGCGGGCGAGGCCGGCGAGGGTCTCGTGCAGGGCGACCGGGTCGGGCGTCGTCAGGCTGCCGTAGCGCGTGCCCTCGGCGGTGACGACGCCGAGGGTGCCGAGGCTCGCCGCATTGCGGCCGGCGGCGGCGAGAATCTGCCGGGTGAAATCGGCGACCGAGGTCTTGCCGGCGGTGCCGGTGACGGCGACGACCGTCTCGGGCTGCGGCGCGTGCAGGCGGGCCGCCATCAGCGCCAGGCGGCGGCGCGGATCGACGTCGCGCAGCACCGGCACGCCGAGATCGGCCGGCACCTCGGCCTCGGCGCCGACGAGCACCGCGACCGCGCCGCGCCGCACCGCCTCGGCGGCGAAGGCGGCGCCGTCGACCTTGACGCCCGGCAGGCCGGCGAAGACGACGCCCGGCGCGGCCGCGCGGCTGTCGGCGGTGATGCCGGTGACGACGAGGCCGGCCGCCGCCGGCCCGGCCGCGAGGTCGGGCGCGAGCTCGGCGAGCGTCTTCCGGGCGGTGGGGTCTTCGACGGGCATCTCGGCGGCGATCTTCCGGGCGGCGGTCATGCGGCGGGCGGGCGGGGTCAGTAGGAGACGAGGAGGGGCGCGGTCGGGTCGTCGAATCGCGGCGAGACGCCGAGCATCGCGGCGGAGCGGCGGATGATCGCGGCCACCGTCGGCGCGGCGTTCGAGCCGGCGGTGCGGCCGCCGCCCTTGAAGCGGTCCGGCTTCGGCTCGTCGAGCATGACGAAGACGATGTAGCGCGGCTTCTCCATCGGGAAGGCGGCGAGGAAGGAGTTGCGGTTCTTGTCGTGCGAGTAGCGGCCGTTCACCACCTTCTCGGCGGTGCCGGTCTTGCCGCCGACGCGGTAGCCCTTGACCTCGGCGTTGCGGCCCGAGCCCTTCTCGGCGTTCATCCGGAACAGCGCCCGCATGGCGTCGCTGGTGGCGGGCGTGACCACCTGCTTGGCGAGACCGTCGGCGGTCGCCTTGTCGCGCGGGAAGAAGGTCGGCGGGATCAGCTTGCCGCCGTTGACGAGGGCGGCGGCGGCGGCGACGGCGCTGAGCGGGCTCACCGAGATGCCGTGCCCGAACGAGGTGGTGACGATGGTGACGTCCTTCCATTGCTTCGGCGCGAGCGGCGCGCCGACCTCCGGAAGATCCGTCTGCAGGCGGCCGAGGAAGCCGAAGCGGCCGAAATACTCCGGCAGCCGCTGCGGGCCAAGCCCCAGCGCGAACCGCCCCGTGCCGATGTTCGACGAATAGATGAACACCTCCGGGAAGGTCAGCACCCGGCCCTTGCCGTGGAAGTCCTTGATGGTGAAGCGGCCGAGGTGCAGCGGCCGCGAGGCGTCGACGGTCGAGGTCATGCTCGCCAGGCCGGAGTCGAGCGCCGCGGCGAGGGTGAACATCTTGAACACCGAGCCGAGCTCGAAGACGCCGGCGGTGGCGCGGTTCATGCGGTCCTTGTCGAGCGCCTGCCCCGGGTCGTTGGGGTCGTAGTCCGGCAGCGAGCTCATCGCCAGCACCTCGCCGGTCTCGACGTCGAGCACGATGCCGATGCCGAACAGCGCCTGGTAGCGGTCGACCGCGCGCATGATCTCGTCGCGCACCACGTGCTGGACGCGCAGGTCGATCGACAGCTTCACCGGCTCGAGGTTGCGCGTCTGGGCGAAGCCGAGGTCGTGCAGGTCGGAGAGGCCCTGCCCGTCGATGGTCTTCTCGACCCCGGCGATGCCCTGGTTGTCGACGTTGACCGCGCCGAGAATGTGACCGGCGAGATTTCCGCCCGGGTAGAACCGCTTCTTCTCGACCAGGAAGCCGATGCCGGGCAGGCCGAAATCGTGGATCTGCTTCTGGATCGTCGGCGACAGCTCGCGCTTCAGCCAGACGAAGCCGGCGTTGGAGGCGAGCTTGTGGCGCGTCGCCTCGCTGCCGAGGTCGGGCAGCACCGAGGACAGCAGCTCGACCGCCTCGTCGGCGTCGATGACCTTGCGCGGCTCGGCGAACAGCGAGACGGAGCGGATGTCGGTGGCCAGGATCTCGCCGTTGCGGTCGAGGATGTCTGGCCGGGTGGCGGCGACGGCGTCCTGGGCGGTGCGCCAGGCGAGCGACGGGCGGTCGGGGGTGAGGCCGAGCACGACGAGGCGCCCGCCGATGACGAGGAACAGCGCCGCGAAGGCGAACACCGCGAGGCCGACGCGGTTGCGGCCGCCGTCCTGACGGCGGGCCGGTCGAGGGGCGCCCTTGCGGGTGCGGGTGCGGTCGGTCATCGCATCACCTCTCGAACGACAGGGACATCGGCCCGCCGGTGGCGATCGGGCCGGAGGCGCGCAGCGCCGGCCCGCGCGGCGCCGCCGCGGCGGGCGGCGCGACGGCGGACGGAGCGGCGGGAGCAGGCGGCGGGACGGCGGCGGCGGTCGCGGCGGGGCTCGGCACGGGGGAGCTCGGCACGGGGGCGGGCGCGGCAGCCTTCGGCGCCGGCGCGGCGGGGCGCGGCGGGGCCGCGGGCGCCGCCGCGGGACGCTCGCGCAGCACCGGCGGCGGCTCGCTCGCCGGCTGGGTGGCGAGCGGCCCCGGCCCGGGGACCGGCGACGGCAGCGAGCCGGTCGTCTCCGGGTCGGGCGCGCCGACCGGCCGGCGCAGCAGCGTGTCGATGGTCGGCGCCCCGCCTTCGGCGGCGCCCGGCGGCACGTCGGATTCGACGAACGGCGCCTCGACGGCGGCCGGCCGGTGGGCCGACGTGGAGGCCGCGACGGCCGGCGGCGGCGCGGCGGGATCGGCGGACGGCGCGGCGACCGGACGGAACGGCGCGTCGGCGATGGCGCCGATCTGGTCGGTGCGGATCGGCGCGAGCGAGAACCGCGCGGCGTGCTGCTCGACGATGGCCTGCAGGCGGCCCGGCTGCTCGAGCAGGCTCCACTCGGCCTTGAGCTCGGAGATCCGCTCCTTCTCCTCGGCGATCTTCGACGACAGGCGCGACACCTCGGAGGCGATGCGGCCGGCCTCGCGCTTCTCCTCGAAGACGACGCCGGCGGCGAGAATGGTGAGCAGCGCGAGCAGCACCGAGAGGCTGCGCGAGATCGAGATCTGACGTTCCGAGTAGCGCGACACGAGCGTCATGCCTCCCTTGCGGCGACGAGGCGCGGCACGCCGAGGGCGGCCGGATCGACCGGCCGCGGCGGCGCGTCGGTGCGCTCGCCGACCCGGAGGCGGGCGGAGCGGGCGCGCGGGTTCGAGGCGATCTCGGCGGCGGTCGGCGAGACCGCGCTGCGGACCGGCAGGCGGAAGGTCGGCGCCGGCAGGTCCTCGACAGGCATGTGGCGCGAGCCGCCGGCGCGCTCGCGCGAGCGCTCGGCGAGGAAGCGCTTGACGATGCGGTCCTCGAGGCTGTGGAAGGCGACGACGACGAGCCGGCCGCCGACGACGAGCAGCCGCTCGGCGGCGGCGAGCGCCTCGGCGAGCTCGTCGAGCTCGTGGTTCACGGCGATCCGGAGCGCCTGGAAGGTGCGCGTCGCCGGGTGGATGCCGTCGCCGGACTTCGGCACCACCCGCTCGACGACGCGGGCGAGGTCGAGGGTGCGCTCGAACGGCGCCTCCTCGCGGCGCTGCAGGATCGCGCGGGCGACGGCGCTCGCCCGCCGCTCCTCGCCGAGCACGGAGAACATGCGGGCGAGCGCGCCGTGCGGCAGCGTGTTGACGAGATCGGCGGCGGTCGGCCCCTCGCCGCCCATCCGCATGTCGAGCGGGCCGTCGTTGCGGAAGGAGAAGCCGCGCTCCGGCCGGTCGAGCTGCATCGAGGAGACGCCGACGTCGAGCACGACGCCGTCGGCACCGGCGCAGCCGGCGGCGCGGGCGTGCGCGTCGAGCTCGGAGAAGCGGCCCTCGACGAGGGTGAGGCGGCCGCCGGCGGCGGCCTCGAGCGGGCGGCCGGCCTCGATCGCCGACGGGTCGCGGTCGATCGCGACGACGCGGGCACCCGCCTCGATGAGGGCGCGGGTGTAGCCGCCGGCGCCGAAGGTGGCGTCGACGATGACGGCGCCCGGCCGCGGCGCCAGCGCCTCAATCACCTCGGCGAGCATCACCGGCTTGTGGCGGCCGTCGGCCGCGGGGAGCGCGAGCGCGGTCATGCCGGCGCCCCCGGGGCGGGGCCGCCCTGCAGCGCCGCGAGCGCCCGGCGCATCGCCTCGGCGCGGTGCGCCTCGAAGCGCTCCGGCTCCCAGATCTGGAACTTGTAGCCCTGGCCGACGAGGACGACCTGGTCGACGATGCCGGCGCGGGCCTTGATCGCCTCGCTGAAGGTCACCCGCCCCTCCGCATCGATCTTCAGGACCTCGCTGATGCCGTAGAGGGCGGTCGCCAGATAGTCGTGATCGGAGGTCAGCGTGCGCACGCCCTCGAGCCGCCGCTCGATCTCGCCGAGCAGGGCGTTGCCGCCGGCGTCGACCGCCTCGAGATAGGGCGAGGGAAAGCAGTAGAGGCCGTCGAAGCCGTCCCGCTGCAGAACGGCGCGAAACGGCGCAGGGATGGAGGTCCGCCCCTTGGCATCGAGTCGCGCCGTGTAGTGGGACACGAAGCCGTGCATCGCCTCTTCCGCCAAAGCCGCCGCCGGTGGCAACGCGCCATCGGAACCGGGGGGCGGAAACCGCAACGAGACACGGGAAGCCGGCGCGCGGCGCCCGCCCTACGCGCCTCGGGCGCCGAGGGCTGATCGGCCCAGCCCCACCTCGCTCCGGGATGATTTGGGATAGCATGGGACAGCATGGGCGTCAATGGAATCACCCTCCCCGATCGCCCTCCCGGACGGCATTCTGGCGCGCCATGTCCTGACGATCCGTGAACGGCCGGCGGCCGATTCCCCGGCCACGGCTGGGCTCCGGCGCGCGCGGGCGCGCGCCCTCGGGCGGCGGCCGGCCGCAGGGCGTGCGAGTAGCCTCGGCAGAGGTGTCTCGGGAGGGTCTCGGGGCGCGGCGATGAACGGCGTCTGGGGCGTGCGCGCCAGCCGGCCTGTAAGCCGGGTTCTGTAAGGCGGCTCCCGCGTGAGCGCGAGCCGCGTGACGGCCATTCCTCTGGGACGTCCGTCGCCGGACGCCTCGCGCGACCAACCCGGGCGACTGGCCTGAAAGCAGGGCCTGGACCCCTCCCGGAGGAGAGCCCCGCGTCGCCCCTATTCGGTCTTGCTCCCGGTGGGGTTTGCCGTGCCGTCCCCGTTGCCGGGTCCGCGGTGGGCTCTTACCCCACCCTTTCACCCTTACCGACGGCGCGCCGTCGGCGGTTTGCTTTCTGTGGCACTTTCCCTGGGGTCGCCCCCGCCGGGCGTTACCCGGCACCGTGCTTCCATGGAGCCCGGACTTTCCTCCCCGGCGGCCTTTCGGCACTTGCAGGGGCGGCCGTCCAGCCGACTGGCGCGCGCCTCACCTAGGCGCTCGGCCGGCGAAAGTCGAGGGCTTCGTGGCGCCGGCGCGCGGGCGTCAGTGCGCGCCGGTCATCCGGCAGAGGGCGCAGAGATCGGGAATGCGCAGGCGATCCTGCCGCTCGGCGACGAGGAGGCCGCGCCGGCGCATGTCGGAGATCACCCGGCTCACCGTCTCGATGGTGAGCCCGAGATAGTCGGCGATCTCCTGCCGGGTCATCGCGAGGCGCACCGTCGCCGGAGCGTTGGTGCGGTCGATGCAGCGGCCGAGGCCGCGCCCGGGCACCATCCGCACGATGAAGGTGGCGACCCGCTCGCAGGCCGACTTGCGGCCGAGCAGCACGGCGTGCTCATGCAGGGTGGCGATCTGGTCGCGCAGGCAGCGGGCGATGTGGCGCTGGCCGGCGACGGAGGTCTCGGCGTCGCGGCGGTCGATCACCCGGAAGCCGGAGGCGACCAGCGTCTCGGCGACGCAGTCGTGCGCGTCGCCGGCCGACAGGCCGAACAGGTCGCCCGGCCCGAGGATCTCGACGACCTGGCGGCGGCCGTCCGGCAGCAGCTTGTAGAGCATCACCGCGCCGTCGCTGATCTCGTAGAGGCGGTCGGCGACGTCGCCCTCGTCGTAGACGATCTCGTGCTCCGACATCCGCACGGTGCGGGTGCGCGGCGAGGCGAGGATCTCGTCCCAGCCGATCTGCTCGCCCGTCGGCCGCACGGCGATCGGCGCCCGCACCGGAGCCCCCGCTTCGCCCATCGCATGGTTGAGATATGCCATCGCCCGTCCCTCCTCGATGCCCGGCGGAACCTCGTCCGTCCAATTTCGCCGGGCTACGAGGTGACTAGAGACCATCGGCGAGGCGGGGAAAATTCGGCGCATTCCGTACGCCGAACCGCGTACGGGCCGCTACGGATGGGACGCCCCGCCGCAGCTTCACGTCGTCGCGGCGGATCGCGCGCGGGGGGATGCCGGATCGGAGCCTAGATCGCGTCGGCGAGCGCCGCCTCGGACAACGGCTTGCGCAGGAGGACGACCGGCGCGACGACGTCGCGCAGCATCTCGTCGATGCGCGTCTGCGACAGACCGGAGATCACCACGATGTGCGGCGGCCCGTCGAGCCGGCTGACCCAGCGCACGATATCGGCCCCGGCGATGCCGGGCAGGCCGAGGTCGACGAGGACGACGTCGTCGGGGCCGGGCGGCCCGGATTCGAAGAAGCTCTCCGCATCCGCGTGGGCGGCGACGCTGTGGCCCATCTGCTCGAGCAGCATCCTGAGCGAGTCGCAGACCCCGAGATCGTCTTCGACAATATGGACCAACGCCACCTAGCACGTCTCCCGGCCGAGGATCGCTGCGGCAGCGCAGCACCACTACGGGCGCGTCCGCGTCCGGCGCACATGTCACCCGTCCGGACGGCGCCGCGCCATCCGGTGCAGTACGGACGTTGGGGGATTTCGCGCCGGGGCCGTCCGGTCAGGACGCTTCGGTGCCGTTCGAGAGGACGATGCGGACGAGGTCGGCGGCGTTGCGCGCGCCGAGCTTCTGCATGATTCGGGCGCGGTGGACCTCGACGGTGCGCGGCGAGATCATCAGCGTGCGGCCGGCCTCCTTGTTCGACATGCCCTTGACGATCTCGCCCAGCACCTCCTGCTCGCGCGGGGTGAGGTGCTCCTGGCCGTGGAAGGCCGGCGGCCCGTCCTCGGCGGGGCGTGCCGCGCTGGCGAGGGCGGCGCGCACGCGGGCGATCACGCTGTCCATGTCGAAGGGTTTCTCGACGAAGTCGACGGCGCCCTCCTTGATCGCCTCGACGGCGACCGGGATGTCGCCCTGGCCGGAAATCATGAAGATCGGGCCGCGGTGGCCGCGGGCGACGAGCGCCTTCAGGGTCTCGATGCCGGACCGGCCCGGCATGTGGACGTCGAGCAGCACGCAGGCCGAGCAGACCAGCGGATCGGCGAGCATCCTGTCGCCGGACTCGTAGGGGGTGACGTGGAACCCTTCGAGCTCGAACACCACGGTCAGCGCATCGCGCACCGCCGCATCGTCGTCGACGACGAGGATCGCCGGCTGTTGCTCGGCCGTCATTGGGTCTTCTCCGGATGTCTGGTCGGCAGCGTCAACGTGAAGGTCGCCCCCCGACCGCCGCCGCCACCGTCGACGACGAGGTCGCCGCCGTGATTCTGCGCGATCGTGCGGGAAATTGCGAGGCCGAGGCCGAGCCCCGTCCGCTTGGTGGTGGCGAAGGCCTTGAAGAGCCCGCGCACGGTCTCCTTGGGAATGCCCGGGCCGGAATCGGAGACACCGACGACGATGCGGTCGCCGGACCGCCGAACGGCGATGCCGATCCATCGCTCGTCGCACGCGCGCACCGCCTCGACGGCGTTGCGGAACAGGTTGGCGAGCACCTGCTGGATCTGCACCGGATCGACGTCGACCGGCGGCAGGCCGGCCTCGACGTCGCGGCGGACCTCGATGTCGCCGACAGAGGCGCCGAGCATGGTGAGCTCGAGCGTCTCGTCGATCAGCCGCGCCATGTCGACGGTGCGCCGGTCGGGCTCGCGCTTCTCGACGAACTGCCGCATGTGCTGGATGATCGAGCCGGCCCGCTCGGCCTCCTTGACGGCGCGGGCAAGGACGTCGAGCGTCATCGCGTCGTCGGCCGCCGGGCCGGACTTCAGCCGCCGCGCCACCGCCTGCAGATAGAGCATCACCGCCGTCAGCGGCTGGTTGAGCTCGTGCGCGATGGCCGCGCCCATCTCGTCCATGGCGTTGACGCGGGCCATGTGGACGAGCTGCGCCTGCAGCTGGTTCAGCCGCTCCTCGACCTGCTTGCGCGGCCGCAGGTCGCGCAGGATGCCGATGAACTGCCGGCCGTCGGGCGTGTGCGCCTCGCCGACCGAGAGCTCGACCGGGAACACCGTGCCGTCGGAATGCTGGCCGCGGACCTCGCGGCCGATGCCGATGATGCGCCGCTCGCCGGTGGCGAGGTAGTGGGCGACGTAGGCGTCGTGCTCGGCGGCGTAGTCCGGCGGCATGATGATCGAGACGTTCCGACCGACGACGTCCGCGGCCGCGCGCCCGAACAGCCGCTCGCAGGCCGAATTGAACAGCAGGATGCGGGCCTGCTCGTTCATCACCACGATGCCGTCGACCGCCGTGTCGAGCACGCTCAGGAGGCGCGCCTCCGACACCCCGGCGAGGTGGCCGTCCTTCCCGTCGACGTCGTTCGGCATCCGCTCACGCCCCCCGCGGCCGAAGACCCGGCCACGCTCTTCGAACTCTAACCGCCGCGCCGCCGAACCCGAAGCCGGCGCAGCGTCGCGCCCCGATCAGCGCTCGGCCGGCAAGCGCTCGGCCGGTCAGCGCTTGGCCGGTCAGCGCTTGGCCAACAGGTCGCGGATCTCCTCGAGCAGCACCACCTCGCGCGGCGGCGCGGGCGGCGCCTTCGGCTCCTCGGCCTTCTTCTCCGCCATGCGGCGGATCTGGTTGATCCCCTTGACCACCATGAAGAGGGCGAAGGCGATGATCACGAACTTTACGAGCGCGTTGATGAAGAGGCCGATGTTCCAGGTGACGGCGCCGGCGTCGCGGGCGGCCTGGATCGTCGCGTAGGGCCCCGGCGGATTGCCGTCGCGCATCTTCACGAAGAGGTCGGAGAAGTCGACGCCGCCGAGCACGAGGCCGATCGGCGGCATCAGGATGTCGTCGACCAGCGACGACACGATGGCGGTGAAGGCCGCCCCGATGACGATGCCGACCGCCATGTCGAGCATGTTGCCCTTCACGGCGAAGTCGCGGAATTCCTTGAGCACGTTCCCAAACATCGGACTTCCTCGCTCGCTGGCACGCGGCCGTCGATTCCCCTGCCCCCATCATGACGCGGGCGCCGCCGTTTGACCAAGGCGGCGGCGCGGATTCCCTTTCCGCCTATCGGAACATCAAGTCGCGCACCGTCTCGTCGACGTGGCCGAGCGCGCCGAGCGCCGCGACGAGGAGCTCGCGCGCCGCGCGGTCGAGGCGGCGCGGATCGACCGCCGAATCGGGCGGGCGGCCGGCCGCGATGTCGACGATCTGCTGGTCGAGGATCGCAGCGAGCAGCACCGCCTGGGCGGCCTCCCAGGCCGCGAGGTCGGCATCGGCACCGGCCCCGGCGGCCCGCACGCCCTCGAGCCGATCGGTGGTCGAGCGGCGCAGCACGCCGTAGCGGATCGCCAGCACGCGCGCCGCCGCTGTGACGGCGAGGAGCCCGCCGCGCTTCAGGTCGACGCGGCCGTCCTCGGTCTTCAGCCGCCCGAACAGGCCGATCGGCGGGCGCGCCTGCCCGCCCACCTCGGCGAGGAGCTTCAGGAAGGCAGGGTGGTCGCGCCCGGCGGCGAAGGCGTCCTCGACGACCGTGCGGGCGAGCGCCCCGTCGCCGTGCACCGGGCGCAGGTCGTAGAAGATGTCGACGCTGAGGAGGTCCTCCGGCCGCGACCGCTGCACCCACTCGCCGATGCGCGCCCGCCAGGTGGCGAGGCTGCCGCGCCAGAGCGCGTTCGAGGCCATCACCCCGCCCTTGCAGAAGGGGAGGCCGGCGACGTCGAGCGTCGCCGCCATGCGGGCGCCGAGCTCGGCGAACCAGCGGTCCTCCGGCCCGTCCGGGTCGCCCGCCGCGAAGATCAGCGCGTTGTCCTGGTCGGCCGCGAGCAGGCTCTCGCCGCGCCCGGCCGAGCCGAGCACGACCACCGCATAGGGCACCGGCGGCGGCCCGCGCCCCTTGGCGGCGAGGGCGGCCTCGGCGAGCGCGGCGGCGCGCCCGGTGAGCGCGCCGATCTCGCGGGCGACCACCGCGGCGACGCCCCGCGCCTCGACGCCCTCGGCGAGGAGCGAGCGGGCGAGCCCCGGCAGGCGCGCCCAGGCGGCGGCGAGCGACGGCGCGTCGCCGGCCTCGCCGATCGCATCGCCCATCGCCGCCGCCTCGCTCGTCCGGAGGCGCAGGAGGTCGCGGGCGGACAGCGCGCCGACGAGGATGCCCGCCTCGTCGACGACGCCGAGATGGCGGATGCGGCGGTGCATCATCCGGCCGATCGCCCGGTAGACGAAGGCCTCGGCCGGCACGCCCGCCACCGGCGACGACATCCGCGCCGAGGCCGGCAGCGCGAGCGCCGCGGCGCCGTGCTCGGCGACGGCGCGCAGGATGTCGCGCTCGGTCAGGATGCCGGCCGCGGCGGCCGCGAGCGGCGCCTCCGGGGCGGCGCCGTCGGCGCGCAGCACGAGCGAGGAGATCCGCCGCTCGGCCATCAGCCGGGCAGCGCCGGCGAGGTCGATGTCCGCCGGCGCGACGACCGGCGGCGCGGACATCAGCTCGCGCACGCGGTGGCGGTAGGGGTAGCTGTCGATGCGGGCGAGGGTCGCCTCGGCGTCCTGCTCGGCGAGCGGCCGGACCGGCTCGACCCAGCCGGCGCGCACCTGGCGCTCCAGCGTCTCGGCGCGGCGGCGGCTCGCCGCCTCCGCCTCGGCGACGGTGCGCACGCCGCAGGCGGCGAGGTGCGGCACGAGCGCCAGGAAGACCGCCGCCGCGGTCTCGGCGTCGCCGGCGGCGCTGTGGCGACCGACCACCTCGACGCCGAGCCAGGCGGCGATGGTCTCGAGCGACAGGTCCGGCAGCGGCGGGCCGACGAGCTCGGCCAGGATGTGGGTGCAGAGCGCGCGCGGCGGCGACCAGGCGAGGCCGGCGAGGCGGTGCTCGCGCTTCAGCATCGCGAGGTCGAAGCCGATCGAATGCCCGATCACCAGCGACGGGCCGAGGAAGGCGGCGAGCGTCGGCGCGACCTCGGGAAAGGACGGCGCGCCGACGAGCGCCGCCGCGTCGATGCCGTGCACCGCGGTGGACGCGGCCGGCACCGCCTGGCCGGGATCGACCCGGATCGCCAACCGCTCGCCGGTGACGCGGCCGCGGGCGAGGCGGACGGCGCCGATCTCGAGGACGCGGGCGCGGGCGACGTCGAGGCCGGTCGTCTCGAGGTCGAGCGCCACCGCCTCGACGGCGACGAGCGGCATCGCACCCCAAGGGCCGGCACCCGAGGGACCGGCGCCGGAAGAACCCGCGCCGGACGGCGCGGCGATCGAGGGCGTGGCACCGGACGTCGACATCGGCCCGGCCCCCTCCCCGCCCGCCTCAGCCGCCGGACCCGGCGGCCACCCTCGCCCCCTCGGCGACGAGCGCCGCCCGGAGCGCCGGCAGGTCGACCCGGCGCTCGAGCGTCTCGCAGGCCCGGCAGAGGTTGACCGCGAGCGTGTTGCGGATCAGCAGGAAGTCGTTGGCGCGCACCTCCGGATGGAACGGCAGGTTGTCGAAGAACGCCTTGGCGGTGTCCTTCGGGATGTCCTTCACCGCCCGTGCCGGCACGTAGCCGAACTGCGCGAGCCGGGCGGCGACCGACGCCGCCGCGTCGCGCCAGAAGGTCGGCGGAAACCCGTCCGGCGTCGGGTGCCGGCCGGCGGCGGCGGCGGCCGCGGCGACGACCCCGGCGACGAGGTCGGGATCGGCCGGCCCGTGCGGCGCGCGCACCACCGTCAGCACCATCTCGGCGACGTCGGCGAGGCCGATCGGGTAGTTCTGCCAGCACGACGCCTCGACGGCCGCCTGGAAGTCGGCCTCCTTGAAGAGCTTCTGCCAGTTCGTGCCGGAGCGGGCGCGGGCGTACTCGTAGGTGCACTTCTGCACCACGAAGGCGGTGTGGGACTCGATGAAATCGACCGCCGACGCGAAGTCGGCGACCGGCGGCGGCCGGCGGAAAAAGTCGAAGAGGCCCATCGCGTTCCCGTCGCCCGGCGGCCGATGCGTCGCCGGCCGCCTGTTGTTCGCCCCGGCGCGCGGCCGTGCGGTCATCCCGCGTGGACACCGAGGCGGCGTTGTGATGCGATCACGCCGAGACGCTCGGGGCGCGCCCGCTCCGAGAGTGGCGGATCGGGACCGATGCTGCAAGGCTGGGTCGTCGTCGGTGCGGTGATCGTCTACATCGGCCTGCTGTTCGCGGTCGCCAGCTACGGCGACCGCGCGGCGGGCCGCGTCGTGCCCGGCCGCGGCCGCCCCTCGATCTACGCGCTGTCGCTCGCCGTCTACTGCACCTCGTGGACCTTCCTCGGCTCGGTCGGGCTCGCCTCCACCTCGGGGCTCGAGTTCCTGACGATCTACATCGGCCCGGCGCTCCTGTTCCTCGTCGGCTACCCGATCCTGAAACGGGTGATCCGGCTCGCCAAGGCCGAGCGCATCACCTCGATCGCCGACTTCATCGCCGCGCGCTACGGCAAGTCGCAGGCGGTCGCCGCCGTCGTGACGCTGATCGCCGTCGTCGGCACCGTGCCCTACATCGCCCTGCAGCTGAAGGCGGTGTCGATCTCGGTCGAGACGATGCTCGCCCACCTGGCGATCGGACCGCCGGCGGCGAGCACGGCGACGATCATGGGCGACGTGGCGCTCCTCGTCGCCTTCGCGATGGCGGTGTTCGCGATCCTGTTCGGCACCCGCCACACCGACGCCACCGAGCACCAGGAGGGGCTGATGCTGGCGGTCGCCACCGAGTCGGTGGTGAAGCTGATCGCCTTCCTCGTCGTCGGGCTCTACGTCACCTTCGCGATGTTCGGCGGCGCCGGCGAGCTCTGGGCGGCGGTGCGCGACCGGCCGGAGATCGCCCGGATCTTCGAGGAGGCGCCGAGCGGCGGCCACTGGGCGGTGCTCTCGACGCTGTCGTTCTTCGCCGCGCTCTTGCTGCCGCGGCAGTTCCACGTGACGGTGACGGAGAACAACAGCGAGGCGGAGCTGAAGCGGGCGGTCTGGCTGTTCCCGCTCTACCTGCTCCTCATCAACCTGTTCGTCGTGCCGATCGCCGCCGCCGGGATGCTGACCTTCGGCGCCGGCGCCGACGGCGACGCCTTCGTGCTGGCGCTGCCGATGTCGGTCGACGCCGACGCGGTGACGCTCGCCGCCTTCGCCGGCGCCCTGTCGGCGGCCACCGCGATGGTGATCGTCGAGACGGTGGCGCTGTCGATCATGATCTCGAACGACCTCATCATCCCGCTGATCCTCGCCCGCCGCTCGTCGGCGCGGCCGAGCGAGGCGCCGGCCGGCACGGCGAGCGGCGACATGGGCCGGCTGATCCTCGCGGTGCGCCGCGGCGCCATCCTGATCGTGCTGATGCTCGCCTACGCCTACTACCGGGCGGTCGGCGATTCCGCCGCGCTCGCCCAGATCGGGCTGCTGTCGTTCGCCGCCATCGCGCAGTTCGCGCCGGCGTTCTTCGGCGGGCTCCTGTGGCGGCGGGCGACGGCGCGCGGCGCCATCGCCGGCATGCTGGTCGGCTTCGGCGTGTGGCTCTACACCCTGATGCTGCCGAACTTCGCGGCGACCGGCCTCCTGCCCTCCGACTTCCTGGAGAACGGGCCGTTCGGGATCTGGCTGCTCAGGCCGCAGGCGCTGTTCTCGTTCGCCTTCGACCCGTTCATCCACGGGGTGTTCTGGAGCCTCGCCGCCAACCTGGCGGCCTTCGTGTTCTTCTCGCTGACGCGCGCGCCCGAGCCGATCGAGCGGCTGCAGGCCTCGATCTTCGTGCCGGCGGACCTCTCGCCGGCGCCGGTGCTCAGGCTCGGCCGCACCGCGGTGACGGTGGAGGACCTGCGCTCGACGGTCGCCCGCTACCTCGGCGAGGAGCGCACGGCGCGCGCCTTCGCCCGCCACGCCGCCGACCACGGCGTGGTGCTCGCCGACCAGGCGGCAGCCGACCCGGCGCTGCTGCGCTTCACCGAGCAGTTGCTCGCCAGCACCGTCGGCGCCGCCTCGGCGCGCCTCGTGCTGTCGCTCCTCGTCAAGCGCCGCGACCCCCTGACGAAGAGCGCGCACAAGCTGCTCGACGACGCGACCGCCGCGATCCAGCACAACCGCGACCTCCTGCAGACCGCCCTCGACCAGGTCGACGAGGGCATCGCCGTGGTCGACCCGGAGTTCCGGCTGTCGTGCTGGAACCGCCGCTTCCGGACGATCCTCGACCTGCCGGCCGACTTCGGGCTGATCGGCGCGCCGCTGCCGGCGATCCTCGCCAACGTCGCCGAGCGCGGCGGCCTCGGCCCCGGCCTGCCGGAGGCGGCGGTCGCCGACCGGATGCGGCGCATCCTGTCGTTCTCCGGGCCGCTCGAGGAACGGCAGATCGCCGAGGGGCGGATCATCGAGATGCGGGCGAGCCCGATGCCCGACCGCGGCCTCGTGCTCACCCTCACCGACACCACCGAGCGGGCGCTCGCCGCCGATGCGCTCGCCCGCGCCAACGAGACCCTCGAGGGCCGGGTGCGCCAGCGCACCTTGGAGCTGACCCGGCTCAACGACGAGCTCGCCCTCGCCAAGGCGACCGCCGACGAGGCGAACCTCGGCAAGACGCGCTTCCTCGCCGCCGCCGGCCACGACATCCTGCAGCCCCTGAACGCCGCCCGCCTCTACGTCTCCTCGCTCGTCGAGCGGGCGCAGGGCAGCGAGGTGGCGCCGCTCGTCGGCAACGTCGAGGCCTCGCTCGAATCCGTCGAGGAGATCATCGGCGCGGTGCTCGACATCTCGCGCCTCGACGCCGGCGGGCTGAAGCCGGAGCTCTCGGTGTTCCACATCGACGAGCTCCTGCAGACGCTGAAGCTCGAGTTCGCGCCGGTGGCGCGCGACAAGGGGCTGAGGATCACCGTGGTGCCCTCCTCGATCGCCGTGCGCTCCGACCGGCGGCTGCTGCGCCGGGTGCTGCAGAACCTCATCTCCAACGCCGTCAAGTACACCGCCACCGGGCGGGTGCTGATCGGCTGCCGCCGGCATGCCGGCGTGGCGGGCGAGGAGGTCACGATCGAGATCCTCGACACCGGCATCGGCATCCCCGGCTCGAAGCAGAAGGAGATCTTCGACGAGTTCCGCCGGCTCGACGAGGCGGCGCGGGCGGCGCGCGGCCTCGGCCTCGGGCTGTCGATCGTCGAGCGCATCGCCCGCGTGCTCGGCCACCCGGTGACCGTGCGCTCGGTGCCGGGCAAGGGCTCGCGCTTCGCCGTCCGCGTGCCGATCAGCGCCGAGGCGCCGCCGGCGCGGGCGGTGGCGGCGGTGCCGCCGGCCGCCGGCGCCTCGCTCTCCGGCCTCGTGGTGCTGGCGATCGACAACGAGCCGCGCATCCTCGACGGCATGGCGGCGCTGCTGTCGGGCTGGGGCTGCCGCGCCGTCGTCGCCGCCTCGCGCCGGGACGCCGAGGCGGTGCTCGCCGCGGCCGGGGCGCGGCCCGAGGCCGTCATCGTCGACTACCACCTCGACGACGCCGACAACGGCATCGCGGTCGTCGAGGCGCTCCGGGCGATCTACGGCGCCGGGCTGCCGGCAGTCCTCGTCACCGCCGACCGCTCGCCGGGGGTGCGCGCGGCGGCGCTCGAGCACGACGTGGCGCTCCTGACGAAGCCCCTGAAGCCGGCGGCGCTGCGCGCCCTCCTCGCCCAATGGCGCGCCCGCGAGGCGGCCTAGCGCCCGTCCGCGACGGCCGCCCGGCGCCGGAAAGAAATTGAACTCGGCGCCGCAACGGGTCTACCGTGACGGTCTAAGCCGGCTCGAATTCGGCGTGGGGAACAGGATGCGTCTCGCGGCGAGACACGAGGGTGCCGCCACGCTGCGGCGGCTGGATCTCGCTCCGCTCTACGAGCAGTGCCTGCTGCACTCCGACGTCCGCAAGGAAACCTACGACTGCATCGCCGGCGAGCTCTGCGACTACGGGCTCACCTGGCGCGGCGCGGACGTCGACGCGCGTGCCTACAAGGCCCGCATGGGCGCCATCTCGTTCTATGCGATGCAATACGGCGACGAGGTCGCGATCACGCCGGACCTCTACCGCGACTTCATGCTCGTGCACGTCTCGTTGCGGAACGGCATCGAGATCGAGGCCGACGGGCGGCTGTCGCACGTGCCCGAGGGCGGCGTCTTCTTCAGCGCCCCGCAGCAGCGGATCCGGCTGCGCTGGCAGGAGGGCTGCCAGCAGTTGCTGGTGCGCGTGCCGCTCGCCCTCGTCGGCGGCGAGGCCGGGCCGCGCCGCACCCTCGTGCGGTCGGGCCACATGCTCGCCCCGGCGCTCGCGCCGCTGTTCGTCGACCAGATCAACCTCGCCCTCGGCATCGCGCGGCACGGCATCGAGCTCGACAACCTCGACGACTGGCGCACCCACGTGGAGACGGGCTTCGCCCGCTTCGCCGGGATGCAGCTCTTCGACCTCGGTGCCGCCGCGGCCCGCGCCGACCGGCCGCGCCAGGACGGGCGTGACCGGCGCGAACGGCTGGAGAGCTTCATCCACGCCCGCCTCGCGGCGCCGATCACCCTCGAGGACCTGACGGCGGCGGTCGGCGTCGGCCGCAGCCAGCTGAACAGCCTGTGCCGAGAGGCCTTCGACTGCTCTCCGATGGCGCTGGTGCGGCGGATGCGGCTCGAGGCGGCGCGCGGCGACCTCGAGCGGGAGCCCGACCAGGACCTCACCTCCCTGTCGCTCCGCTACGGCTTCGAGCACCAGAGCCGCTTCGCGCAATATTACCGCGACGCCTTCGGCGAGCGTCCGCGAGACACGCGGCGGCGGCTGCGCGGTTGAGCCCCGCAGGCGGCGAACAACGCTTCCGACCGCGAGAGAGGCCGCCGACCGGAAGAAGCGGATAGTCGCGGCGGGTTCGCCGGCAACCGCGGATAGTGCGCACACCGCCGTTCGCTACGCTTTCCCCCCGAGCCCGCCGTCGAGTGTCGCGGGCCGCCAGCCGGGGGACGGACGCATGGCCTACGCCAAGCCGCAGATGAATCCGCGGTACGAGAACTATATCGGCGGCGCCTGGACGCCGCCGGCCGACGGCGCCTACTTCGTCAACACCTCGCCGATCGACGGCTCGCTCATCGCGGAGTTCCCCCGCTCGAACGAGAAGGACGTCGCCCTCGCCTGCGCCGCCGCCTGGGCCGCCGCGCCGGCGTGGGGAGCGAAGTCGCCCGCCGAGCGGTCGACCATCCTCCTGCGCGTCGCCGACCGCATCGAGGCGAACGCCCAGGAGCTGGCGCAGGTCGAGTGCTGGGGCAACGGCAAGCCGATCCGCGAGTGCATGTTCGTCGACGTGCCGATGACCGTCGACCAGATCCGCTACTTCGCGGCGGCGCTGCGCGCCGACAGCGGCGAGTGCGCCGACATCGACGCAAGCACGGTCAACCTCGAGGTCTACGAGCCCTATGGCGTCGTTGCGTGCATCATCCCGTGGAACGCACCGCTGCTGATGGCGGCGATGAAGCTCGGCCCGGCCCTCGCGGCGGGCAACGCCGTGATCCTGAAGCCGGCCGAGCAGACGCCCTACTCGATCACCCGCATGATGGAGATGATCGCCGACCTCCTGCCGGCGGGCGTGCTGAACATCGTGCAGGGCTACGGACCGGAGGCCGGCCAGGCGCTCGTCACCAGCCCCGAGGTGAAGAAGATCGCCTTCACCGGCGAGGCCTCGACCGGCAAGCTGATCATGCGCCTCGCCTCGGAGAACCTGACGCCGGTGACGCTGGAGCTCGGCGGCAAGTCGCCGAACATCTTCCTGCCGTCGATCATGGCGGCCGACGACGGCCTGCTCGACAAGGCGATCGAGGGCTTCCTCATCTACCTCTACGACCAGGGCGAGGTCTGCGCCTCGCCGACCCGGGCGCTCGTCGCCGAGGAAATCTACGAACCGTTCCTGGCTCGGGTGGTCGAGCGGATCGAAAAGGTCGGTCTCGGCCATCCGCTCGAGATGTCGACGGGAATCGGCGCGATGACCTCGCGCGCCCAATACGAGAAGGTGATGGGCTACCTCGACGTCGGCCGGCACGAGGGCGCCCGGGTGCGCCACGGCGGCGGCGCCTACGCGGTGCCGGGCTGCGAGGGCGGCTACTACATCCAGCCGACCATCCTCGAGGGCGGCAACGAGCTGCGCACCTCGCGCGAGGAGATCTTCGGCCCCGTCACCACGGCGATCCGCTTCAAGGACGAGGACGAGGCGCTCCGGATCGCCAACGACAGCCCCTACGGCCTGACCGCCGGCGTGTGGACGCGCGACTACCACCAGATGCAGCGCTTCGCCCGCGGCCTCCAGGCCGGCAAGATCTGGTGCAACTGCTACTACCTTTGGCCCTCGCACACCTCATTCGGCGGCTACAAGAACTCCGGCTTCGGCCGCGAGATGCACAAGGTCGCGCTCAACAACTACCGGCATACGAAGAGCATCGTCCATTCCTACGGCACGCAGGGTTTCGGCTTCTTCTGAGCCGACGGACGAGATTGGGGGAACGACATCATGACGATCAGGAAAGACCCGCCTCCCGCGCTGCGCGAGGCCATGCTCGACAAGCTGGAGGCCGCCCTCGTGAGCGGGCGCATCGGACGGCGCCGGTTCCTGCAGTGGTCGCTGGCGCTCGGCGCCTCGCTCGCCGCCACCCGCGCACTCGCCGACGTGCTCGACGAGGCGCGCGCCAACCAGGACGCGCGCGCGGCGAGCCTCGCCGCGGAGTACGACGTCATCGTCTGCGGCGGCGGCACGTCGGGCTGCACGCTCGCCGGCCGCCTCGCCGAGGCCGGCGTCAACACGCTGCTGATCGAGGCCGGGGACTGGGACACGGCACCCTCGGTGCTCGACCCGCGGCAATGGTTCATGAACCTCGGCACCGACCGCGACTGGGGCGACGTCGCCACGCCGACGGCGAGCGTCAACGGCCGCGCCATCCCCTCGCACATGGGCCACGTGCTCGGCGGCGGCAGCTCGATCAACGCGACGATCTGGGTGCGCGCCCACAAGAACGACTACGACGGCTGGGCCGCCGCGGCGGGCGATCCCGCCTGGGGCTACGACAACGCGCTCGCGACCTTCAAGCGGGTCGAGAACTGGCAGGGCGCGCCGTCGCCGGAGTATCGCGGCACGGGCGGCAAGATCTGGGTGCAGCCGGCGCTCGACCCGCTGCCGATCGCGCCGGCGATGCTCGACGCGGTGAAGGGCCTCGGCCTGCCGGTCTATGACGACCTCAACGGCGCCCGCGAGACGTCGGTCGGCGGCTTCGCGCTGATGAACCAGATCATCCGCGACGGCCGGCGCAGCAACATGGCCAAGGACTACCTCTACCCGGTGCTGTCGCTTCCGAACCTGACGGTGCTCGTCAACGCGCGGGTCGACCGCCTCCTGATCGACGGCGGCCGGGTGGTCGGCGTCGACGTCTCGCGCGGCGGCGAGACGCTCAGCCTGCGCGCCGGCCGCGAGGTGGTGCTCGCCCAGGGCGCCATCCGCTCGCCGAAGACGCTGATGCTCTCCGGCATCGGCGACCGCGAGCACCTCGCCGCGATGGGCATCGACCCCGTCGTCCACGCGCCTGAGGTCGGCCGCAACTTCCAGGACCACATCCTGCACGGCGGATGCATCTGGGAATCGCCGGAGCAGATGACCTACGCCAACAGCGGCGCCAACGCCTCCGGCTTCTGGAAGAGCGACCCCGCCCTCGACACGCCGGACCTCAACCTCGTCCAGATCGAGCTGCCCTACGCCTCCGAGGTGATCGCCAAGGAGTACGCGCCGCCGGGCAACGCCTGGGCGCTGTGCGCCGGCCTCGTGGGGCCGAAGAGCCGCGGCGAGGTGCGCCTCGCCTCCGCCGACCCGGTGGCGGCACCGATCGTCACCGCCAACTTCCTCAGCCACCCCGACGACGTCGCCGCGCTGATGGTCGGCATCGACCTCTGCCGGCAGATCGGCAACGCCCCGGCGATGGCGCCCTGGGTGAAGCGCGAGGTGGCGCCGGGCCGCGACCTCGACGCGGCGGCGAAGGCCGACTTCGTCCGCAACGGCGCGACGACCTTCTTCCACCAAGTCGGCACCTGCCGGATGGGCTCGGACGACGCGTCCGTCGTCGACGCGTCGCTGAAGGTGCGTGGGATCGAGGGCCTGCGCGTCGCCGACGGCTCGATCATGCCGAAGACGGTGAGCTGCGCCACCATGGCGAGCTGCGTCTTCATCGGCGAGCGGATGGCGGACATCCTGACGGCGGGGTAGAGGCCCGCGGGGTGGCCCGGGAGACCCCGGCCGCGCACGCCGAGGTCGGCGGCGGCTACTCGGCCGCCGTCGGCCACTGGCCGGCGGAGATGCGGCCGGCGGCGATGACCGCCTGGGTGCGGCTGTCGACGCCGAGCTTCTGCAGGATCGCCGAGACGTGCGCCTTCACCGTCGCCTCCGAGACGTTGAGCTCGTAGGCGATCTGCTTGTTGAGCAGCCCCTCGCTCAGCATCATCAGGACGCGCACCTGCTGCGGGGTGAGCGACGACAGGCGGCGCACCACGGCGGCGCTGCCCTCGGCCGACGGCCCGGTCTCGACGCCGGGCGGCGTCCACACGCCGCCGCCGATGACCGCCGCGACGGCGGCCCGGATCGCCTCGATGCCGAGCGACTTCGGGATGAAGCCGGAGGCGCCGAACTCGATCGAGCGGCGGATCGCGCCGGCGTCCTCGGTGGCCGAGACGACGATGATCGGCACGGTGGGGAACTGCGCGCGCAGGAACATGAGGCCGGAGAAGCCGCGCACGCCGGGCATGGCGAGGTCGAGCAGGACGAGGTCGACCTCCTCGACGCGGCCGAGCAGCTCCGTCACCTCGTCGAGCGAGCCCGCCTCGTCGATGGCGACCGAGGGATAGAGCCCTTCCAGCACCTGCCGCAGCGCTCCGCGGAACAGCGGGTGGTCGTCGACGATGACGAAACGGTGGCGCGGAGCGGTGGACAATACCGATGGCCTTCCGGAGGATGGATGCACGGCAGCCGCCTGGCCGGGCGGCTCGCCGAGTATCGGACCCGTGACGCCGGCGCGCAAGCACCGGGCCCCGTGGCGAGGCCCTAGCACGAATCGCCCCCCTCCCCTCAAGCGCAAGTGTACGATCCGCCGCCCGCGGCCCCGCCGGTCGCCGAGTTCGGGCCGCGAAAATGAGTGTTGCTTAATTTTGCCGGCCCGTTTTTGATACCATCAAAGTCGACCCTCCCGCGGCACGGAGACCGGACATGCGCGCCTGGATTGCCGGCGACCTCAAGACGCTCGACGCGGCCTTCGCGCCCTATTTCGACGCCGAGACGACGGCGGTGATCTCGATCGACCTGCACCGCGGCCACCTCGAGGATTCGCCCGACTGCCCCTGCCCGGCGCCGCGGGCGCGGGACGTGGTCGAGCCCGTGAACGCCTTCCACCGCGCCGCCCGCGCGCGGGGCGTGCCGGTGATCCACGTGCGCAGCGTGCTCCGCAAGGGCGGCGTCGACGACGTCAATGGGCTGAAGGCGGCGTGGCGGCTGGTCTTTCCGCTGCACGTCGGCGACATCGGCAACGCCGACGAGCACGCCATCGAGGGCACGTGCTGGAACGAATTCGTGACGGAGGTGGACGAGCACGACCTCGTGGTGCAGACGAAGAAGCGGCTCTCGGCCTTCTACCCGACCGACCTCGACTTCCTGCTGCGCAACCTCGGCACCCGCGCCGTCGTGCTCGACGGCTGCCTGACCGACTGCTGCGTGCTGAACTCGGCCTTCGACGCCTCGAACCTCGGCTACCACGTGACGGTGGCGCGCGACCTGACGCGCGGCACCACCGCGGCGCTCGAGACGGCGGCGCTCGAGATCGTGGCGAACCACGTCGGGCTCGTCACCGACGCGGCGGAGATCGTCGCGGCGTGGCGGGCGGCGGAGGCGCCGGCGGCCGCGCGCGCCGGGTGAGGCCGCCGCCTACCCCTTCCTGAAGTAGACGATGCCGCCGAGGTGGCGGCCGTGCACCACGTGGTCGACGTGGAACTCCGGCGCGCCGACCTCGTGCAGGGCGCGGATGATCCGGTTCGCGCTGTAGCAGTTCATCTGCATGCCGACCACGCTGCCGCCGCCGAGATGCACGTCGTGCACGAACGGGGTCGTCGCGTCGGTCGTGCCGTCGAGGTTGCAGAACACGAAGTGGACGCAGCCGACCCCGCCCGGCGCCATCGCCGAGAGCAGCTCGCGGAATATCCACTGCCCGTCCGCCTCCGGGATGTGCTGGAACACGATGTACGACAGCAGGAAGTCGACGCCCTTCAGCAGGGCGTCGCCGGACATCGCGGCGGAGTTGACGAAGCGGACGTTGCCGATGCCGTTCGCCCGGCAGTTGTCGCGCGCGGTGCTCAGCATCGTCTCCGACACGTCGATCCCGACGACCGAGCGGAAGGTCGCGGCCAGCGGCATGGTGAGGCGGCCGACGCCGCAGCCGAAGTCGACCGCGGTGCCACGCCGGACCGGGCCGAGCAGCGCCTCGGCGCGGGCGATCCGCTCGGCGACGAACTCGCTGCCGGACTGGAAGAACTCGCGCCGCGCCGCCTCGTCGATCTTCTCCTTGCTGTACTTCTCCGCGGAGAGGACGCCCCACATCGCGTCGTGGCGGGCGATCAGCTCCCAGTCCGGCAGCCGGTCCGCCGCGCCGGGCTGCTCGCCCGCGAGGACCTGGCCGCTGCCCTTCAGCTCCCAGCCGCTGTGCCGGAGCTTCGCCCGCAGGACGGCGCCCGCCGCCCGCGGCAGCCCCGGCGCCACCTGGAACCGGAACCCGTGCGCCCCGGTTCCGATGCCGGCGGCCTGGAGGTCGGGGCGCGGCTGATCGGCGACGACCGACCCGATCAGCCGGTTGTCGATCCAGAACTCGACCACGCAGGGCTCCGTCAGGGACGGGTCGAGGGCCCACCCGACGATCCTCCCGTCGCGAATCGCGTCGATGTACCCATCGGCAACGCTCGGCATCGCGGCTCCATTCTGCGCTCTCGGCGCCGTTCCAACCCGGGTGGCGGCCCTCCGGCGAGCGGAAGGCGCCCGGCAATCGAATCCGGCCGCCGCAAGCGCTTCGCCCCCGGCCCGAGCGCACCGGCCACGGCGCGCATGATGTCGCAGGTTTGCCTCGGTGCGAAGACGGATTTGAACGACGGCCGGGCGGATCGCCCCCTATGCCTGCGCGGCCTTGAACGAGACGAGGAGGTCCTTGGCGTCGATCGGCGAGCCGGCCGAGACCAGCACCTCCTCGACGACGCCGTCGCGCTCGGCGTGCAGCACCGTCTCCATCTTCATCGCCTCGATGGAGAGCAGCACGTCGCCGGCGGCGATCGACTGGCCGGGACGGACCGCGATGGTGGCGACGATGCCCGGCATCGGCGCGCCGACGTGGTTCGGGTTGCCCTCCTCGGCCTTGCGGCGGGCCGCCTTGGCGGCGGCGCCGTGCGAGCGGTCGGGCACGCGGATCATCCGCGGCTGGCCGTTGAGCTCGAAGAAGACGCGTACCTGGCCCTCCTCGTCCGGCTCGCCGAGCGCCTGGCAGCGCACCACCATGATCTTGCCCGGCTCGAGCTCGACCAGGATCTCGTCGCCGGGCGCGAGGCCGTAGAAATAGACCGGCGTCGGCAGCACGTCGGTCGGGCCGTAGGCAGCCTCGGCGCGGGCGAAGTCGGCGAAGACCTTCGGGTACATCAGCGACGAGGCGAGGTCGCGGTCGCTCGCCGGCCGGTCGATCTTCTCGGCGAGAAGGGCGCGCTCGGCGTCGAGGTCGGCGGGGGCGAGCAGCGAGCCGGGCCGCACGGTGATCGGCTCGGCGCCCTTCAGCGCCTTGGCGACGAGCGCCGGCGGGAAGCCGCCGGGCGGCTGGCCGAGCTCGCCGCGGAGGAGCTGGACGACCGATTCCGGGAAGGCGACGTCGCGCGCGGGATCCTCGACGTCGGCGACGGTGAGGCCGGCCGAGACCATCGACAGCGCCATGTCGCCGACGACCTTGGAGGACGGCGTCACCTTGACGATGTCGCCGAACATCCGGTTCACGTCGGCGTACATCTCCGCCACCTCGTGCCAGCGCGTCTCGAGGCCGAGCGAGCGGGCCTGCTCCTTGAGGTTGGTGAACTGGCCGCCCGGCATCTCGTGCAGGAACACCTCGGAGGCCGGCGACAAGAGGTTCGCCTCGAACGGGCGGTACTGCTGGCGCACCGATTCCCAATAGAACGAGATCGCCCGGATCGCCTTCTCGTCGAGGCCGGTGTCGTGCGTGCCGCCCTTCAGCGCCGCGACGATCGAGCCGAGGCAGGGCTGCGAGGTGAGGCCGGAGAGCGAATCCATCGCCGCGTCGACCGCGTCGACCCCGGCGTCGACCGCCGCCAGCACCGAGGCGGCGGAGATGCCGCTCGTGTCGTGGGTGTGGAAGTGGATCGGCAGGTCGGTCGCCTCGCGCAGCGCCTTGACGAGCACGTGGGCGGCGGCGGGCTTCAGGAGGCCCGCCATGTCCTTGAGGCCGATGACGTGGCAGCCGGCCGCCTCGAGATCCTTGGCGAGCGCGACGTAGTACTTCAGGTCGTACTTCGCCCGGTCGGGATCGAGGATGTCGCCGGTGTAGCAGATCGCGCCCTCGCAGATCTTGCCGGCCTCGCACACCGCGTCGATCGAGACGCGCATGTTCTCGACCCAGTTGAGGCAGTCGAACACCCGGAAGAGGTCGATGCCGGCCTCGGCCGAGGTCTTGACGAAGAACTTGACGACGTTGTCGGGATAGTTGGCGTAGCCGACGCCGTTCGAGCCCCTGAGCAGCATCTGCAGCAGGAGGTTCGGCACCTTGGCGCGGATCTTGGCGAGCCGCTCCCACGGGTCCTCGGTGAGGAAGCGCATGGCGACGTCGAAGGTGGCGCCGCCCCAGCACTCGAGCGACAGGAGGCCCGGCAGGGCGCGCGAGTAGGCCTCGGCCACCGCGGCGATGTCGTAGGTGCGGACGCGGGTGGCGAGCAGCGACTGGTGGCCGTCGCGCATCGTCGTGTCGGTGACGAGGGCGCGCGTCTCGGCCCGCATCCAGCGCGCGAACGCCACCGGCCCCTCGGCGTCGAGCCGCTGCTTGGTGCCGGGCGCCGGCTCGGCGGCGAAGGTCGGCGGCACCGGCACGCGGGCGTCGGCCGGCGGCTTCGAGCGGCCGCGCGCCTCCGGATGGCCGTTGACGGTGACGTCGGCGATGTACGTGAGGAGCTTGGTCGCCCGGTCGCGCCGCTTCACCTGGTCGAACAGCGCCGGCGTCTCGTCGATGAAGCGGGTGGTGTAGGTGTTCGCCTTGAAGTCCGGGTGGCTGATGACGTTCTCGAGGAAGGCGAGGTTGGTCGCGACGCCGCGGATGCGGAACTCGCGGATCGCCCGGTCCATGCGGGCGATCGCCTCGTCGGGCGTCGGCGCCCAGGCGGTGACCTTCTCGAGCAGCGGGTCGTAGAAGCGGGTGATCACCGCGCCCGAATAGGCGGTGCCGCCGTCGAGGCGGATGCCGAAGCCGGTGGCGCCGCGATAGGCGGTGATGCGGCCGTAGTCGGGGACGAAGTTCGCCTCCGGGTCCTCGGTGGTGATGCGGCACTGCAAGGCGTGGCCGTTGAGGCGGATCTCGCCCTGCGGCGGCACGCCGGAGGCCGGGGTGCCGATGGTCGCGCCCTCGGCGATGCGGATCTGCGCCTTGACGATGTCGATGCCGGTGACGACCTCGGTCACCGTGTGCTCGACCTGGACGCGCGGGTTGACCTCGATGAAGTAGACCGCGTCGGTGTCGGCATCCATCAGGAACTCGACGGTGCCGGCGCCCTGGTAGGCGACGGCCTCGCCGATCTTCAGGGCGTAGCCGCAGAGCTCGGCGCGCTTGGCCGCGTCGAGATAGGGGGCGGGGGCGCGCTCGACCACCTTCTGGTGGCGGCGCTGGACGGAGCAGTCGCGCTCGTAGAGGTGGACGAGGTTGCCGTGGCTGTCGCCGAGGAGCTGCACCTCGACGTGGCGGGCGCGCTGGACGAGCTTTTCGAGGTAGATCTCGTCCTTGCCGAAGGCCGCCTTCGCCTCGCGCTTGGCGCCGGTGACGTCGCGGACGAGCTCCTCCTTGCTGCGGATCACCCGCATGCCGCGGCCGCCGCCGCCCCACGAGGCCTTGAGCATGACGGGGAAGCCGATCCGCTCGGCCTCGGCGACGACCGCGGCGATGTCGTCGGGCAGGGGCTCGGTCGCCGGCATCACCGGCACGTCGACGGAGATCGCGAGGTTGCGGGCGGCGACCTTGTTGCCGAGAGTGCGCATCGTCTCCGGCCTGGGGCCGATGAAGACGATGCCGGCGGCGGCGCAGGCCTCGGCGAACTCCGGGCTCTCGGAGAGGAAGCCGTAGCCCGGGTGGATGGCGTCGACCTTCGCCTGGCGGGCGACGCGGATGATCTCCGGGATCGACAGGTAGGCCTCGATCGGCCCCATGCCCTTGCCGATCTGGTAGGCCTCGTCGGCCTTGAACCTGTGCAGCGCGAGCTTGTCCTCCTCGGAGAACACCGCGACGGTGGCGATGCCGAGCTCGTTGGCGGCCCGGAACACCCGGATCGCGATCTCCGATCGATTGGCGACCAGCAAACGGCGAATCTGCACGCGAAACTCCTCCTCGACGGACCGACCGACGCGCGCCCGTGATGGCCTACCGGACGCCGGCCCGCAAGTCGGGTCGCGAGCCGGGTTGCACGGCGAGGCCTCGGGGCGCGGCACCCCGCGGCGCCCATGCAAGTTCGGCGCCTCCGGAACGCCGGCGATCCTTGCCGCCGTCCGGCCGCTGCGTCAGATTGCGGCCGCGGCAGAAAGCAGGGCGGCGTGGCCGGAGCGAAGATCGAAGCGACGATATCGGCGCTGGTGGACGTCGGTTGGGCGGCGGCCGGGTACGGGGCGGCGGCGGCGGACGCCGGGCGGCTGGCGGCGCGGCTCGACGCGGTGTCGGCGGCCGAAGCGCCGTCGGTCAACCCGCTGGTCGACCTCGCCTTCATCGCCGACCGCCACCTCGGCGGCGCGGCCGGCTGCTCGGCGCTTTCCGCCCTCGTCGAGTATGCCGAGCGGCTGATGCTGCTCGGCCTCTCGCCGCACCCCATGATCCTCGGCGACCTCTACCGCATGTGCCATCCGGCGGTCGCCGCCGCCGAGGACCGCGGCGGGCCCTCCTGGGTCGCCCGGCTCCTCGCCGACCGCGATGCCGGCGGGCGCGCGATCGTGCCGATCCTCGACCCGGCCCACCTCGACCGCGGGCTCGCCCGCCACTTCGCCGGGCGGATCCCCGCCGCCGTCGCGGCCCTCTCGCCCGGCCGGCGCTTCCTCGCCGCCGGGCTTGCCGCCGCGATCACGCCGCACCCGTGGTTCGACCCGGTCTACCTGCACGCCGGCCGCACCGGCCGGATGCCCGCCGCCGCCCGCCTCGCCGACCCGGCCGGCCTCCTCGCCGAGGAGCTTCTGCACTACCTCGCAGCGGCGCTCGCCGGCGCTGCGCCGTCGCCCGCGGCCGGCTTCGACGAGGCGCTCTACCGCGCCCGCCACCCGGAGGTCGACCGCGCGGTCGCCGAGCGCCGGCTCTTCTCGGGCTTCCAGCACTTCGTGGCGATCGGCGGCCGGCCGTCGCGCCCGGCCACCCGCTCCGGCCTCGACCGCTTTCCCGAGGCCGCCGCCGACCCGTGGTGGCAGGGCCGGCCGCGCGCCGGCCGCGACCCGGCCGCGGTGCTCGCGGCCGAGGCGGTGCGCCGGCTCGCCGCGCGCCGGCCGGTGCCGGTCACCGTCACGGTCGACGGCCACCTGCCGAACGAGGTGCGCGTCGGCGAGACGGTGTCGCTCGTCGTGCACGGGTGGGCGGCGAGCCCGGCCGGGCGCATCGCCGGGGTGGTGCTCGCCGTCGGCGAAGAAACCGTCGAGGCGCCGTTCCAGGGCTTTCCGCGCCGCGACGTCGCCACGCTGCTCGACACGGACGGCACCGAGGGGACGGGCGCGGCGGGCGCCGACGGGCAGGCCTCCCTCGCCGACGGGCCGGCCATCCCCGTCCTCGCCCCGGCCGACCGGCTGTTCTCCGGCTTCGCGGTCGCCTGGTCGGGCACCGCCGCGGCATCCGGGACGCTGCCGGTGTCGCTGCGCTTCCTCGTCGCCCGCGGCCGCCGGCTCACGCTGTCGGCGCCGGTCGCCGTCGGGTCGGTCGAGGTCGCCCGCCGCGCGGTGCGCCGCCTCGCCGGGCCGCCGCCGAAGGTCGCCATCGCCATGGCGACCTTCGACCCCGACCTCGCCCGCCTCGACGCCCAGATCGCCTCGATCCGCGCCCAGACGCTGACCGACTGGAGCCTCGTCGTCAGCGACGAATCGACCCGCGTCGAC